>JAESGC010000044.1_pt1 | contig 82702 bp, 71 predicted proteins | sample 9266221 | NCBI WGS metagenome assembly JAESGC01 (sample SAMN14515568, study PRJNA621660) | algae metagenome | isolation source: Trichormus sp. ATA11-4-KO1 and co-occurring heterotrophs from soil, at the... | place: Chile: Atacama Desert, Tarapaca Region | collected 2009-05-22 | reverse complement strand
TGTCCAAATGTATCATCAACCAACCGATTATTTTTTCAAGGGCAATAATAAATTTTGTCTAGACTATCAATATAAAGCATTAAACTATGTACAGCATACCATGTGTCCATCAAAACAGTATCAAATGATGAAGAGTGCTGAGTTAAAAGACCGCCCACAAGGGGCGGGGTATCAACCTTCTCTTAATTATCAGATTCCGCCCACAAGGGGCGGGGCATTTACCGAGTGCAAAAGTGCCGAGTATTCTTTTTATTACTCAGCACTCAGCACTCAGCACTCAGCACTGAGTCCAGTAAAAGCTTATGATATACAAGGTTTTGCAGCATGTCTTTCACATGGTCTATCTTGGTTTTACCATCGACATCAGGATTAAAAATGCGGTAATCTATTACCCAAAATTTTTGAATAGTAGGGTTGACATACACGCAACTAACTACACCAATACCTTTGAGGACACCATGCTCATTACCACTATATTGTCTCCTGACTATTTCTATTTTTTCAGAATACCTTTTATCTAAAACGCTATCATCAAATATTATGTAACCATTCGTATCCGGCTCAACTACCTCTTTCACGTTATCCCAGAGTAATCGAGGTGTTAACTTTTCACTCTTCAAATAGTAGTTAATTGCATCATGGCTAATAGTCTCTAAATGCTCTGCCAAATTGGTCATCGTATAATTAATTTGACTACTTAATAAGTATTGGCAGTAGTTAAGTTTAGTAAATCTCATTACCCTCAGCAAGATTTATCTCATACAACCTCTACCTATTTTCTCATGAATATTTCATTCTTTGCTTCCAAAACACCGAATTTACTGCGAAGACAAAGCTTTCCGAATCAAATTACACTAATACAAATGCACTACAAGCTAGCGATCGCCTGTGCCAGTTGCGTAAGTCCTGATATATAATGGCTGTGACATCATACTTAAGCCGTTTAAAATCATCGCTTTTACTACCTGACCCGCACTGACTTTTTCTTCTGACTCTGACCCTATTAAATTATTAATTATTTTTACAATCCCTATTGAATCTACTATTCCTGCCACTATCCCTAAATGGTCTATCTTCTTCAATTCAAGGTCTTTCGTACTAAACATGGCAACAGACACAAATCAAAGTATCTGTTTAAGGGAGCAACGCGATTTTGTGAGGTGGGATAAAAAATAAGCGATAGCGCAAGCGCTGACTTGTCAGTTCACTAAAACTGACATTTGTGTGTAAAGTAATTTTATTTGCAAATAATATACGTAATTACACGATAAATCATCTTGATGAGATATCTCAAAAAGATTGCTAGTAAGTTATTTGACGATTATTTCCAAATATATCTGTGATAAGTCTTTAATACTTGGTATTAATTATGGCAAAAAATAAATTAAATACAGAATTAAAGTATAAAATTTATCAGGACGTTTGGGGTTTGATAAACGAATTAAAGATAGAATCAGAAAAATTATCCCAAGTTTTAGCTATCCATTGACAACGAAGATGTAACATAATTTCTGCGTTATCTTGAAGCCAAAACTTACTATTACCTTTCATACGTAAATTCACAACTTGACGAATTAAACTTTCAACAGCACCACTACCAAGAGGAAGTTTTTTGGATGCGACTTCATTATATTTTAAAAGCCTCCGTCTATAAGCTTTTAAAATATAGTTACGCTCCCGTACCAAAATTTTAAGACGCTCTCCGCTTGCCCCGGAAATAAATTCGTCCATGTTTCTAATTAAATTTAGTGTTTGACCTTTCCTTAAAGTTTTACGTGCCTTTTTAAACCATTGTTGTCGCTCATTATTTGTGCTAAGAGCAGCATCAGCAAAGTCTTGTAAATGTGATGTTGCGTGATAAAAGTCTAATAATTGATAAGTTTCAATTGGGCATTTTAATTTTTTTAGTAAAGGAGGAATGTGTATCCATATCCACTCTGCCCCATCAGCAATCAATAAAACCTGTTTAGCTTCACTTATACCCAAACTTACCAAATACATTTCTAAAATTTTGAGGAATTCTTTATAACCAGAATACGTGCCATCATTAATAATAGGTATTGCCGATGTTCTAATTTTTTTACCTTGTTCATTTACTACATAAATTGTTAGTAATTTTGGCTCCATCCATTCGCCTACAAAGCCATGACGATTTGTTTTTACTTTACGCCTTCCTTTTTTATTAATCCGAATACGGGTACGACCACCGTCCGCAGCGATTACAACACGTTGGTCTTTCAGAGTATTTAAGTTAGATAAACTACCAGATTCTAAGTCATTTAACTTATTTTTACGTAAATCTATTCCGATTTTACCAAAATAATATGTTAGCCGTTCTATTCGTTTTAGACTAATGTTTATTCCCCAATCAATTAGTGTTGTACGTGCAGCTTCAAATGAGCTTGCAATTGCACCATATTTGGCAATTGTTGACCAAACCAAAGGGGTAATACCTTCAGACATTCCTAGCCACTTTAAAAACGGACAAAATCCTTGATTTGAGGTTTTGATTTTTTGCTCCTTGAGCGGAGAATTATCAAATTTTTTACTTGTCGAATTCTTTTCAAGTACATAAGGTAAGTTTAAGGTTACTTCGACATTTCCAATTGTTACTATTTGTCGCTTTTTATAACCATGCTTTTGTGTGTTTGTGCTTCTCCATACTTGTGTTTGAGCAACAGAATAGTCGAGAATTTTCGGTGATATTGAAAGATTATATAATAAAAGAGCTATACATTGTCCAGCTAAAATGAGTGCCTGAACTCTAATTTCTTCTTCTCGCTCTTTGAGCTTTTTTCCATCCCATTCTGGGATGTTAGCAAAATCTAAAAGTTTTGTAACATTTGATTGAAAAGTTTTTATTGATTTATTTAAATCAAGAGTTGCACATATATTTTTTGTCATAAAAGGCAGATATTCCCTATCTAAAAACACTATTTAAAGGGAATCTTACCTTTTTTGTCGTCATTACAGAACAGGTAGTCAGTTTTACTGTATTTATACGCAATATTAAGTAATAAATTTATTTTTGTACTGAAAAGAGGTTATTAGCGATTCCTACGGAGCGCTTCGCTATCGCTGGTTTTTGATCCGACCTCACCAAATCGCGTTGCTCCCATCAATCAGCTCTATCGTATCTTTACTAATAACTTTATTAGTGGGATTTTCTATAAACTGTCTTTTACAGTTTTGACACTGATACTTTGGTTTTTGATGATGAATCCTACCGTTTTTGACAGTATGTTGAGAACCGCAACTGGGGCAAGTAGGTGTTTTGGCTGACATCGAGGCTGCAATATTCTAATTTTAAAATACTTGTACTTTATTACTTTTAACATTTTCTGGCTAAACGATATATTTAGCAATCTTATCCTTGAGAGATAATTCAATCAGCCAGTTAAATAGAATTCAAAATTCCCATAGCTAAAAATGAATAATTTGATTTAGAAATTATCAGGTTTCACTACATATTTACCACTACCAAATATCTTAATTATAATTGTATCAACTCGTTTGCATATCGAGACATAAAAAAGCAATTTAGCGGTATGCGATGCGCGCACACTAAATTAACTTTTTTGGGGAATTTTGCGTAATTAATATAAATATTACTGTTTATTTACAATTAACTTTTGCTCTTTATCTTGCATTTCTAGAAGTTTGGGGAGAGTGACAAAACCATAGCCTTGCTTTTGAAAATTACTAATAATCTCTGGTAAAGCTTGCACAGTTTGGGAGCGATTACCACCACCATCATGCAGTAACACAATACCACCTGGTTGTGCATTCCTAAAAACATTATTGATTAACTTTGGTACCGTAGGGCGCGAATAGTCTAATGAGTCAGATGACCACATGATGATGGCATACTTACTATTTCTAGCGTAGGCAGCCACCCCATTGTGCATGATCCCCCCAGGTGGTCGAAACAAATTTGTTTTCACACCTGTAGTTTTATAAATGAAATCTGTTGTGTGATCAACTTCATAGGCAGCAGCTTGTTGATTCATGTAATGATACCAATGATGCCATGTATGGTTACCAATAGCGTGACCTTCAGCAACTACCCGTTTTACTAAGTCTGGATAATTCTTGACGTTTTGCCCCACAACGAAAAATGTACCTTTGACATTATTTTGTTTGAGAATATCCAGCACTTGTGAAGTGGTCTCAGGCCAAGGGCCATCATCAAAGGTGAGCGCAATTACCTTCTGAGCTTGACTTAGTTTCACAGCCTTAATGGTTGCGCCTTGAAAGCTTGGCGGTGCAGCAGAGGCAAAACCTTTGGTGTTTGCTTCTTGCTGCCAACTTGTGAGCATCGTCGCCTTTAATCCCTCAATACGCTGCTGAGTTCCTACTTTGGCAGCTATACTATTAATATTTTTTATACTTTGCCGACTCTGAGCCTCAGAAGCATTCGGCTTGATTAGCAACATTAAACCAATACTTAAAGTAGCACTTAAGGCAAGCAGCGCAATTAATATTCCTTGCGGCCAAAGAAACGACTTATTATTTTCCACTTCATAGCTCCTTCCAGGGTAGAACCATCAGTAAGAATTCTGACGGTACTTAATAGCACACTTGCTTTTAGATAATTAGATACACAGATGTTTTCTGGTAATTCTGAAATTTTGAATACAGATACACAGAGACTTAATTTAATAGATATGGGCTATAGCTTATATAGCTGCAAATGTAACCTAGATTATCTGGATTTAGCTACTCACTGTTCACAAGACATTTAGTACTACTTAGGTTAATTATCTAACTGCACTACTGAATTATTTGTTGGCAATGGGTCATCTACCCAGAAAGATTTTAGGAAACTAAAAATTATCAATATATGATATATTGTACTACCTACCCCCATTTCTTCTTTTTTAAGAAAAAGTTAAATTTTTAACTTACTGACTGCTGTCTTTTATTTTCATATAGAGCAACAATCAACTGCATATAGTTTCCCATTGTTAAGGTAAATCAAGCCGCTAATCTCTATACGCTTTACTCATTTATTCTCAATAGCTTTAATCGAAATTCAAGTTTTGTTGTTGATGCTGATACTTCAGCTACTTAATAGTTGAAGAGAGTCTAAAATTTTAGTATTTTTTAACCGACGATCAACAGGAGCAAGTTAATTAGGGATATTACATCATTGATATTAGAATTTGAGATACATGTTTACAGTATAAATACTGAATTATGTTGCTACTCGATAAATTAAAAATTTTAATATATTGTTTTATGACATTAGTTGAGGCGAAGATAAATTTATGCAATTTTTTCATCTTTAGTTATAAAAAGTCGATTGGCTAATTACAGTTATTATCTAAATTATTGTCAAAGCATTCTCTTAATTTTTAGATATGCGTCCATTCCGAGAAAAAGAATGGCTATTTAGCTTGCTTGTGGGATCTCTGATACTGTGGCTGATATTTTTGGGAAACTCCCCTTTACGAGACTGGGATGAAGGTACTGTGGCACAGGTTGCCCGCGAAATTTGGCGTGCCCCGGTCGGTTCTATGCGTTGGCTTTACCCTACACTGGCAGGTGAACCGTATCATAACAAACCGCCTTTGATCCACTTACTGATTGCTTGGGCTTACTTCCTAGGAGGTGTAAATGAGTGGACAACACGTCTACCTGGTGCAATATTAACTGCCTTAGGAGTACCTTTGCTTTACTTAGTGGGGCAGTTACTTTTTAACAAAAATTTACCAGCTTTGTTTGCTGCTTTAGTTTACTTAACAATGTTGCCTGTGGTGCGTCATGGACGACTGGCGATGCTAGATGGTGCGAGTATTTCTTTTTTCCTATTATTGTTATTTTGTCTATTGAAAGCACGCTATCACCAACGGTATGCAATGGGTGTGGGAATTTGTCTCGGGCTAATTACTCTGACGAAAGGAATGTTAGTTTTGTTGCTGGGGGCGATCGCCTGTTTATTCCTGGTTGCAGATCGACGATTAGCTTTGTTAAAAAACCCCTATTTTTGGGTAGGAATGTTTTGCGGCAATATTTTACCTTTGGCTTGGTATATTGCTCAATGGCAATATTATGGGGGAAATTTCTTACAAATAAATTTTCAAGCACAAACATTTGATCGGCTTGTACAACCTGTAGAAGGGAATAGTGGCCCACCTTGGTACTATTTAATTGAGTTAATCAAATATGGTTTTCCCTGGCTGCTGTTTCTACCAGGAGGATTATATCTAGCTGGGAAAAAACGTCATACTACTTGGGGTCGTTTAGTTCTGATCGGGACAACAATTTATTTTGTCAGTATTTCTTTGATGAGAACAAAACTACCCTGGTATATCATGCCTATTTATCCATTTTTAGCTTTAGCAATTGGTGTAAAACTGAGCGAACTCTGGCAGCAACGTTATATTCAGGGGCGAATTTGGTCAGTATTTCTGGCTATTATGGCGATCGCAGGTCTAGGCGGATGTATTTACTTTGTTATTACCGATCCCCAGCCTGTTTTAATAGCTATGAGTCTGGTTTTGCTCATCAGTATGAGTATAGCAGCATGGCTAATTCAACAGCGCACTCGCCTGTTTATTCCAGTTTTATTTTCTGGAATGTATCTAGTTTTAGTATTTTTGATGAGTTCGCAATCATGGATTTGGGAATTAAATGAATCTTTCTCGGTCAAGCCAGTGGCGGCATTAATTCGTACCCATGTTTCACCAGGGACAAAGATTTACACATCTTTTGCTTATGGTCGTCCTAGTTTAGACTTCTATTGCGATTGCCAAGTTATTCCCGCAGACATCACAGTTTTACAACAAATGTGGTTAAATAAATCTTATTTGCTGTTAGATAATGCAAGTTTACAGAATATTAGTTTACCTGGTAGTAAAGCTTTAGGTACATCTGAAGAATTTATCCTAGTTTCGCCACTAATTAATTAGTTTTTGAAGAAAGCATTATAAGCTAGCTAATATTATGGTATTACTTTGAAATTGTAAATTAAATTCTGGCTGCGCTTTCAGTTGTTTGACTAAGCTATCAGCAAATTCTGTAGTACTTGACAAACCGGGATGACGTACATTTAACAATACATAGTAAACTTTGCCAAACTCAAAAATGCTACTAACGACCACAAAATAATTGCTCGTTTATTTTGCAGCAATCCTCTACCTGCAAAATTGGGATGGAAATATCCTCTCTAACCCACCCATTGTTCTTGGGCAAATCCTACAGCTATTTTGGCAAGTAATGTTATAAACAAACCCAGGATTAAATATCCCTGGCGAGGATAACGAGATAGCAGCATTCCTATAGCTATAGTCAGAGGGACAATACCATAAGCAAGACGACTTAAAGATATTGTCCCTCCAGAGGCTAGGAGCAAACCAATACCACAAAAGCCATATACTACAGTAACTGGGGTTAATTGGGTACGTAAATGCCATAATACGTAACCACCACCCAAAACCATCAACGCATTAAGTAAGTTATTAATCCATTGTTGGTTTGCTAATAGCAAAAAACATAAAACTAAAGCATACAAACTATAGGCTACTTTCACAAAAACTAAATGTTTACGGAAGCACCATAAAAAAGAAATACTGCCAATAATTATGCTAAACAACAAAGGATGCCAAGGATCTTGAATACTGCCGTATTGCCAATTCTTCTTACCAACTGCAATTTGCATCAGCATATTTAACCAACCCTGCCAATCAAATCCTAGGGATGATCGCCATCCTCGTTGTGCGGCGATAAAAGCTAAAGGCTCGTGAAAACGCAACGCACAATACAAACTAAATAAAAGTAGTCCTAGCGCAGTGGCTAAACCTGCAATATAAGCAATGGGTGGTCTGCGTTCTTTCCACGCTGCGATCGCAAATGCGGGGATCAGTGCTATTCCTGTAGGACGTGTTGCAGTCGCCATTGCACCCCAAAGAGTAGTCCACCCATATTGCTGTTGGTCGAAAGCTCGCAAAGCGGCTGTACTCAAAAACAAATACAATCCTTCTGTGTAAATTACTGATGTAAACATAGACATTGGACACCAGGACATCACAGCCGTAACCCACTGAGCGACTCTGATGCCATAATGCTCCTTCACCCAAAAGTACAAACAATAAATCGCCCCTAAAAATGCCAAGTTGTTTACTAATATCCCTGCCATTTCAAAAGGTAGTCCCAATCGCAGCAAAACCCAAATAATTAAAGGAAATAAGGGAAAGAAAGCTATATTGTGTTGTTTACCATCATTAACAAATTCATAGCCGCTAGTAGCGATCGCCCGGTAATGCACACTGTCCCAGCCGTCAAATAACTCCCAGCCCCATCTGGGTATATTGTTTGTTGGTGATGGCAAATGTGGCGCAATTAGCAACATGGCAGTCCAGATAAAGATTCGACTACAAAACCACATTGCTACAGGAAAGAAAAACTCACTTTTCCATAAAATATTCGTTATTATTATCTGAACTTTCGCCATAAGCTTGAGTATTTCAACAAACTCCTTTGAGCATCCTCTTACTTATGGCTGTAACACAGCCATTTGTCAGTAGCATTTTATACATTTAAATTTATGTTAAGATTAGTAACAAACTGGACATAGAAACTGCCAAATAAAAAAAATTGAGATTTTTTTTGTGGGATGTGTGTCCTCACCCATCCCATAAACCTGGCAGTCAGGATGCCCACCCCACAAGATGGATAATTCATTTTGGGGAAATTTCATATTTGATTAATCACCGCAATTACCAGCATATTTATTTAAACAAATAGTATTTATAATTACATGCATTTTGTAGTTTAATTTAAATTAAGTAATTTTAGTACTAGATATTTCTTGGCTATACTTCTCAGTGAATAACAGTCTCCTTTCTCAAGAATGTATTGATTATGGCGATCGCTGTGATGAATGAGTCCTCAGCAATTTATAGTGGAAGTTGTCTGTAAATCCTTAAGCAATTGTGAAAGCTATTACTCTTGTTGGTTCCACTGGCTCAATCGGTACTCAGACTTTAGATATTATTACTCAGTACCCAGATCAGTTTCGGATTGTGGGATTGGCCTCTGGGCACAATGTGGAGATGTTAGCAGATCAGATTCGGCAGTTTCGGCCGCAAATAGCAGCGATTTGCTCAGAAGAAAAATTGCCAGCACTCCAAGAAGCTATCAAAGACCTTGATCCCCAACCTATTTTACTGGCTGGCGAAGCCGGAGTCATAGAAGTTGCTCGCTATGGCGATGCGGAAACTGTGGTCACAGGTATCGTTGGTTGTGCTGGTTTATTACCGACAATCGCAGCTATTGAAGCGGGTAAAGATATTGCCTTAGCAAACAAAGAAACCTTGATCGCTGGAGGCCCTGTAGTTCTACCTTTAGTGGAAAAACACGGGGTAAAACTACTACCAGCTGATTCTGAACATTCAGCAATATTTCAGTGTCTCCAAGGTGTACCCAAAGGCGGCTTGCGGCGAATTTTGCTCACTGCTTCTGGTGGGGCTTTTCGGGATTGGGATGTAGAAAAGTTGGCACAAGTGAAAGTTGCTGATGCCCTGAAGCATCCTAACTGGTCAATGGGGCGTAAAATCACAGTTGACTCTGCCACTTTGATGAACAAGGGACTAGAGGTGATTGAGGCTCACTTCCTGTTCGGGTTAGATTATGACGATATTGAAATTGTTATACATCCCCAAAGTATTATTCACTCGCTGATTGAGTTGCAAGATACCTCGGTTTTAGCTCAACTCGGTTGGCCTGATATGCGTCTACCACTACTTTATGCTTTATCTTGGCCCGATCGCATCTACACTGATTGGCAAAGACTAGATTTAGTCAAAGCTGGTGATTTAACCTTCCGTGAACCGGATCATCAAAAGTATCCTTGTATGCAGTTGGCTTATGCAGCAGGTAAGGCTGGAGGTTCGATGCCTGCTGTCTTAAATGCTGCTAATGAGCAAGTTGTGGCATTATTTTTAGCAGAGAAAATTCAATTTTTAGATATTCCCCGATGTATCGAATTAGTATGCGATCGCCATCAAAGTGATAACTGTGCAAATCCTGCCTTAGATGACATTTTGGCAGCTGATAAATGGGCAAGACAAGAAGTTTTAACAGTAACTAAAAATTTAGCACCTCCTGCACAGATTTTTTCTGTGAGCTAAGGAGCTAGACCACAAAAAATACTAATGAGGATGGTGATTTTACTTCGCCACCCTCATTACTCTTATCCTTAATTAAAATATTTTTAGTAATCTATCGAAAAAAGTTCCATAATGCACAAATTATTTTGTCGATTTGTGGTATCCTTTTGTGGCAACAATTACTTAAAAATTTTACCCAGTATTTTATATTTTATAGTATATATTGTAACTTGGGTCAATGAGCTTTCGCAACAGTAATTGTTCAGTGCATGAAAATATCCCTTGATTAAATAAAACCTCTCTTACACAAAAGCGACTCTAAAGGAATTGGTATTGTATGATTCCTACCCTGATTATTGCTTGGATAATATTCGTAGTTTTATGGAAGATACTCAAAACTACTGTGAGCAATGCCTTGACTATTGCTGCGATTCTAATCTTATTAAATATTGGTTTTGGCATTACACCACAAGACATTTGGCATCAGATAATGCAGTTGGCTCAAACCGTGTCGCAAATACGAAGTGGTAAGTGAGCAGGATGAAGAATGAAATGATGGGTTTTTCATTCGTAAGCAATGAGGTATGCACCAATTAACTTGTTATTTCAGACTTCATCCTTGATGCTTCAGACTTCTTTCGTTAATTTTTGTGTAATGCGGAAACTTTTGCTAATGCATCTTTAACACTTGCAGGTAACTGACGCATAATTTTACCTCTTTCGCGGTCCAATGCTACTAATGTCACTTTGGCAGTGACATACAATTGCTGTCCATCTGTGGAGACAATGGCATAATCCCAGTTAATGCGAACACCAGTCACCTCAGTCATGCGCGTTTTTACCACTACTGCCGTACCTAACTGAACTGAACGGTGATATCTGACTGCAAGTTCTACAACTGGTAAATCACAACCTAACATGACTAAATCAGCAAATTCAATCCCTATTGATCTTAAACATTCTATCCGTGCTTCTTCCATCCAAGTTAGATAAGTACCATGCCAGGCAATACCTGCATAGTCAGTATGATGGGGTTGCACTCGCACAGGATATTCAAACCAACCTTCAAAGGTCTGATTTGATGGTATGTCAATGGCACTGGTTGATGGTAGCTGTACTGGGCTTGTTTGTTTTTCAGACATATTCAAAATTTATGCGCAACTATGAATTTTTCATATCTGGAATAATACAAAAAAGACTTGTATTGTAAAATGTACTTTTCATAAAATAAATTTTTCATAGGGAGAGAATACAGAATATAGAACATTCTAAATTCTCAACAGTCATTGTTAATGTGAGTTCGATAAACCTCTCTATATAGGGAGTATTTTGTCATGCAGCTTTATCTTCAGAGTTTGATTTTTGTTACTTTTACCTTACTGAGTTTCCTGGGTAATAAAATAGCGTATTTAGAAAAAAATCAGGTAAATTCAAATACTCATTTGAAACACAATTACGGTGAAAAAGCGCAGTCTTTGCCCGACAGAAATGAAAAATCACAAATTGAGCGGCTGAATGCAGAAGCGATCGCCGCATCTGGTCAAGGTCGGTTTGAGGAAGCATTGCAGAGATTACAGCAAGCGCTAGCTATCAGTCAAGAGCTTGCCGAAAGTTCCTGGGAGGCTGTCACTCTCAACAATATTGGCAGAGTTTACCAAAATCATGGTCAGTATTCGCAAGCACTGAGTTTTTATCTCGCAGCCTTACCCATTAACAAAGAACTCAGCCTACAAGAAAAAACTCCTGGGCGATCTCACGTCATCTTAGGTAAGACCTACAGTAATATAGGTTACTTGTTTGAGGTGCAAAACCAACCAAAGCTAGCAATTTTCTTCTACAAGCTTTGCGTGAATAATCGTGAGCAAGCTCGCTTAAATCCATCCGAGCTTTCTGTACACCAACCCGATGCCTACAGCATAACTGTTAGCCAGACATATCGTACCTTAGCTAAAAACTTGCTCCAGCAGCAACGTGTTACAGAGGGACTACGAACGATGGATTTACTCAAAGTTGAAGAACTGGAGGAGTATCTCCAGAATGTAGCTGGTAATCAACGTACCGTCAAAGGCATTAAGCTAGCGTCAACAGAAACACCAATTAAACAAAAATTAGATACAACTTTAGAAAATGCTATTGCACTAGGTAAAGAACTGAAAATATTACGTAAGATTCCTGTGCAAAAGCGATCGCCACAACAAAAACAACGCATTCAGCAACTGGTGACGAATCAGCAGCAACTCTTAGAAGGATTTAATGAATTTATCAATAGTCCCCCAGTCAGGGCACAATTAGACCAACTTAGTCAAACTGCAAGGCGGCAAAATTTAGATTTGGAGAGTATTAACGAAATTCGTGATAATTTAGCACGGTTACCGCAAAAATCGGCTCTACTTTATCCACTAGTTTTAGAAGATAGTTTGGAATTAGTCTTGGTAACTCCTGAGTCTCCGCCAATTCACCGCACAGTTGCACTCAAGCAAGAAAACCTCAAGCAGACTATTTCTACCTTTCGTGCAGCTTTAATCAATCCCAGTCGCAATATTAAACAACCCGCCAGCCAGTTGTATGAATGGCTGATCAAACCCCTAGAAAATGACCTAAAACAAGCGGGTACACAAACTCTCATTTATGCACCAGATGGTCAATTACGCTACATTCCTCTCACAGCCTTATATGACGGTAAATGGTTAGTGGAGCGCTTCAGCGTCAATCATATCACTGCTGCTAGCTTAAGTAATTTGAACACCCCACGGGCATCTACTTTACGGGTTTTAGCCGGTGCATTTACTAAAGGTACTTATAAAGTCGCATTGGGTAATCGGCAAATTGCCTTATCTGGCTTGCCATTTGCCGCTCAAGAAGTGGAAAACTTAGCAGAAATCGTGCCCCAAACCAAAAAACTTTTTAACGATGCCTTTAGTCCTCAAGTTACTGTACCGCAAATGGATGATTATACGATTGTCCATTTAGCGACTCATGCGGCTTTTGTGGTGGGTAAACCAGAAGATTCATTTATATTATTTGGCAATGGCGATCGCGTTAACCTTAGAGATGTCGCCACTTGGTCACTCCCCCATGTGGATCTAGTTGTGTTGAGTGCTTGTGAAACCAGTGTGGGAGGCAAGTTGGGTAACGGTGAAGAAATTTTAGGTTTTGGCTATCAGATGCAGAAAACCGGTGCTAGGGCGGCTATTGGTTCTTTATGGGCTGTAGATGATGGTGGTACTCAGGTACTCATGAACGCTTTTTATGCCACTCTGTCATCAGAAAATATCACAAAAGCCGAAGCCTTGAGACAAGCACAAATTGATTTGATTACCAAAGACTTGCAGCCCAAAGATGACAATCTCCCAGCACTCAACGGTAGCCTCAATCACCCCTACTATTGGGCATCTTTTATTTTGATTGGCAATGGATTGTAATGACTGTACCAATTTTGAGATTTTTTCCTTTATCCAAAATCTCAAATTGTTTGACTATCGCTCAGATATAATATCAAGCTCGGAACATGCTAATTATGCAAAATTCCCCGCGTCAGCCTACACGTTCAGTCCTCTAAATGGACAGGATGTAACCGTAAGGGTGAATAGGTAATGGGAATCGTAGACTAAGCTACAATTACCTATTACCAATACGAAATCTACTAGTAGACCCTTTTTGAAAGTACCCCATTAGATACAGGAATCCTTCTCACTTCTTAGCCAAGGCTTTATTACCTGAACTAGCTGGTGTAGCTTGTTTAACAAGATTAGCCAGTTCCTGCAACTGATTAATTGCCTCTGCACCCTCTAACTTCATTAATTCGCGGTCATCCCGCATTTCCGTCCAAGTAATTCCGTAGTCTGATACCAAGAACCGAATCAGGTGATTGTCGCCCAAGCTAACCATAAACGAAGCACTGTTCATCTGGTCGCCGCAGGTATAACAGGACGCAGGATATCCGCGCCGTTCTAGTACAATTGCCAAGGCTTGTAGATTCATTACCAAGTCTTGGACGAATTGTCGGTGTTGATGCGCTAGTCTTAGAAACACGTTTGTCCTCCAGACACCACAGTCATTTTAGTCTGTTTTATATTTTCTTTAGATTTTTACACCTTCTGGTATTGTAAACTATCCATTACAATTTCCAGACGCTGATGGAGTCGTTAATTGACTACCTTGCTTAGGGTAGTAGATAAAAATTCAGCTTGCCGTATCAAACTATTCAATTTGCAAGTTCAATCGATCAGACAGATTTGATAAATTTAATCTTTTCTTTAGATAGTTCTGTCCAATTAAGTGCTTAGCTGAAACGATCCGCTTTAAGAGTAACGCAAATTTAGTAGCAGTTAACAACAGAAAAGGTACGGATCGCATTTTTACTGGACATATCCTGCTAATCTCTATGTAGGCAAAGGCTTTGACACCACTTCAGTATTTTTTATATACCTGATCAGGTAGTGAGCCTATGTGTTATCTGGTGATGTTTTAGTGCTGCCCAAGTGTTGGGTACATCCAGTCAAGTCCTCCTAGAAGTATAAATGTTGGCAGATAACTTGAGGTTTGGGGTTCGGGGGTCTTGGCTGTGCATGGGTAGATGTTAAGTATTGTGTTCACGATACCAAATACGTCACCTAAATATCTATAGCTCAATACTGAGAATAACTGAACACCGAATACTCATGTTGCCATTTCGCCAGTATTCTCTAATTTCTTAAGGTTACATCGCAAAAGTTAACCAAAATCCCCAAAAATTTATTAGGGATGATCAATGACTATGGTGTCGGCTACATGAGTCTATATTTGTCCAGAGCCAATTCAAGTGCAGAACCCCTGTTTTTGTGGCTTAAATTTATAACCTAGATTGATATAAAACATCAGGTTTACTTATCCTCCAAAAGTCAAAAGAGCTGATTTCACAAAACTCTGTTGACCAATAATATTAGAGACTTAAAAGCTGTCACTCTAGCGTGAGTTATAAATAGCAATTTGAGTGGAAAAAATACAAACACTGGAAAAACCTATGATATCTTTAGGCTTTGCCAACTCAAGCCAGTCTTTTTAAATTGAGTAATGATCTATTATTTAATGTCTTAAATATCATTAACAATAGCTATATAACCCAATCAATAACATACTTAAAGACAGATATTGACCTTACTCAGTGTTGAGTGCTGAGTCAGAAGAAGAATACTCAGAACTTTCGCACTCGATACAGAGCCGCCGCGAATTGTGGGCGGTTTTTTAACTCAGCACTCTTCATCAAGGCTAGGTTTAGAGCTTACCGCGTAGCGGCTCTTTAGAGTAGCCTTTCGTAGAGAAGCTACGGTGTACACATAAGTCTTATAAAGTTGCTTAACAGCCTTATTAAGACACTACTTGCCACCAACCGAAAGCTGGTCCAATAAAACGGATGGTTACCCATGCAACAACCATAACGCCAATACCTATCCAGGCACCGCGAGTAGTCCAAGAGACAAATAGTTCAGCTTGGGTTTTGGTGATGGGAACCCAAGACAAGATCCGAGTCTCTTGACCGTAGTTTTCTCCAAGTGTAGTTTTACGACGCTTTGCTTCACCCATAATCAGCAATTCAAAGTTTAACTTAAATTCTTAATCAATCTTGGCAGTCAACATGCTGGCATCAGAGAGCAAATGTGACTGTTTCTGAAATATAGAGTATCCGAATAAACTGATAATAGCGTTTGTTGTCGACCGATCGCCTGGTAGTTGACAAAACGTAAATACTAGATTTTGCCAACTACCACTAGGTAGAATTTCCTTCATCGCCATGAGCAAATAAACTCGGATCAAGATAGTTAATTCGTGCTAGAGGACTGAGGACAGCCAGAACTTGAGCGCCATAGCTGCGGTTAACCACACGACTATCAAGCAAAGCGACAATACCTTGACTTTCTCTCACTGGTGCGATCGCCCGTTGCAATTCATTTAAGGCGGCTGGCAACAAAAATAACCGGAACCAATCTTGATGCGATCGCTTGTAGTGAGCAACTCTACCAGCCACCAAGGGATTTTCCAAAGATGGTAAGGGCAAAGTGGCAATAATTAACAAATGTGGCGCTGGTAAAACCGTTTGATGCGATCGCCAAAATTCCCAACCACTGATCAAAATGCCATTTTCATCCAAACAAGTTTTTTCTACCTGCACCCGCGAACCAAACTCTGATGCCAGAATCGCTCCTACTTGAGCCTTGAGTGGTACATCACCCACCAAGATAACCGTCAATCCTGGGGCTGTAGCACTCAGACAAAGCAGTGTCCGGACTTTGTGAATAAATGCTGGTTGAAATTCTGGGGTGTTGGGTAATGGCAACTTATGGGGTACATATAGCTGAATTGCTGAACCTTGGCTATCAGAAGAAAACTTCAAACAAGTTACATCATCTAAACCCAGACGCTGACGGAACAATGGAGCTTCGGTTTCCGGTTCTAAAGCACTGCCAATTAATACCACTGGCTGTCTCTGCCAAATAGGTGCGAGAGTTGCCCTTAATTCAATGGGGGCGTAATGTAAAGAAAATAACCCTTGACGACGGGCAATAGTTACCCAGAAGAGAGGAGGGGGAGAGATATTTTCATCAAGACTGGGAAATTGTTGCCAAAAACGTTTCCAGGGTTCTGGGAGTGCTGATACTGACTGTAATTCTAAATAAAGTTGACTTAAAATCTCGGCTTCTAATGGGGAAATCAGATAGCATTCATAGGGATTAGCTGGATGCTGAAATAGTTCATGTGTCAATTGCGCCCGTACCGAACGAATTACCTCAGCTTGGTGGGGACAAGCCAGCATGAGTTGATCCCAGTCATGGGGTTGAATATCTTGGGTGAGTTGATGACGTACCCAATCTTCTAGATCATCGACTCCATCAATAATTGTGGGAATGCCTGGGGGAAAATGAGCAGAAGATGTGATTTGCCCTTGTAACCAAGCCTCAGGGGAAGTTAAAAGTAATCCTGGGAACTCAGATCCAGGCCAAGCGTCACCCGTCCTGATTGGTTTATTGACTTGTAGCCACTGCTGGAGACGGGGAATTTCCACCCTTAACAGACGTTGTTGTACTGCTTCTGGGGCGACAATCATCACAGGGCCATGCCACATCAAGGCAGATGCCACAAAACTAGTGCGATACCGACCTTGATAGCCACAAACCGCCCCTACTTGAATTAAGGCGCTACGTCCTAAACGCAAGGCGCGTGCCACCAACCGTGCCATTGTTAAATGATGCGGCCAGGAGGGGAACCCCGCCTGCGATCGCAGGAAGTTATGTAGTGACAAATGAACTTCAGCCTCAATCACAAGCTTTCAATCCCATAACAAAGTGACTTCTAAACTCCAATAGCCCCATTTCTATTATTCATCTGTCAGTCATTAGTTACCAGCTACTAAACTGTTGACTGATAACTGTTCACTGTTCACTGACCTACACCCTGAATTATGCCAACTTACACAGGAATTTCCAGCGAAGCCTTCAGGCATCCACTGGATCGCCAAGCCGAGCAAGCTTTACGAAATTTACCGGGATTTGATTTAATAGCTCGTAAATTTGTGGAATTTGTCTACGAACGCCCTCAGTTAGTCTATCTAATGGGCAACACCATCCAAGTAGGGCCGCGGCAATATTCCACTATTTACCAGATGTTCCGCGAATGTGTGCGGGATTTGGACATTTACCCAGAACCTGCACTGTTTGTCTTGCAAAATCCCCAAGCCAATAGTTATGCCCTGGGGCCGGAGAATCCTTACATAGTCATAAATACAGGGATACTAGACTTACTCAACGAAGCTGAGATTCGGGCGGTGTTAGCCCATGAACTGGGGCATATTAAGTGTGGTCATACTATTTTAATTCAAATGGCGATGTGGGCGATGAGTGCTGCTTCTGCCTTGGGGGAATTAACCTTTGGTATTGGCAATTTTGTGACTCAAGCCTTGATTTATGCCTTTTTTGAATGGCGACGGAAAGCCGAGTTAACAGCAGATCGCGCCGCATTGTTAGTGATGGATGACTTAAACCCTGTGATGTCATCCATGATGAAAGTTTCTGGCGGGAGTATTAAATATGCTAATGAATGTAGTTTACAGGAGTTTATTAAACAGTCAGAAAACTATCAGTCACTAGATGAAGATGGACTGAATCAAATTTATAAATTCTTGATTTACAATGGCTCGCAAGATATGATGCTCACCCATCCTTTCCCTGTGGAACGGTTACGCTATTTGCAAGAGTGGGCAGCATCAGAACAATACCAGCAAATTCGCCGAGGCAATTATCAGCGATCGCCCGCATCCGGTGCAGTAAATGTAGCAGCAGAACCTTCCGAACAAGAAGTGGAAAATTTGCGCCGCCAAATTGCAGAATTACAACAAGAAATTAACAAAATGAAAAGGTCTGAGTAGCCGAAATTCTCAAAGTCATAGTTACACAAATGCTTTTATCCCCAGGCTGTTAGCCTGAGGATAAAGAGTGCTGAGTAAATTTGTCAAAAAAATCACATTAATTTTTTGATATCATCCCACACTCAGAATTTTTGTAAGCTAAGCATCTGATCAACCGTCACAGGCTGTAGCATAATTTATGTTTTGAGATTCACTCACATTGGATAATACTTTCTGGGTGGACTGCTACCCCCTAAACATGAGTTAAATTTGATGCAAGCATTTTTCCATATGGCAATTCACCTTAGCAAACGGCTGTCTGTATTCGCTAATATTCTGGCCCTGCTCATCTTCATGCCGGGAATTGCCTTGGCTGCACCAGTTCAAATCGCTCCTAATTCTGGTATCCTATTTGCCCAGGTAAGCAATACCTCATCTTCTGAGATTAACCTAACTCCGCAACAGCACCAACAACTCCAGGCTGTGCGTCAGAGAAGAAATCGAGAAATCGAGGCAGTATTGAATTCATCCCAGCGTCATCAACTGGCTCATAGCCTACATTCTGGCAATGATATCAATCAAGCACTAGAAAAACTAAATTTGCAACCAGAACAACAAAACTTAATTAAGGCGATCGTGCAATTTACTAATTTGAAAATGCAGGCCATTTCATCTCGGCATTCCCTACAAATAGGACAAAACTAAAAGTTTTATTCCCAGCACCATATATTTTGGCGACTTTTGGGTGATTCATGTGATTGCAAATATCTGTCACTGTCAACTTTTCCAGCATCTATAATGAATCTTGCCCTACTTAGTTCGTTACCATGTCGGAAGAAGATATCCGTGCCGCTAGGCTGGAAAAAGTCAACCAACTCAAGCAGCTAGGATCTAACCCCTATGCTTATCGTTGGGAGTCTACCCATCACACAGCCCAATTACAAGCAAAGTTTGCCGATTTACCCAGTGGGGAAGAAGTTGATTTAGATGTTGCCATTGCTGGACGCATTATGGCGCGTCGGGTTTTCGGTAAGTTAGCTTTCTTCACTCTGCAAGATGAAACTGGCACTATTCAACTTTATCTAGAAAAAAATCGCATCCAAGAAGGCATGGCAGATATTGATGCTGATGCCTTCAATCACCTCAAACAACTTACAGATGCAGGTGATATTCTGGGAGCCAAAGGCACTATTAAACGGACTGAAAAGGGCGAGTTATCTGTCTACGTCAAACAATACAGCATCCTCACAAAATCTCTGTTGCCCCTACCCGACAAATGGCATGGGTTGACGGATGTTGCTAAACGCTATCGTCAACGCTACGTTGACTTGATTGTCAATCCTGAAGTGCGGCAAACTTTCCGCCGTCGCGCCCAAATTACTGCCGGCATTCGTCGCTATTTAGAAGAACGGGATTTTCTGGAAATTGAAACGCCTGTTTTGCAAAGTGAGGCAGGCGGTGCAGACGCGCGTCCGTTTGTGACTTATCACAACACCTTAGAAATGGAGTTGTATCTGCGAATTGCGACAGAACTCCATCTCAAGCGGTTGATTGTGGGTGGTTTTGAAAAGGTGTTTGAGTTAGGGCGGATTTTCCGCAATGAGGGTGTTTCCACACGGCATAATCCAGAATTTACCTCAATTGAAGTTTACCAAGCCTACGCTGACTACAACGACATGATGGCGCTAACAGAGGGAATTATTACCACTGTGGCCCAAGAAGTTCTCGGCACACTACAAATTACCTACCAAGCTGAATCTATAGATTTATCACCACCTTGGCGACGGGTAACAATGCACGGTTTAGTTAAAGAATATACAGGCTTAGATTTCCATGCTTTTCCAACATTAGAAGCAGCGAAAGTAGCCAGTAAAAATGCTGGAATTCACGGCATAGAAGATGTGCTATCAATTGGCAAATTATTGAATGAAGCCTTTGAACAAAAAGTAGAAGAAAACTTAATTCAACCTACCTTTGTCATTGATTATCCAGTAGAAATTTCACCCCTAGCTAAACCTCATCGTTCTCAACCTGGTTTGGTAGAGCGATTTGAGTTATTTATAGTGGGGCGAGAGACTGCCAACAGCTTCTCAGAACTGACAGATCCCATCGACCAAAGAGAACGTTTAGAAGCGCAAGCCGCCCGGAAAGCAGCCGGTGATTTGGAAGCCCAAGGTGTCGATGAAGACTTTCTCACAGCCTTGGAATATGGAATGCCACCTACAGGCGGTTTAGGGATTGGAATTGATAGGTTAGTGATGTTATTGACTGATTGTGCCAGTATTCGGGATGCGATCGCCTTTCCGTTACTCAAGCCAGAAAAACCCGAATTATCCCCAGAATCAGCAACTTAGCTTGTTTGTAGGGTGCGTTGTCGTGCCTGCAACGCACCATATTAACTTTTTTGGCAGTATTGATTAGTGTCTATTTGCTTACAAAGAAAATTCATGTATATTTACGTAGTGGGTTACTTAGATTAGGCGTTGCTAATCCAAACTTCCATTATGAAAATATCTGGTATTCTCAAGTTACAAAAGTTCGCTATCCTGTCCAGTGGCTCTCTTGCCAGCATATTCGTATTGAGTTTCAGTCATCTAGCCTTAGCACAGCAAACTTGTGTGCGGACAGATGCTGGCAATATTGTGTGTGGGGCGTTAATGCCACAGGGGAGTGATAAAACTACCCCAAAACAAGATGCATCTCGGATAGAAGCTAATGGTTTCAGTTTTCAGCTACAGAATTGCTTGAGAAGTGGCACTAATGTAACGTGTAATCTGCTCATAACCAAAATTGAAGACAGAAGTGGGGACAGAGATGGACTGTTTCTGGTTAATGCTAATAACTCTAGGATAATTAACGTATCAGGGGAAGAATTTGTAGCCCGGAGCATCCAGTTAGGTGAGAAACAAGGTGCATCGGCACAAACAAATCTCGTTTCTGGTGTACCCCTAAAGGCTAGTATCAGCTTTGAAGTACCAGCACAGTTCAGTAAATTGGCACTTTTAGAAGTTGGCTATACATTTTACAATCCAGGATACAATGTACGGACTGCTCAATTCCGTAATGTCACAATTGAGTCAAGATAGCCTGGAATCCCCGTCACTTTAGTGCGGGCAAGATGTCAACTTCTCCTAGCTCATTTGTGATGACTAGGAACTTTGTAAATTCCTGATTTCATCAAGCTTGGCACGCACTGCTTGGATATCTTGCCACATCAACCATTTAGGCGCACCTTGTTCTTTAGAAGGGTTACGCAGTAAGTAAGAGGGATGAAAAATTGGCATACACAAACGCCCTTCCCACTCTATCCACTGACCACGAATTTTAGTAATTCCCCGCTTATCACCAGTTAGACCTTTAACCGCAGTCGCACCTGTTAATAAAATAATTTTGGGGTCAACTAAGCGAATTTGCTCTAATAAATATGGTGTGCAAGCAGTCATTTCGCTAGGTGTAGGCGCGCGGTTATTTTCTGGACGGCACTTATTGATGTTGGCGATATATACATCATTTTCAGTACTTAGTTTTACAGATGCTAAGATTTTTTCTAGCAATTGCCCTGACCTACCCACAAATGGTAAGCCTGTTTCGTCTTCGGTTTGACCTGGTGCTTCTCCGACAACCATAATTGGTGCTTGGAGGTTACCGCGTCCAACTACAGCATGGGTACGATTGTCTCCCAAACCGCAACGGTGGCATCGGTTGCAATCCTGTGCCAACTCGGTCATGTTGGAGTAAGTTCCAGGTGTAATGGCAATTTTGGCATCTGTAGGAATCAAATCTCGTTGGTTCGAGTTTGAGTTATTGAAGAGGCTGAGTTGGATATCGCTACTCATGAAAATCGGGATTTTGGGGTCAGCACCAGGTATTTCATATCAGTGAGATATGGCTTTTTTATTGTATCAGTGAAATTGGAGCGGCAATTGGCGATCGCCTGATCCCACAAGATTTAATTTATCAGCCTTCAGCCTAGGTGCGATCGCCAGCAGCCAACGCATATTCATAATATTGATCATATCTATCAACCTCCGGCTTTTTCTTGCGATAATTTCCAAGGGGGACATGTTTCCCTGTGGCTCGTTAAAGGGGGATAGATGTCAATTAAGCGGTTAGTTTTATTTTTTGTGCTGACGCCGATAGCAGTTCTGTTATCAGTTTCGTCTTTGTTTGGTAGTTGGCAACAACCTCAGTTTCAAAGTCGCTTGGAACTATACCAAACCAATATTGCTCTGCAAGCCCAAGCTTGGCAACCAGAAGATAGCAATGACGAGAATTTACAGGCGATTCAGGCAGCGATACTGGGTGAACAACCTTTAGAAAGTGCCATAAAGCAGTATCAAGAAGCGCGTAAATTAGTTAAAACTAACTGGGACAAGGCTCAAAAGCAACTTGCTCAATCGGAAACTATTCCCGTACCCCCTAAACCTCTACCTAACAATCCTCTGGAAACTAATACTTCTGGTCAACAGCAGCAACAGTTACAGAAGTCCCTCAAGCAACTACAAAAGTTACTGGCTGAATTAGACTTGCGACTAGGTATTTTACAAGCAAAGCAAGGAAAAACGGATACAGCCATCAAAACTTGGAGCGAATTACAGCAGACTCCAGAGATTAATCCGGAATTTCGGGAAACGGCTGCTGTGTTAAGTGGAATGTGGAGTGATCCCCCCCGGTTACTACCTAATGCCCAACAGCTGATTCAACAAAATTTAGATGGTTGGTTTCGCTCTACTTCTTTAGTGCAACTATATAAACTCCAGCAACGCCAAGAAGCCCTATCAACAGTTAAAGCGGCACAACAAGAAGCTGCTATCCAAGCTGTGGTGAAATTAGCTTTGATTGGCACTATTCCGACTGTGGCAGCGTTGCTGGGAATCATTGTCCTGGTTTTTTTAATTGCCCAGCGTCTACTCAAGGGGAAAGCGGCTTTATTAGCTCAAAATGCTGATTTACCTTGGTCAACGCCCTGGGATGTGGAGACAATTTTACAGGTTTTTGTTGTCGGCTTTTTCTTTATGGGGCAAATCTTTGTGCCCTTTTTGTTGTTGTTACTTCCCATTCCCCGACCAATTGTGAATGTCCGACTACAAGCTTTCTCCGTTTTGGTTAGTTACCTAATGGTGGCATCGGGTGCATTGTTGGTGCTTTATTTATCTATCAAGCGCTTTTTTCCGCTACCAGAAAACTGGTTTCGCTTTCGTTTGCAAGATAGATGGTTGTTATGGGGATTGGGGGGCTATTGTACTGCTTTACCGATAGTGGTGGTGGTGTCGTTGATTAATCAACAGCTATGGCAAGGTCAAGGTGGCAGTAATCCCTTATTGCAATTGGCGCTGGAAAGTCAAGACACTGTGGCACTTGGCATGTTTTTCTTTACAGCTGCGATCGCTGCCCCTATTTTTGAAGAATTGCTGTTTCGGGGCTTTTTATTGCCCTCCCTGACTCGTTATGTACCTGTGTGGGGAGCAATTATTTTAAGTAGTTTGTTGTTTGCGATCGCTCACCTGAGCTTATCGGAAATTCTGCCCTTAACAGCCTTGGGAATTGTTTTAGGCATTGTTTACACGCGATCGCGTAACCTCTTAGCTCCTATGCTTCTGCATAGTCTTTGGAATAGCGGTACTCTACTGAGTCTATTTCTCTTGGGTAGTGGTAATTAATAAAACAAGTCGACACGGTTGTAAATCAGAAGAATATTTGCTTTCATCTGCATATATAATGCTAATTTATTAATGCTTATTAATAAGCATTAATGCTACCTTAAGCACAAATATGCTAATAGCAAATATAATTCCCGCAATATTGTTAAGTAGATTACAAAATAGTTAGATAAATACTTTGTATTATCTAGATTAATTCAGCCATTGTTGAGATGTTGATTGCTTTCCTCGGCTGTTTGCGGTCAAAATTATGGGATTGCAAACATCGGTTTACTTATAGGAATGGTAAGCAGTAACCAACGCCGGCTGATAAATTACTGCGGTCAACTAAAGTCGTAACAAGGTTGTTTCCTGGTTGATGGGAAAATGCCTTTTACGACTAATACAGGTACTGCAATTACAAAGTATCCTGCCCATTAGTATCTAACTTTCTCCTAGTCCGGAATTAAAACTAATGGACTTGGAGAAAGATAAATATGGTACAGCAATTTTGATACTAGAGAAATCCTTGGTTGAAAACCTGTACAAGTACTACCCAGAGTCTTGTATTCAAAGTAACTAACAATTAGCGAATAGAACAATATTTTCAGGCAATGTTGTCAGTGTTCCATTTCAAATATTGGCACACGAACTTTGTCGATTAATGATAAATGCGTAATGTTACTTACAAAAAATTAAACATATATTTACCAATTAAATATATTTTCTAGTTTTTTTAAAATTAAAATCTTAATTTTATACTCACTTTTCCCGGAGCAGCAATCATATGGCAAATCTCAATCCTAGTCAACCTACTAAACAGCTTTTAGCTGGTTATTGCGGGATTATTTTCGGAGGGTTTGGTGTTCATAAGTTTATTCTCGGATATGCCCCAGAAGGCTTCATTATGCTGGTTATCTCCTTAATTGGAGGTTCCTTTACCTACGGTGTGAGTTTGTTAATCATGCAGCTTGTAGGTTTGATTGAAGGCATGATTTACCTGAACAAGTCCCCAGAAGAATTTGTAGATACTTACCTTGTGAATAAGCAAGGCTGGTTCTAAAACTTCTGAATTTTCAACTATAAGTCCTGGGTGCATACTTGTAATTTATTTCAACTAATATGCTAAACATCAAACGTAAATATCTCACATGGGCGATGCTAATACTGGTAGGTATGGGCTACTTCAGCGTTATGTCTAGTTTAGACATGAATTATTTTTTGAAAAGCCTAATTGCCATCATGCCAGTCCAGTTGGGATCTGTGATCTACATGACTTACCTACGCTGGAACCAAAGTTGAGATTCAGCAAAGTGCCATAATTTAATAAAGTTAATACTATGACATTCAGTCATAATTCCGAATTTCGCCTACGCTCGAATTAGAGACGCTTTGAGAGAGGCGTTGAATTTTCATAGCGAATCTAACACTTGTCATGCAACTTGCCCCGAAAACCAAGCTTACTCCGGAACCAACTCCTACCTCAGAGAAAATTATCCTCGATGTTGGGGGCATGAAATGTGCTGGATGTGTAAGCGCTGTAGAGCGACAGCTAACTCAACATCCAGGAGTCAAGAGTGCCTGTGTGAATCTGGCTACAGAAGTAGCAGTCGTAGAGTCGGAAACTGGTGTGGTAGATCCAGATGCACTGGCAAAGCGATTGACAACAGCTGGATTCCCAACTCAGCCCCGCAAAGCTAACAATCAACTAACTGGTGAATCTCATCTAGCAGATCCAGGAGAACGCCAACGCCGAGAAATGCGTTCTTCACTCCAGCAGTTAATCATTGCTGGGGTGCTGTTGGTGTTGTCAGGAATTGGACATTTTGGCAATATTGGTGGGCCTGTATTGCCAGTATTGAACAACATTTGGTTTCATTGTGGACTAGCAACAGTGACACTCTTAATTCCCGGTCGCCCGATTGTAGTCGATGGCTGGCGGGGTTGGCGGCGAAATGCCCCTAACATGAATACCTTAGTGGGATTGGGAGCGCTGACAGCCTACACTGCAAGTTTAGTCGCACTACTGTTTCCCCAAATGAGTTGGGAGTGTTTCTTTGACGAACCAGTGATGATGCTAGGTTTTATCATCCTGGGTAGAACTTTAGAGCAACAAGCCAGAGGCCGAGCCGCAGTTGCATTTAGAGAATTACTAGCACTCCAACCACAGGTAGCGCGATTGATCCCCAACCCAGACGTAGAAAAATTAGGCTTGGGGTCAAATATTGTCGAGATTCCTGCTGAACAGGTACGTGTGGGTGAATGGTTGCAGGTGCTACCTGGAGATAAAATCCCCGTTGATGGTGAAGTTCGCTTTGGCCAGACAACAGTGAATGAGTCAATGCTCACTGGGGAAGCAGTGCCAATAATTAAGCAACCAGGAGATATGGTAGCCGCAGGTACCCTCAACCAATCAGGTGCGATCGCCATCCAAGCAACGCGTACCGGCAGTGATACAACGTTGGCTCACATCGTTGCCTTAGTAGAAACGGCCCAAACCCGGAAAGCCCCAGTCCAAAAATTAGCTGATACAGTAGCCGGTTACTTTACTTACGGTGTGTTGACAGCCTCGGTGTTGACATTCGTTTTCTGGTACTTTTTTGGCACTCATCTCTGGACTGATGTCACTATCTCAAGTGGCATGGAAATGGCTCACTACTCCCCACTCCCTACTCACCACTCACCACTCCTCACCAGCTTAAAATTAGCGATCGCCGTGATGGTTGTCGCTTGTCCTTGTGCGTTGGGACTGGCCACACCCACCGCAATTCTCGTAGGAACTGGCATAGGCGCAGAAAAAGGTCTATTGATCAAAGGTGGTGACGTATTGGAGAGAGTAAACCAGCTAGACACAGTTGTATTTGACAAAACAGGCACACTGACTACAGGTAATCCCACAGTTACCGATTGTTTAACGATTGCAGAATTAGGTAATGGCGAACCCTACTCCCTACTCCAACTCGCCGCCGCCGTAGAAAGCGGCACTTACCATCCCCTAGCCAAAGCGATTCAGCAAGCAGCTAAAGAGCAACAGCTATTTATTCCTGATGCTGTGGACTTTCACACGGAACCCGGACTTGGTGTATCTGCGATCATCGAGGGAACATCTGTGTTGTTGGGGAATTGGGATTGGTTGAGTAGACACGGCATTGCTCTAAGTGCAGCCGCACAACAAGTAGCCCAGAAACTAGCAGTAGAAGGTAAAACAGTTGTTGGCGTAGCCGTTGGGGGAACTTTAGCCGGACTAATTGCTGTGCAAGATCCCCTCAGACCCGATGCTCAAGCCACAGTGGACAAGTTACGTCAGATGGGTTTACGGGTCATGCTGCTCAGTGGCGATAGATTAGAAGCAGCTAGTGCTATAGCTAAACAACTAGGACTAGATAGCACTGATGCGATCGCAGGTGTTCTCCCAGCAAAAAAAGCCGATGTGATCAAATCTCTCCAAATGGAGGGGACAACGGGACAACGGGAAACGGGAGATATCAGAATTCCTTACTCAGCACTCAGCACTCCCCTTCGACTTCGCTCAGGACAAGCGCACTCAGCACTCAGAAAAGTTGTGGCCATGGTTGGGGATGGCATCAATGATGCTCCAGCTTTATCACAGGCAGATGTCGGCATTGCTCTATATTCCGGGACAGATGTAGCAATGGAAACAGCCGAAATTGTTTTGATGCGCGATCGCTTACATGACGTTGTGGCATCAATTCAACTGAGTCGGGCTACCTTCAACAAAATTCGCCAAAATTTATTTTGGGCTTTTGCATACAATACAATCGGCATTCCTTTAGCAGCAGGTGTTTTGTTACCTAGCGTAGGTTTTGTCCTTAGCCCATCTGGGGCTGCTGCATTAATGGCTTTTAGTTCTGTTAGTGTTGTCACTAACTCAATTTTATTGCGGCGGTTAGCTCATCGTTTGTAAAAACTCCTATGGGAGACATTGCCATCTCAGGTTAAACTAAATCGATAGTTAGGTATTACCCATCTTCACAAAGGCTATTGAGACTCCTTGTGGAGCCACGGTAATCACGGAGTAGAACAGCTATGTTCTACTCTTACCAGTAAATACGCAATTTTATTTTTTCTCAAATTCATTACCACAGACTGTAGTGCGCGAGAATGGCAGGAAACGATACTAAACAAATCTTAATTAATCACACTTCTAGCGATTGTGGCAACGATGTATCAATGGCAACTGAAACTCATGAAAGTCATCTCCTAATACTTGAAGACGATCAAGGTCGCAAAGAATTTTCTCTGGAACACCCCGTTTACTCCCTTGGCAGAGACCGCGAGTGCAATATCCGCTTGGTGTCTCAGTTTGTCTCGCGTCGCCATGCCACATTAGTGAGATTGCCACGAGAGCAGAACAGTCAAAGCTATTATTACCGGATTGTAGATGGTGATGCTAAAGGAAAGTCTAGTGCCAACGGTTTGATGATTAACGGGCGTAAGATGCCGGCTCACGACCTGAAAAATGAAGATGAGATCGTTTTTGGCCCTCAGGTACGTGCTATCTATTATCTATTAAAAAATACTCAGCGATCTGGACAAACGGATGCCAGCGAGTATGATATTACACTCATCAATCCCGGCATGACCGAAGATGAAGATATTGAAGAATGAAAACATACCCACCCAGGTAGGTTTTGATTATTGACTGGCTTGCTTTTGGCTAGAGGTAGCTTGGCGACATACCAAAAAAACAATTATCCCATAGTTGTAGTGGCGTGCGTTAGACGTTACATCATAACGCACCATTTTGACTTTGCGGTGCATGGCGCGATCGCTTGCGCGCGGCCATGTCCGTAGGGCTATGCTCAAACTTAGACTACAAGCAGATATAACTTACGCAAAACCGCTACAGAGTGGAAACTATCAACTAGCAAAACTTTCAATCAAATGCCAATGGCGACAATCTTCAATCGTCTGTTTGATGAATTCAAACATTTGTCGGCAATGATTATCAAGTTGTAGTGGCAGTTCCTCATTTTTCATCACAATACTCATCCGAGTTTCCGTTTCGGTAGCACTTGATCTCTCAATCAGTGCTTCTACTTTGACCAACTTGGAGAAAGAAACATTACCAGGAATTTCCCGCGCCATAATGTAATCAGCTGTGTAATATTGAATCTCCAAATCACAATCTTGTAAAAGTTCTACAAGTAATGGCTGGAGATGACCAATAGGAACAGCAAGAGTAAATGAACAGGTATAGCGAGCCATAGTAGCCCCACCCCTTACAACACTCCGTTCATCCTATAATATCGAAGCATCGAAACGGTAAATCATTATAGATTCATTTAAAGAACTAAAATTTTGCTATCACCCCAGAGGAAGGTAATGCCAGTTAAAAATTCGCTAAAAGACTTTAAAATAAGGGTTTGGTGGAGGTGCAGATGAAGGTAGCAATTACTGGAGCAACGGGATTTGTCGGTAGTCGTTTGGTAGAACGACTCCACAAGGATGGTAATAGAGTACTGGTGTTAACCCGTAACACTACCTTTGCCCAAAAGGTTTTTCCCCCTGGGGCTTTTTCTCATGTAGAAATTGTTGCTTATACACCGACAGTATCTGGTTCTTGGCAAGAGGCGATCGCGGGTTGTGATGGTGTGGTTAATTTGGCAGGAGAACCCATTGCTGAGGAACGCTGGACACCAGCACAAAAGCAGAAAATCCTCAATAGTCGCCAGCTAGGCACACAGAAAATAGTTGAAGCTATAACCAAGGCTAATCCTCGCCCCAGTGTGTTAGTCAATGCTTCAGCTATTGGCTACTATGGCACTAGCGAAACCGCTACCTTTGATGAAACGAGTTCATCTGGTAATGATTTTCTCGCCCAAGTATGCCAAGCTTGGGAAGCAGAAGCACAAAAAGTTAAAGATGCTGGTGTGCGTCTTGTAATTCTGCGTTTCGGCATTGTCCTGGGCAATGGTGGTGCTTTAGGCAAAATGATTACACCGTTCAAACTGTTTGCTGGTGGGCCTATTGGTAGCGGTCGGCAGTGGTTTTCATGGATTCACTTAGACGACTTAGTCAGCCTGATTCTGCAAGCTTTAACTAAACCAGAAATGGAAGGCGTATATAATGCCACTGCCCCTAACCCAGTACGTATGGTAAATTTAAGCCAAACTTTGGGGGAAGTGATGCATCGCCCTTCCTGGTTACCTGTACCAGCTTTTGCTCTAGAAGCTCTGTTGGGAGATGGGGCGATGGTAGTTTTAGAAGGTCAACAAGTGCTTCCTCAGCGTACCTTAGAAGCAGGCTTTGAGTATCAATATCCTCATTTGCCATCAGCGCTCACACAAATTCTTAACTAGAATAATTTTTATTAGCTCGTAGTGAGGACTGAAGTCCTTACCCTACGGGTAATGCCTCCGGCACGCTGCGCTTACCGCGCAGCTATGCCCGTCAGGGCTTTACGTTAGTCGCTCATGGGGGAAACCACGCCACTTGCTCCACTACAGCGCTGCGCGCATCCTGCGGCGGGGGAGCCACTCCGTTGCGGGGGGAACCCCCGTTGAAGGAAGTGGCGTGAAACCCCCAAGACCGCGCTAACTCACTACATACCTTTAATCAGCCGAAAATTTGCGAGATACCCAACTAATCAAACCGCTAAGAATAGCGCCACCCATAAGGATACCAATTGCTGGGTTAAATACAGGCATCCAAAGTTGATGCCATAAATCTAAACCCAGATTTACTCCCGCAGCATCACCCATCGCTGCGATCGCTAACCAACCAAAGCCTAATAACACTAAGAATACATCAGCAACTAAAATCAAATTTAGCCAGTTTAATAATTTATCTTTCATCAGGGAGTAGGGAGTAGAAGTCAAGTTATTTCTTCTTTATCCTCTACTTCTGTGCATCTACTCCCCAATAAACTTTAATTATTCTTCAAATAGCCAAGTTTTAACTTTCGCCAAACTCTGCCAATCTGGTTTTCTATTTAAACCGTCGGCAATGCTATCTTTGATTTCATCTTGAACTTCTGGGCTGACAAAAATTAGCTGTTTGACAAAATCAATGTGTTGTCGCAAACCCTTTTGACCTGTTTCTAGCATTGCTAAGGCGAGATTAATCCTAGCTTGTGGATCTTGTGGATTTAACTTTACTGCTTTCTGTGCTGCTTTGTAAGCCAAGTTGGGTTTGTTCTCCAGCAAATACAACCAAGCTAAACAAATCCACGCTGAACTAGTTTTCGGAGCGCGATCGCACACTTCTTTAAATACAGGGATTAAAGATTCTGCTGCTTCGCCAGCTTTGTAGCGTTCTAAACCTGTATCAAACAGGAACTCAACTGTTTGAGCCATAGTAAATTAGTTAATAATCATATAGTCAATAGTCAGTCGTCAATAGCAACTGACAACTGACCACTGACAATCTTACACTCCAAATGACTTGCCGCAACCACAGGTTTGAGCTGCATTGGGGTTCGTAAATTGAAAGCCACCACCAATCATGGCATCGCTGTAATCGAGCATTAAGCCATAGAGATATAATAAGCTTTTGCCATCACAAACAATTTTGAAGCCATCATAGTCAAAAACTTCATCCTGAGGGGTGATCTTGCTGGTGTCTTCAAAGTCCATCATGTAAGACATCCCAGAACAACCACCTTGACGTACTCCTACTCGTAAGCACAGTTCTTCGCCTTGCTTTTCCCGCAAGGATTTGACTTGGCGCAAGGCGGATTCACTCAGTTGAATTCCACGTTGTTGAGACTGAGTTGCTTGTGTCATTTGTTTTTCAACTCCTTTAAGTGGTCTAACCAGTAACCTGTCTAGGCTTGTTATTGCCCTTGGGTTGCCCTTCAGTTTTTGTATTTATTCTAGCGGTATTGACAAATCGCTAGTTGCCAAATTGTAAACACTCCGTCAAAAGTAGCCAAAGATTTTTATTCTAGAATTGAGGGATTCGGGATTTTTGGGAATTTAAGCCTTGTGGCAACCTGAGTTGCAACCACTCTTCAGGCATAGCCAGGAAAATTTGATCCGAGGCTAGTCATTCCCCATAGTTTACTTCTAAATTGCTTCGTTTTGATTAACTTACTCTATGACAAGTTTTAATCGCTCTACCAGTCGTCGATTGAAGACATTAACTCAAATTCCTTCTGTATGGGAGGGCGATCGCCGTCCAATGTCATCATCACCAGCCCAGCATTCAGACTCAGAGGCAAAAGGTGAATGTATTCTTTGGGTAGATGGTTCACAAGGTGTTGTACGCGGAATGGACGTGGTACCCCCCGAAACAGGGCCGGAAGCAATTGTTCGCACTTTAATGCGGGCAATGGAACATCCCCATAGTCCAGGTAAACCCGCCAGACCCCAAAAAATTGTGGTCAAAGACCGGGAAATTCAGTTTTACTTGCGCGGCGTGTTGCAAGATTTGGATATTGCCATTGATTACGCCCCAGAATTGCCCTTGATTGATGAACTGTTTCGTGGGTTTAGCGAAGTCCTCGATAGCCAAATTCCCGATTTACCTCCACAATATGCACAAGTTTTACATGATAAAGCCTTGGCACTTTGGCAAGCAGCACCTTGGGAATTTTTGGAAGAACAGCAAATCTTGTCAATAGAGATTAATAAATGGGATGTTGGTACACTCTACGCCTCAGTGATGGGAATGCTGGGGATGGAGTACGGAATTTTGTTTTATCGCTCTGAAGATTCTCTCAAGCAGTTTCGGGCAGCAGTTTTACGGGATGACGAATCACAAGGGCGTTTAGAAGAAGCTTTTCTCAAGCAAGATTGCCTGTTTCTCACCTTTGAGCATGAGGACGACATCGACGAAGATGAGGATGATTTAGTCGATTTACCCAGATCAGAAATTGAACCAACTTTCGGGAATATACACCCTTTAGAAGGACTGCGGTCTGTTTTGTATGATGAGGAGGCACTTGCAGTCTTCGTTGCTCTAGAGAGCCTTAGCCGCTTTATCCGCGATTATCGCCGCCAGCTTCAGAATGAGAACTTTCCCAGTCTCAGCCGTCGCTATCGCATTTCTCTGCCTGAATCAGAGACAATATCAATTAAATCCGTGTCCGTAACTGTCTCTACCATGCCGCAGTTGGCAGCAGAATTAGAGGAAATGGCAGGTTTTGGTGTCCCAGAGTTAGAGATGGGGGAGCAAAACTCACCTGTATTTCGTTCCTTGCGAGATGACTTGATCCCAGAAGACTCTTTCCTCAGTCTGGGAGTCATGTCTTGGGAAATGCTGGATTTCCTGCGTCAAGGAGTTAAATATCATCAAGCTGGTGAAATTCCCAAAGTTGGTGACGGATTACCTGTAATTTTAATTCAAACCTCCCGCCCCAAAGCTAAAACTGTAATTGAAAATATTGAGGCGGCTGGCGGACTTAAAGCAATTTGCTTTAATCCAGGTGCTGATCCTTTCGATGGCGATCGCTATGACTTGGGTTTGTTGCAAACTCAAAATGATGAATTGTTTTTATTCGGTGAATTTTTAGATGATGACCCCACTCATATAGAAGCCCGCAAAAAATGGAATCAGCGCTGTAAGAATACCAAGGGCTACTGTGGTTTGATCATTGCCAAAGGACTGACGGGAGCTTCCCGTGGTAATCCTCAAATGCGAGATATGATGGCTTTGTTTGAGGCGCGATCGCTTTCACCTAAAGATTTAGGTCTCGGTACTCTCCAACTCATGCCGCAATTTCAATTGGAATAAAATTCACACAGTCACCACAGATATAGCAGGGAACAAGCTTGAAAGTCTCTTGGTGTTCGGGTTTTATCTTCAGTTTATGTCCTCAGTTATCTGGCAACTGCTATAAGTAAAACACTTACCCAAATTGTGGTTATTTGGTGTTGCTCTGTGGTTTTTCACTACCACTTGTTACCATTTCAAATTTTGGCCAGGTATTAATATTATAGCACGGTACTTTATCTAAATTTCATAAAGTACGTATATTTTCATGCTTTTACGGTAACCTTCTAGGAAGATTAAGTTGGTGAAAACCACTAAATACTCAACCAAAAATTGGTAAAAATTGAGTTTCTCTCCAGTTTAACCCACTGATTTTGATATTTTCATCTCTAATCGGCTTTTTTAAAACTGCATGTTCTAAGAACTGTCAACATAATTAACTAAAAATTTAGATATACTCCTACTTCTTCATGTTTTTTTTATAAAGAATAAAAGTCCTAGGAAAAACCCTTTTAATAAAGATTATTTAAAGCCTAAAAATCACGGTTATAATAGCCTTACCAGAAAAATCGGAAGCAAATTTTCCTTTAAAATGGAACTTGCTAACAAATGATTTTTGTCTAATTTCCGGAGGAATTGAGCAAGAAATTTACAGCTAATTTTGCATACAGGAGTTTAGTACATCTTCTAAATCAACAATGGATAAAAAACTATTTATAGATAATCCAACTTGTTGAATCAGATAAGTAGGTCAAGAAAATCCCATTTCCCATAAGCTACGAGATGTAAGTAAACCGGAACAAAATCAATTAATTGGTGAAATATGTCAGGATAAATAATTATCAACTGGAAAAAGATTAAAGTAATTCATCATTCCTAGTTAAGAGTCACACCCTAAAGATCAAATTAATGAATTTGTGGAAAATAGTGGTTGATTCTAAGAAGAATTGCTGGGAAAAATGGGTTATCTACACTCAAGCATCTGTACCCTCTCTTATTTCTTTGATCATCAAGACTTGTCAACCTAAGCAATCAGATTGAGATAACGGCGCTGGTAGTCCGTACCAAATGAATAGTTCCTAGTCTCTAGGCTAGAGGAAGCGGAGCATATGTGGAAACAAAGGGAAAAATTCACCACCTTTGATCTAGGACTCGAGGTCATTAGCTCGGTGAGTATCCAGTTGTATGAAACTAGACAGATGGAAAGAAACTACTTTCATCTTCATAGCGATCGCTGGTTGGTAGGTACTTTGAGGTGATAACTCACCATATATAGACATACACTATAGTGCGCCTACCTAGTACCACTCTGCAAGCTGGAAGCAAATGTTATCTCAAAAGATGTTTAGTTACCTTGAGTGGGAAAAAAGGTCAAATGCTTTTTACCAAAAATAATTGGGGAAATCTTGATTGAGTGAATGTAGATATCTCAAGTTCATTTATAGAATTGAATTGTCAGGTTTTGATGAACACCTTGTTGGTGTAACTGTCTTTACCAGAGAGTGTGCGCTATCTTTCCTGTCACAAGCGTAATTCTATTCTTATATTTTATTGGACAATGATCAATACATTTGACAAAGAGGACATTTTTAATGCTCGTGGCGTTGCTTGTTTCTTGACACAAACTCTGATAATCTTATCGTCTTCGTCTTGAGTTAATTGCTTTTTTGATGATGTTAATATACAGCAGACAGCATGATAATGACTAATAAAAAATGGGCCGTAAAACGCATAACTGTCAATTTAGCAGTACAGGAAGCAGAAAAACTGGAAAAATATTGTCAGCAAACAGGTAGGCCTGCTACAGATGTAATTCGTGAACTGATTAGAGGCTTACCTACATCAGATGACAGCAAGTAAGGATATGGTTTTATGGCTTCGTAGGTCATCACTTTTCTATGCCGAAAATACTTGTCATGCTTTTTTAGTCCACATTTACTGAATAAAGTTTGTATATCCAAGTAAAGACGCGATGGAACAAGCTTATCTAGTCAGTTTCTAGAATTTAAAGGAGTATTGAAGAAGAATGCAAAATTTAGAATGCAATGAGGTAGGTTTAGATCACTACCTAATTTTACTCCTTCGGAGAACCCGCAGGATAAACAACTCAATGATCAGTTTAGTGAGAGTTTTAAACTCAACGATTCATCTACCTATCGTCCAGAATTCAGCATGAATTCTGGCTCTTAACTACTGCATTATTTCTTGATTTAAGATAAATTTATTACCAAAAGACCTAGTGCTATTGTGCTTCTACACCTAGTGAAGTTGACATAAATAGCCAATTCCGACACCAACCCAGTTACAATCTGTAAAGAAACTGAAAAGGTAGGACGGAATGCGTGTTGCAATAGTAGGTGCGGGACTGGCGGGGCTAGCAACTGCTGTAGATTTAGCTGATGCTGGCTGTGAAGTCCAGATTTTTGAGTCTCGTCCGTTTGTTGGTGGTAAAGTCAGTAGTTGGGTTGATCATGATGGCAACCATATTGAAATGGGGTTGCATGTATTTTTTGGGTGCTACTACCAATTATTTGACTTGATGGAAAAAGTGGGGGCGTTGTCAAATTTACGCCTCAAACAACATACTCATACTTTTATTAATAAAGGGGGCCGCACCGGCGCTTTAGATTTTCGCTTCTTGACAGGTGCGCCTTTTAATGGATTAAAAGCATTTTTTACGACTTCTCAACTGTCATTACAAGATAAATTGCAAAATGCGATCGCCTTGGGTACTAGTCCCATAGTCCGGGGGTTGGTAGATTTCAATGGGGCGATGAAAACTATCCGCAACTTAGACAAAATTAGCTTTGCTGAATGGTTCCGCAGTCACGGAGGTAGTGAAGGTAGCATCAAGCGCATGTGGAATCCCATTGCTTATGCTTTGGGATTTATTGATTGTGACAATATATCTGCCCGTTGTATGTTAACTATCTTTCAGTTATTTGCCGCGAGAACCGAAGCTTCAGTTTTGCGGATGCTGGAAGGTTCTCCAGATGAATATTTACACAAGCCGATACTCAAATATCTGGAAGCCAGAGGCGCTAAAGTTTACACTCGGCGACAAGTACGGGAAATTCAATTTACCGAGTCAGGTGAAGAAACTCACGTCACAGGCATCATAGTTGCTGAAGGTGACACAGTAGAAACTATTACGGCTGATGCCTACGTGTTTGCTGGCGATGTTCCAGGAGTACAGCGAATATTACCCCAAGAATGGCGCAAATGGGCAGAATTTGACAATATTTATCAATTGGAGGCCGTACCAGTAGCCACAGTGCAGCTGAGATTTGATGGCTGGGTGACAGAACTGCAAGATGCAGAGCAACGCCAACAGCTAAATCATGCAGCCGGGATAGATAATTTACTGTATACCGCCGATGCTGATTTTTCTTGCTTCGCTGATTTGGCTTTGACTAGTCCTAGTGATTATTATCGTCCAGGACAAGGGTCGTTGTTACAGTTGGTACTAACACCAGGAGATCCTTTTATTAAACAAAATAATGAGGCGATCGCCCAACACGTCCTCAAGCAAGTTCACGAATTATTCCCCTCATCGCGGGAATTGAATATGACTTGGTATAGCGTGGTAAAACTGGCGCAGTCTCTCTACCGGGAAGCACCAGGGATGGATGTATATCGTCCTCACCAAAAAACGCCAATACCTAATTTCTTTTTAGCTGGTAGTTATACACAACAAGACTACATCGACAGTATGGAGGGAGCAACCATTTCCGGACGGCGTGCGGCAAAAGTGATTCTGGAGAACGTCAAGAAATAACCTATACCGCACCAGGTACAGAGAACGCGGAGGAAGAAAATGGCAGACTGGTTAGAGCATAGTGTACAGATAGAAGTAGATGTTCCGATAGACTTAGTATGGAGCCTCTGGTCTGACTTAGAGCAAATGCCTCGTTGGATGAAGTGGATTGATTCAGTGAAGATTTCGCCCGATGATCCAGATATATCACTTTGGAAATTGAGTACTGGCGGTCTGGAATTTAAATGGAAATCCCGCATTCTCAAAGTTGTACCTAACCAAATCATCCAATGGGAATCAGTTGATGGTTTACCGAATCAGGGCGCAATTCGTTTTTACGATCGCCACGGTAGTAGTATTGTCAAAATGACTGTTTCTTACGCCATCCCAGGTATTCTTGGCAAAATTATGGATAACTTGTTTTTAGGACGGGTGGTAGAGTCCACAATTCAGGCGGATTTGGAAAGGTTTAAAGCATATGCTTTGAATGTCAAGTCAAATAGCTAGCGTAGTTCTTAAATTACCTTAGCTATTTTACTCAACAAAAAAACTTCAACTATGCGGCGTTACACACTGTTGGTTCTGGTAGTGAATCGCCCGCAGCTTCATAAGCAATAATTAGAGATTCTAAGGCTTCAATGCCGTTGGCTACGGCTAATTGGTAAGTTTCCCCATGAGTTCGCCATTGTTGTCCGGGAAAATCTGGGAATCCTACCAAGAAACAATTGTCTTCCTCTGACCATTGAATAATCATTTTGTACTTAAGATGACTCATCTTGTCTTTTCCCTTTAACTTCCTCAATTGCTTGTTTTGCACCATTCTCTTGGTAGAATTTAGCATCTGCTCCATCTTTTCCTGAAAGCGTGAATTTCCCAGCATATAAGGGATGCACCCAGTTAGTATGACTTCCTTTGCCTGGGAGTTCTGTAAAACCACTTTGGCGAAGCATTTGCTTGAGTTCCCGAATCTTTGTGGTTATTTTCACCATAAAAACAATGAGACACAAAGAAGATTGATATTTACCAAGTTGGATCACTGTATAAATTTATAATCATTTCTGATTGTCCTGGCGACACTGCGGAAATGCAAGCACGGATAACTTCACCATCTTCAAGTTCCACTGTGCAAGCGTGACAAGACCCCATAAGACAACCAGTAGGAATAAATACCCCAGCCCGTTCAGCTACATCCAAAAGGGCTTCCCCCACTTCGGCATCAACAGTAATATCATCTGGCAAAAAGCGGACACGAATATTCATGAAACACTAGTTTAGCTAAGACAAAAAAGGTGTTAAATCCAAGTGATTTTCAATTTCCGTGGCGAGGGAGTCTAAAATCTGCTCTCGCTGTTCCCGATAATTGGCAACACCAGTTGGTAAAGATTTTAAACCTCGTTGTTGACGCAGGCGATTTAACCAAGCACGCCGCCAAGGGCCATTGTCAAACAGCCCGTGGAGATATGTACCCCAAACGGATTGACAACTATCCACTAACCCTAAATTAACATCATCAAATAAAGGTTGGTAAGCTTGGTTATCTCCTTGTTGTTCGATGCGCGATCGCCCTTGGTGGATTTCAAAGCCATTCACTGGTAAACCCATCTGGGGATAATTTGAGCTAACTTGGCGCTGGCGGGCAATTTTTTGTCCTGTAATTACAGTTCTAATGGGTAGGAGATTTAGTCCTTGAAATCTGCCGGCTTGTCCTTCTACTCCTTCAGGATCGGCGATCATTTGCCCCAGCATTTGGAAGCCACCACAAATACCCAAGACTGTACCACCAGAAGCGGCATAGTGTTGAATCGCTTCTGCCATCCCGGTTTTTTGCAGTAGTAGTAAATCAGTGATTGTGGTTTTCGTCCCTGGGATAATTACGGCATCGGGATGTCCTAAATCTTGCTTGGGACTAAGAAATTTTACTGACACCGTTGGTTCCGATTCCAAGGGGTCAAAGTCAGTAAAGTTGGCAATTCTAGGTAAACGAATAACGGCGATATTCAGGTCTGTATTGCTTTTGTAAGATTTACGTTCCAACAGATCAAGGGAATCTTCTGCGGGAAATACTTCTTGAAAATAAGGTATAACACCAACAACGGGGATACCAATACGTTCTTCCAACCATTTTATCCCCGGTTCCAAGAGCGATCGCTGTCCCCGGAATTTGTTAATTACTATACCTTTAATTAATTCGCGTTCGTCTGGTTCTAGTAACTCTAGAGTCCCGACTACATGGGCAAAAGCTCCACCACGATCAATATCAACTACTAATATTGTTGGTGCATTTAAATACTTTGCTATTCGCATATTAGTCAAGTCGCGGTGCTTGAGATTAATCTCCGCCGGACTACCTGCGCCTTCACAGACTAGCAAATCAAATTCTGTGGATAAATGTTTGAGAGATTCTTCAATTGCTTGCCAACCCAAATCAAAATATTGTTCGTAATAATCTGAAGCTCTAACTTTGCCTACAGGTCTACCTTTGATAATGACTTGGGATGTCATATCCCCTTGGGGTTTGAGTAAAATTGGGTTCATTTCTACCCAAGGAACAACACCTGCGGCCCAAGCTTGTACTGCTTGAGCATAGCCAATTTCTCCCCCATTGGCAGTGACATAAGCATTCAAAGCCATATTTTGACCTTTAAAGGGAGCCACTCGCCAACCACGCCGCGACAAAATGCGACAAATAGCTGTAGTAATTAGTGATTTCCCTGCGTGGGATGTTGTTCCCACTACCATAATTGCTTTCATAGGTCACTATCAATTTTTCAAGTCAGGGGTAAACGGTAATATGGCAATCTGCTCGTCAACAGTGAGAAAGCCGTGAAGCTGTGTCCCGGAAACAAGATAGACCTCATTGTCTCTTCTATAACCTTTACCAAAACCTCATAAATCAGTTAGATGATCATGGTAAAGACTTTATTAAGAGGTGTGATGGTTCTCCGTATATATTGTTCCCGTTGACTACCTCATCCTAACTCTGGGGTTTTTGATTCTAGAAAGGTAGTCTGAACCAGTAAATCACCGCATTATACAAGCGATCGCGCCATGAAGGAGTAGGCCAATTTTTTCCCTGATATTGTTCTAGTAACTGGTGACCTAGAGGAGTGAGGCGAAAACTATCCGTAATTCCTTGTCCGTCAACTTCTCGCCGCAGCACACCGACTTGGATCAGCCAGCCCAAAGCATTATCGCACGCCAATTCTGACAAAGGGCGTTTAGTGTAGCCATGCTTAACACCATTTTCTAAGGCGATCGCCCCCAATGGCACACTCTGGTGACGCATCGCTGCAAACAAAGCAATATTAAAGGGAGAACAGACAAGCGATCGTTCAGCCCTTTCTATTGTGCTACGTGTGTAGGAAAATGTCTTTGGGGTTGAAGAATTCACAGTAGGCATTTTGGATTTGGGGAGTGTACTTCGACTGCGCTCAGTAACTGGGGAGTGGGGAGATGAGGAAAACTTTTTGTCTCCTTGTTCCCTTGTCTCCCTATCCCCCTATCCTCTAGTCCCAGTTTCTTTGGTAAATTATTTAATTATTGTAAATTATTGTAAAATATTTTTTACTCCTATAAATATAATAAATATAAGGCTTTTCACACTTTAGCTTGTACCTCGACTTTATCCAAAATTAAGAACTCGGTTTTCCTTATCCGGCAAAAACCCTGGCTTTTTGGCAAATACTTTTTCCATGTCACTGATCTTCGAGCAAGCCCAAAAAGTGAAACTACTGCTCCACAATGGTTTCAGCGTCAGGTTTTGGGTTTCGTAAAAATGGATAAAGTCGAGCTTAGAGGGTAGACGTCGCGGATAGTTTTGTTCGTAACTTATTTAGAATTACTAGATATATTTGATAATTTAGGAAATAGCTATTTAGAGGATAAATTTCCCACCTATTCTAATATTTGTGGAATACAACAAATCACACCAGAGCAAAGATATATCTTTCGGTATATGACTTGATATCGGGTAACTTTAAAATAGTGTTACGGCAAGAATCCTAATTTATAATTTAAAACCACAGATAGTTTATCTGTGGTTTTTTTGCCATAATATCGAGAGTGGTAACTCTAAGAAGTAAAAAGATAGGACTTACGCACAAGTTACGAAAGAATCGTATCGCAGAGGCACAGAGAACACGGAGGAATGAGAGTTAGAGAAGTATTTTGCGTAAGTCCTAAAATATTAGCAAGTTAGTAACATTCAGAATGCTATCTTAGAAGTAAGGTCATTGGCTGAAGTTTAAGGAAATTGCTATGACTACAACGCTCTTAGAATCTAATTCTATCGAGTCATTGTTAGGGAAAGAAGCAGAATATCTGCTCACCTACAAAGCAAAAATTTCACGGGATTTACTACATTTACCAGGCTCAGATTTTATAGATCGAGTTTGGTTAAATAGCGATCGCCATCCTCAAGTTTTGCGTAATCTCCAGCAACTTTACTCTGCTGGTCGTTTGGCACATACTGGCTATTTGTCTATATTACCTGTAGACCAAGGAATTGAACACTCAGCTGGTGCATCGTTTGCGCCCAACCCTATTTATTTTGACCCCGAAAATATCATCAGATTGGCAATAGCTGGAGGTTGTAATGCTGTTGCCACAACATTAGGTGTATTAGGTAGCGTTTCGCGTAAATATGCCCACAAAATCCCTTTCATTGCCAAAATCAACCATAACGAACTGCTAACTTTTCCCAATCAATATGACCAAATATTGTTTGCTGATGTCGAGCAAGCTTGGAATTTGGGTGCAGTGGCGGTAGGCGCGACAATTTACTTTGGTTCAGAGCAATCTGCTAGGCAAATTCAGGAAGTTAGCCAAGCTTTTAAGTACGCTCATGAACTGGGTTTGGTAACAATTCTCTGGTGCTATCTGCGTAACAGCGCTTTCAAACAAGATCAAGATTATCATGTTGCTGCTGACCTTACCGGACAGGCAAATCATTTAGGTGTAACAATTGAAGCCGACATTATTAAACAAAAGTTACCCGAATGTAATCGTGGTTATGGCGCAGTAGCCAAAGCAACTGGTCAAAGTTATGGCAAAACTGATGAACGGGTTTACACAGAATTAACCAGTGACCACCCGATTGATTTGACTCGTTATCAGGTACTGAATTGCTACTGTGGACGTGCAGGACTAATTAATTCTGGTGGGGCGACTGGTAAAAATGACTTTGCCCAAGCAGTTCGCACTGCTGTGATTAACAAACGGGCTGGCGGTACGGGATTAATTTCTGGACGGAAGACCTTCCAGCGTCCGTTTGAGGAAGGTGTAAGATTGTTTCATGCTATTCAGGATGTTTATTTATCACCAGATGTGACTGTAGCTTAAATAAAGTATTGAATCCTGGAGACTAATCATCCAAATTTGGGATGATTAGTTTTGGCACTTGTCTTCAATTTTGCTGAGCCAAATCACCAAATCATCTGAATGAATTGCTATCTCACTTCCCAAGGTTTTGATATACAAAAGTCCGTCACTAATAATTAAATCTCTAATTGGATACCAAGAATCTCGTTTCTGGATCAAAAGGTCGAGAGGAATTCCTGGTCTTAAAGCATTTTTACGATATTTCCACCAAGCTCTCCATAGTATGACAGACTTAGTACACTGCACTTTATAACCTTTGGGAACTTGGCAGTATTGATACCGATAAAAACCACGATTATCTATTTCTCCTTTGAGGAGATAACTGGATTCGGCTAATGCCTGATTCATTATTTCCCAATGGGATGATTTTGCATAAATCAAGAATTCAGATATTGTATTATTTAGTTGATATGTAGCAATCACGCCTGTGGTTTTTGCTGTCATTTGGTTAGTGTTATACACTGTTTGCGCTATCAGAAAAGGATTTGACAACAAAACCTCTTTTTTTTGAATTGAGTTTTGCACAAACTCTCTGATTAAATCTAAATTAGACAGCATAAAATTGCTTCATCCTTAGGGTTCCAGTGTAAGGGAAGCGCCAGCACACTGCAAATAAGTAAGCATACTGAGTTTTTATTTAAATTTTTAAATCTTGGAGAAATGACGTAAATACGGTCACCAATTCCGGGCGACTAACTACAAGGGTAGTAAAAGAGCGATCGCTATAATCTTCCCCCGATAATAAAGGAAACGGCCGTGACTTGAGGGATGTCCAAGTACCACCAGCAGCTTGGACAATTACCCAAACCCCGGCTAAGTCCCAAACTTTCGGAGTGGCTTCAATACCACCAAGTACTGCCCCAGTCGCAACCATCAGGAAGTTATAGCTAGCTACACCCAACATCCGTATTTTGCAGGGAAAGTCTTTTTGGATAATAGCAGTGCTACGGGAACAAAGGTTAAAAAAGTGATTTTTGCTAGGGGCATCGTTACTAGTGTGGATGGGGTGGTGATTGAGAAATGCCCCGGATGGTGTAGCTAAACCAGATGAACCTGCCCAGAAACCGTGAAAAGCTTGCGCTAGTGGTGGTACATAAACATAACCAAAAACAGGTGTACCTTTATACAGCAAACCCAACGAAATCGACCAAATGGGAATACCCCTGGTAAAGTTAGTTGTACCGTCCAGAGGGTCAATTACCCAACACCACTCTGTCCCCGGAAAAACTTGGTCGTTTTCTTCACTCAAAATGCCGTAACCAGAGAAATTAGCAGCAATCGCATCCCGAATTTCCTGATCTGCCCATTTATCCGCCTGCGTCACCAAACTACCGTCAGCTTTTTGCAAAGCCTGCACCTGCCCAAAATCTTGCATGAGTTGCTTTCCCACTCTGGTGGTGGTGGTTTGGGCAAAGTCGAGAATTGTTGTCCAAAAATCATTCATTAAATAATTTTCGCGCAAAAGCGCTCCTGAACCAAGACAAGATAGTTAGATTTAGTTTTTGTATGGATAACTAATCTAAATCACTTTCCAAAACAGAAGCGATCGCTTGTTTGGCACTCGTTTGAAATTCTGTCACGTTGACTCGGTTGAGGAACCAAATTGACACTACCATGCCTAAGGCTTCTAGAAAAAATACCATACCATAAGCTAGTTCCAAACTTGGTAGTAGTCTGCGACCGATATCTAAAACACTACCACCTATGACTACAGCCACTCCTCTAGACACTGACTGAGCTAGTCCCCAAGCCCCAATAAAAGTACCTGCGGCTTCAGCTGCTGTGAGGTCTAACATCAAGCTAATTGCTGCTGTAGTTAAGAAGCCAGTAGCTAACCCAAACAAGAACAAACTTGATTTCAGGAAAGCGACATTAGCAGTAAATCCTGATATGCCCAGCATGAATGCACATATTGCCACTAATACACAGCCTAAGCGCGCAGTTCTGCGTTTACCTAAACGCGGCACAATGTAAAAACCAGTGACACCGTAAGCAATCAGGATACCCATCCCGTAGAAAACATTCAATCTGGTGCTTTCCGCTAGGGGCATACCAAACACCTGCCCTGCATAGGGTTCCAAAATAGGGTCTTGCATAAATAAACTGATGGTCATCACCAACAAAAAGATGAAAAACACACCTGTTTGCCGACTAGCGGTCAAAATTTTCCAAGCCCTACCCAGACTAACGCTGTCGTCTCGATTTTCTCTTGTAGAACGGTGGGAATAATGGGAATACTTTTTTTCTACACCTAATGTTGCTACGATGGATAGCCCAAAAACAATAGCTGGAACGATAATAAATAACCTGTTGACTGCTGTCTGTAAACTTTCTATGGGTGCTTCTGGCGTTAATTGTCTGAGTAAACTGGAACTGATGATTGCTCCCACCACAATCCCCACCATCAGCAGTGACCAGACAACACCAACGACTTTGGAACGGTTCTCTTCTTCGGATATATCTACCAACAAAGCAGCAAAAGCAGTACCACTAGCACAAATTGCTAGCCCATATATGGCAAAAATTAAAGTTAAAAGTGCTGTCCAACCGATTGTTTGAGTTGTCCATACCCAGCCATCGGTGTTACTTGCTGCCAAATTCAATTGCCACAGCACTTGTATTGCTAAAAATGAGGCGATCGCAAATACTGCTGCTCCCACCCACACATAAACAGTGCGATTATAACCCCACATCGGCTTGACATCTGACATCTGACCAAACCAAATCCGGGCAGGTGAAACAAATGCAGGCAGTGCTAGCACTAGCGATACCAGCGTGGCCGGAATTGCTATTTCTTGAATCATGACTCTGTTGAGTACCCCCAGAATCAAGATAGACATCATGCTCAGTCCCATCTGAAATAAGCCCAGTCGAAACATGGTGAGTAGGTTCACTTGCTTGACTGGCTTGAGCTTTTGACCTGATTCAGGATCGGGTAGAAAATTGCTAGTTGCCATTGCTACTTTAACCAGAAACACTACAGGATTTAGTCTCTCTTTAACTAAAGATAAACCTTCTCCACCCCAAATTTGACAATTTTCATTTAGTTGGAGACTTGTTTTCGGCAGATTAATCTAATATCTCTGTGGATAGACGAAATCTCTCGTTAAACCCTTCTCTAGTAACTTTTCTCAGTTTTGTTTATAGAGATACACTAAAAAAGTAAAGAAATGTAAATCAAATAAATACTGCCAACGTGGAAACTATCACATTAGGGCACAATGGCCCGACTGTTACACCCCTTTGCCTTGGAACTTGGGCTTGGGGTGATAAACTCTTTTGGAATTATGGCGATGGCTACGGGCCAGAACAGTTGCAGGCAGCTTTTACAGCAGCATTAGAGGCTGGTATTAATTTCTTTGACACTGCGGAAATTTACGGTTTTGGACTTTCGGAGGAATTATTAGGGCAATTCAGCCAAAAAGCCCAAAAACCTGTGCAAATTGCCACTAAATTCGGCCCTTTACCGTGGCGATTTACAGGTCAATCCGTCTCTGATGCCTTAACTGATAGCCTCAAGCGCTTACAAGTAGAGCGAATTGAACTGTATCAAGTGCATTGGCCATTCGCATTTTTTTTGAGTCAAGAAACTTTGATGAATACCCTAGCCGATGAGGTGAAGCGGGGACGCATTGCTGCTGTCGGGGTGAGTAATTATTCAGCAACACAAATGCGAGAAGCACAGCAAATCTTGGCTACCCGTGGAGTACCTTTAGCGGTGAATCAAGTACGCTACTCTTTGCTAACGCGCCAAATTGAGAATAACGGGATTCTAGCAACAGCCCGTGAATTGGGTGTGACTATTTTGGCATACAGTCCTTTAGCTCAGGGATTACTCACAGGCAAGTATACACCTGATCGGACTGAAACCCCTGGTGGTGCTAGGAAGATAGACCCGCGATTTAGTCAAGCAGGTTTGCAAAAAATTGCCCCTGTCATCTCTTTACTCACTAGTCTGGGAGAAAAATACGATCGCACCCCTGCCCAAGTAGCCCTTAATTGGTTAATTGCCCAGGGAAATGTAATTCCCATTGCTGGGGTGAAGACGGCCCAACATGTAAAACAGAATGCAGGCGCTTTGGGCTGGAGATTAAGCGACGATGAAATCAGTCAACTAGAACAAATCAGTCGTTCCTTTAAGTTCTAAATTCTCAAGTGTTAGTTGTGAGTTTCGAGTTTTGAATTAAACATCATCTTCAATTCAAAACTCATAACTGTGACTCAGTACTCAGCAAGGGAGCACTTAAGAAGCTGATTCTCTAGCTGAATGTGAACCTAACTTTTGGCCTGTGGGTGAAACAGAAGTATCGCGACGGCCTGTCCGCAGTTTGGGCTTGGGAGTACCTCGTCTTTCTTCGTCTCCACCATTGTTATCTGATTTGACCCAGGAAGAACGGCTTCTTTCACCAGAACCATCACGACGCTTGGCCAATTTGGGTTTGGGTGTGGGTACGTTTTCTTCTTGGGGATCTACGCCTGATTGCAACCAAGCGGGACGGGTTTGATCATAAGCGATTTGCAACGCAGCAGCAGCGATCGCATGAGCATCATATTCTGCGATGAGTTCGCTGACTATCGGCAAGAAGGAAGCTAGACGTTCACCTGTCAAGGCTTCTTTGACTTGTTCTTGCAATTTCAGGATGTGTCGCGCTTCTATTTGTGCCCGTGTGGGAATTGTTAGTAGTTGCCAGCTTTGGCGGTTATGGCGTTCAAATGCCTGTTGTTTACGCCGCTCAAAGGGTTGTACTAAAGAAATAGCTGTGCCTTCCTTACCCGCACGACCAGTACGACCAATCCGGTGGACGTAGGTTTCTACGCTATCAGGTAAGTCGTAGTTGATCACGTGGGATAGCTGATCCACATCTAACCCTCGTGCCGCAATGTCAGTAGCTACTACCCAGCGCACTTGCCGGTTCCGGAACCGATTTAATAATCGCTCCCGCGCTTGTTGGGACAAGTCGCCGTGGTATTCATCAACGCTGTGGCCGGCTGCTTGCAGTTGATTGGTGAGTTCTGCGGCTGTACGTCTGGTACGCACAAAGATTAAGGCTGTTTCTGGATCTTCCATTTCCAGAATCGGCTGTAATGCTTTGGCTTTTGTCCAGTGGCGGGGAATGAGATAAGCTACTTGATTAATTTTGTTGGGAGCGGCTTTGGGTTGCTCAACGGTGACTGTCACAGGCGATCGCAAGAATTTGTTGACAATCATGCGAATTGATGGTGGCATTGTCGCTGAGAATAAAGCTGTTTGGCGCTCTTTGGGGGCTTGAGACAGGATTTTGATCACATCATCAATAAAGCCCATGCTCAACATTTCATCGGCTTCATCCAAGACAAACCACTTTACTTGATCAAGCTTTAAACAGCCCCGATCCAGCAAGTCGATCATCCGCCCTGGTGTACCCACAACCATGTGCACACCACGTTTGAGTTGCATCATTTGGCGTTCAATCGATTGACCACCATAAATTGCCAGAATCCGCAATCCTTCGTTGCCAACGAATTGGGTAATGGCATCGTGAACTTGAATTGCTAACTCACGGGTTGGGGCTAAAACTAAGGCTTGTACTGCTTTCTGGTTAACATCTAGTTGCTCTAAAATCGGCAGTGAAAATGCTGCTGTTTTGCCTGTTCCTGTTTGGGATTGACCCACGACATCCCGACCTGCTAGCAATTGGGGAATGGCTTGGGCTTGAATATGGGTAGGTGTGGTAAAGCCGATGTTTTCTAATTGCTCAACACGTTCTTGTGAAAGACCTAGTTCTTGAAACGAAAGATTCATTAACTCTCCTAAGATTTTGTTTTTTAGTTTTGGACTTGTCAATTTAATGGCAGTCGCTATTGGGTCGCGAGAATTCTCGCAAGTGGCGTGCCTACAGGGCTTGACGCGACTTTTGTTGGCAAGTGCTGGTTCACTGCGCTGTCTCCACTTATGTGTAACTATTGACAACTTGACCGTAGAGGTCGTATGTATCAGCGCCGTGGATTGCTACTGGCACGATGGTTCCTAACTTCGCCTCCCCAACGACATAGACCTGACCATCGACTTCTGGAGAAAATCTGCCTGAGCGACCGATTAGCTTGCCACTTTCCGGGTTTTCTTGTTCAATCAGGACATCAACGATTTTGCCGATTTCCTGTTGATTTTTTTTCCCAGCAATCGGTTCATGGAGGGCCATTAATCGATGCCAGCGTTCATCCATGATTTCTGGGGACAACTGATTGGCTAGCTTGTAAGCGGGCGTTCCTGCTTCTGGTGAAAAGGTAAACACACCAACATGATCAAATTCGTGCCTGTGGACGAATTCTAGTAGATGCTCAAAATGCTCTTCAGTTTCTCCAGGGAAACCAACTATAAATGTTGTCCTAAGGACAGCAGTTGGTAGGGCTGTTTTGATGCGTTCAATAATCCCATCATTTACGCGCCCTTGCCAAGGACGATTCATGGCGCGGAGAATATCGGGATGAGAATGTTGTAGGGGCAAATCTAGATAAGGTAAGACATTGGGAGTTTCTTTGATTGCCGCTATGACATCTGGGGTCAACCCGGTGGGATAAGCGTAATGCATTCTTATCCACGGTACATCTACTTGACCCAAAGCGCGCAGTAATTCGGCTAACTTTGGCTGACCGTAAATATCTAACCCGTAATTGGTGGTAATTTGGGAAATTAAAATAATTTCCTGTACCCCTTGACTAGCTAACTGCTCCGCTTCAGCAACTATAGATTCAATAGTACGCGATCGCTGGTTCCCTCGAAGATGAGGAATAATACAAAATGCACAACGATAATCACATCCTTCAGCCACTCGCAGGTAGGCAACACCCTCGGTTGTGGTACGGTAGCGTGGTGTAGTTTCATCGGCGATGTAGGTTGGTTCTAAACTAACCTGTTTTACCCGCTCTCCTTGTTCTACCCGCTCAATTACATTGACAATTTTGTGATAATCACCTGTACCTACTAAAGCTACTGCTTCCGGCAATTCCTCCAATAACTGTTCCTGGAAGTGCTGTGCCATACAGCCAGTGATTACGATTTTTTTGTTGGCTTCTGCCAGTTCTACTAAAGTTCTGACAGATTCTTGCCTGGCTGCTTCGATAAAACTACAGGTATTAACTATAACGTAATCGGCTAATTCTTCATTTGTATCTACACCGTAGCCTGCTTCTACAAGCATTCCTAACATGTGTTCTGTATCAATTCGGTTTTTCTCGCAGCCCAAGTGCGAAATTGCAATTGTCGGCTTTTCACCCATATTTTGAAAAAATCTTCAGTTTTTTGTAGTCAGATACTTAAGCGATCATTTCGCTCTTTGTGATCCACACCCTTGTATAGTCAGCGCTAGAATAACAGGCTTCCACTGCCAGCTACTGCCTGTGGTCTTGTGACCTAGATAATTTCAGGCCATGTTATGATGTTTCTACTATTTAGTCTATTTCCCAGGGTAAAATAGAGTGTCTTTGGGTACTTTGACACTTATAATTTTTTTTAACAAATCGCCTGTTGGTATTTTATATTACCGCAGCGTGTGCGTTGTTAATTTACCCGTCGGGAAGCCGCCCAAAGGGCTTGTTGTGAGAAGTCGCTACCCTCAGGGAAATCGCACTTGCGACTACGCCTAATTAAAGCAGTAATGCTACCCTAACGCTCAGGCTTGGCCAACGACAATGCGTGGGCGAGGTGCCTAAACTACGGGAAGCTGCCCCGCATCTTGTGAGTGGCAAACTCCTCTTGTAGCCAGGTTTTATCTTAACATATCTTATGGGAGGTTTTACGCCAAATTCCATCTCAGGGAAGAGGCAGTAAAATAACCAGATTAAAATGCATTTGACTAGCTTAGTTAAAAGTTAAGAGGAGCTAACGCCCTAGGCAAGTTCCCAGACTTGAGGTGACTGGCGTTCAATAGTCAATAGTCAAACAAATTCTAGACTCTGGACTGGTGGACTCTAGACCCCGCGAAGCGGATTAAAGACGTGGACTTATATCAGCTATTTAAAACTCGAACACCGATTATTGGCGTGGTTCACCTGCTGCCACTGCCTACCTCGCCCCGTTGGGGAGGGAACTTAAAAGCGGTAATTGACCGTGCGGAACAAGAAGCAACAGCCTTAGCCAGTGGTGGGGTAAACGGCATTATTGTGGAGAATTTTTTCGACGCGCCGTTTGCCAAAAACCAGGTTGACCCAGCAGTTGTGAGTGCCATGACTGTTGTGACCCAAAGGATACAAAATTTGGTGACCTTGCCCATAGGCTTAAATGTTTTGCGGAATGATGGCAAAAGTGCAATGGCGATCGCTAGCTGCGTGCGGGCACAATTTATCCGTGTCAATGTTTTGACAGGAGTAATGGCAACCGATCAAGGATTAATTGAAGGAGAAGCGCATCAATTACTGCGTTATCGGCGGGAATTAGGCTGTGATGTCAAAATCCTCGCTGATGTACTGGTAAAGCACGCCCGTCCTTTGAGTTCCCCAAATCTCACAGTCGCTGTCAAAGACACAATTGAAAGAGGTTTGGCAGATGCCGTGATTTTATCTGGCTGGGCTACTGGTAGCCCGCCTAACCTAGAAGACTTAGAACTAGCTTGTGGTGCGGCAGATGGCACTCCAGTATTTATAGGTAGTGGAAGCAATTGGGAAAACGTTGCTACACTGATGCAGGCAGCAAATGGTGTCATAGTTTCCAGTTCCCTCAAGCGCCACGGTAAAATTGAGCAACCAATTGACCCGATTCGCGTCAGTCAGTTTGTGGAAGCCGCTCATCGCAGTTGGAATTCCCAAGGTGAGAGTAAGCCTATTTCTGGGCCAGTGAAAATACATTCTTAGGGGACAGAAAACAGGGAACAGCGCTTGATTAGTTACTGGGAAAATCCGAAATTCTTTTTTCCCCATTCCCCATTCCCCATTCCCCATTCCCTTTAGACTAATAGCAGTTTATGATTCGCCGCCGTTCTACTCCTTGGATTCATAAATGGTCGCGTCCATTGATTGCCGCGATCGCTGGACTTGGTGCCTTGATAACTGGTTATCTGACTGTAGAAAAATTTACAGGAGGGACTGCCGCTTGTGTAGCCGAAGTTGGTGCTAAAGGCTGTAACGATGTACTTTCCAGTCCTTGGGCCACAGTTTTGGGTCAGCCATTAACCTTATTTGGTTTTTTGGCTTATGCCAGTATGGTGGTCTTGGCTGTGACTCCCTTGGTCTGGAAACCAGAAGATAAAAATAGCCTCAAACAACTGGAAAATTCGACTTGGTGGCTGCTGTTAGTAGGGGCGATCGCTATGTCGGTCTTCAGTGGCTATTTAATGTACTTGCTGGCATTCCAAATCCAAGTCTTATGTCCTTACTGTATCGCTTCGGCTTTGTTCTCCTTAAGTCTGTTGGTGCTGACGATTGTCGGTCGCCTTTGGGAGGATATAGGGCAAATTTTCTTTACCGCTTTGATTGTAGGGATGGTAACGCTAATTGGCACCTTAGGTGTCTACGCCGGCGTGAATCAATCAGGTGTAACACCTGGTGATTCAACTCCTGGACAACCTCAAAGAATTACCTTTACTCCTCAGGTAAATCCTAATCCAGCCTTTGGTTGGGAAATTACCACTACCTCCGGTGAGGCAGAAATTGAACTAGCACGCCATCTTGTCAAGATAGGTGCTAAGGAATATGTTGCTTATTGGTGTCCTCACTGCCACGAACAAAAATTACTCTTTGGTAAAGAAGCTTACCAGATCATCAAAGAAAATGAGGTTATGGTGGAATGCGCTGTCGATAGCCCACAAAGTCAACCAGAATTGTGTAAAGCAGCAAAAATTGAAGGCTTCCCCACCTGGATTATCAATGGTCAAACTTATAGCGGAGTCCAAAATCTAGACGAACTGGCAAAAGTTTCTAATTATACAGGTGCTAGGAACTTCCAGTATTTTAGATAATTGTCATTTTAGTAATTCCGCTATCTTGCCAAAAAGTCAACTGGTTGAATTCAAAGAAATTCTCTCCCAGTTGACTTTTTTGTTGTTGACACTCCTACCCTTTCTACACCATTTCACAAAAAAATGATTGGTATTTAATTACATCAGTTCGATAAACCTCTCTTTAATGAAGATTCACGGCATCAATACAGACAATGATGTCAATGTCTCAAAAGAAAATTTGTTAACTTGAACTGGCAATAAATATACCAAAAGTCATGGAATCGCTATGGACAAGCTATTAGCTAGCTGCAATGTAGCAATTAATACTAACTCCATACTTTATTTAAACAAGAACAGCTATATTTGTATTGAACTTGTTTTGAATAAGCACAAAAATTTTAGTTGCCTTTTGGTCAGATAATGAATCGTCATCAATAGTGATCTATCAGAGTTAGCCAGAATTATTTGGAGGAACTTTACTAAATTGAAATTATTCTTAAAAAATCAATATAGTTTGCAAGTGAGTCATATTAGCTAGCTAGTTGATAGCTATAGAAAAGAGAAACTATTTTTCCCCACTAGGTAATGGGAATGAGTAAGCAGCTATGCAAGTGGCTTGTGAAGTTTATTAGAAGACTGAAACAAACGCTTGGTCGAGGGCATAGAGAGTTGATTACTGCTTCTAGCGTTGCAGTTTGCATCTTGTTTTTGCGCTCTGTGGGATTATTGCAATCCTTGGAGTTAGCAGCATTGGATCAATGTTTTCGCTTACGTCCACATGAACCGCCTGATGCTCGGATCACAATTGTAGCTATTGATGAAGCTTCTTTAAGCCAGGTCGGTTCCTGGCCAATTCCAGATGGTGTGATTGCCGATTTATTACAAAAATTACAAGTTCATCAACCCCGTGCTATTGGTTTAGATATCTACCGGAATTTGCCAGTTAGGCCTGGTTATGAGAAACTTGTTGAGGCTTATAAGTCAATGCCGAACTTGATTGGCATTGAACTGTTGACAAATAATAAAATTGCTAGCGTTTCACCGCCACCAGAACTGAATCATGAGCAAGTGGGTTTTAACAACGTACTATACGACCCTGATGGCAAGGTACGCCGCAGTTTGTTGTATTGGCACGTTGGTCAACAGGTACACGAAAGTTTTGCCTTGAAGCTGGCTTTATTGTATTTAAAGTCAGAAGGAATTACTCCCCAAAAAGCAGCTAGAAACGCCAAGTCTTTACAGTTGGGTAAGGCTGTATTTACTCGTTTTCATTCCAATGATGGTGCTTATGTAGGAGCTGATGCTAAAGGTTACCAAATTTTGTCCAATTTTCCCAAACCAGGCTGTGAAAATTCATCCATTGAATCCTGTGGTTTCATGCAGGTAAGCATGAGGGATGTACTGGCAAACCGAGTTCCCAAAAACTTGCTCAGCGATCGCATTTTATTGATTGGTTCTACTGCTCCCAGTCTCCAAGATTTTGTATTTGTTCCCCAGTCCAGTAGTCTCATGGATGCGGCAAAGCCGATTGCTGGTGTAGAACTGCAAGCTTATTTTATCAGTGAGTTAATTTCCGCAGCTCTAGAAGGGCGACCGTTACTTAAAGTCTGGCCTCAGCTATGGGAACACTTATGGATTTTTGCCTGGTCTTATCTAGCAGCTGTTACTACATGGCGAATACGATACCCGACAAAAAGCATCCTTAGTACTTTACTGTCTTGCTTGATACTAATTTTATGTACATACCTGGCTTTCTTGTCCGGTTGGTGGATACCAATAGTTCCGGCATTACTGGCATTTGGTAGTTCAGCTATCTGGATTACTTCTCATATTGCTTATATGCAAGAAGAGTTGAAACGCTCCAAAGAGTTTTTGCAGCAGGTGATCAATACGATCGCTGACCCGATTTTTGTCAAAAATGAACAACATCAGTGGATTGTACTCAATGAGGCATATTGTCAATTAATTGGTTATCCCGATACTGTATTGATTGAAAGGTCAGACTATGACTTTTTTCCTAAACATGAAGCAAATGTGTTTCGCCAACAAGATAAGCTGGTTTTTCAAACTCAGAAACCCAAGGAAAATGAAGAAGAGTTTACCGATGCTACTGGTAAGACTCATTTAATTTCCACTAAGCGATCGCTTCACAAAGACGCGGCGGGTAATTTCTTTTTGGTTGGCGTTATCCGGGATATTACACAGCGCAAGTTGATGGAAGAACAACTTAAGCGCACTGCTGCCGAGTTATTCCGCTCTAATAATGAATTAAAGCTCAAAGAAGACCACTTGCGTTATCTGGCTTATCATGATCCTCTGACAGGTTTATCTAATCGTAAATTTTTCGCAGAACAACTTCATGAATCTTTACTTTGGGCACAAAGTAACAATTTGTTACTGGGATTGCTGTTTATTGACTTAGATGGCTTTAAGCAAATCAATGATACTTTGGGGCACGAGATGGGCGATCGCCTGCTAGTCTCCATCGCCCAACGACTTAGCAATTCTTTACGCGGTAGCGATACCGTTTCCCGATTGGGTGGCGATGAATTTACTGTAATTTTACGGGCAATTCCCAACGTGCAAGTGGCAGCCAAGGTCGCCGAAAAAATTTTAGCCAGTATCACCGATCCAATTGTTTTGGAGGGATATACCACTAGGGTTTCTGCCAGTATTGGCATTAGCGTCTACCCAATCAATAGTCAAGATACGGAAACATTAATTAGACAAGCAGATGCTGCTATGTACCGTGCCAAGCACCTTGGTAAAAATCGTTATGAATTTGCCTAATTTTAGTCAACAAGAAGGGTGTAAGGTCATTCTCAATTTTGTCAGTGAATTAACTCATGACATGCTCACAGTTTACATTTACGGGTCTAAATGACTTTTGAACTACAAAGGCACTAAGACACTAAGGTGGAAAGCTTAAAGTTTTGTCCAATTTTAGGTAATTTTTACCCGTCTTGAATGGTTACTTTATCCTGCACATTAAACATACTTAAGTAACATTACTTGACCTAAATAAAAAATATGAATTTTTATAAATTTCCTGCTTACTAAAGTTTGCCATTTTGGTAGTTTAATTGGCTGAATTTTACTTATATTTGCTGATTCTGATGTAATATTTTAGTAAATGGATAGTAAGTCCACGATTTTGTCAACTCTTTACGAGAGTAATTACACGGTTTAAGATTAAGATTTTATTAAAAATTACCAATTTATATATTTCTCTTGTGGTAATTTAATGAGTATCTCTAACCTCAGACCAATGACTATCTCTAACCTTAGACTGATGCTACAGACTGCTCCTTAGTTATATTTCTTAAGTGTCGAGCTTGTTTGACGGCGACAGCCTATGGCTAAGACGCAAGCTACTACTAGCCATTTTTCGGAACAGTAGTTATCTATTCACAGAAAAAATGTCATCCAAACTTAATTTTTTCTGAAAAATAACTAAATCTGTTGTAGACAACAAAACACACGCAATGAAATCAGAATTCATGGAATTCACCAAGACTTATGGGAACGAACTTGAGAATTACGAGCGCTGTGATATTTTGTATCAGTGCCTATCTGATCATCCCAAAAATGCCTGATGCGACAGGAAGCATCAGCGCTTTGACAGTTGATGAATTAAACTCTAGTGGCAGCAATAAGTTAACCACACCTAGAGTTAATTCTTATGGTTTAGAAGACATTTATATTCCACCAAATTATGGTGGGCCAGACAGTCAGCATGGTAGTGGAACTCGCTGATAAATTTACATCTGAGGTAGTATTTTTACTTAATTGTCTGGTGTTATCAGTGGATTTATATGTAGTTTTGGTTGTCAGAGGCAACGAATTTTAGTTTGTTAGCGAAGCAGGGTGAAACCAAATACAGATAATCTGCTTAGCTAAAAACACTATAAAGATTTTTAATTTTTTAAAATTACAGATTTCCACCATTGGTATTTTTGCACAAGGGTGTGTACTTGCCAATTAGGGTCTGGCTCAGGATAGTCTAGGCGATAGTGTCCGCCCCGGCTTTCGGTTCTAAAAGCGGCACTTTTGAGAATTAAATCAGCTACATCCAGTAAATTACGGGTTTCTGCCCAAAGTCGCAATTGGCGTTCCACATCTGGTGTGTCAAAACTAACTGGTTCGTGAGGACGTAAACTAAGCAAGAATTGACTCAAAGGCAAAGCAGTAAAATCTTGTTGCCAAGATTCAATTGTAGCGATCGCGGCTGCTAAACTTGACTGTTCCCGACAAATTCCCGCACTTTGCCAAACTAAACGTGGTAATTTCTCTCTGAGTGCTGCTAGCTGTGTTTGCTGGGTTTGCCATTCACCGATATCGACGCTGAATTGACGTATTGGCAGTGTTGGTGGTTGTGATAATGCGGCCACATCTGCCAGATCAATATTAGCCATCTGTGCCCCAAACACAATACATTCCAGCAAGGAGTTACTCGCCAAGCGATTTGCCCCATGCACACCAGTACTGGCGGTTTCTCCTACTGCATACAAACCAGGAATATTTGTGCGATTCATCAAATCCGCAACAATCCCACCCATCCAGTAATGGGCAGCAGGAGCAACTGGAATTGGTTCGTTGAAAACATCAATACCCCAATATTGACAAACTTTAATGATGTTGGGAAAGCGGTGACGGATCTTGTCAGGAGGTATGGGACGCATATCCAGCCAGACATGAGCAGTGGCTGGATCAATGGCGGTGTGTTGCAGATGGCTGAAAATAGCTCTACTGACGACATCTCTAGGTGCTAGTTCACCAGCAGGATGGTAGTCAAAGGCAAAACGTCGTCCTTGATGATCAACAAGGTGTGCCCCCTCACCGCGTACAGCCTCGCTAATTAAAAAGCGATCTGCACCCGGTTTAGTTAGGGCAGTAGGGTGAAATTGGACAAATTCTAAATCCCGGAGAATCGCCCCTGCTCGATAGGCGATCGCTACTCCATCGCCTGTACTCACTGCTGGGTTGGTAGTTTGGGCAAACACTTGACCACCGCCACCGGTTGCCAAAACCACAGCACCGGCCCTGATCCATCTAATTTCACCTTGATAAAACAGGCTAATTCCCTGACATCTTTGAGTTTCGGGTTCTAGCCACAAATTCAAAGCCAAAGCTTGCTGGATCACCTGAATGTTCTGGCGGCGTAATACTTGAGCAGTGAGGGTAGTGGTGACTTCCCTACCTGTAGTATCGGCAGCATGGAGAACACGGTGGCGAGAATGAGCAGCTTCCAAAGTTAAAGCTAAAGCTTGACCATGACGGTCAAAAGCTACTCCCAAATTAACCAGAGATTGAATACACTTAGGCGCTTCTTGGGCGAGGAATTCGACAGCTGAGCGATCGCATAAGCCTGCACCTGCCAGCAAGGTATCCTCAATGTGCAGTGAAGGAGAATCTTCCGGGGCGACCGCAGCAGCAATGCCACCTTGTGCCCAATCACTAGCGGACAGAGAAACAGTTTCTTTAGTAATCAAGGCGACTCGCAAGTACTCTGGTAGACAAAGAGCAGTGTAAAGTCCGGCGGCACCAGCGCCGACTACTAAAACATCAAATTGGCTAGGAATATCTATTTGCGGCAAAGTCTAAGGGAAGATGGGGGGATGGGGGAGTGGGGGAGTGGGGGAAGAACTTAATATTAGTAATCTCTCCTTTTCCCCTTGTCCCCTTTGCATTGGCTACAGTAACTGCAAATAAATCCAGTTATTTATCTGTAGATACCATTGTTAACGCGATCGTCTCCCGCGTTGAAGGCGGTTTCAAATTCGGTCACGGCGAAATTATCTAAGTTGGCTTGCAGAAGTTGTTTTTGGCGATCGCTTAATCCTGGAAGATCCAATACATCCTCTACCTTCTGGTAAGGAGCATTCTTGATGATTTTCTTGGCTAGGGTGGGATACAACCCTGGATACTGTTGAAAAGCTCGCACGTTGGTATTATTCAAATCAATTTTTTTACCAAATTCCGTCCCTAATTTAGCGTCTGCTCGATTCTGCCGCGCAATTGCCAACACTGGAACTTGCCAAGAAGTCACACTGTTGATATTGGCAGCTTGAGCTATCTGAGTTGTTCCCAGCCATCCCCAACAGCCAAGCAATAAACTAAACACTGTTAATAAACGCACCAATCTTTTCACGATTTTTTTACCTCTTTCCATCAAACTGAAATAACGGCTTTAAGCCAAAAGCTATCAACTGTAAGCTGAATTCAGACTTATGAAGTAAAGCACACCGATCAATCTGGGAGCTTATAGAGTACTAATTTCCTCTTGCTTCATCCTAGCCTTAGGAAAGACGCTCTAACTGCATCTACATCCTTGACCTTCATCTTGGGTTAATAGCAGATAGCTTCATCAAAACACAGCAGTCATCAGAAACTAATATACAGCGTATTAATACCCCCAATATTTGCTGCTACTGGGTTTGATATTTTTTTTACAAAAAGTTATTTCTCTGTTGCAAACAGCGATAGGCTCAGATCCCCGACTTCTTTGAGAAGTCGGGGATCTTTTTGTTCATTCAAGCAGCACTCGCAGCTATTAAAAATAAGCTATCTACCAAAATTGTACTTAAAACTGCTCCACCAAAGGCATACCAGTGTTGCTGCCTTTGACGTAAAGGTAAAATCCCGACTGTTAACAGAACTAAGGCTAAAACTACTGCCCAAGTTTGTCCCCAAGGTGTTTGGACTTGGATTAAAGCGTTTTGTAATATTGGTGACACACTAGCAGGTTCGACTTGCATAATTTGCCGCCAATAGGGCATTAAGTCTACTAGATAGAAATATACATCGGTTAAAGCTGTACCGAGTAAAGAACCTAAATAAAACCAGTTACCAACTTTGCCCCAATTTCTGACAAGACACCAACAAGCAAATGGTAGTCCGATCGATTCTATTGGTAAATGCCATAAAGGTTCCCAACGCAACCAGCCCCAGTAAATTGCTCCTGCTAACCAACTCCAGCTAAAGCCTAAGAGCAAATCTCCCCATAAATAAGTTGCAGGACGTGACATTAAGGTAAAACTCAGCCACACCCAAAATCCTGTCATTGCTACACTGAGAACCGGCAGCGATCGCACCAGTGGCGCTTCTACAAATACTGGCACTGATACCAAAAACACCGCCGCCGCCAACACTAGCCAAGTTTGTCGCCAAGGCTTAGATATAGGTAGAGAGGGAGATAAGGACAGTGTAGATTCCAACTCCCTAATACTTTTTTGACCAATTTCAGTTGAGTGTAAATCAGTACTTATAGGAGTAGTAGGAGTGGTGTATGAAGACAAGGTATTATTAATCAAAGTTTTTAATATTTGTTACTAAACTTTATTTTATTTAAGATATCACACTTAAAAATCCCCCCCCTGGGCATTTTTATTTTACCTAGATTTTGCCTAGATTGTTATGTTGCGTAGATGGGGATGAGAGGACAAGGGGATGGGGAGCAGGAGATGAGGGATACCAATGCCCCATGCCCAATCTTTCTTGGGCTATTTTCCTGGAAGGTTTCCCAGATAGGTGTTTGTGTAATTGGTTGTAATAGAAGCGATCGCAGGTAAATTAAATGGCTTTATTAAAACGTCAATGGTTCATGCTTATAAGTGCAGTATCTGCCATGCTCTCAGTTGCAGTATTTCCGCTCAAAGTTTTGAGTACCCAAGCTAACCCAGGGTTAGATGAGGTACGGGAACAAATGAATATCTGGCAAGCTCTTGTTTTAGGCTTTGTGCAGGGAATGACGGAATTTCTACCCATTAGCAGTTCTGCACATTTAAAAGTTGTGCCTGTGGCTCTGGGTTGGGGTGATCCGGGGGTAGCTTTTACCGCGATTATTCAGCTGGGTAGTATTGTCGCCGTGCTGTGGTACTTCTGGGGTGATATGACACAAATTATCAAAGGAGCAACAAAAGCGATCGCTCAAAAAGATGATGAAAGCCAAGATTTGCGCCTATTTTTGGGAATTATCCTAGGAACATTGCCCATAGTAGTCTTTGGACTTTTAATTAAAAGATTTATCCCAGATTATGATAATTCCCCCCTGAGAAGCCTCGCCGCGATCGCCATTGCTTCTATAGTGATGTCGTTGTTATTGGGATTGGCAGAAAAACTCGGCAAACGTCAACGAGACTTCGAGCATTTGACTCTGCAAGATGGTTTATGGATGGGTTTAGCTCAGGCTTTGGCATTAATTCCCGGCGTATCTCGTTCCGGTTCTACCATCACAGGGGGGCTATTTATGAATTTAGAACGGGAAACAGCAGCGAGATTTTCCTTTTTGCTAGGAATCCCCGCCATTACTTTAGCGGGATTAGTCGAGTTAAAAGATTTTTTAGCAGTAGGCGTAGGGAATATAGGTATAGTTCCGATGGTTGTCGGAGTAATTTCATCTGGGGTATTTTCATATATAGCGATCGCCGGATTAATACAATTCCTCAAAACCCGAAGCACTTTAGTATTCATTTGGTATCGCCTAGCATTTGGTGCAGCAATCTTGAGTGCGATCGGTGCAGGATTGTTAAAAAATAGTTAATAGAACTGGGCATTGGGCATTGGCATACGTCCCCTTGTCCCCTCGTCCCCTCGTCCCCACTCCCCACACTCATGTCTACCATCCGTCCTGCCCAAATCACCAAAGTTATCCCCAATTCTATAGCCGCAGAAATTGGCTTTGAGCCAGGGGATGCGATCGTTGCTATTAATGGCACACATCCCCGTGATTTAATTGATTATCAATTTTTATGTGCTGATGAAGTTCTCGAACTAGAAGTTTTAGACGCAACTGGAAAAACTCATCACGTTGAAATTGAAAAAGACTATGACGAAGACCTGGGGCTGGAATTTGCAACTGCTCTATTTGATGGGTTAATTCAGTGCAATAATCGCTGTCCGTTTTGCTTTATCGACCAACAGCCACCTGGTAAGCGTTCCAGTTTGTACTTAAAAGACGATGATTACCGTCTCAGCTTTTTGTATGGTTCCTACTTAACCCTGACCAACTTGCCAGAGAGAGAATGGCAGCGTATTGAACAGATGCGTTTGTCTCCCTTATTCGTTTCTGTTCATGCTACAGAACCAGAAATCAGAATTAGACTGCTGAAAAATCAGCGTGCGGGAGAAATCTTACAACAAATTAAATGGTTCCAAGAGCGACGACTACAAATTCATGCTCAAGTCGTTGTGTGTCCTGGTATAAATGATGGCAAGCACCTGGAACAAACCTTAAGAGATTTAGCGTCATTTTATACTGGCGAAGTGCCTGCGATCGCATCAGTGGCAGTAGTGCCGGTGGGCTTGACGCGATTTCGCCCAGAAAAAGACGAACTCATACCCGTAACCAGGGAAAAAGCTCAAGAAGTAATTTCCCAAGTAAAACAACTCTCCCAACAATTTCGCCAAAAATTCGGTTCCGGCTTTGCTTGGTTAGCCGATGAATGGTTTTTGATTGCAGGTGAAGAATTGCCCAGTGAAGCGGAATATGAAGAATATCCGCAAATTGATAACGGGGTGGGTTCCATTCGTTTATTTATCAAGCAATTTGCATCTACTGCCGCAGAATTATTACCGCCAAAGCTATATCATCAAAAAAAATTAACTTGGGTAGTTGGTAATGCAGTAGAAAAGGCATTTCAACCCATTCTCAAACGCTTGAATACTGTTGAGGGTTTAGAAGTAAATATGCAGGCTTTATGTAGTGATTACTGGGGACAAAATATTAGTGTCACGGGATTACTTACTGGTCATGATTTACTTTTAAATCTTCAAGGACAAGATTTAGGCGAGGGAATTTTGCTGCCAAAAGTTATGTTAAAACATGGTGAATTACTATTTTTAGATGACATGAGTATTGCAGAAGTAGCCGACAAACTAAATACCAAAATCCTTCCAGTTGCTGGCGTTGAGGAATTAATTAAGGCTTGTATTGCTGAACTTGTTCTTGTTTAATTAGTAAATATCAGTTGTTTTTCGGAGGTAATTTATTGATATATTGATTGATAAATGAAATAAGCTATTGTCAATAATCGATTGAGGAGTGATTAAGTGAAGAATCAGGATAAATGCCATAAAAAAATCATAAAAGCTGGATTCTTCATTTTCACTTTTAAAATTTTAGTTTTTAATTTCTTGAGTATTTTGCCAGCCAAAGCGGCGACTGAAGAACCTGTATTGAGTGTGGTGCAGAGCCAAGAAAATCAGCAGCAATGGGCAGAAATTACCAAGCGGTTACAAGCAATAGATGTAAAGTATTGCGTCATTGGACTAGCTGATGTCAAGAATGCCGCAGATTGGGGCGATCGCCGGGTATTATTTTTGCCCAATGTGGAAACATTAACACCAGCCCAAGCGATCGCCCTAGAGACGTGGATGAGCAAAGGCGGAAACTTAATTGCTAGTGGCCCTGTAGGTAGTTTATCAGCACCTGGAGTCCGCCAGTTGATGCGATCGCTCTTGGGCAGTTATTGGGGATTCAGCCTCAATCAGACACAGCAGATGTCACCCTCAAAAACCAAGAGCCAGGAATGGACTAACCAAAATGGACTTTTTGGTAAGGTACACGGCGGTGTGTTGATTCCTAATGATGTTACAGCTCAAGCCGTTGCTGTATGGAATTCCCCAGATAATCCCGCCGCAGTAGTCACAACAAAGCGTTCCACCTTATTGGGTTGGCGTTGGGGAACAAATACAGCTTCCGCCGCAGATTTAGATAGTACCTGGTTAAAAACTGCCCTGAATCGACATCTATCAGCATCCTCAAATAACAAAAAAAAGGTAGAAGGAGCTTCCTCACACTGTTCTACATCAGTAGTAACTGCTACCCCATCTCCCACCTTGCGGTCAGCCGCTATCGCGTCTACATCTCCTCCATCTTCCGACGAAATCGACCAACTAGAACAAACAGTACGCTTAGATGTTGCCCCCAACTCCAATGCACCAATTAATCATAATGAAGCGATCGCCCTGCAACAAGAGCTAGAAAGTCTCATTGGTAGGGTGGAAAGTGCCCATTTAGCTGCATTAGCCTATGCTGCGAGTAATGGTGAAACAGTTACTAGAAATCCATCTCTCAAGGGAGAACAGGTGCAATTAGCCTCAAACAGAGTCAGACGAGAAATTTCTAGTAAAGAGCAAGCCATAGCACAAGCCAAGGTAGTCGCCCAGAATTTACCTCAGTTGATTGCCCAAAAAAATTATGCTTTAGCTCGTCAACAGTGGTTAGCAACAAAGGCGAATTTATGGCAGCAGTTTCCTGTAAATCGCAGATTAGCTCAGGCAGAAATTCGGGCTGTGTGGTTAGACCGGGGGACAATCGTCAAGGCTGGTAGTGAAAAAGAACTAGCCAAAATTTTTGATCGGCTGGCACAATCCGGGATTAACACTGTCTTTTTTGAAACTGTCAATGCTGGTTACACTATCTATCCCAGCCAGGTTGCATCCCAGCCAAACCCCTTAATTCGCGGCTGGGACCCGTTAGCGGCTGGGGTGAAATTAGCCCATGAACGGGGTATGGAATTACACGCTTGGGTTTGGGTTTTTGCTGCTGGTAACCAACGTCATAATGAGCTGATTAATCTCAATTCTCATTATCCAGGCCCAGTGCTGGCAGCTAATCCTGATTGGGCAAACTATGATCACCAAGGTAAGATGATTCCTGTTGGTCAAACTAAGCCTTTCTACGACCCAGCCAATCCCGAATTACGGCAATACTTATTGAAGCTGTATGCAGAAATTGCCACCCGCTATCAAGTTGATGGTATACAGCTAGATTACATTCGCTATCCCTTCCAAGACCCATTTGCTGGCAAAATTTACGGCTATGGTAAAGCCGCAAGAGCGCAGTTTCAACAATTGCATGGCATAGATCCAGTAAATATTTCTCCCAATCAACGAGATTTGTGGCAAAAATGGACGGCATTTCGTACCCAGCAAATTGATAGCTTTGTTGCCCAAGTTTCACAGCAATTACGACAAAAGCGACCAAATTTGATTCTTTCAGTTGCTGTATTTCCTCTGCCAGAAATAGAACGTATTCAAAAACTGCAACAGCATTGGGAAGTTTGGGCAAGACGAGGAGATATAGATTTAATTGTGCCCATGACTTATGCCCAAGATACTCCTCGTTTTCAAAGACTAGCCCAACCTTGGATAGCCTCTACACAATTAGGTTCTACTTTGTTGTTACCAGGTATTCGCTTGCTTTCCTTACCCACAGTCGGAGCTTTTGATCAACTGCAACTGATTAGAGATTTACCAGTTAGTGGTTATGCACTATTTGCCGCCGAAAATTTTAATAACGAGCTACAAACAATCTTAAGTAGCACCCAAGGCAGGATTCCATCTGCAACTAGTGAACCTATTCCTCACAGCCAGCCTTTTAAAACTGCTGCTGTCCGTTACACGGCTCTACAAGGGGAATGGCAGTTAGTTTTACAAAACGACCAACTACAAATGCCTGCTACCACAATTTCTGATTTTAATCAGCAGGTAGAAGTGGTACAAAATACTTTAAATCAGTTGGCAACTTCACCTTCTGCGAGTAATTTAATAGCTGCCAGAGCAACACTAGCTCGGTTCCAGTCCCAATTTCGCATATGGATGCGCCAAAAAGCTACGGACAATCCCTATCAAGTCAAAGCCTGGGAAAATCGTCTCACAACCATAGAAAGGCTATTGCGTTATGGTGAACGGCGGTTGCGTTGAATAGTGGGGAGTGGGGGAGTGGGGGAGTGAGGGAGAATTATAGAAGCAATTTCACCCCATTCCCTATTCACATAATTTTATTAGGTTTATACAACTTAATATTAGGATTTCTTCATACAAAATTCACAGTAGATTTATAGTTTTTCTAATTTGAAACATTATTATTCAGCTTGCAGCAAAATATTAGAAGATATTTAAATAAATCACTGCTTTAAATAACTATTTTTTGACAATAGCTATCATAATCATCCTATGCAAGCTTTACCTCAGCTTCTCTGGCAACTGGGTATAAAGTCAATTATTGACTTTTCGCCACTGACGGTTAAGCCGGAAACATCAGTATCAGACGCGATCGCACTCATGGCAAATCATGGTGTTAGTGTCTTGGTGGTGTCGGTTTCACGGGTAGTAGGGTGGTTGACACAGAAAGATGTAGTACGGCTTTTAGCTGCGGGGATTGACTTTAAAACAACCCAGATTGCTGAAGTTATGCACACTTCAGTAATTATACTGAAACTTGCGGAATTTGAGAATATAACAACAGTACTTTCACTATTGCGTCAGAACCAATTGGACATATTGCCAGTTATCGATGAGCAAGGTCAACTTGTGGGGACAGTAACACCCGCAAGTATTTGTCGAGCGCTAGCAGAACCAGTGGAGGAGACTAAAGGTGAAAACTCACAGACTCAAGCAGAACGACTGCGTTTGCTAGAGTCAGCAGTGGTAAATGCCAACGACGCTATTGTAATTACCAAAGCTGATGCGTTAGATGAACCATTTGGCCCACAAATAGTTTATGTTAATGCCGCCTTTACCAAGATGTCTGGTTACACATCTGGTGAAGTGATTGGCAAAACACCGCGTATTTTACAGGGTGAGCTAACTTCTCGCACCCAGCTAAATAGAATTCGCGTAGCACTGCAAAGTGGTTTGCCTATCAGGACAGAATTAATTAACTACCACAAAGATGGTTCTACATACTGGATTGAGGTGAACGTAGTCCCAATACCAGATCCAGAGGGAAAAATCACTCATTTTGTATCTGTGCAACGCAACATCAGCGAGTGTAAACGCAATCAAGAGGCAATTAGGTGGAGTGAAGAGCTATTTCGGCAAGTCACAGAAAATATTCCGCAAGTGTTTTTTGTGCGAGATGCTAGAGAGCATAAACTCTATTATGTCAGCCCAGCTTACGAACAAATTTGGGGTAGAAGTCGCGATCGCCTTTACGAAAATTTACGAGAAAATCTGCTTGATTCTATCCATCCACTAGACCGCGATCGCTACATGGCAGCTTTAGATAATTTATTAGTAGGTAAGCATTCCTACATAGAATATCGCATTGTCCGACCCGGCGGTGAGGTGCGGTGGATTTGTGCAAAAACTTTTCCTGTCAACAACAAACACGGAGAAGTTTACCGCTTCGCTGGTATTGCCGAAGATGTCACCGAACTCAAGCAAGCACAGGCGGCTCTCAAGCAGGCCAACCAAGAGCTAGAAATGCGCGTAACTGAGCGAACCCATGCTTTAACTCAAGTTAATCAGCAGCTATTATCGGAGATTGCTGAACGCCAAATTAGCGAAGAGCGTTTTCGCTTTTTGGCAGAATCCATCCCCCAACATGTTTGGATTGCTGATGCTAACGGTAATCTTGAATACATTAACCAACGCGCGCTTGACTACTTTTGTTGCACCCTAGAACAAATTTTAGGTTGGGAATGGCAGCAATGGATACATCCAGAAGATTTGCCGACTTGTCTGTCTTGCTGGCAAGAATCTTTAGCTACAGGCCAACCTTATGAAATTGAGTTTCGCGGACTGAGAGGAACTGACAAAACCTATCGCTGGCATTTAGTACGTGCTTTGCCTCTGCGTAATCAACAAGGTAAAATTATCAATTGGTTTGGTACGAATACTGACATAGACGATCGCGTGTCCGCAGAAATTGCCTTACGCGAAACTCAACAACAGTTACAGGCGATTTTAGACAATTCTTCGGCGGTGATTTATGTAGTAGACACCCAAAATAGATACTTACTGATCAACCGCCAGTATGAACGGCTATTTAATATCACTCAAGACCAAATCATCGGTAAAACTGTGTACGATATTTGGCCTCACGATCTTGCTCATGGGTTTGCAACTAATAACCTGAAAGTAATTGCCAGTGGACTTACCTTAGAAACCGAAGCAGTTTTACCTGCAAATGATGAATTACAAACTTACCTATCTGCCAAATTTCCCTTAAAAGACGCCAATGGCATTCCTTATGCTGTTGGCGGTATTGCCACTAACATTACAGAACGCAAATTAGCAGAAGAATCACTACTACGCTTTCATAAAGCCATAGAAAGCACGAGTGATGCCATTGCGATTGGAGATATTACAGGTGCAGCTATCTACATCAACCCAGCGTTTATTGAATTATATGAGTACAGCTTGGAAGACTTACAGATCGCTCACGGAGAAGCGGTGATTTTCAAGTATTTAACAGAGTATCAACAGATACATAATATTATTATCAGTGGTCAATCATGGCGTGGTGAAGTGACAATGCAAGCATGTAGTGGCCGCATTGTCCAAGTTTACCTCCGTTCTGATGCCATTAAAGATGCCACAGGTAAAATTGTTGGTACAGTCTGCATCCATACAGATATTACGCAGCAAAAACGAGCCGAAGAAGGTTTAAGACTGCGCGATCGCGCGATCGCAGCTAGTAGTAATGGCATTATTATTGCAGATGCCACTATCCCTAATGGGCCAATTATCTATGTCAATCCTGCCTTTGAGCGCATGACTGGTTACTGTGCCGCAGAGGTAATTGGGCAAAATTTTCATTCGTTCCCAAGTGCTGATATCAATCAATCAGGCTTACAAGAACTCAATGCAGCTATGCAAGCAGGAAGAGACTGCACCATCACTTTACGTAACTACCGTAAAGATGGCAGCCTGTTGTGGAATGAGTTAAATATTTCTCCCGTTTATGATGTTGCTGGCAAACTTACCCACTACATCGGCATTCAAACAGATATAACTGAGCGTAAGCAGGCAGAAACGGCCTTACTGGTGAGTCAACAACGATTACAATATTTACTTTCTTCCAGTCCAGCAGTGATTTATACAGCCAAAACTTCCGGTAACTTTGGTAATACTTTCATCAGTGACAATATTACTGCCATGATGGGATATGCAGCCTGGGAAATATCAGAAGATGCTAATTTTTGGGCGAATCATATCTACCCAGAAGATTTGTCATATGTATTTGCTGAACTTTCAAAGGTATTAGAGAAAGAGCATTACACTTTGGAATATCGCTTTTTACATCAGGACGGTACTTATCGTTGGCTATATGACAAAGGTCAGCTAGTACGCGATGAAACTGGCAACCCATTGGAATTGGTGGGTTACTTAGCAGATATCACAGATCGCAAGCAATTAGAAGAAGAATTGAAAATAGCACTAGAAAAAGAAAAAGAACTTAACGAACTCAAATCCCGCTTTGTCTCCATGACCTCCCACGAATTCCGCACGCCGTTAAGTACTATCCTTTCTTCCTCGGAATTACTAGAACATTACCGCCACAAATGGACAGAAGAAAAACAACTCACTCACCTGCATCGCATTCAGGCTGCTGTTAAGCGGATGACGGAAATGTTAAATGATGTGTTGGTAATCGGCAAGGCGGAAGCGGGAAAACTAGAGTTTAGGCCAACGTGCTTCGATTTGGTCGAGTATTGTCGTTCTTTGTTAGAGGAAGTACAACTGAATCAAAATAATAGATGTGTAATTTATTTTACTAGCCAACATAAATCTATGTCATGCTGCATGGATGACAAGTTGCTAGGGCATATTCTCAGTAACTTACTGTCGAATGCAATCAAGTACTCCCCGAATCAAAGTACTGTCAAGTTTACTCTTGCTTGTCAGGATGAACAGGTGGTATTGGAAATTCAAGATCGAGGAATTGGTATTCCTGAAGAAGACCTACCACACTTGTTTGAAACTTTTCATCGCGCCAGAAATGTTGGCAACATTCTAGGAACTGGATTAGGACTGGCGATTGTGAAAAAGTGTGTAGATCTACACCAGGGTAAAATCGCTGTTACCAGCCAACTAGGAGTGGGTACAGTGTTCACTGTGACTCTGTCGTTACATAACCAGATAAAAACTGAGGTAAAAAATGACCAAAATTCTTGTGATTGAAGATGAAGAATCAGTACGCGAAAACCTGTTAGATTTACTAGAAGCCGAAGATTTTGAGACTATTACAGCTGCTAATGGCAAAATTGGCATAAGTTTGGCTATATCTACAGTGCCTGACTTAATATTATGCGATATGATGATGCCGGAAATAGATGGTTACAGTGTATTAACAGCACTGCGCCAAGAACCTTTAACCGCAACAATTCCGTTTATTTTTCTAACTGCTAAATCTGCCAAAGCTGATTTTCGCCAAGGTATGGATATGGGTGCAGATGATTATTTAACTAAGCCATTTACTCGGGCTGAACTGTTAAGTGCGATCATGAATCGGTTAGAAAGACAAGCTACTTTAAAAAAGTATTTATGTAATCAAACTGCCATGAAAACATTATCCCCGAAAATGCAGTTGCTAGAAATGAACTTACACCGAGTTGTTCAACAGCAAAAATTTCAAGAATTTGAAGTTTATTATCAACCAATTGTTAATATTGCTTCTGGGAAAATCATTGCTGCTGAAAGCTTATTACGTTGGCAAAGTCCAGAGTTGGGTGCTGTTTCCCCCACAGAGTTTATTCCGTTAGCGGAATCTACAGGTTTAATTATTCCTATTGACCAATGGGTATTAAAAAATGTCTGTGAACAAATTAAAGCCTGGCAGAATATAGGAGTTTTTTCGTTGAGAATTGCTGTCAATATCTCAGTGATTGAATTTAATCATCCAGATTTTATCCGGAAAATACTTGAGTTTTTAAAAGTCAATAAGTTGGAACCAAAATACTTAGAATTAGAACTCACTGAAAGTATGATAATGCAAAATGCTAATGGGGCGATCGCTACCATGAATGAATTGCAAAAAATGGGGGTAAGAATTGCTATTGATGATTTTGGTACAGGATATTCTTCTTTAATTTATTTAAAAAATTTACCAATTAACACATTAAAAATTGACCGTTACTTTATTCATAATGTTGCCCAAGATTCCCAAAAATCTGCAATTACCAAAGCATTAATCGAAATGGCTCACAATTTGCAGATGCAGGTAATTGCTGAAGGTGTAGAAACAGAAGCAGAACTTAATTTTTTACGCCAAAATAACTGTGATGCGATGCAAGGGTTTTTATTTAGCCGTCCATTACCAGCCGCAGAATTAGAAAATTTTTTGTGGAATAACAATCGCTTACCTGCATAAATAAGCATCTTTTAAGTTATTTATTATTACATATACATAAAATTTTGATATTTTTTTGATAATGGTAAATCAAAAAATTCATTCAACTATTACTATATATTTAAATTTTGACACAAATTATCCTATATTATATAATTTTTCAAGTTTTATCATTCTTTTTAAGTAAATATGAAGAAAATTTTAGTTATTGAAGATGATATAAACGTACGTCACAATATTTTAGATTTGCTATATGCTGAAGAGTTTCATGCAATTGAAGCAGAAAATGGTAGCCTCGGTTTACAACTAGCTCAAACAGAAATTCCTGATTTGATTATTTGCGATGTGATGATGCCAGAATTAGACGGTTATGCAGTCCTGAAAGCATTACGGCAAAATCCCACAACGGCAATAATTCCCTTGATTTTCTTGACGGCTAAATCTGAAAAAACTGATTTCCGTCAAGGTATGGAATTAGGAGCGGATGATTATCTCATTAAGCCTTTTACAAGAGCAGAGTTATTAGCTGCTATTGACTGTCGATTAGAAAAACAAACTACAATTAATCAGCAAACGCAGAAAAAACTAGATAATTTGCGTAGTAGTATTACTTTATCTCTGCCTCACGAAATGCGAACACCTCTGAATGGGATTTTGGGATTTTCCCAAATTCTCATGGAAGAAAGTGAGCTACTTGATTCGCAGGCCGTCCGAGAAATGGCAGAATGTATTTATCAATCAGGTGAACGTTTATTTCGGTTGATTCAAAATTTTTTACTGCACGCAGAACTAGAAATTATCGCTACAGATCCAGAGCGAATTAAATTATTGCAAAATCAGTCCATTATTTTCCCTACACCTGCATTGATTAATTTAATTAATGAAGCCGCAAAAAAAGCAGGTAGGGAAGCAGATTTAAAACTAGATTTATATCCATGTAATATTCATATATCTGCTAAAAAAATTTATAAAATTATTGAAGAATTAATCGATAATGCCTTGAAGTTTTCTCCACCAGGAACTTTAGTTCAGGTGAAAAGTGATTGTGTCAATCATAGTTTTAGTTTATCCTTTATCGATCACGGACGAGGCATGACCGCAGAACAAATTTCTGAATTGGGAGCCTATAGGCAATTTGAGCGTAAGCTGCACGAGCAACAAGGTTCAGGATTAGGGTTAATTATTGCCAAACAGTTGGCTGAGTTACACGGTGGTAAACTCAAAATCCAAAGTCAGCCACAAGAAAAAACTATAGTGAAAGTTATTCTTCCGTGTAGTACACAAGAAATTTGCAGATGTGATGACGTTTCGTACCAACAAACCACAGAGGCACAGAGGACAAGGAGAAATAAGAGTTTTAAGAGAGCTTTTGCGTAATTCCTGAAAGGTGTTTGGTGTTAACTGAACGGTATGGGTTTAAATGGGACTTACTTTGGCTCGATAAAGTAGCTTTTCACCTTGCAGATAGCCGATGTAGCGTATCTTAACTGTTTCGCCTGGTTGTGCTGTACCCTCCATTAGTTGGTGTAGTTGAGGATTATATGGTACTTCAGCGCCCACTGGTGCGATCGCTTGCACTCCCCATGCTTGTAATAATTTTTCTAAAGGCTTCTGTACTAAAGGCACAATCTTAATCGCTGCTAGCTGGGGATTTTCTTGCGCTTTCTGGGCAGCTGTGGGCCATTGTAATAATAAAGATTCCAGTAGTTGTAAACTCGACTGCTGGAATTGTTGCTGTAATACCTCTTGCTGTTGTTCCAGTTGTAGTAGCGATCGCTGGTACTCTGTTTTTAAATCTGCATCTGTAGTGGGGTGTGGAGAAAAAGTTGTGATCAATTCACTTAAAGAAATCTGTAGCACTGACGACAGTTTGAGCAGCACTTCTACCCGCATATGTTCTAACTTGCCTTGTCGCAGCCGTAAAATTTGACGCTCTGAGATACCAGCAGCACGACTCAGCGCTTTAAAACTAGAAATACCCACCTGTTGCATTAAATTTTGCAAACGTTGGGTGTAATTGGCATGGGGCATAAAACTTATAGCATTGAGCAGAGGAAAAGAGAGCAGCAGGGAGGAGGGGAAAAAGTTCTGCACCCTATTCCCCACTCCCTATTCCCTACTCCCTAGTTCTATTCTTCCAGTAAACTTCTCAACATCCAAGCAGTCTTTTCATGGACTTGCATCCTTTGAGTCAATAAATCAGCCGTGGGTTCGTCGTTGACTTCCTCTACTACGGGGAAAATAGACCGTGCAGTTCTAACTACGGCCTCTTGTCCTTCCACTAGTAAGCTGATCATTTCCTTCGCTTTGGGAACTCCAGGTGTTTCGGGAATCGAACTCAGTTTGACATATTCGCTATAGGTTCCTGGTGCAGGATAGCCAAGCGCTCTGATTCTTTCGGCAACCAAATCAACTGCTAAGGCTAGTTCTGTATACTGAGTCTCAAACATCAAGTGTAAGGTTTGGAACATCGGCCCTGTAACGTTCCAATGAAAGTTATGGGTTTTTAGATACAGTGTATAGGTGTCAGCCAACAGGCGAGATAGCCCTTCGGCAATTTTAGCTCTACTGATTTCGTCAATACCGATATTGATGTTTTTGACTGTTGCTTGAGATGACATATTTTTCTCCCAGTTGGTTATATGTTTTAGTGGAACAGTAGCTTAACTTAATTGACTATCAATTTTGCATTTTACGGCTCGGCAATCCAAAATCGTCAATCCCACCTCTATTGACTCATGCTAAGTGCATCTTTAGTACACTACGCGGAGCTTTACGGACTCTGGCTAAAATGGTTTCTTGACCTAAGCGCTGGCAAGCTTCATAACGGTGGCAACCAGAAAAGCCAAAATACTGTCCATCTACTTCTAGAACCTCAATGGGTTCTTGCTGTCCAATTGCGGCAATCGACTCCATTAAGGCTTGTACCTTATTTGGATCGTTGGCACGGGGCAATGGCCGTTTAATTTGATTTAATGGAATTTCTTGAACTCTCACCATCAGGAGTTGATCTAACTAGTTTTGTTTTCTGTGTCTAAATAAATCATACTCATTATGAGTTTGTTTTGCAACTAATTTTGGGGGCAAAACTGGTAACGGTATCATTGGAGCAATCATGCGACAACACAACCGCACGACAAAGCAATTGAAAAATCTGCCCCAACGCACAGAGGGTAAAAATCAGATGAAGAGTGCTGAGTTAAAAAACCACCCACAATTCGCGTGGTATCAACCTTCTCCCGGTAATCAGACTCCACCCACACTTCGGCAAGGCTCAGTGACCACAATTCGCGTTGCTTGTACCGAGTGCGAAAGTCCTGAGTATTCTTCTTCTGACTCAGCACTCAGCAACGCCAGATGCTTCAAGTCGGCAAAGCCGCCCAACGCACTGGCTCCTCAGCACTCAGCACTGAGTAAGGTAACCATGAAATCTACATTCTGGCGTTTTTCCTACATCGTCCTGACACCATTTTGTTTGTTGGGACTGACAGCTGCATCAGGTCTTGAGAGCAAAAATCAGGACGTAGAACTGAGAGTTGGGATTGTGCAAAGATTTGGCGATAATCCCAAAGCTCAGCTGCAACTGGAACCCACAAAAGGCGATCGCTTAAAGCTAAAATTCACAGCAGGCAACCAGCAAAAAACCATTATTACCCAAAACCCCGTAAAACTGGAAACAGTCATGCAAGCTTTACCCAAACCTGAGGTAGAAGAAGTAGTTGTTTTAGGTACATACCGCACCTTTGAAACTGCCGAAGATAGTGCCGAAAAGTGGCGTTCTCAGGGCATCAAAGTAGAAATAGCCCAACCAGAACGCTGGCAAGTTTGGGCTAAACGCGATGTTTACCACACTCCCTTACTGCGGCGCTTGCTCTTCCAGGGTGTACAAGCTGCTGGAAAAAACATGGCACAAATTGACACCAAGATTTTGCAACAAGTGCCGCGAGTCACTTGGGAAGTGAACGGTAACCGCTACAGCCCGAATGATTTAGAAATTAGTACAGAAAAAAATTTGATTCAAGTCAAGAAAGGCGAAAAGCTAGAAAATTCCCGTCTTTACCCAGGCAGGTTGACTTTGCAGCCAAATGCTTATGGTACATACACTTTAGTTAATGAAGTACCTCTAGAAAGCTATTTGCGTGGGGTTGTACCTCACGAAATTGGCACAAATGCGCCAGCCGCCGCAGTGGAAGCCCAGGCAATTATCGCCCGGACTTATGCTTTAAGGAATTTACGTCGGTTTGCTACTGATAATTATCAGTTGTGTGCTGATACACACTGTCAAGTTTATTATGGGTTGAGTGGAACAGCTCCCAGTACCGACAAGGCGATCGCTGCCACTAGGGGTATGGTGCTAACTTATAACAATCAGCTAGTAGATGCTCTGTATTCTTCTACTACTGGTGGCGTTACCGCTTACTTCAGCGATGTCTGGAATGGTGAGGATCGTCCTTATTTACGCCCAGTTGTAGATGCTCCAACTACCTTATGGAACTTATCAAAGCAGAGTTTAGCAGATGAAACCAACTTTCGGCAGTTTATTAATCAGCAACAAGGATTTAATGAAAGTGCCTGGAACACCTTTCGTTGGCATAGGGAAACGCCCATAGAAGATATTACCAAGCTTTTGAAAAAATTTTTGACAATTAAAAACAGTCCCTATGCCAAATTTAATACCATTGAGGCCATGTCTGTGGTCAACCGCAGTAAAAGCGGACGCATTCTCGAACTTGCGGTTAAGACTGATATCGGCATTTTTACTCTAGAAAAAGACGAGGTTCGTAGTGCCTTTGCCGCTCCTCGAAGTACGCTGTTTTACATAGAACCTTTAAATAAAGGTAAATCAAGCTTGTGGGGATATGCTTTTATTGGTGGTGGATTTGGACACGGAGTCGGCTTGAGTCAAACTGGCGCTCAAAATTTAGCTAAGCTAGGTTGGTCAAATCCGAAAATTCTGCAATTTTATTATCCTGGCACTCAAATTAAAATGCTCAGTAACGAGATTAAGTTCTAGAATTGATGACAATAAAGCAGGAACACTAAATTTTGTGTGTTCCTGCTTAATGAAACAAATTTCAAATTTTTGCCAAATTAGCTGGAAAAAGCACATAAAACATAGGGATATTTTTCCCTGAGTGTGCTGCTTCTATTTTTACAACATCAGTAACTCTTGCAAGAGACTTTTGGTTAAGGCACTCAACTCTTAGTAGAGTTCTTCTTCTTTGTGGGTTTCGATTGTACAGTCAGAAGTTGGGTAAGCAACACAGGTAAGCACATATCCAGCTTCAATCTGGTCGTCATCCAAGAATGACTGGTCAGACTGGTCAACAGTACCTTGTTTCATCTTACCGGCACAGGTTGAGCAAGCACCAGCACGGCAAGAAAAGGGCAAATCAAGACCTGCTTCTTCAGCAGCATCTAGAATATATACATCATCATCACATTCAATTGTTTGATTTAAACCTTCAGCATCGTTGATTAATGTGACTTTGTAAGTAGCCATTCAGTAATCCTCTCTTTTGCAAACGGCAGTATAAGTTATCCTAAAGCAATGGCTACGGCTGATCTTAATGGATGAGCCGCCAAATTCAATTTGCTTCAATTCTGATACTACGAGAAAAATTAAAGATTGTAACTGGAAATCGACCCCGATTAGTAATGAAGTTTAGTTACTTGATAACAATAAGTTTTTTTTATACTTTTATCAGTCTCGCAACGTTGTGATAAGTAAAAGCTATAGGTTAAAAAGACAACGGGAATTTGTGCAGAAATCACATAGAATGCGGTGGGAATTGATTACAGTTTTAGTTGCTTTAGCTGTTAGATATGAACAGGACTTACGTACAAGTGACAGCAACCTGTTCGCGTAGCGCATACCACAGAGGATATAAAGTCATGAGAAGTTGGTGTAAGTCCGCATGAAGTTTGTGAGGCGTGGGATGGTGAGAAACAGAACTGGTGAGGATCATGTATAATTCAGAAGCAGTTCGGGAAACAGCAAAAATGCGCGTAGGGTTGATTGGTACTGGATATGCCGCAAAACTACGGGCGGAGGCATTATTACATGATGAGCGAGCAAATCTCATAGCGATCGCAGGTCATCAGCCAGAAAATACAGCAGCCTTTGCCAAGGAATATCAGACAGTAGCATTGAGTTCTTGGCAAGAATTAGTAGCACGAGAAGATGTGGATTTGGTAATAATTTCTACAATTAATCGGGATCATGGGGCGATCGCACATACTGCACTTTCACAGGGAAAACACGTGATCGTGGAGTATCCCTTGTCTGTAGATGCTAAGGAAGCTGAAGCACTCGTCGCCTTAGCTAAAGCCCAAAATAAATTGTTACATGTTGAACACATTGAACTTTTGGGTGGTTTACATCAAGCATTGAAGCAAAACCTCGCCAAAGTTGGCAATCTTTTTTATGTTCGCTACAGCACTATCAATCCCCAGAATCCCGCACCTCGCAAGTGGACTTATAACCATGAGTTTTTTGGTTTTCCCTTAATTGGTGCGCTTTCACGGTTACATCGGCTTACCGATTTATTTGGTAAAGTTTTTTCAGTGAACTGTCATCAGCGATATTGGGAAACAGATCACCAATACTACCAAACCTGTTTTTGTACTAGTCAACTTTGCTTTAGCAGTGGATTGTTAGCACAAGTAGTTTATGGTAAAGGCGAAACTATTTGGCAACCAGAACGCAAATTTGAAGTTCACGGCGAAAATGGTGGTTTAATTTTTGATGGTAACACCGGATTTTTAATCCAAGCAGGGGAAACAACACCTATAGAGGTTGGTACTCGTCGGGGTTTGTTTGCTAAAGATACAAGTATGGTCTTAGATCATCTTTTTGATGGCGCTCCTTTGTACGTCGCTCCAGAGGAGAGCTTGTATACCCTGAAGGTTGCTGATGCTGCACAAACAGCCGCACAGACAGGGTTAACTGTATTTATGACAGATAGTTAGACAAAATTTCATGAAAACCGAACCGATTGTTATTTTATCCACACGAGAAATCAACAAAATGCGTCAAGCAGGACGCTTGGCCGCTCAACTTTTACAACACCTAGAACCAATGGTAAAGTCAGGTGTGACCACTCTTCAGCTCAATGATGAAGCCGAACGTTGGACACAAGCTCACGGAGCCAAAAGCGCACCTCTTGGTTACAAAGGTTATCCCAAGTCAATTTGTACTAGTGTCAATGAAGTCGTCTGTCATGGTATTCCTAACGCTAGGCAGATCCTCAAGGATGGTGACATCATCAATATCGATGTAACACTGATTGTTGATGGCTATCATGGCGATACATCCAAGACATTTTTAGTTGGTACTCCTTCCCCTAAAGCACAAAAGCTGGTGGAGGTAACCGAAGAATGCCGTCGCCTGGGGATTGCAGAGGTGAAACCAGGGGCAAAAATTGGCGATATTGGCGCAGCTATTCAAGAATATGCTGAATCTCAAGGTTTTTCGGTGGTGCGAGATTTTGTGGGACACGGCATTAGTAATATTTTCCACACAGCGCCAGATATTCCCCATTATGGTACACGTGGTAAAGGCAAGCGTCTGAGACCAGGGATGGTTTTCACTATCGAGCCGATGATTAACGAAGGTACTTATGAAGTTGAAGTTCTCAGTGACGGTTGGACGGCTGTAACCCGCGATCGCTTGCTTTCGGCTCAATGTGAGCATACCTTAGCTGTAACAGAAGATGGTGTAGAAATCCTCACGCTTCCTGATTAAAGCATCTGCACACTCAGCTAATTAAGTTTAAATAATGACACAGGTAAAAGCAATCACAGAAGCAATTACCAGTTTGAGTGAAGCACAAAAATATGACTTGTAACGGGTCTTTGCTCTGTTTATATCTGCCAAAGAACTGTACAACATTTTGCAAATTCTCAAGCGTATTGGTCAAACAATCTGTGATGCTGATTTACCGTAATCTGGTTTGATTTATGAAATTATTTGCGTAGGTAGAAAGTATTTCTTGTTAACTGAACCGTATTTGAGAATAGTGAAGAAGCAGGGGTGCAGAGGGGAAGACTTTGCACCAGTTTCTCATCTCCCCAATTTATTAGGAATACCTTCACAACCGCCGGGAATAGTGGCGCGAGTTTTTTCGCCACCCCAAGCACAGCAATACTGACGGGTAATATCAGGTAGCCTCTGGACATTGGTGAAATCGGCATTTTCTACAACAGCGCCAGTGTATTCACCAGTTTCATAATTTGGTGGTGCGGTGCGACTGCGGGGTGATGCTGTTGCTACCGAACCATAAAAGAAACGAGTCCCCTGGATATCTGCGCCACTAAGATTGGCATCATATAAGATGGTGCGAGAAAGGTTGGCTTTTACCAAGTCACAACCACTGAGATTAGCGCGGACAAGATTAGCTTCACTCAAATCAGTCCAACGCAGATCATTACCAGAAAGGTCTGCGGCGGCTAGCATTACGCCTAAATCGACAACGCGCACACCTTCCAAGCGGTCTTCTGCATAACCACCAGTACCATTGAGAATGGCTCTACCTAAGCGGCGATCGCGTTTGAGGGGTGTCAATAATTTGGAACGGGAGAGAAAGCGGAGAATTTTCGCTTTACCACTACCATCGACACTACTAAAAATTGCCGCCGTGCGTCCTTCGGCGATCGCGCGTTCTTGGGGCCAATCTTCTAATAATCCTTCTTCATCTAATACCAAGTCGGAGATGCCTTGGAAATAGGAATCTATTGTTTGCTGTTGAGTAATAATATTTTGCTGAACTGTTAGCAGGTTTTGTTGAATTGTTAAGTCTTTAGAAATAACATATTGTCGCCATGCTACATACACGGCAATGATGGCGATGAGAATTTGCCCTAAAGCGCCGAACCATTCTGCTAAGGTACCGGAAGCTTCCCAGTTAATTTGCCTTCCCCAAACCAGTAAGCTGTAACCTAAACCAGTAAATTTCAATAAACCGATGATTGCCACTACTAATCCCATAAAGGCGACAAACAACGTTTTATCCTGGGGCGTAAACCACTTCTGGCTCACATATTGCCACCAGGGCAGCAGCATTGCTAGAGATAATACCAACGTGGCTACTGTTCCCAAGATGCCGACGATCCAGTTATTGATAATAACTCCAATAAAAGTAATGGCGATCGCTACTACAGTAAACAGTAATGCCCTTGGTTTAACGGTGAATTGATTGATAGTTTCTGGCTTGATGTGGGAATGGGCTTTTTGCAGGGCAGTTGTATTTTGTGGCGATTGCAAAGACGCAATTGCCGCTAAAGATTGTTGTGTAGCCAATGCCTCTGGGGTTAAGTGATTCTCACTTGTACTACTGTCAAAGTCATCTGGCGGTACTTCGTTTTCGGGTACGGGTTCTGGGGTTGGTCGATTGGGGGAATTGGATTCAGTCGTCATGCTTACTATTTTTACCTTACTCGGTGCTGAGTGCGCTTGTCCTGAGCGAAGTCGAAGGGGAGTGCTGTAGACGCTGCTGCGGCTGACCGCAGGGTGGAGCCAGTGCGTTGGGCGGCTTTGCCGACTTGTAGCACCTGGCGTTGCTGAGTCAAAAGAAGAAGGAAGGACTTTCGCACTCGGTACAAGCAACGCGAATTGCGGTCACTGAGCCTTGCCGAAGTGTGGGCAGTTTTTTAACTCAGCACTCTTCATCCAGCAGATGCAGTTGAACGCTGTTTTATATTAACTGCCGCTAAAACAATGTTAAATCCTGAATCTTTGGGATGTTTTAGGGGGACAGACATCTTTGACAAAGAATGTCATGGAACGTCTCTACAGATGCATAGCTTGGGCTATTAGCCAAGATTTATTTCTTGGCGGGATATGGGGCAGGTACAAGATATCAGGATTTTTGGCGTAAGTCCTATTAGATTAAAAAGATTAATTGTATGCTCTTCTTGTCAGATTGCTGGCAAAAATTAGTCTGTTGGCGTTTTTTAACAAACTTGCTTTTTGTATACCTAATATGTTATTATGCCTGTCATTTAATAATATAAAGAATATATATATTAGTAAAGTTAATTATCAAAATATGATAAAACTAATTCAAAAAAGTAGTGTATTTTGATACTATTAAGAAATATCAACATGTTTTAACATTGTATTATAAAATCTGTGGGTACAGCATGGTCTTTTGGCGTTGCTTCGTTGCCTTTGGCTTGATCACTTTCTTTACATTAGGCTGCGGTGATGGGAAAAAATCATCAACAGAAAATACCAAGCAAGTGGTACAAGAAATTAATGTTGCCCAACTACTTACAAAAGCAAAGGCTAGCCAAAATGCTGAAAATTTATTTCTTCAAGGTAATCATTTCTTAGATACGCAACGCTTCCAAGATGCGATTCAAGCATACGACAAAGCGATCGCTCTTAAACCAGAGAGTCCGGCAACTTGGATTAATCGTGGCAATGCTCTCATATCATTGCAAGAATACGAAGCGGCATTAGCATCATACAACAAAGCGATCGCCCTCAAACCCGACAAGGATGAAGCTTGGTATAACCGAGGTAATGTCTTAACATCGTTGGCACAATACGAAGCGGCATTAGAATCATATGATAAAGCGATCACCATCAAGCCAGACAAGCATGAAGCCTGGATTAACCGAGGCATTGTCCTGACAAAAATGCAGAAATACCAAGCAGCACTAGCGTCTTATAATCAGGCGATCGCCATCCAACCTAACAAGCATCAAACCTATTACAACAAAGCCTGTACTTATGCCCTACAAAAAAATGTAGCTTTAGCAATCGAGAACTTACAAAAAGCCATTCAACTTGCTCCTGGGAAGTATAAAACATTAGCAAAAACCGACCCGGACTTTGATAAAATACGTAATGATAAACGGTTTAAAGCCATAATTCCATCTAATTAGACGTGAAATGTCATTATGGGCATAACGCAGTGGAGCGTATTGCTAAAGCAAAAGCTCCGCTAACGCGTAACATGGCGGAGGCTATAATAATCGCCAAGAATCTATCTTCATAGGTAAAAGGAATAGTCTTTTCTTGACCATCAGTCATCTGAATTTGAGCGGTCACTTGAGCGTCAGGAGCAACGGGCTGGCCTCGGTGCTCTAACGCCTCAGGCTCCACCAATAACTCGACTACCTTGGCTCCAGAAATTGGCGTAGTAACTTCTACTTGGTTACCAGGTAGAGTTTCAATTTGTCCTGTTGTTTTGATACTAATAGCTAATTGCTGGCGTTTCTGGGTTCTTGGCAACTTTTGGTGATCTTGGTTTGGGGAAGGCAGAGGGCAGTCCCAATGAAAAAATTTCATCACCATGAATGAAAATGTGGTAACTTCCAAGATAAGGCTGATACAAGCGAGGTTGTTTCCTTATTAGAGCATCAGAGCCTGAAGGGCAGTCTAACCTGGATATCGAGAGGAATTGCCAATTGTCGCCACTGAGCAATTTTTTGGTTTTAGTGAGCACGCAAGTCAGAATCTACTATTTAGATATCCACGTATAGCCCCCGATCAATTTTGAAAGTTGTAGTAGATCAAGAGATATGCAGGTAGTCTACAATCGTTGTGCAGGACTTGTTAAAACTTTCTGACTGGTTAACAAGTCACAATTGTACTCATGTAGCAATGGAGAGTACTGGAGAGTACTGGCAACCTGTATTTAATATCCTAGAAGGAAACTTTGAAGTTATGTTAGTTAATGCCCGTCAGATAAAAGCGGTGCCAGGACGCAAAACAGACATCAAAGATTCGCAGTGGATTGCCGAACTACTACAACAT
>JAESGC010000039.1_pt1 | contig 84808 bp, 81 predicted proteins | sample 9266221 | NCBI WGS metagenome assembly JAESGC01 (sample SAMN14515568, study PRJNA621660) | algae metagenome | isolation source: Trichormus sp. ATA11-4-KO1 and co-occurring heterotrophs from soil, at the... | place: Chile: Atacama Desert, Tarapaca Region | collected 2009-05-22 | reverse complement strand
ATGCTAGCTGCGATTGTTGAAGGTAGCGCTAGTCCTGAACTAATGGCGGACTTGGCAAAAGGAACCATGCGAAAAAAGCATGATTTACTGATTCAAGCACTCGCAGGTAGAGTTCGTCCTCATCAACAATAAAGGCAGAGGGCAGAAGACGGAGGACAGTATTCCTTCTGCCTCCTGCCTCCTGCCCTCTGCCTTTATTGATAAAAAAGTAGACTATATCAACTTTAGGGACTTCCAGAAAAATTACACAAAAAATCGGGTAAAGTCATCTATCCGTTTTCATGAGATGATAATAGTTATCACTATCATCCAGTCATTGATATATGACATCCATAAATTCTTCAGTTGTTACCGATGTACTTCGTTACCGTCCTCGTCGTCTACGCCGGACAGATACTCTACGGCGAATGGTGAGGGAGACGACTCTTAGTGTCAACGACTTAATTTATCCGATGTTTGTCACCGAGGGTGAGGGGCAAAAGGTGGAAATTGCTTCTATGCCTGATTGCTACCGCTATTCCCTAGATTTGTTGTTACAAGAAGTTCAGCAAGCTTTTGATTTAGGAATTATGGCGATCGCGCTGTTTCCTGTAATTCCCGAAGAGCAAAAAGATGACATGGGTACAGAAAGCTACAACCCAGATGGACTGGTACAGCGAACCGTCAAAGCTATTAAACAAACAGTCCCAGAAATTGTTGTAATTACTGATGTTGCCCTTGATCCCTTTACTACTCATGGTCACGATGGTTTAGTCGATGAGCAAGGTAAGATATTAAATGATCCTACCGTCGAAGTCTTGGTAAAAATGGCAGTCTCACAAGCAGCTGCCGGGGCCAGTTTTGTCGCACCTTCCGACATGATGGATGGCAGAGTTGGAGCTATTCGCCAAGCTCTAGATGGACAAGGTTACATTGATGTAGGAATTCTGGCATATTCTGCTAAATACGCTTCTGCCTATTATGGCCCGTTCCGAGATGCTTTAGATTCTACCCCAAAATTTGGTGATAAAAAGACTTATCAAATGGATGCAGCTAACACCAAAGAAGCTTTAAAAGAAGTGGCACTGGATATTGCTGAGGGAGCAGATATTGTGATGGTTAAACCTGCTTTGGCTTACCTTGATATTATTCATCGAGTCCGCAATACCACACAGCTACCTGTAGCAGCCTACAACGTTAGTGGTGAATATGCCATGATTAAAGCTGCGGCACAGATGGGTTGGATTGATGAAAAAAAGGTAATTTTAGAAAGTCTAACCAGTATGAAACGATCTGGTGCTGACTTGATTTTGACTTATTTTGCTAAAGAAGTGGCTCTAATACTAACTAATAATTAAGAAACAAGCAAAACAGCCTAAAAATGAGTGATTTCTCATAGTTTACTCTATTTAATGAAACAAGATAATTTTTCCTAATTTAGGATAATTTTGGCTGAAGAAAATTATGGTTTTTATTTAGCAACTTGGAGATAAAATACTCAAGTTACTAAATAAAAACTATAAATATTAGTGATAAGATAAAGAGGCATTTCGGTTCTGGTAGGGATCAGCTGCCAGAGGTAAGGGGGAAAGTTGGTGTAAATCCAGCACTGTCCCGCAACTGTGAAGGTAAAGCAAAAGACAAAATACTAAGATTATTTTGTTACTTTTGACTTTCCCAGTCAGAACACCCACCGAAGTATACTGTTTGACTTTCCACATCTGCGAGGTACAGATGACTACTGTTCATAATGCAACGACTAGTCCCGTTGATGTAGTTTCTCACGCTTTATTGGTTTGTAAAACTTGCGCTAGCATTTGGCAAGACGGAAAGCGCCTAGGTGAAAGTGGAGGTCAAAAACTACTACAGAATCTTCAAAACCTAGCGCAAGAGTGGGAATTGCAAGATGAATTTCCCATCAAAGAAGTTGAATGTATGAGTGCTTGTAATCATTCTTGTGTCGTCGCCTTTACTGCCAAAGGCAAATTAACATATCTTTTTGGTGATTTAGCCGTTGATAGCAGTGCATCTGCTGTACTGGCATGTGCTAGTCAATACTACGCTAAAGCCGATGGTCTACTGCCTTGGTCAGAGAGACCAGAACCACTGAAAAAAGGAATTTTGGCCAAGATACCACCATTACTGTAGAAACAGTAGATACTACAGAAATTTAATTAAGTCTGTATCCTACGGGATACTACGCAAACGGGGCGAAATTCTTAATGGGAAAAAGGGGAAGAATTAGCCTCGAAGCAAGGTTTTAAACCAGACTTAGTTCAAAAATCTGTGTATTACAGAGTAGTGGCGTGGCACACTTAAAATAATGCCAAGAAATTTGTAGAGACCCAACACCCTGATCAATGTTGGGTTATGCCTACGGGAACCTACGCGGTAAGCGCAGCTATGCCCGTCAGGGCTTTACGCGTTGCTCAACCCAATTTACACCTAATTCAATATTTTAGTTGTATCAGTCTAGTAAGTCAAAACCCCGAACCTTGTCAACTCTTCTGACTACAGACATTTAATTGAGGGAATCTCAGGAAAAAGAACCCAGAGAAGATATTTATGATTCGTGTTTTGATTCTGGGTGGAACCGGAGACGCAGCAGAACTAGCTGCCAGAGTTGCGACTATCCCAGGAATTGAGGCGATTACGTCTCTAGCCGGTCGCACCCGTGAACCGTCAATTCCCTTAGGCGATTTACGCATTGGGGGTTTTGGTGGTGTGGCTGGACTGGCTAGTTATCTTCGTCAGATGAAAATCGACTTGTTGATCGATGCTACCCATCCCTTTGCTACTCAAATTTCTGGCAATGCGGCAGATGCTGCAACGGCAGTCGCAATACCTCGTTTAAAATTGATCCGCCCACCTTGGGAAAAAGTATGTGGCGATCGCTGGATCGAAGTCGATCATCTCAAAGCCGCAGCACTTTATCTAGAAAATCAGGCAGAACGAGTTTTTTTAACTGTTGGTAGGCAAGAACTAGACACCTTCGCTCACCTGAAGGAAATTTGGTTTTTGATGCGGATGATTGACCCTCCTGAGCCAAATGCCTTAGTGCCGCCGGGAATAGTATTGTGCGATCGCGGCCCTTTTGCCCTCCATAGGGAGAGAGAAATTTTGATTAAACATAAAATTGATACCATCGTGAGCAAAAATAGCGGTGGTAATGCTACCTATGCCAAGATTGCGGCGGCGCGAGAATTGGGACTAAAGGTGGTGATGGTCAATCGTTCCCCTGCACCCCCAGGAGAGCAGGTTAGCAATGTGGATGATGCTTTGGCATGGTTGCTTAACAAGTTGCACGGTTAAGCTAAGAGGAGCGATCGCTACATAACTTTTTCCTCAGGTGGGTAAATATTAGCTAAAATTTTGTCCAATTTTAGGCTTTGTACCTTTGTGCCTTAGTGGTTCAAAGGTCATTTTTTTAACCACTAAGACACTAAGACACCAAGAAAATTACATGACATCTTGAAAGGGGTAGTTCTACAAAGTTCGCGTAGCGTCTTGCACAGAATCAGCTAACTAGCCAAACCAATCAGACGCTATCAAACCGGGATTAACTACTTCTGGAATATGCCGACTGACTTCTTGTGCTTGCTCACATAAAACTTTCTCAATCCCTTGGTGAATTATGGCTTCTATCTGCAAATTTTCTTCTAGAGAGTGCCACAAATTATTTACACTGGTGAATGCTTGTTTTTTGTCTTCTTGGTCAACTGTGATGTAATGGTTGGGAATTCTGTTTAAAATATAAGCAATTAAAACTTGTCTAATATCAGGATGTGCAAAAGCTTCTTGATATGGATGGTCAGGGTAAGTTTCTAAAACTGTTTCCAGCTCTTTATTCACTACTATTAATGTGATATTAACAAGAGTTTTAGTCATTGTTTAGCACCTTTTGTTTGTATTTGATCATCATTTTTATACATCTGCTATTTTTTAGCATTAGACTATCTGCACAAATTAAAATTATAATAATTCTAAATTTATAGCTTTTTGTAATGCCTTCTCAAAATTAATTCCTTGTTTTGTGGCAATGTATAAGAACACTATTGCTGCTGCACGAATGGCATTATCACAATGAATCAGCATAGGTTTTGGTAGTTCAGAAATTATGGGAAATAATTGGAGAACAACTTGATGGTTAATTTCTTCAGCATTTATAGGAAAATTAACATATTGCAATCCTAAAAACTCAATCTTTTCCTGTTCATGAGCAAGGAAATTTTGTTCATCTGGTGAACGGAGATTAAGTACGGATTTATAACCATCATCAGCAATTAATTGGAACTGTTGTATTGTAATTTGTCCGGCGATCGCTAACTCATTGTTGATCTTCCTAACAACATCCATTGTCATAACCTTTGCAACAACATATTGGGTTTTCCATATATGGAAAACTCAAATATAGGTAAATACTGACTCTACCAATGACTATCTTTATCAGCCGGCTCACCTTCAAAAGGTTGAACTCCTGTGGCTGGATAATTATCATCACTAGGGCTAAAAATCCTGGTGACTGCACCTGAGATGTAATTAATTAATTCCTGAGGAATATTTTTAATTGATTGTAATATTTGCCCGGTTCTTTTAGAGATAGACATACATCGTCTCCTAAAAAATTTCACCTTGATACTATTCAAGGTAGGAGAATAATTTGAGGAACTTGTGAGGAAATCATTTCAAAATACTTTTGGCAATAGTGTAACTTTCCCTGTTCCCTGTTACCTTTTATTACAGGTCTTATTTGGCAATGTTATTTAATTGAGCTTGCAAATCCGCCCACGTAATACCTGCGAGGCTAGGCAGAATAATATGAGCGGCTCCTACGCGTTCAGTTGGGCCTAGTCCTACTACCCACATACCAGCCGCTTTAGCGGCTTCAACGCCTGCGGCGGCATCTTCAATTACCACAGATTGCTGTGGTAGCACTCCTAACTGGTTAGCTGCGTAGAGAAATAAATCTGGTGCTGGCTTAGGTCGTTGTACACTGTAGCCATCGGCGATCGCATCGACTTGATCAGCAATACCCAGGCGCTCTACAACCATCCGGGCATTTTTGCTAGCTGAACCAATAGCTGTTTTGATTCCAGCTTGCCGCAGTTCGTCCAATAAAGCGATCGCCCCTGGTAATAAATCATCGGGTGTAATGTTGCGAATAAGTTCTACATAGTAGCGGTTCTTACGTTCCAACATTTCTTCAATTTCTGCGTCTGAATAATGTCTATCCTGAAGGATGAGCATCAGCGAAGCACGGCGAGATATTCCTCTTAACGGTTCGTTAGCCTGGCGATTAAAGGGTATACCTTCCTCATCTGCTAGTTTCTGCCAAGCTAAATAGTGATATTCTGCTGTATCTGTTAAGACACCATCTAGATCAAAAATAACTCCCTTAATGTTGAGTGTGTAGGGAGATGTAGACGCGATCGCAGCTTCCCTCAGGATGGAGGATGAAGACAATGATATCAACTCTTTGTTGTTTTGTTCTTGGTTGACTTGTTGAGGGCGCAAATCGAATTCGTGCCATTGACCGTGCCAGTGTAACTTAAACTTGAGGCGCGTCCAGCCAGTAGGTAGGTGAGGGTTGGCTACAGGGCCATTTTCTGTTAGTTGAATCCCGCCAAATCCAAACACTACAGCCTGCCAAACACCCCCAGCACTAGCCCCGTGAATCCCATCAGTAGTGTTACCTCGTAGATCCCCCAAATCCACCATTGCTGCTTGCATAAACCGTGTGTAAGCTTCCGCTAAGTTGCTTAAATCTGAGGCTAAAATGGCATGAATTGCCGGGCCTAAAGATGAACCATAGGTAATATCAGTACGGGGTGCGTAGTAGTCCCAATTTGCCTGTAATGTTTTTTGGTTATAAGGAAACTCAGCTGATTCCCGCATTAAATAAAGCAGCATTAACACATCTGGCTGCTTGAGTACTTGATGCTTGCTAGCTTCTTCAATCCCCAGAACGGCTTGTATTGATTTCTCGCGTGGTTCGTAGTCTTCCAAGTTAATATCTGCCAATTGGAAAAATCCCTCAAACTGCTCAATTAATCCAGTTGAGGGGTCGTAAGGAATCCACATTTTGGCAATGATATCTTGCCATTGCGATCGCATAGCGTCTCCGGAGGAGAGTTGCAGTTTCTCCTCTAACTCAGCTGCTCGTTCTGGGTAGGTGTGACGCAGCCAATCATCCACCATGAGTGTTTTTTCTAAGTGCCATTGCACTATCCGGTTAGTAAAAGCGTTGTTATGTACGAATTCATGGTATTCATCGGCTCCTATGACCCCACGAATTTCGTAACGGTCTTGTTGAGCATTGAACTCGACTCGGCTACTCCAAAAAATGGCGGTATCTAAGACAATCTCTGCACCACAATCCCGCATCCACTCATCATCACCAGTGGCTTGCCAGTAGTACCAGACAGCATAAGGAATATCGGAACTGATGTGAATTTCGTGATCACGACACCAAATCCGGATGTCTTCACCGTAGAAATCACTAGGAAGTGACCAACGTGGTGTAACTTCATCCCCAGTAACAGCACTTTCCCAAGGAAACATTGCCCCTTTATAACCGTAATGAGATGCCTTGCGGCGCGCTCCATTCAATGTGTGATATCGGTAACTCAGTAAATTACGAGCTAGGGCTGGTTGGGTAAAAGTAAAAAAGGGCAAGATAAAAATTTCTGTGTCCCAAAAGATATGACCCCGATAGCCAAACCCCGAAAGGGTTTTAGCGGGAATACTTACTTTGTCATCATGCTTTGGGCCAGCAATCAGCAGTTGAAAAATATTGTAGCGGACAGCAAATGTGGCTATGCTATCTCCCTCAATCAGGATGTCACTGTTTTGCCAAACCTCATCCCATGCCAGTTCATTAGCGTCGAGCAACGTTGTATAGTCTGGCAAGTACGCCAGCTTTTCTTGAGCTGCGAGGATTGGGGTGTCCGTCTCCCGCGAAGTAAAAACTGTGACTAACTTTTCTACTATCACGGTTTGTGCTGATGTAGCCAAGAAAGTTGCACTCAAGGTAGGATATCCGGGGGCAGTGTTGACTTGTAGCGACGCTTCGGTTCCCAATACTGTCAATTTAGCCCCCATGCCAATATCAATCCGAGAATTGCGGGTACGGCTGTGTAACCAAATTCCCTGCTCGGTCTTACCCTGGTCTAGTCCTTCCCAGTGATTGAAACCCTGATTTTCTGGATAACCATTGATACTAGCCTGAACTTCAATCAAGCCATCGAAATTTAATGGCGTTAATCGGCAGCGTTGTCCTAACACATGCTTGTCTGCCATACTAGCGAAGCGTTCAAAGTGGATGTCTATGACCTTGCCACTAGGACTATGCCAACGTAAGGAACGGCTAAGAATTCCTTGGCGGAGGTCAAGCTGTCGGTCATACTGTAATATCTCACCTTGATCGAGGCGGAAGCGATCGCCATCAATGATCACTATCAATGGTAACCAGTCAGGACAGTTGACAAGTTCTGTGTAAACCACAGGAACATCATCATAGACACCATGAATAAAAGTAGCTGGTAATGCCCGAATGTAGCCTTCGTCAAAACTACCCCGTGTTCCCAGATATCCATTACCAATAGTGAAGATGGTTTCTCCTGAGTGCAACTGCTCAGGGTCAAACTGGGTTTCAATTAATATCCAGTCTGTATAAATAAAGTTGTGAGCCGGACTTTTTTTATCCATCATGAATGCCTTGTTAAATTAAAAATTAAAAATTTTTGAATCCATTATTTTTAATAAAGTCAGAAGTTAGAGGAAATACGTAAGAAGTCTTCCCTTTGACGAATCGCGACCAAGCCACTAAATTCGTCCTTCTTCCTTATTTTTTCACTGGAATTTATGTAGTGGGGGTTTAAATCCCCACTAAATTCCTCTTTCTTCCTTCTTCCTTCTTCCTTCTTCTTTAATTTTGAATCGGAGATGAAAGATGCATATGCTTTTCTAAAATTTTTTCGGTTCTGGGTTTATAAATCAAATGGAATAAGGTTTCTACGTAGCGATCTCTGGCTTCGTTATCTTCTGGAGATGCAAAGTTCCAGAATCTAAACATTTTAGCCAGCAATAGTAAATGAGTTGTGTGTAGCTGCCAATTATATTTGTTAAGAATTCGCTGGCTCATCCACTCGGAGATTTCGTTCCAGTGTTGGGGGTAATTATCACATTTTTCCAAGAAAGCTAAAATTTTCTCGGCTGTTCCTTCTAAATCTGTAGGGTTAAGATGAAACTCATCTTCTAGACCCTCAATAATTTCTAAAGCACCACCAAATTTAGTAGTGAAAGTTGGTAAGCCGGAAATCATGGCTTCTAAAATACTGCGTCCGAAAGCTTCAAAGAGAGCAAAGTGAGCATAAATTCCCTGACAATTAGCAATTACTCGGTAGGCTTCACCAAGGTCATGGCTAGAAAGACGCATCCCCAACCAGCGAATATGGCCGTGGAGATGATATTGAGTGATGATGTCATGCAGTTTTTGAATTTCTTCTGCTTCTTCTGGGTTTCTGGCTTCAGATGGATGTAATTTACTAGTTAAAAGAATTAAGTTGCACCGCTCTTGTAACGCTTGACTTTTGCCAAAGCATTCAGCTAAACCAGTGAGATTTTTAATTGAGGTAACAGGAGCAACAGTTAAAATTGGGCGCTTGTCTGGGTCTTTTAAGCAACCAAGAATTTGGGGGTCTTCACGGCTAAATAGTAGATCGTAGATTTGGGTACGCAGGCTGGGATCTGGTTCTAAATTTTGGTTATGGGGGAAGAAAATATCTTCATCGACTCCCGGCGGTACGACGTTGAACTTAGGGCTAAACAATTCAATGCCATCAACTACATGATACAACTGAGGCATAGTGAAACACTTGTAGGATTCGTATTGCCCCATTGTTTCTGGTGTGCCCACAATTTCTTGGTAGGACGAAGTGACAATAAAATCAGCAGCATTCATGCTAATTAAATCGGCGGTGAATTGTACCGAGAAGTGGTAACGGTCTTCTAAATCTTGCCAATATAAGTTACTAAATAAGTGTTTAGGCTTTTCCAGGGAGTGAGCAATGTTGCACTGAGTGACTTTCAGGCTGCGGGAAAGGAGTGAAGCGACTAAGTTACCATCGCTGTAGTTGCCCACAATTAGATTAGGACAACCTTGGAATTGAGCTAGCAATTCTTTTTCTGCATCCTGAGCAAATGTTTCCAGATAAGGCCAAATCTCATATTTAGATATCCAATTGTCGGTGACGACAGGATTAAATTCCGCGAAAGGAACACGCAATATCCAGGCATTTTCCGTATCTTGAACTTTTTCTAGACGGAGGTTACATTCTGTACCGTCGCAGTGAGGAATGAGTCTAGTAAGAATAATTACATGGGGTTGAATGCCCAACAAGTCGAGACCAGCAAGTTTGATTTCTGCTTGTAGCTTATTTTCTAAAGTCCGAGCTTGTTCCAGGACATAAATCACTTGACCTAGTGTTTCATCTCTTCCCAACACATCCTGTTGAGCAACCCAGCCGTGTATGGAGATGAGAACGACGCGGAAAATAGCCGGGACACGAGCCACAAATGCTTCGAGGATAGCAGGTTGTGGGCTGTCAATCAGCCGCTCTAAAAGTTCTAAAGTTTCGCATACTCGCCCAGCAGTGTTTCCCCATCCTGGCTCAAAGCCAAGTGCTTGGAGGTCATCGCGAAAATTTTTGTAGGGTTCTTCAGGAGGTAGCTGATTTAAAAATTTGAGGGCTTGCTTAATTTGTTTGGCTAGGTGAATTCCTGAGGGAATGCGATCGCTAATTAGCAGGGGCATTTGATCATATGTCAGTTGATATAATGCCTGAAACAACACCTCTAGCCAATAATGGGTGTCAATCAACAGTTGATTGCACAAGTAATGGTTGAGGAAGGCTAGACCTTGACCAATATTTCTCGAGTCACTGATTTTCGGGGAACCTTTGTAAAAAGGTTGGAGGTCAATTTCTAGAATGTGAGGTTGGTAGCGGTTAACTAGGCGATCGCTTACATCTAACCACGCCTGGGGTGTCATCAGATCAAACCCAGTAAAGTCGGATTTCAGCCGCCACACTTGTTGGCTAGCAATCCAGGGTCGGACAAGAAACCAAGTGCTTTCCTCTTCCAGAATCATTTCATGGGTATAGTGAATTAGTTGACTGATAGAAGAAGAGTGGAAAAAGTAAGCTGGCTTTTGAGATTGGTGACAGTACTCCGCAAAAGCATGTAGGATTTCATTTCTCAGGAAGTAACACTTATGTGAAGCTTGCAATGCAAATATCAGCTGACGCAGAATAGTTTTTTGCTCACTGTCTAAGGCAGTTTGCAGCAGTTCATGCATGATGAATTTCAGAACTCTAGCAGGTCACGACCTCATTTTTCTCTCCTCAACAACTGTGGTTCTATGTGACGGGTGTTTAGAGGTACATTTCCTTTGTTACTTCTATATGCTAGATAAGCGTGAAAGTCCCTCACTTCTAGCTTGGGTATGAAAGATGCAACTTTTAGGTAGGAGGTAGAGGGGCAAAAGATAAATAATAATTCTTTACTCAGCACTCAGAAAGGCACTCAGCACTCTTGATTACTATCCATTGGGTTACAGGTGCCATTGCCCGCCAGCCTAAAAATTTGCCAATAGGTTCCGCTCTTTGAATAGCAATGCGGGTGAAATTACCACCAGCTTTTTCATACCATTGAAATAAGGTTTGCTCGCCTTCTAGGGTGACAACATTGGCGACTAATCGCCCACCCGGATTTAATGCTTGCCAACACACATCAAAAAGTTTCTCGGCTGTGACTCCACCACCAATAAAGATAGCGTTGGGTGTGGGCAAATCTTTGAGAATTTGGGGAGATTTCCCAGTGATGATTTGCAGGTTGGGAGTTCCTAAACTAGCAGCATTGTCGGCAATATAGTTGATTCTAGAAGAGTTTTGTTCAATCGCGATCGCTCGACATCGAGGATGAGTACGCATCCATTCGATAGAAATAGAACCACAACCCGCACCGACATCCCACAGTAGCTCTCCTGGATTGGGTGCTAATGTTGACAAGGTAACTGCCCTGACTTCTCGTTTGGTTAACTGTCCATCATGATGATAAGCGTTATCTGGTAGTCCTGGTATTCGCGGTAAAGGTTCAACCCCAGAATCAACAATACAATTGACGGCGATCGCATTCAAAGGCGCAATTTCTCTTTCACTCCAAGATGCGGCTGTACTTTCGATAATTCGTTCATGAATGTTACCCATCCGTTCTAAGATGGTAATTTTGCTACCACCATAGCCGCGATTTGTCAATATCTCAGCAGCAATTGCAGGTGTATCTTTACCTGCACTCAAAATCAACAGCTTCGCCCCTGGATAGATGTAAGACTGAAGTAAAGAGGCTGGACGACCGCACAAACTCAAGGTTTCTACCTCAGTTAACGACCATCCCAATTTGGCACAGGCAAGACTGAAGGTTGAAGGCGCAGGGATAATCGTGATTTCGGCAATGGGAATTTGGCGGGTGAGGGTGACACCGATACCATAAAACATGGGGTCACCACTAGCTAATACACAGATTAATTGACCCCGGCGGTGGATGATTTCGGCTATGGAAGTGCTAATGGGAGCAGCCCAGACAATTTTCTCGCGTTGGTCATCTGGGGGTAACATTGCTAAATGGCGATCGCCACCGATAATCACTTCAGCTTGATCAACCAGGGAACGAGCGATCGCACTTAACCCTTGTAACCCATCTTCCCCAATACCAACAATCGAGAGCCATTTCCGTGTCATAGACAACTAATCATAATTTAACTGGATGTTACTAATTTTTCTGCATTCGCGTATCTACCAGGACTAAAGTTCTGACTACGAGCAAACATTAGACCTCTTGCAAAAGTCGCTCAGGAAGATTTGATAAGAAGAAAGGCAGAGGGCAGAGGGCAGAGGGCAGAAGGAAGAAAAGGTACAAACCTTGCTCCTTGTGGGCAAAAAAAATCAAAATATTCTTTGCCAGATGCGTAGCACGAGAAAAGATGCGTCCTTATACAAACCTCTTCCCTTCATGGGAGAGGTTTCCCGAATGCCTTCTGCCGAATGCCTCCTGCCTTGCTGCCAAAGGTGGCTTTGATTAATTCTCTGTGGTGCATGTCAATTAAATGGTATAGGAATCTGAACCCAAAACTCTGTCCCTTTTCCTGATTCTGATGTACATTTCAGACTTCCAGCATGTTTCTCTACAAAAGGTTGGTAGTTAATTAGATGATACGGTTGGTGTTGGGTTTCACTGCGTTCTACCCAACATTGCAACTGAAATATAATGTAAATGGCAACGAGGAAACACCCATTAATGTTGAGTTTTATTACGTTAACCTAACCTATATCTACCTGCGGTGTGACATATGTCAGAAAATGGAAAAATAAGATTAAAACAATTACTCCAAGAAAAACGAGAAGAAATTCTCAGCATTGCGGCTAAACATGGAGCTTATAACTTGCGGGTTTTTGGTAGTGTAGCTAGGGGTGAAGAAACTGAAGCAAGTGATATTGATTTTTTAGTTGATTACGATTTAGAGAAAATTTCTCCTTGGTTTCCAGGTGGTTTGATTTTAGATTTAGAGAATTTGTTAAATCATAAAGTCGATGTTGTGACCCCTAAATCTTTACATTATTTAATTCGGGATAAAATCTTTAATGAAGCTGTCTCTTTATGAAAGATAGTCGAGTCTATTTAATTCATATTCGAGATTGTCTCACTAGAATTAAGCAATATACAGTTGCAGAACCAGAAATATTTTTCCAGGATATTAAAATCCCAGATGCTGTGTTAAGAAATCTTCAGGTAATGTGTGAATCTGTGCAAAAATTACCCAATGATTGGAAGAGCAGATACCCTGAAATTGAATGGAGTAATATTGCTGGTTTTCGGAATAGATTAACTCATGAATATTTGAATGTAGACCTTGATATTGTTTGGAGTGTAATTGAAAAATATTTACCAGAATTAGAAAGAACCGTTGCAGCAATGGCGCAGGAGTTTTGGAATACTTAGTTCAAATATTGCACCTGCCCAAACTTCCGCCAAGAAATTTATTTCTTGGTTAATAGCCCAAGTCCACTAAAGTTGACTGAAATCTATGCCATCTCAGAGGTTTACTCCTTTTTATAGTTAGGTAAATTTGGCATAAAAAATAACCAATTCTTTCAATAAAGTGGGGATTTAAATTAAGCAATACTGCCGCGTTTTCTGGCTTCTTTATAGGAAGTTCCCACATTTCTCAAACCAGCTTTAATCATTTGTCTTTCCAGGAGGGCAAAGAAACGGGCTTTATCACCACCTCTTACAACTGCTTGATTATGCGCTTCTGCGATCGCCACTGGGTAGCCATAGCCTTTTTGCACCTGTGCCAGCATTAATCCTAGTGCTTGGTCAAACATGGCTGTATTCTCTGCTACCCACGCTGGGACTTCTATCCGCGCAATTTCTGTACCTACATGGACATAGCAAAAGTAAATTGTTTGGTCTGCGTAGAGTTCTAGAATGCGGTTGTTACTGCGCCATAGTGGCCCCCGTTGTCCTGGTTGCAATTGGGTTGCCCAAAGGGCGGTATCTCGCAACGGTTCAAATATTTTACAAGGTACTTTTTCTAACTGATTTGGGCAATGGGTGAGACAGTCGGGAGCGGGATGGGGACAAGCTAACAACCGTAAAAAGTTCATACCTTCGATGTTACGAGAGGCGCTAAGATAACCCATTAACGGAATTTGAGCATCACGCATCTGCTGCCAAGCTTCCAGGATAGGAGGTAAGATGCGATCGCGGGCATCAATAGGCAACTGTTCTAAAAACCAGTAAATTAAAGAACCATCTTCCATCGCTAATGCTGGCGCTTCCCCTTTCGCTGCACAGGCTAATTCTGCCAATACTGTGGCTTCAGATGCTGTACGGCGGTAACTCATCCATTCCTCGGTTCTAATTCCCCACTGTCGAGATATATATAAATCTTCGGGGCGATAAAATACTTCTGGCAAACTATCAAGAAGGGGTTGGCGATTTTGTCCGTAGTGTAGAACGACTCTACCAATATTCAGCAGATAGCAGTAAGCAATTTCGTGATGGTTAGGGGCTATTTGTGAACCATCGGTAGCAATGACAGTATGTACTTTCGGCGGGACTGGGATATCAATGCAGGTTTCTAGCGGCTCAATTGGGGTAGCATTGGCAAAGAGAATGCGATCGCGCCATTTTTCCTGGCGATCGATTAAATCTTGTTGACACTCATAAGCATTTTTAAGATGTTGTTGCGCTAATTCTAAACGTTGGCGACTTGCAGCAGCTTCTAAAGTCAGGTGCTGACTTAAACCCTGCATTTGTTGCGCTAACTTTGTCAGATCAAGCATAAATATAGATATGAGTGCTGAGTGAGGAAGGAAGAATTAAATAGTAACTCTTCATTCCTCAGAAAATTACAACCACCCAGAGAAATCTTTAGCAAACTGAGGCAGAGATAATACCTGAATTCGCGGATCATCTTGGGCAGATTTCCTTTCTGCTTGGGTATTGTAGCCCCAATCTGCCAAAAATAATTTTATATTTCCCAGGTCTGTTTGCTGTTGGACTAACTGCAATGTCTTGAGTCTATCTTCTACAAACCACAAACTCACTGGTTTTTGATTTGCTACGTGGATTAATTCTCGCAAAATTTCGTATTTGGGGCGCTTGACTTCTTTGCCAAAAATTGCCGTTGGTGGTAGATTTAAACCTTCTCGTTGCAACAATTGCTGCACAAAGCGCCCTTCTTTGGTAGTGACAATGTATAACTTGACTTCATTAGCAACAGTTACTTTTATTTTTTCTAATACGCCAGGATAAAATCTATGCAGACTTAGCCAACCGTCTAAATCTGTATTAATCCACTCATCTCGCAGGTTGTCTAGTTTCGCACCGATATCTTTAGCTAGTAAGTTGTTGTCTAACAAAATTTGTGGCGTAATGTTTACCCATTCCTGAAGGATTTGTTCTTCAGGGATTTCATCTACCAACGCTTTGATTAAAACAGGCATTTCCCAACCCGTCTCAATCACAGGGCGCAGACGATAAAATCTTAAAGCTAAATCATCTGGTGGTGTAGTGTTAGCAGGCGACCACATTTGATAGTAGGTGCGCCATGCAACTTCAAAATATTCAATTAGTCCATTGCAAATTACTCCATCAAAGTCTAAAGCTAAAATTGTGGGACTACTTGCGGTCATTGTCTTGAGGAATAAACTGCTGTTGTCAGATTAGCTGACAACTCTACATCAAGCGGTAATTTTTGCGAGTTTTTTACTATATATAAATTAATCAAATAATAGATTAATAATAATTTACGGTAAGTTAACACCTCAGCAACGTTCTGAACGAGGCAGAACAAGGGTTTTGCTTTCACAATCCTCACAATATTTAAGAAAATGAAATCGCTGTATTCCAACACTGTAACCTGTAACCTGTTCCCTCTCTCAACTACTGACGATTCATTTTGGATGTAAAAATTCCGTGTGTGGGACTAAACAGTAATGCCAAGAGAAATAATCCTGATGCAACTAAAACGATCGCTGGGCCTGAGGGTAAGTTATAAAAATAACTCAAGTACATACCGCTAATACTAGAAATTACCCCAATCAATGCACCTAAAAGCATTACTTGATGTAAGCGTTTAACTAAAAGATAGGCTGTTGCTCCCGGTGTGATTAACAGTGATAATACTAGAATGACACCTACAGTTTTCATGCTGGCAACAATTGTTAAAGCAATCAGCAACATCAGTCCAAAATTTAGCCGATTGACTGGTAAACCTGCGGCTTGAGCGCCTATGGGGTCAAAGGTGTAAAATAAAAGTTCTTTATATAACAAAAAAACGACTATTAAAACAATAGCCGCAATCATAGCAGTATCTCGGACTTCATCACTTGTAACACCGAGAATGTTGCCGAAAAGAAAGTGATTTAAATCGATTTTATTATCTTTTTGCACAATAGTAATTAAGGTAATACCCAGGGCAAAAAAAGCCGAAAAAACTATGCCCATTGCGGCATCTTCTTTGATTGGCGATCGCGTCCTAATCCAGGCGATCGCCATTGTACTCACAACCCCGGCAATAAATGCCCCAATATATATATTCGCTCCCACCATAAAAGCGATCGCCAGTCCTGGCAAAACTGAATGACTGATTGCATCACCCAGTAAGGCTAGTCTTTGTACCATCAAGTAGCTGCCAACCACTGCACACAGTAAGCCGACGATAATGGCAATTATGAGCGATCGCTGCATAAAGCTGTATTGCAATGGCTCAATTAATGCTTGTAGCATAAGTATTTATACGATATTTTATCATTGGATATTTGGGATGTTTGAAGTTGTGGTGCGTCAGCTTATCCATCTATAATAGTTTTTAATCATACAAAATAATTTCAGCCAATCTTTGCTCCACTTCTTGAAGATAATCTGTTAAACCTGTATGTACACCTCTTTCACGTAAAACTTGTAAACTCGTATCTTCCCAGCACTATTTTTTCCCACTAGTCCATGTAATCGGGAACTATCAAAATGAATTTCTGTAGATTTATGGCTTTTGAAATTCTGAAGTATTAGTTTTTCTAGCATATCTTGATATACCTAATGATGAAATTAGGTATTTGTATGTTTTTGGCTCATATAATTATAGGTGTTTATTTACATAAACTACAGAGTATGCAGACATAGTAAGAATTTAAGCAGCCCCATCAAAGTAGATTACTTGACCACTATAAGCGCGATATAGGTTCTGTTGTGTGAGGACTTGCTGGCGTGAACCTGTAGCGATTAATTCACGATTGAGTAAGATTAAATCATCAAAGTGGGTAATGGATTCGCCTAAGTCGTGGTTGACTACCAAGACAATTTTACCAGCAGTGGCGAGTTCATGGAACACTTCAAAAATGATCGATTGGGTTTTTTGATCAATGCCCACTAAAGGTTCATCAAAGCAGAAAATATCTGCTTGCTGTGCCAAGGCGCGGGCTAAAAATACTCGCTGCTGTTGTCCCCCTGATAATTGTCCAATGGGGCGATCGCAATATTCAAACATTCCCACCCGTTTCAGGGCATTTTTAGTTTCTCGACGGCTAACTGCTGAAAAGCTACGCAACCAACCAGTCTTTTTTACCCGTCCCATCATTACCACATCCCAGACTGTTGCGGGATAAGTCCAGTCGATTTGGTTACGCTGTGGTACGTAAGCAATTTTCTCTAGTTGTTGCATTAATGGTTTTCCCTGGTAAAGCACAGTCCCGCTACTGAGAGGAACTAAGCCCAGCATGGCTTTCATTAAAGTACTTTTTCCAGCACCATTGGGGCCAAAAATCCCCGTCAGCCGTCCTGGTTTGACAACACAGTTAACGTCCCTCAAGGCTTCTTGTGTACGGTATTGCACCCCTACATGGGCAATGTTAATACTTTCAATTGTGGGGGTAAGGGTGTCTTGCATAGGATAGACGGGATCAAAGCTGGAATCGGGCTTTAGGGAAAAGTGAACAGTTCTCATTGTCCTGTTTTCGGGAATTTAAATAAAAAATGAAAAGAATATGAGAATAATGTACCCTAAAAATGAGAAAAATATGAAAACAAGTTTAGCAAGTCCATGAAAGAGATTACTCAGTCAAAAGCTAGATACTGCTGGCAAGCTATGCTGGGAGTTTTGTTGGGACTATTAGGTGGATGCGCCCAAGTAGACTCTAACCGCATCTCTCCTGGGACAGATGATCAACCGCAAGTAGTTGCAACTAGTACGATCATTGCTGATTTAGCCCAAGAAGTTGGGGGAGACGCAATTGAGCTAACTGGTATTCTCCAACCAGGTGTTGATCCTCATGTTTACGAACCGACACCAGCAGACAGCAGGGTGTTAGAAAAAGCTGACTTAATTTTGTATAACGGCTATAACTTGGAACCGGGATTGATTAATCTGGTGAATGCTGCTGGTGAGAAGGCGCGCAAGTTAGCTGTAGGAGAAGTTGTCAAACCTTTACAGTTAGATAAAAGTGCAGGAAAAGTTGTACCAGATCCCCATGTTTGGGGTAGTGCAGAGAATGCGATCGCCATGGTAAATGCCATGCGGGATGCTTTGATTGAATTATCTCCCGCAGATCAAGCAGAATTTACTCAAAGAGCATCACAACTTACTCATGAATTAAAGCAGTTGCATAGCTGGATTAATCAACAAATTCAAACCATTCCCCCAGACAAACGCCAACTCGTTACAACTCACGATGCTTTCCAATATTATGGACAAGCTTATGGAATAGCGATCGCCGGCACTTTAATTGGTATTAGCACAGAAGAACAACCCAGCGCTCAAACAGTGCAGCGATTAGTTGAGTCCATTAAAAAAATAGGTGTGCCAGCCATTTTTGCCGAAACAACAATTAATCCAGCCTTAATAAAAACTGTTGCTCAAGAAGCAGGTGTGAAGTTAGCACCACGGGAATTATATTCTGATTCCATTGGTGCAAAAGGCAGTGATGGAGATTCTTACATCAAAATGATGGTAGCAAACACCCGCACTATTGTAGAAGCATTGGGGGGAAAATATACATCATTTCAACCCACTAATTAAACCCTGCATCACCTATGGTGTAATCATCAGCGACTTGATAATTTTTCAGAGCCAGAGCATATTATTTATTTCGTGCGCCAGAGTTTATATGTAACCAAATATGTTAAAATATAGCCTCAGATATATAGCTTTTTGATTTCATCATAAACTCTTTCCGAAGAAGGAACTCATTATCTCTTGAATTTTCTAGATTGTTCTTAGTAAATGTATCTATTTTCATAGAAAAAATCATGGCTAAGGAACTAGAAAATCAAATTAATCAACCAGTAAGTCAAGATTGGCATTCACGAGAAGAGCCAACAGTTAAAGAAAGAAACTTAACAGCTAACCCTGGAGATGCGATCGCTCAACAACCCCAATCAGTTGAAGAGAAGGCGAAACAGGTGGCTGTAGATGTACCGGATATCACAGGTGACCACATTAAAGTCCCAACTTACTTTGTTGTAGAATACCCTGATGGGACAAAAAAGGCACTGCACCATGTTAAAGATGCTGAAGAAATTTCTGATGTAATTCGGCAAGCGAGAGTAGACGAACATGGAAATCGTATTTGGTGGTAGTTCCTCGTTCTGTCAATAAAATAGAGACGTGATTAATCGCGTCTCTATCTTTAATACCCACCTTTGAATTTTAGGTAAATACAAATATTTGCATAGCGGAGAGATCGCTAAGATACTTGCAAGAGGATGATTTGTAGTAAAGCTCTGTTAATGATATTTATAAACTAATTATGTTTAATTTCTAGCCAAGCGCGTAAGTTTCTGTTGAATAGACGATTTCTAGTGCTTTTACCTCTGCCAGTACCTCATCACAGAGGTAGAAATTTGCTCCTGAGTACTGAAACTTTTTATTACTTAAGATGTATCCCAAAAAAGCTTCCGAACTACATAATCTTAAATATTGTCCATAGGAAGCAGATAACTAGTGAGGCAAACAAATTCATCTCCTAAATGGTATAGAATCTTTTTGGGTGTTCGCGCACGCATTTTAATCTGGTATGTGATGCTGATGGCTTTGTCTGCCATGGTATCAATTTTGGTAATCCGTCAGGTTCTTCTTTTGCGCCAAGAAAAGCGCATCGAAAACTCTCTAGCCCAAGAAGTCAAGGAATTTCAAAAAGTTGTTAATGGAAAAAACCCCACGACAGGTAAGCCGTTTGGAGATGATATAATTGCTATCTTTGATAAATATCTATCTCGTAACTTTCCTGACGACAACGAGTACTTCATTACGCTGTTAAACGGTAAATTCTACAAATCAGATCCGACAGTTGTTCCAGAATCTCTATATTCCAATTCAAAATTATTAAAGTATTGGGCGCAGTTGACTCAGACCCAACAAGAAAAACAAGTAACTTCATCTGGTAATCTCATATATTATCTGGCTGAACCAGTAATTAAAGGAAAAAGTCGTGGGGTGATGGTAGTAGTGTATTCTACTGCTGTTGAAAATCAAGATGTGAATGAGGCAATTACCATCATTATGCAGGTAAACTTTGCCGTTCTGATTGCGGCTTCATTGTTGGCTTGGATAGTAGCTGGACAGGTACTCTTTCCCCTGCGTTTACTCACCGAAACAGCTCACTTGATTAGTGAGTCTGACTTGAAACGACGCATTCCGGTCACAGGTTCAGACGAGATTTCTGAACTCACTATTACCTTCAATGAAATGCTGGAACGGCTCGAAGTCGCCTTTTCCAGTCAACGAGACTTCATCAATGATGCTAGTCATGAACTGCGGACACCAATCACAATTATCCGAGGTCATTTAGAACTACTAGGTGATGACCTGCAAGAGCGGCGCGAAACTATAGAATTAGTCACCGACGAACTAGATCGGATGAATCGGTTTGTCGATGACCTATTGTTACTAGCTAAGGCAGAGCAACCAGATTTTTTAAATTTAGAAACTGTAGAAATTGCTGCATTGACCGAAGAACTATACATAAAAGCTAAAGCTTTAGCTGATCGAGATTGGCGTTTAGAGGTAAAAGCTTGGGGGCGCATTGTAGCCGACCGACAACGATTGACACAAGCAATTATGAACTTAGCTGTGAATGCGACTCAGCACACGCAAGAAAAAGATGTCATTGTCATAGGTTCCTTGTTGACTAAAAATCAAGTACATCTATGGGTGCGTGACACTGGTAAAGGTATCAATCCCAAGGATCAAAAACGCATTTTTCAGCGTTTTGCGCGTGGTTCGAGTGGTCGCCGTTCTGATGGTGCTGGTTTGGGATTGGCAATTGTCAAAGCGATCGCTATTGCTCACGGCGGAACAGTCAGACTTTTCAGTCGCCCCATGGGTGGATCGACTTTTACTCTAGTCCTTCCTATAGAACCACCGCAAGAGGAGCTTTTACTGCATGAATAGAATTCTGATCGCTGAAGATGAATCCCGCATTGCCAAGTTTCTGGAAAAAGGGTTCAAGGCTCATGGCTTTACCACTACTGTAGCCAAGGACGGTGAGGAAGCTATTGTTATGGTTAGTAGTGGTAATTTTGACCTACTCATCCTTGACATTGGTCTTCCTGGAAAAGATGGCTGGACGGTATTAGAAGAATTGCGTGGACAAGGGGAGCAATTACCAATCATTGTTTTGACTGTACATGACAATGTGAAAGATAAAGTCAACGGCTTTGAAAGAGGTGCCGATGATTATGTGACTAAACCATTTCGATTTGAAGAATTGTTAGCAAGGGCGCGTGTACGGTTGCGCGATCGCCGCTCGTCTTATTCCCCAGATGAGATGATTCTTAGTACCACCGATATTGTGCTTGACCTGCGTACTCGTAAAGTAAAAGTAGGCGATCGCTGCATTGAATTATCTGCCCGCGAATTTACTTTAGCGGAAACTTTTCTGCGTCATCCAGCACAAGTTCTGAGTAGAGAACAACTTCTTAGTCATGTTTGGGGTTACAACTATGATCCTGGCAATAACATTGTTGATGTCTATGTGGGTTATCTCCGCAAGAAGCTAGGTAATAAGTTTATTGAAACAGTTAGAGGCATAGGTTACCGCTTGGGATTATAAGAATTTTCTCATCTTTTTCTTAATTTCAACTAATTTTGATGTGTAAAGATAACTAATAGAAAACAGAAGCATATAGGTTAATTTAATCTAGTTTTAAGCATTTATTACTAAAGACGTATTTCTTTAGTAGTAGCTCGAAAAATAATTGGGGATCAAAAAAAATGCTGAAACTTTAAAACCAAAAATTGAATCTGTAAGGGTGAGAAAGTTGTTATTAATTTTTTCTGCTTCTAGATATGATTTTTGTGGTCTAAGTCCATGAAAATCCGATTCAAGAAAATTTTTCCAGCATTTGAGGAGTGAATAAGATGAATATTTTGTCATTAGAACCTGATAGACTTGCTCAAGCAAAAATGGCATTTACTACACGTCATGTAGATGTGAATGCGATCGCCACACTAATCACCGGAGATATACAACCTGAATCTGGTGATTTAGTCTTGGCAAGAGTAGACCAAACAGGTCAGCACGAACGTCTAGAACTCGGCAATGGTCGCAAAGCCATCATGTTTTCTAATGACGAAATAGTAGTTTGCTACGGTAATCGTTACGCCCCGGATCAATTTGAAGCAGAGATGCCCACAGATTTGTCACCATGTAATCTGGCAGCAGCAGGTGGCATAGCCGCGCAAGTCTTGTCCCAGCACACCAAAATGAAAATGCCCACAGCCATTACTCCTATTGGCTTACTGGGTGATCAACAAGGAAAGCGCATTAATATTGCAGATTGGGCTTTACCACCAACTAGTTATATCGGCCAACGTCCTTGCACAATTGCTGTTGTTGGTACATCCATGAACTCCGGTAAAACTACTACAGTCGCCAACTTAATTAAAGGCTTGGTCAATGCAGGGATGAAAGTGGGAGCCGCCAAGATTACTGGTACTGGCGCAGGTGGCGACATTTGGTTGATGCGTGATGCTGGAGCTAGCTTAGTTTTAGATTTCACCTGTGTTGGTTTTCCTTCCACTTATCGAGCTACCCCCAAACAAGTCCAAGAAATTCTACATACTCTGACTAATCATTTAGCAGCAGAGGGTGTAGATGTGATTGTGCTAGAGATAGCAGATGGATTGTACCAAGAAGAAACATCGGCGTTAGTTTCCTCTGTTGCTTTCCGTGAAACAGTTGATGGTGTACTTTTCGCTACTGACAGTGCATTAGGAGCCGCCGCCGGTGCGGAATGGTTACAGCGACATAATCTACCCGTCCTGGCAGTTAGTGGTTTAGTAACCGCATCTCCTTTAGCTGCTCGTGAAGCCGCAAAAGCCATAAATTTACCGATTTTCGATATCCAGATGCTGCGCGAAAAAGCCACTGATTTATTGCCAACTGCAACAGTAGCAAAAACAGTGATTTCCTACCCTCGCACTCTTTCCGATTTCATCCTGACTCAGCCCTTGAGTACCACCTAATTGGCGCCGAGTTATGATGCAGATTCCTCATGCAATTAGTGGGAACCGTCGTTGGTTTCTTACCCGCTTAATAATTAACGGCTTTTGTCAAGCTGCTGCGACTGTCGCCAATGCTTTGCTAGTAGAGCTAGCATTTGATGAGTTAATTACAATTGCCAATCCTGGTTTTAATAACCAGCTGCTGTGGCAGATTGGTTTGGGTTTGGCAGCAGCAGCGATTGTCACAGCCTTACTGCGGGTACTAGAACGAGCCGATGCTGAACGGATCGGTCAAGATTACGCCTACGAAATTCGGATGATTTTATACGAGCGTTTAATGAGTCTTGCGCCTCGCGCTCTGCAAAATCGCAGTCAGGGAGGAGTCATGCTGCGCTTCATAGGTGATTTGACTGCTCTGCGTCAGTGGGTAAGTTTAGGTTTGGCGCGGTTGACTGTAGCTATAACTACAACTGTGGCTTCTTTAGCAGCTTTGTCGCTTGTTAGTACTCCTTTGGCTTTAACTGTTGGCTTAGTTTTAGCAATTGGTGGTTTAAGTTCCTTCATGCTGGGTAAGCGGATGCGGTCAGTTGCTCAAGAGTCGAGACGGCGATTGAGTAACCTCGCGGCAAATATTAACGAAAAAGTTGCTGCCATTGCTGTAGTGCAAGTTTTTGGACAGTCGCAACAAGAGAAAAAACGCATTGCTCGCCAGAGTCGGCGTTTGGAAAAAGCAATGATAGATCGGGCAATGGTAGCCGGTCAGTTGCGGGGAATTACAGAAGGAACTGCCGCGATCGCTTCTGGTGCAGCTTTGCTCATGGGGGCGGTGGAAGTAGCTGCTGGGCGCACTTCTCCCGGTGTAGTTGTAGCAGCCATGACGATTGTCGGGCTTTTAGTTCCGCCACTGCGAGACTTGGGTCGAGTACAGGAATACTGGCACAACTCGCGGGTAGCACTGCAAAAAGTGAAACAATTCCTCGCAACTCCTGCTTTAGTTACACAAAAGGCAAATGCTCCGGAAATCAAATTAGGGCCAGGACGTTTGGAATTTGATTGTGTCAGCTTAGAGGGTTCATTGCACAAAGTCAGTGCGATCGCCGAACCAGGTCAAATCGTGGCCTTAGTGGGGCCGAATGGTGCTGGCAAATCCACCTTAATTTCTCTCGCCGCACGTCTAATTGACCCCGATGAAGGTCTAATTCGCCTGGATGGACAAGATTTAACCCAACACAGCCTAGAATCGATTCGCCGAGCAATTGGTATGGCTAGCCCAGATTTACCCCTATTGCGAGGAACTGTTGCTAAAAATCTCCGCTATCGCTGGCGAGATGCCCCCATCGAAGAAATTACCAGAGTTTGGCAACTGTGCGGTATTGAGCAAGTACTGGCAGAACTATCCAAAGGTGAGGAAACCAAAGTTTCTGAGGGTGGTAAAAGTCTCTCAGCTGGACAACGCCAACGCATCGCATTAGCACGGGCAATTTTAGGCAATCCACCACTATTACTACTGGATGAGGTAGATGCTAACTTAGATGCTCAAGCTACCGCCGTTGTTGACCGGGTACTAGCAGAACACAAAGGCACGGTATTAATCATTACTCACCGCCAAGAACGTCTCGTCGCCGCCGATGTGATTTGGTATTTAGAGAATGGACGGTTGATTGAAACAGGCTCTCCAGACTTGCTGCTCAACAGTGATAGCCTCACCGCACGACTGTTTCAAGACAGCCCAGAACAAGTTTTGTCTGTGTAACCAATTAACCAGACAAATGAACCGTATACACAAAGGAGAAAACCATGAAGAAAATTGTAATTTCACAATTTGCCGCAGTTCTATCTTTGTCATCAATAGTGATTGGCGCACCTGTTGCTCTTGCCGAAGACACAGAATGTCGGGGAACATTTGGTGATGTAACTCTTTCAGGCAATGTCATAGTGCCAGATGATGCCTCTTGCACACTTAACGGTACTAATGTTCAGGGAAATATCACCGTTAAGTCTCGTGCTAACTTGACAGTTAATCAAGCCAGTATTATCGGCGGGATTCAAGGCGAAAGTGCTAACAATATTGATATTAACTCTGGCACGCAAATCGGCAATAATGTTTCACTGCGGAAGGGGTTAGATATTGCTATTAATGGAGCTACCATTACAGGTGATGTACAGCTAGAAGAAAACATTGGCTCAGTTACCATAGGCAGTAACGACATCAGTGGTAGCATCCAAGCCAATAAGAATAGAGATGGCGGCCTGACCATTTCCTCTAACGAGATAGGCAACAATTTACAGTGTCAGGACAACAATCCGCCCCCTACTGGTGGTAATAATATCGCCAAGCAGAAAGAAGGTCAGTGCGTGAATTTGTAATGTCCTCAGTTTTCCGGCTAGGTTCAGTAATTTTAGCAGTCATTCTGGTGCTTACAGAAAAAGCTTTTGCTGTCACAGAACAACAAAACTCTTCCTTAACCCAGATGACTAGCTTTTCTCAGTTAGCAGATATCAAATCTACGGACTGGGAATTTACAGCTTTGCAATCTTTGGTAAAACGCTATGATTGCAAAGCTGATTTTAGTCACTATGGAGGTCAGCGATTTATCACTCGTTCAGAATTTGCAATAAGTTTAAACCTTTGTTTGACGAGTATAAATCAACTTATAGCCGCAAGTAGGAATCATTTGGTAAATCAAGGTGATCTATCTACCCTGCGGCGGTTACAAACAGAATTTGCTTTTGAGTTAAATAGCTTACAGGCACGAGTTGATAATTTGGAAGAGCAGACAACTCAATTACAAGCACAGCAGTTTTCCGCATCTACTAACTTTAGTGGGGAAGTGATCATTGCGATCGCCGGATTCGTTGGTACAAACAAAGCTGATGATAGAGATGAACCCATCAACAATAATATCTTTCTCGGTAACCGAGTACGTATGACCTTTGATACAAGTTTTACAGGTCAAGACCGTCTGCGAGTTCGGTTGCAAGCCAGAAATACCCCTGCAATCGACAGGGTTACAGGTACTGCAATGACTCGCTTGGGGTTTGATGGAGATAGTAATAATGACATAGATATCAGCCGTTTAGAGTATCGTTTCCCCATTGGCAAACAAGCAATAGGTTTTATTCAGGCGACGGCTGGAGAACTCAATGATTTTGCTGATCCGCTCAATCCCTTTTTTATCAATAGTGGTAGTGGTGCTATCTCTCGTTTTGGGCGACGTAATCCCATCTATCGGCAAGGCTTTGGTACGGGAGTAGGGATAGACTACGAATTGAGTGATGTTGTCAATTTAAGTGTAGGTTATATTTCTGACCGTGCTAATGATCCGGAAGTGGGAATTGGCGCAAGTCCTTACGGTGCAATTGCACAGTTGACCCTGGAACCGATAGAAAATGCAGAAATAGGTTTAACTTATGTGCGCTCGTACAACAATATCAATACAGCAACTGGAAGTGAATTAGCCAACGACCCCTTTGATAATGATAGCGATCGCATCACTGCTAATTCTTACGGAGTCCAAGGAAGTTGGCGATTAAATCGTCATTTTTATCTTGGCGGTTGGGTTGGTTTGACACAAGCCACAGCTGAAGATTTATCAGGAAAACCCACAGCAGATATTTTTAACTATGCTGTTACCCTAGCCTTTCCGGATATCAGTCAAGAAGGTGATTTGGCGGGAATTATTCTTGGTCAACCGCCGAAAGTCATTAGCAATGAACTGGGTAGAAAGTTGACAGATGAAGCTAATTCTTGGCATTTGGAAGTATTTTATCGCTTTCCTGTGAACGAAAATATTGCTATTACTCCTGGCTTATTAGTAATTACCAATCCAGAACATAAATATAATAACGACACGATTTATATAGGAACCGTCAGAACTACCTTGTTTTTCTAAGTACGGCCTATGAAACCTTCTCATATTTTAAATTCGTTCTGATTGTTTTATTAAGCTTGGGAGTAGTCATAGTCATGAAAGGTAATAATTCTCACTTTAACAGCACCCAAAATGCCATTGCATCTGCAATTACTAATGCTTCTCCAGCGCCTGTCTATCTTGGTTTACCCCAAAATTAAGTTAATGCCAAAATAGCTGATTAAATCAAGCCTGAAGTTTTGAAGTTACCGAACTTAATTGTATTAGTGGGATAGGTTCATCACCCTAACTTCTCCACCTGATTCCTCATTAACCTTTGCACACTCACTAAAGCCCGATTTAACTCATAATTCCGCCTTTGGGGATTCTGCAAATACGCCTGCTGTTCCTCCTCAATCATTTTTACATCTTGCACCACCAAAGCATCAAGTAACTTTTTTGCTGCACCAAATAAACTATCTTTGACAAATTTCCGAAACCATATAGGTAATTTATGCAATCGCCAAAAAGCATTTAATGATGTGAAATGAATTAAATAAGCCTTTGTTTGCGTTTCACTTACTGGACATAATAAACAGTAAATTTTAAAATCTTTTCCCAATGTAGAAACCCAATGCGGATAAACATAACTCACATCTAATGGTTCAGGATGTAATCGCCGTAAAGACGGAAAAAATAACTGGGATATAGACCAAATTTTATCTATTTTATAATAACTTTGTGCTATGTAATGAGCATCTACACGATTAGCATCTTCATCAATATCTTGTAAAGACGCTTCTGCCCAAGCTTGCAAATCTTGATGTAAATGTCCATGATACATATCCATCAAGTTTTCAATTAAATAAGAATAATGGGCATGACAATTAATCACTGAAACTGTGGCAATATAATTGAGATGTTCCCACTCCGGTAAACCTAGGGGTTCTACAGATAATGCTTCATTTCCCGGAAATAACCAAATAAAACCATCTTGTTCTTTTACTGGGTAATGGCGGATTTGACAATTTGGTAGTTTCTGATTTGCTGCTAAATAAGGAACCGCCGCACATTCACCCAATGAATTGAAACGCCAACCGTGATATGCACATTCTAATTCGTTACCCATGACCTGCCCGTGACTAAGTTTAACTTGGCGGTGGGGACAACGGTCTTCCAAGGCGTGAATTTTACCTGTACTGTCTCGATAGAGTGCGATCGCTTGCTGCCAAATTACTACACTTATAGGCTTATTTGTCACTTCACTACTACGTGCAACCACATACCAGTGATTTGGGTTAATACCCAACTGACGAACATCACAACTTTGCACATTTTGAAATAGAGAGGACATAACTTAGCACATCCTTTTCAGCGTTAGACTTTAAATGTGCTGCACCGTTTTTGTGGTTGAGGTGCAGTAAAAGTTATCTTACAGGCAATTTTCCAGAAAATAAAATTTAGATAAAACAGCAGAAAAAACAAAGACCTCCTACTTCTTGTAAAAGTAGGGGATCTGAACCTCTTGCGTTTGATTCAAGCTACAAAACACCTTCCAATTCCTCATCAGTCAACTCATATAACTGACGTAACTTATCCAACCTTTCTGCATCAGCTTGCCATAAACCCCGGCCATGTGCTTCTAACATTCTGCTGACAATATTACGGAAAGCTTCAGGATTGGCTTGACGTAACTTTTCCGCCATTTCTGGATCTAAAGCATAAGTATCTGCGGCTTGGTCATATACCCAATCATCTTGAAAATCAGCCGTACCACCCCAACCAATTAACGCCGTCATCCGTTGGGAAATTTCAAACGCACCACCAGAACCTTGATTAGCCATTGCTTGCGCCCATTTAGGATTGACTAATTTGCTGCGGTACTCCATGCGTAACAAATCTTCTAAATTGCGGGGTGTGGTGTCCTTCGAGAAACTTTCCACAAAACTAGTAGTAACCTTCTTACCGCGTTGCTTTTCTGCCGCCTTTTTCAACCCGCCAGTATTGGCGTAATATTCCTGAATATCAGTTAAACCATATTCTACAGAATCGATTTCTTGGACAATGCGATCGCTTGTTTTTAACAAAGTATTTAAAACTTCTGGTCTAGCTTGACCCTTATCTTGTCTTCCATAGCTAAACACATTACGACCTTGCCAAGTATTACCCAACTCCTCCCCAGATTCCCAATTACCATCAACTACTTGATCATTCACCAAAGAACCAAAATCACCAGCCGGGTTAGAAAATAATCTTGCAGAAGCATTTTCCACACCTTGCGCCTGCAAAGCTAAAGCATGTTTTTTAATAAAATTTTGTTCCTCCGGTTCATCAGCAGTAGCCGCCCGTTGAAACAAATCATCCAACAACTCAATAATATTCACAAAACTATCCCGGAAAATCCCCGACAAATTACCCAAAATATCAATACGGGGATGTCCTACTTCCGCCAAAGGCTTTAACTCATAACGCACAATCCGCCCAGTACCCTCCTTCACAGGTACAGCCCCCACCAACTCCAACAGAATCCCCAAAGACTCACCCTTAGTTTTAATCGCATCCAAACCCCATAACATCACCGCCACAGTTTCCGGATAACTTCCATGTTCCTGTAAATGCTGGGCAATAATCTTCTCCCCAATCTCCCGCCCTCGTTCATAAGCCGCCGGAGAAGGCATCCTGTAAGGATCTAAAGCATGAATATTCCTCCCCGTAGGCAAAACACCAGCACCATCCCGCAACAAATCACCCCCAGGCGCAGGCGGAATATATTCCCCATTCAAACCCCGTAACAAATTCCTTAACTCATCCGTCGATTGCATCAACAAATCAGTAACTAGCCTTTCCTCCTCTCCGTGTTCTCCGCGCCTCTGTGGTTTGTCCCCAAAATAAGCCTCCAAATACCCCGCCAACTCCTCCTCATTCGGCGCTTCCCCCAAAACATGCAACCCAGAAGAAAACAACCGATTCTCCAACACCTGCAAATATGCGTACAACTTCACCAAATAATCATCAAAAGCATGGGCACTAAACATCCGCACATTCTCAGGACTAAAAGCAATACCCAAACGCTTAGCCTCAGTGAATGGACAATCAGCATCCAAACCAGTATCAACAATCTTCTTACAAATCACCTCCTTCAGAGCATAATTCTTCTGCGGGTCTTCGCGATACTCCGAAATTAAATCCCGCAAAGAAATTAACTCCTTATACAAACCAGCACGACCATAAGGCGGCACATTGTGAGAAATCAACACCCCATAACCCCGACGCTTCGCCAAAATCGACTCAGAAGGATTATTCGCCGCATATATGTATAAATTAGGCAAGTCTCCTAATAAAATATCCGACCAAGAATAACCAGTATTACCTAACGGAGAACCCGGTAACCATTCCACTGTCCCATGCATCCCAAAATGAACCACAGCATCAGCTTGCAACTCATTTTGCAGCCATTTATAGAAAGCAGCATATTGGGGATGAGGCGTTAAATCCCGTTCAAACATTAACCGCATCGGGTCACCTTGTATACCCAAAGGTGGTTGTACACCAATCCAGACATTTCCTAACTGCACACCACCAATATGTAATTCCTCCCCATAGGTTTTAATTCCAGTACCTGTAAGCGATTTCCATTGTTTTTCGATGCGGGATGTTCGCAGATATCCCAACCATTTTTCTAATTTACGGGCATTAACAGTATTAGCAGAGGCAGGAAAAGGCTTATTTTTTTCCCATCTTTCCATTTCTTCGTCTGCTGCTTGTACCTGGCGAATTAATTCTTCCCCATCTTCTGGGATATCGCCAACGTTATAACCTTGGTCTTTGAGGGCGTGGAGTAATTTGAGGAGACTACGGGGAACATTTAATAATGCAGCCGTACCTACAGCACCATAACCAGGGGGGAACCCATATAAAATAATGGCTATCTTGCGTTCTGCTACGGGTTTTCGCCGTAATTTAATCCAGCTTTGCAACCTGCCAATTAAACGCTGTACTCGTTCGGGAACTAAATAAATATTTTCACCTACCAAACCACCAAGGGGAATAGCATCAATCGCCCCATCTAATTCTGGTAAAGCATATAAAACTACACTTTGCAGTCCGCCGACACCTTGGCGTGTCCAGGAGTAAATGTCTTGAATTAGCAATGGTGCAGCCACAATGTAAGGGACATTCTTAGCAGAGAGGATGCGTTTAGCTACTTCCACCTGACGGCCTGCTTCCATTGAACCAGCTGGGCCCCCCACCAAAGGAAAGCCAATGGTGGAAACGATCGCATCTACTTTAACAGCTTCTGGAGACAGTGAAGGAGTTTCTGTATTACCTAGTTGCCGTTGCTGAGTTTCATATTCAGTAGTCATCCAGTCCCTTACTGCGACATGTCCCTCTACACCGTTGATAAATATGGGTAAGGGAATTAAACCCGCTTCCTCAAAACGGCGAATTAGTTGAGGTATGTATGGTTGTTTGGTGATGACATGTTTACGATACAGTAATATCCCAATGACTGGGGACTGAGGACTGGGGAGATGATGAAGTATTTGATCCCCTTGTCCCCTTGTCCTCTCTTGATACCATTCCCAATATTGACGGGGTGATGCAAAAAAACCCTGATAGTCGGGATGGAGTAATCCCATGTTGGGGGTTTCGATGGGTGGGGGAATATCGCCGACTTTTAAATCTAAATATTTTTCTGCTAGTGTCCAGAATAAAGCAGCAACGTTTTCTGTCCCCCCAGCGTTCCAATAACCATAGATAATTAACCAGTTGCGTAAGTCTTGGACTTTCTGCACTGGCACAAATTTCAGTAATTTGGGGCCGATTTTCAGGAAACTAATGTAACCAGCAAGTTTATCTTCTTCTCGTCCGTTGCTGAATTTATCGAGGATGAATTTAACTGGTTTGGGCATTCCTTTGGGTTTGTCGCCAATAGCAAAGTTACCCAACTTGGTTAAACTCATCAATTCCAAAGCTGACTCAAATACAAGGCGGAGGGGAATTTGGGCCAGGCGATCGCGCAACCACAAAACCTGGTCATAATCAAATATTAAGCTCCCAAAAAACACGTCAGCGTCTTTGAGTGCTGTTTCTACCTCGGTACGTTTGCTGCTAATATCGCGATCGCTAAATACCCGAATATCCAAATCGGGACAGCGAGAGTTAGCCAAAAAAGCTGCCTTTCTGTATAAGTCCGCGTTGAACGATTCAAATCCAGCAATCAAGACGATGCGTTTCATGCCCTAAGCTACAAAAATATTTCTTATATCGATCTTAAACGTGCTTTCATATCAATACCGCGCATCTTAGTTTAACTCTCACTTTGGGAGGAGTGGAGAGTGGGGAAATTCTTACTCAGTCTCTAGAGTTAGCCTGGGAATTTACCATAGGACTTCAGATTGTTTTGGCATTTTGGCACCTTTTCTGATTTCCGGCTTGGTATGGTGAAATTCGCGAATATCTTTGTGCGACAATACCGACTTGCAGAATCCCTCGGCTAGCTGGCTAGCTACCGGGGGTCTTTTTTTTGTGCAACAATTTTCATACTCTTCTTACTCAGCACTCAGCACTCAGCACTCAGCACTTAGAAAAGCACTCAGCACTTTTTTAATGGGATTTTCACCTCAGTATCCTGATAAATTTCTGCCCTCAGTGGCCCGTAAATCAACTCATACCAAAAATGACCTATCCGTGCATCAAAACCTTCTGGTTGATCGCGCATGAACATATGTAGACACTTGGCATAATTGCCAGGTAATAACTGCCAGGAAAAACGACTAGGATTGCCTTCATAAGGATGGGCGATCGCTTCTATGTGCAAATTTGTCGCCAAGCCGTAAGCGGCGTAGGGGGGTGCAGTGGAACCCACTGCAAACCAATCGGGTACAGGAAATACTTGCTCAATGTCCTGTGTTTGTCCCATATTCATGTGGGCAAAATAGTGCAGTCCAAAGGGGAGATGGACTACTTCTGGAGTAGATTCTATTCTGTCTTCTTCACCCTTAGGTTTACCTTTAACAAATAGTTCCTCAATTAGGTAGTCTGCGCCAGCGTACAAGCTAATTACCCGATAAAGTTCGCATACTAAGTGACGGTTAGTACCTGTAACCGGATCTGCACCCATGTAATCGAAGGGTTCGGAAGCAGTGGTAATGGTAGCTCGCACTGAGCCGCTAGACTGGGATACTAGCCGATAAGCATGATTGAACAAAGAAACTTGATAGTAAGGTGATTTGGGATAGAGAGTTCCTGGCAATTGTATTTCACTCACCTGCATACAACGCTTTTCTGGGTCTTGACCTAGCCATTCGCCCTTGGCTGCCCGAAAAGGATCGAGAATTTCTTGGTGGTCAAGCTGTACACTTGTAGCTGAACCAGAAAACCAGTTGCGCTCATTGTCTTCAGGTGCTGGGATTAAATTGAACCAGACAATTAAGCGATTATTAATTAGTCTTACTCCCCGTTCTCGTCCATCTGACCCGTAGACTACTTCTATATTTGGTTCACCCACTCCCAATTGCTTTGGCTGACCCCTATCTACTCTGAGGAAGCCAGACACCAGCACATCATCTTCTGAACCCGGTGGTATGGGATTTGATAGCGCCAAAACCAAAGTATCACGGGTAGGATCTTCTGGGTCAATGCGGTCAAGTTGGAAATTTATCGGTGTATGTGAAAGGTCACGCAGATCACTTATTACCAGTTCTTCCGGAGGGATTTGCAACTTTTGGATATTGGCTTGCCAGGGTATAGTGATGTAACCGCTTCGCCAGTAATTTGATGGATTGAAAACAGCTAATAAATTCAGGGATGACATAATTGTGCCCTCCTTTTTGTTTGTTATGGAGTTGAGAAATATTTGAATCTACGAGAAGAATTTGTGTAATTCATGAGGAAATCAATCAATTGTGCAAAGAACTATATCTGTGACTGCATTTTTGACATCAGCAGTTCTATGATTAGTTTGTGTGGTAGATAACCAATAAACACTTTCTACTACAGTACTGATGGGAAAAGTATGAGGTTTAAGCTGAGATCAGCATTCACTTGTTGTGAGTCAATGTTAACAAAAAGGTATTGACTGTTTTATGTCTGAAGTAAATTCTCAACATATTGTTAATACAGCAGCTACTCTCGTAGACAGGTACGCTGCGGGACAACGGGACTTTAGTAGAGTGGAACTGGGTAATGCAGATTTGTCAGGTGTTAATCTCAAAGGGTGTGACCTGAGTTACGCTGATTTGAGTGAAGCTAACCTCCAGGGTGCTAATCTTAGGGGAACTGATTTGAGCTTTGCCGATCTCAGTCAAGCTAATCTTAGAGATGCTGACCTTCGAGGTGCATTATTGATGTCAGCTAATCTTAGAGATGCTAATCTCCAAGGAACGAAATTAGAAAAAGCCGATTGCGATCGCAATACCCATTTTCCCCAAAAATTTGACCCAGTTCAGGCGGGTTTGCAGATTAAAGAAGAATAAATTGAGTCGGGAAAATATTTAAAAGCCGTGATAGCGATCGCGCTTTTTTGGCTGTCAGGTCAACAATAAATCATGAACAAAACAAAAACCCCGATTTCTTGGAGAAATCGGGGTTCTGAGTGTCTCGCTGTTTGCAAATCAAATAGGATTGCTAGATACCTTTTGACCTTTTCCCAAAAGGTTCTATTTCCATCCCTATTACCCGCAACTTGGTTTAATAGGGATTAGGAGTAATTGCAATACGAATTTGTCACCAAAGAGCTAGGAGAAAGCGGTTTCAATCCCTAATAGGGATTAGGAGTAATTGCAATACTATTAGAGAAATTAGTAAATTCTCATATTCAGGTTTCAATCCCTAATAGGGATTAGGAGTAATTGCAATCGAAGTTTTACACTTTTGGCACTGCTTGGAATCCGTTTCAATCCCTAATAGGGATTAGGAGTAATTGCAATCCACCCTCATGGGCAAATGCATAGGAGATTAAAGGTTTCAATCCCTAATAGGGATTAGGAGTAATTGCAATGGTAATTTGGAAGTACAGCTTATCCCCAGTGGGGTTTAAATCCCTAATAGGGATTAGGAGTAATTGCAATAATGTCGCCAATGTTCAATGTTGTGCTAAGTTTTGTTTCAATCCCTAATAGGGATTAGGAGTAATTGCAATAAATTCAACTCGCCCATCATCTCGAATGCGCTCTGTTTCAATCCCTAATAGGGATTAGGAGTAATTGCAATTTTGTTTGTGTGCAGCATGAATAAATGTGAAGTCCTTAGTTTCAATCCCTAATAGGGATTAGGAGTAATTGCAATTTCAAAAAACCCTATCCTCTTTTGTATTAATCAGATGTTTCAATCCCTAATAGGGATTAGGAGTAATTGCAATGTGATTGTTGAGTGCTTTGGTGGTGGCGCTGGTGGATGTTTCAATCCCTAATAGGGATTAGGAGTAATTGCAATAGCTTGGCAGTGAAAGCATTGATATATTTGGTTTTCAAGGTGCAGTTGCGTCAATCTCATCTTAAAGTAGCTTTTCAGGCATTGGGTTGTCAAGGGTGAAAATTGAGAAATCAACTCAAATTAGCTTCTAGCAAAGGTTTGGGATATTAGCGTCAACCTCGATTTTCATTCTAGAGGTGTCAAAACCAGAACAGGTAGGCTTTTGGGGCAGAAATTTTCATCTTCTTTGCCAAACACCTACTGGTTGACGCTAGGCTCAAGCAAAAAAATGCTAATGCGATCGCACTTTAGCATAGAGAGTATCAGCGATCGCCTCTTTCGTGGCAATGGTTATGACTGTACCAAAGATAAGATGATACCAATCAGCGAACCTAAAAGTAACACCGTACTGCTAACAGAACTGATACCAAAGCCAATCATCCGTTTTTCGGCAGCTTGATAGTATCCCCAAGCGTAGGCGATGCGACCCACAAGCCAAATTGCACCAATACCCGACCCCCACAATGGGCTGACGTAGAAAGAGAATAACCATAAAGCAGGTAAAAAAAGAACTATTTGCTCTAGGGTATTTTGCTGAACACGTAGCACTCGTTCAAAGTCTGGGTTTCCTGACATTTGGGGAGGTAGCACCTTGTATTTAGCTCTGGCTCGACCAACATTAATTGTAATGACCAAGTACAGTAGCAGTGTCAGAGCAGTTATCAGACTAGTCCAGGGCAACATATCAAAATCCTCGCGTACCAAAAAAGTATAAATCTTTGGTTTTATCATTGCGCGATCTCTATTGCTCTTTAGCGATCGCCCAGCCGTAAGCCGCATTTATAGCTACTTAATAAATAATCCTTCCCAGTCAAATCCTATTACATAAACGTTAAAACAAAGTAAAGCAGTCAGAAAAATGGTTGAATATTATTGCTAGTTAGTCAAAATTGACAATGCAAAATCCTATAAATAATCACTTTTTAATTACACTTTCTAATTCTCCTAAATTTAACAATTCATATTTTATATTTAGCCTTGGCGATGAGAAATCGTTGCTAACAGGCGGACTTCCCTCCAAGAAACCTCTACTTTCCTACCTGTGTAGCCACGAATTCCAGCTATCTGGTGCAAGATATCTACTGACTTTTGCTTTTTTATTATTAACCTTACCAGCACTCGCGCAAGCACCAAACCCAGAAGGCGATCGCAACCAAAACCGCTTTCCTCAACCTGGACTCATTCGAGAACCCCTACCATCAGATGCAGAACCATCTTTGCAGCCGACTCCCACCCCAGAAGCTTTACCTACACAACCTGGTATAAGTATCCAGGTAGAAAAAATTCAGGTGACAGGCAGTACAATTTTTAATGCAGAGATCCTGAATGCCATTACTAAACCAGTAGAGGGGCGTTCTGTTACCTTGGAAGAATTGAGAAAAGTTGCCGATGCTATCACCCAACTTTATCTTAACCAGAACTACATCACCTCAAGAGCGATTTTAGTAGACCAAACCATTACTAACGGCATTGTAGAAATTCGGGTGATTGAAGGTAGCTTGGAAAACATCGAAATCCAAGGTACAAAACGTTTAAATCCTGATTATGTGCGATCGCGTGTGGCTTTGGTTGTAGACCAGCCTTTATCTACAGCCAAATTAGAAGACCAGTTAAAATTGCTGCAAAATGATCCTCTACTGTCAAATGTAGAAGCTAGCTTACGTCCTGGCACTGGTATTGGTCAAAGTGTTTTGGTAGTTCGCGTGACTGAAGCTGATTCTTTTGATGGCACATTAAGCATTGACAATTACTCCCCGCCTAGCATTGGTTCAGAAAGATTGGGTGTCAGCGCTACTTATCGCAACCTCACAGGCATGGGTGATGAAATCGCTGCATCTTATTATCGTACAACTCAGGGAGGCTCAAATATTTATGATTTGAGCTATCGAGTGCCTTTGAATGCGATGAATGGCACTTTACAATTGCGAACCTCAATTAATAATAATCAAATTATTCAAGGGGATTTTCAGGACTTCGAGATTAGCGGCGAATCTCAACTGTATGAAATTAGTTATAGACAACCACTAGTGCGATCGCTGCGTGAGGAATTCGCTTTATCATTAGGTTTCGCCGTTCAGAATGGTCAAACCTTTACCTTTGCTGGGCCGACACCCTTTGGTTTTGGCCCCGATGCGGAAGGTAACAGCCGCACCCGTGTAATTAAGTTCGGACAAGATTATGTCCGCCGGGATGTTCAAGGTGCTTGGGCAGTGCGATCGCTATTTAGTTTGGGAATTGATGTATTTGATGCGACAATTAACTCTGACCCCATCCCCGATGGTCGCTTTTTTAGTTGGTTGGCACAAGTGCAAAGGGTGCAACGCCTGAGTCAAAATAATTTATTAATTGCCCAAGCCGAGATCCAACTCACACCGAATACTTTATTACCTTCTCAGCAATTTGTAGTTGGTGGTGGTCAGTCGGTGCGTGGCTATCGGCAAAACGTCCGTGCTGCTGACAATGGTGTCAGATTTTTTGTAGAAGACCGCATTACATTACAACGAGATGCAACAGGTAATTCTACATTACAACTTGCCCCATTTTTTGATTTAGCTTATGTCTGGAATGTTGATGATAATCCTAATATTTTACAAAGACAAAGTTTTTTGGCTGGTCTGGGAATGGGAGTTTTATATCAACCATTACCACGTTTTAATATTAGGCTAGATTATGCACTTCCCCTAATTAATTTAGATGACCGGGGGACAAATGCCCAGGATGATGGTTTTTATTTCAGTGTTAGTTATGGAATTTGAATTTAGTAGCATCAGTTATTTGTATTTGCATCATCTGAAAAATAAGTTGCTGAAGATTGAGAGTTTTTGTCAACCAAAATAGGTTCTCCCCTGACTCCTCCATGAGTAAGAGTACAAATCTTATAAAGATTTTCACAATCAAAGATTGCCAAAACTAACTCTTTCCCAGTTTGGTAATAAGATGGTAAAGGTTTACCTACTTCGCATTCCAGATTTGTTCCCTTGTCCAACCACCGTAATTTCCAAATACGCTTATTAGTTATTGGTGCTTGAGCAAACTTAGCAATAGCATTATATACATCCTCTGCTCTGGTGTGGTCGTTGGCTGCTGGAATAAAAAACCTCATAGGCTTTAGTATCATTCACGTAGGTTTTACTAGCATCAGCTTAACGCAATTACCAAGGCAACCTACTTCCATCCCACGAGAAAAATTGTCCACTATCCTGTTCCTGAAGTTGTTCGATAACAGCTAACAATTGATCAACGGTACGTTCTACTGAGAATAACTTTTGTGCAGGTACGTTTCCTTGAAATGGACGGGAAAGACGTGTATCTGTTGTACCAGGATGTAAAGTTACTACCAAAGCTTTAGGACAGCTTCTTGCATACTCAATTGCTACTGTGCGCATAAACATATTAAGTGCAGCTTTAGAAGCTCGATAACCATACCAGCCACCAAGTTGGTTATCACCAATACTACCCAACTTAGCAGAAATACTGGCAAATACACTGCGATCGCTATGACGAAATAACGGCAATAGATGTTTAGCCAACAGGACAGATCCAATACTATTAATTTGGAAGTAACGCAGCAAATTTTCAGAATTAATCTGTCTTAAACTTTTTTCAGGTTGTAAAGTTTCGTCATGCAATAGTCCTACACAGTTAATCACTAAGTGTAATTTCTTAACTTCGGCACTTATGCGTTGAATAACTTCAGCAATCTGTGATTCTTCAGTAATATCCATTGCTAAACAAGTTAATTTACCAGAATATTTGTTTTCTAATTCTATTAATTCACCTGCTGATTCCTGTTGACGATAGGTTGCATAAATTTTAGTAATTCTCTCATCTTGGAGTAATGTTTTGACAAATCCTAAACCAATGCCTTGACTAGCTCCCACAATCATGACATTAGTATTGATAATATTATCTATAAAAGACATTTTTTTTAAATTTATTATTTGATTAATTAAATATTATCTGTTTTTTTTGGCAAAAATTGGATGAATTTTCTACTTTGTGTATCACGAAACTGAAATATGAAAATTAAAAATTAAAAACTGAAAAGTCTTATCCTCTGCGCCTCTGCGTGAGATAAAATTATATCTTGATTTAGCAACGCCCGATTATTTCCCAATACAAAATTTACTAAAAATTCTGTCAAGTACAGATTCTGTAACTTGCTCTCCAGTAATTTCTCCTAAAGCATTTATTGCACCTCTTAGGTCAATTGTCCAAAAATCAAGAGGTAATTGTTCAGCAATTGTTAGTTGTACCTGTTCCAAAGAGATTTTAGCTTGAGTTAAGGCAGCAGCTTGCCTTTGGTTAATCGCTAAATCCATATCAGCAACTTGCACCTTTCCTTTTTGCACTGTCTCTAAAATTGCTTGTTCTAAGTTATCAATACCTTGATTTTTTGACGCTGCTGTGGTTACAACTTGGTCAATTTCATGAGGATATGCCAAAGCTGTCATAAATGCCGTTTCTACAAGGTCAATTTTATTAATAATAAGAATCAACGGACGGTGTTGCACTTGTTGGTAAATTTCTTGATCGCCCTCTGTCCAACCTGCGGCAGCATCGATAGTCAACAAGACTAAATCGGCTGCACTAGCAGCACGACGCGATCGCTCAACGCCAATTTTTTCTACTTGGTCTACTGTTTCCCGAATACCTGCTGTATCTAGTACTTGCACCGGAATTCCTCCCACCACTAACTGAGATTCCACCACATCGCGGGTTGTACCTGGTAAATCGGTGACAATGGCGCGATCGCTCTGACTCCAAGCGTTCAATAAGCTGGACTTGCCGACATTTGGTCGCCCGACAATTGCCACTTTTAAACCTGTTCGTAGCAGTTCGCCTTGGTCTTTTGTGGCTAATAACCTAGTGATTTCTGCGGCAATTTTATCGATATCTGATATGATGGCTTCATCATCCAACGGGTGTAAATCTTCCTCAAAATCGATTCGCGCTTCAATTTCTGCCAAAATATCCAAACAATTAGCGCGTAACTGCCTAATAGGATGGGCTAGTTTTCCTTGTAAACCAGCTAAAGCAGTTTGAGCGGCTTGGGGTGATTTAGCTCCCACCAAATCAGCAATACTTTCAGCTTGGGTCAAATCTAATCGCCCATTCAAAAACGCCCGCAGGGTAAATTCTCCTGGTTGAGCTAGTCTCGCGCCCTTTTCTAAACACAGTTGTAATACTTGCTGCACGGCGATAATTCCCCCGTGGCAATGAAATTCCACCACATCTTCACGGGTGTAAGAACGGGGCGCTTTCATAATTAATAACAAGGCTTCATCTACCAATTTTTGCGTTTGGGGATGACGGATATGACCGTAGAGAATGCGGTGACTTTCCCAAACTTGATGCCCAGGGGCGTGAAAAAGAGCGTGGGCGATCGCCATTGCTTGGAAACCAGACACCCGCACAATATTAACGCTACCTTGTTGAGGAATCACAGCAGTAGCGATCGCGGCGATGGTTCCTGTAATGGCTAAGAGTTCCGACATGAGCGCCCTTTCTAGCAAAACATTGCATACATATATGCTCTTAGCGTAACAGGAGTTTTATGATGGTCAATTAAGGGAACTTGATATCTAAGAGTACAGAGTTAAAACTCAGATTTTAAAGAGAGGAATTCACTATGGAGCAGAAAATCAATTGCGCTGAAGCCTGTGTCAACGGCTGCGTGTTAGGGGATAAATGCCCCAATATCGAGTTTAGAGAGGCTGCTACCAAATTTATCCAAGAGACTTCCTTAGACCAAATGCTGGAAATGGCGGAAGAACGCCTGCGGAAAAAGATGACGGAACCACCAAAATGGGTTTTTCCTGAAGATCCCTAAGATGAGGGAATGGGGAGCAAAGGGATAAAGGGACAAAATGCCAAAATTTCCTGTCTTTTTCTTTGTGTCTTTGCGTGCTTACTGAGTTTGAAAGATGTTTTGTACCATTTTTTTGTCTGTACTTGCAGCAGCTTGATCTAATGCGGTAATTTCGCCAGAATCTAACTGCCAACCCAAAGCACCAATGTTCTGCTGTGCCTGTTCTGCATTTTTCGCGCCAGGGATGGGAATAGTTCCTTTACAAATACACCAGTTGATGGCTACTTGGGACATGCTTTTGTTTCTGAATTCAGCTATCTCTCGCAAACATGCTAAAAGCGATCGCACTCCTGGTAATAGCTGTCTAAACAACAAGCCCCGGATACCTTTGGGTAAACTACCTTTCTCTGAGTATTTTCCTGTCAATATCCCTAATGCTAGAGGACTATAGGCAATCAATTTTATCCCTAGTTGGTCACAAACATCTTTCAGTTTTAGTTGGGTGACAGGATACGTAGATAGCAAAGAGTACTGAACTTGTACAGTAGTAATGGGAACTCCCCGCGCCGCAAACTTTTTATGGACGTGTTGCAGCCGTTTAGGTCCGTAATTAGATAAGCCTACTCCCTTAACTAACCCTTGTTCATATAAATCAGCTAGACCATCTAACAAGCCTAATTCTTGCCAAGGTGCATAATTGGCTGTTGACCAGTGCATCTGAACTAAGTCTACATTTCTGCCCAAACGTTTAGCAGAAGACTTACAAGCCTTAATCATTGATTGGCGTGTCCATCGCCAAGGATAAGCAGCAAGCTTAGTGGCAATGCAAATATTATTTTCGCCCACACCTTGATAGTCTTTAGTAAATTGCCCTAGGAGTAACTCACTGCGTCCATTTAATCTCCCAGTTCCGTAAGAATCGCCTGTATCAAATAAGGTGACACCGTTGCTAACACAAAGGTTAAAAACGGCTTGTAACTGCTCATCCATGCTCTGGTCATATCCCCAAAGCAATTTGTTACCCCATGCCCAAGTGCCACAGCCCATACTGGGGAGAGATAGTTCTTGGCTAATCTGCATATTTACTCGTACTAGACTTCTCTATCAATTAATTATCAAGTACTTGTGTTGTCATACTCCCTATTTTTTATTCCTCCTCACTCAGCACTCAGCACTCAGCACTCAGCACTATTTCTTAGGAGTCTTCAAAAGGGGCACAGCAAACAATAGTTACTGATGCCGTACCCTGACTATCATTCTTCTTCACGGAAGTATATTGCTCTGTACGCCAATTTGTGAGATTCTAAATAGACGTTGCTGAAGAACTTAGACAAAGTGGGTAAAAATTTGATGTCTCTTTCCTACTAGCTTACAAAAAGTCGCTACTCTACGATCAGATGCCTTTTGGTGTCTATGCGCCTGGTGAGATTAACTAAAACAAAATCAGGTTAGTCGGAGTATCCACAAGTTACATAGGTCAAGCTGACCAGCATCTAGCTCTAATGGTACTTTTTCTATATAAGCATCTGGCGCGTGTATCGCTCAAGCTCCGCTAACACGTAGTTTGCTGGAGGGCTTTTTTTCATCGCCAGGGCTAGATCCTTTATTTTTAGATGTAGATGCAGGTGAATATCTAGCTAGAATTTGCCACCAGGATTTAACTATCCCCTACACATTTAACTTTTATTTGATTTTAGGACAAACAAATGGACAATAAGCTGATGCTCATGATTCCTGGCCCAACGCCGGTGCCAGAAGCCGCTTTACTGGCATTAGCCAAGCACCCAATTGGACATCGCACCAGTGAATTTAGCAACATCATGGCTGAGGTAACAGAAAACCTCAAATGGTTGCACCAAACTCAAAGCGATGTTTTAATGCTGAATGTCAGTGGTACGGGTGCGGTGGAAGCCGGAATAATTAATTTTCTTTCTCCAGGCGATCGCATTTTAGTTGGCTCTAATGGTAAGTTTGGTGAACGCTGGGTAGAAATTGGTCAAGCCTATGGTTTGCATGTAGAAGCCATCACTGCCGAATGGGGTAAACCCTTAGACACGACGCTGTTTGCCGAAAAATTACAAGCGGACAGCCAAAAGCAAATTAAAGCCGTCATTATTACCCACAGCGAAACCTCAACGGGTGTGTTGAATGACTTAGAAACCATTAACCGCCACGTCAAGGAGCATGGTGAAGCTTTAATTATTGTTGATGCAGTCACTAGCTTGGGTGCATTCAATTTGCCCATAGATACCTGGGGTTTGGATGTAGTCGCTTCTGGTTCCCAAAAAGGCTATATGATTCCGCCTGGTTTGGGATTTGTTTCTGTTAGTCCCAAAGCTTGGGAAGCTTACAAAACGGCGAAATTACCAAAGTATTATTTAGATTTAGGTAAATATCGCAAATCTACAGCCAAAAATACTACCCCATTTACTCCACCCGTAAACTTGATTGTGGCTTTACACACCACATTGCGGATGATGAAAGCGGAAGGCTTGGAGTCAATATTTGCCCGCCACCAAAGACTCAAGAACGCTACCCGTGCTGCTGTTCGAGGTTTGAATTTACCATTATTTGGCTCAGATGATTACGCTAGTCCGGCGATTACGGCTGTAGCACCACAAGGCGTAGAAGCGGATAAAATTCGGTCATTGATGAACAAGCGTTTTGATATTGCTTTAGCAGGCGGTCAAGACCATCTGAAAAATAAAATTTTCCGCATAGGGCACTTGGGCTTTGTTAGCGATCGCGATATTCTTAGTTGCATAGCATCCCTAGAAGTGATTCTTTGTGAACTTGGCCACGAAAACTTCACTCCTGGTGCTGGTATAGCGGCAGCAGCTAGAGTTTTTAGTCAGTCCTGAATGCTTCCTGAGTATTGTTGTGCTACTCAAAATTAAAAAAGCGAGTTAATTAACTCGCTTTTTTGTTTTGTCTGTAAATGAATAGAAACCGTGACAATCAATTTTCTGATCTAAGTACCTAAGCATAAATATTTCGCCATTTTTCTACACGAATGAAATCGCTGTATTCCCATTCTGTCACCGTTGAAGCCTCATGGCGAAGCCTGTCACTTATCCCCTTTCTTATGCTGTTACTAGTTAGAAGTTTGATTATGCCAGACCGAGCGCCAAAAAAAAGCGATTACCGATAACTCTTTCTTTTTTTCTGTCGAGTACACCACATGGTAAACATATCGTTAAAGCTTTCACGTAGTGTGCCGTAGGCATAAGCTCTGCTAGCGTGTTCGTTGAGCGTGGTGTAAAGCTTTACGGGCATGGCTGCGTTTAAAGCCATAGTGTACCAGAGGTTCTAAAATCTATGTCTCAAAGACTTGACGAAACATTAGGCGAACACCATCCATAACTATACTACGCCGTCTCTAGCCAATCATAAATTTGTTCTAACTGTTCTAAAGTAATCAACCCATATTGCCAAAGAATCATTGGTAACGGCCCTGGATCTTGCTCCCGATGCCGCAGGGCAACGGCCAGTGATGCCGTAGAAATTGCCAAATCTTCCTGTAAAAAATGAATTAGTCGAGAATATGTTGATGGTGACATTTGTAACTCACCTCCTTGTATTGAATGTATTGTCATATATCGCTTTACCATTTCTCAGTAGCCCGCAGCTAATATTTCATTGCTAACTGGTGATTACCGGATAAACACTTCAACAGATTTGTCTAAAATTTCTCAAATAAACCGCTTTCATCGAGAAAATTCGGAAATCTTGACTTGATAACACCACTTATCTGCTCAATTCTTAAACAACAGACTACTCAGGTTAAATTGTTTTTACCCTTTTTAGTATGGTGTTTAAATGAATTACACATCCAGTAACGAAGATTCCATAGCTAATACTCTCCTATGAGCATCTGTTTACACTTACGCCAAAAGGCAGATTTTTGGCGGTTAAACTGTGGAAATGTGATTGTACCTTGAAACTGCAAATTTTCCTATGCTTGACATCATAATAAATAGTAGCCGGACAATTTACTTTTTTATACCTACTTGATAGTTTTTTTACAGAAAGCTCATTAATTCAGCATTTGCCGCAGCTTACTGCATAGGGCAAGCGAATGTTTATTTCCGTAAATATCCCGTTTCTAGAAACTCAATTTTGACGCGATCGCCTGATTGTAAATTTAATTCGGCAGCTCTTCCAGAACGCAGTTCAATCACCGTGTCAATGGGTACATCAGGCCCATAAGTTGGACAAGGCTCACTAGCGCAAGGAGGTGCAGAAGCCTGAATATACTTCACAACCCCATTTTGTAAAAAGACCATATCTAAAGGAACCGGGACATTTTTCATCCAAAATCTCACTGGTTGTGCAGAAGGGAATGGGAATAACATCCCGCGATTATTAGGTAAAGCCGCTCGATACATCAAGCCCTTTGCTTGCTGTTCCGGTGTGCGTGCCACTTCCAATTGAATCTTAGTACCATTAGGAACAATTGCCTCCGCAGAAATCGGTAGTATTTGACCAAGGTTTTCTGGTGTTTGAGCTTGAGAACTTGGGGTGTTTAAGGAAGATTTAGCGGTTGTCTGCATAGAGCAGCCCATGAGTAAAATACTCAGCAGCATCGGGAGTAAACTTAGCCAACGCATCATACAATTTTTGATTTTGTAATTTAGATTTCGATTTTACAGAATTTAAACCAAAAAGCACATGGCTTGTAGTTGTTTTTTTGTAACTAAAGTAACTGTAAGTTAGTGATTTTACTGTTATGGATGAAATTAATATTTCTATCCTTGCTACCTTGTAGCTTTTAGCGATCGCACTTACTTAAACACACTTGCCCAAAAATTAACTGTCGGTGGTTACGAAAACTTTTACCTTTCCTGTGGAGCCTATATATATTGAATGTGCGCTCCTAATTTGTGAGGTTATTGATGAATCTTTGGAAATTATTGCCGATAATTTCTCAACCAGGTACTGAGAATTTAGCACAGGGAAATATCCTCTCGCAGTTGGAAAAACAGATAATAGCAGAAATGAATCAGGTGCGAATCAATCCAACTACATACCTACCGATTCTGGAACAATGGAAAAGGCAATTCCAAGGCCAACAAGTCAAAATATCTGATTATGTTTATTTGCAAACTCAGGAAGGAGTGAAAGCAGTTGATGAGGCGATCGCTTTTCTCAAGTTAGCTCCTCCTGTGGGAGCATTGAATGTATCTACAGGCATGTCTTTAGCCGCTAGAGATCACGTCAAAGACCAAGGTACAAAAGGTATTACAGGTCATTCCGGTAGTGATGGCAGTGATCCGTTTACTCGTATCAGCCGTTATGGGAAATGGCAAATCACCGCAGGCGAAAACATCAGCTATGGTTCTAGCACAGCCCAAGATATCATCATGCAGTTAATTATTGATGACGGCGTACCGTCACGCGGTCATCGCCACAATATATTTAACTCTGGTTTTAAAGTCGCTGGCGTGGCCTTTGGAATTCATGCCAGATACAGGCAGATGTGTGTGATTACTTATGCTGGTGGATATGTCGAGAAAATGGGGAGCAGGGGAGCAGGGGAGCAGGGGGGATGGGGGGACAACTCATATTAGTAATCTCCCCTTGTTTCCTTGTCTTCTTGTCCTCTGTCACCTGAACACTATATTGATCAAAAAACCGACAATCATGTCTTCTTCTACGACAGCTGCAAACCTCAACACTTACATCCAAGGTCAAGGATTCCCTATTTTGGGCTTACATGGTCATCCTGGATCTGGTCGTAATCTTTCTGTTTTTACCAATCACCTAGCAAAGCGTTACCAAACTTTTGCCCCAGATTTGCGTGGATATGGCAAAAGTCGCTGCAAGGTCAATTTTGAGATGTCTGACCATTTAACCGACTTAGAAGCTTTGCTAGACCGCTTTGGTATGGAAAAATGCCTCATCTTAGGATGGTCGCTTGGTGGGATTTTGGCAATGGAAATGGCTTTGCGACTACCACAGCGCGTTACTGGTTTAATTTTGGTGGCGACAGCAGCCAGACCCCAGGGAAATCATCCCTCCGTGACTTGGCAAGATAATTTATATACTGGTGTTGCCGGGATTTTGAATTATCTCCAACCGAGTTGGCAGTGGAATATAGAGACTTTTGGCAAGCGATCGCTGTTTCGTTATTTAATCCAACAACATACGTCCACAGCCTATAATTATATTGCCCAAGAAGCAGTACAAGCTTATTTACAAACCTCGCCTCCGGCAACTCGCGCTCTCTATACTGCCCTCAAATCTGGTTACAATCGACTCACAGATTTACAGCAAATTCACTGCCCTAGTCTGGTACTTGCGGGGAAAGAAGACCGCCACATCACGGCTGAGTCTAGCTTAGAAACTGCCCGACACCTGAAAAATAGCCAGTGGCATTGTTATCCTCATACCGCGCATTTATTTCCGTGGGAGATTCCCCAACAGGTGTTGGGTGATATTGATAGTTGGTTGGCAGAACATCCGCAGGTTGTAGGATTGTAGTATAAGGTATATGACCCCAACACTTGCAGCCATGTCTGTCGCTAAAGACTTTGAACCACCAAAAGATGTAATATTTCCACCAGGGAATTTAGAAAGTAACGAACCGCCCTTGGAAACATCTCTACATTTGCAGCAAATGCTGCTATTAATCAAATGTCTTGAATGGTGGTGGCGAGACCATGATGATTTTTTTGCTGCTGGTAATCTCAGTATCTATTACAGCCCTCGTCAGCGTAAGATAGAAGATTTTCGCGGTCCAGATTTTTTTATTGTGCGAGATACTGAACGCAAACCCCGTGACAGTTGGGTTGTGTGGGAAGAGGATGGCAAATATCCCAATTTGATTATAGAACTGCTTTCAAAATCCACAGCAGCCACTGACAAAGGTTTAAAAAAACAAATTTACCAAGATATCTTCCGTACTCCCGAATACTTTTGGTTTGACCCCAAGAATTTAGAATTTGCTGGGTTTATTTTAGTTGGTGGCACATATCAACCCATAGAACCTAACCCTCAAGGTTTATTGTGGAGTCAGCAGTTAAGTTTATACTTGGGTGTGCATGAAAATCAGTTGCGTTATTTCACTGCGGAAGGACAATTAATGCCTACACCTGAAGAAATCGCACAGTGGGAAGGGAAACGCGCTGAACAAGAAATGCAACGTGCTGAACAAGAAAGACAGCGTGCTGAACAAGAAATACAACGCGCTGAACAAGAAAGACAGCGTGCTGAACAAGAAATACAACGCGCTGAACGTTTAGCAACAAAACTGCGAGAATTGGGTATTGACCCAGATAGTTTATGACAAAGCGATCGCTCCCTGGTATTTGAGTTAAAAATGCGATCACCTTCCCAGAAGAAGGGACGGGGGAATTCACGTTGAAATAAATAAACCACGTTAAACAATTGAGAAAATACTTAATTATTTTCATTATTCTCAAAAACTACTCTTAAAAGGTGGAGAGTAGGGAGTAAGCAGGATAATTACACTTAACATGTCATTCTGAATTACGAATTACGAATTACGAATTACGAATTACAAATTGGAGTCCATGCATGAACTTCCGTGAAGAATTTAAATTATTATTACGTGCCCGCTACCCTTTAATTTATATTCCTACCTATGAAGAAGAGCGCGTAGAAGTAGCAATCCGGGAAGAAGCAGCCAATCAAGGTAATCGTCCAGTATATACTTGGGATTTTGTCGATGGCTACCAGGGAAACCCCAATGATGCAGGGTTTGGTAAACGTAACCCTCTGCAAGCTTTGGAATTTGTGGAAAAATTACCAGCTTCGGCACCAGCTGTGTTGATTTTAAGAGATTATCATCGCTTTTTAGAAGATGTAGCGATCGCTCGCAAACTCCGCAACTTGGCCAGACTGCTAAAATCCCAACCCAAAAATTTAGTATTACTCTCACCGCGCATTGCCATTCCTGACGATTTAACCGAAGTTTTGACGGTTGTTGAGTTTCCCTTACCCGCAGCCCCAGAAATTAAAATAGAAGTGGAACGCTTACTGCAAACTACTGGTAATAATTCCCTTTCTGGAAAAATTCTGGATGACTTGGTGCGCTCTTGTCAAGGGCTGTCGATGGAGAGGATTCGCCGGGTTTTAGCGAGAGCGATCGCCTCCCATGGAGAATTACAACCAGAGGATGTAGACTTGGTTTTGGAAGAAAAACGCCAAACCATCCGCCAAACCCAAATCCTGGACTTTTACCCAGCCACTGAGCAAATTTCTGATATTGGCGGACTGGATAATCTCAAAGATTGGCTCATTCGTCGAGGCGGGTCGTTTACAGAAAGAGCGCGCCAGTATGGATTACCGCATCCCCGTGGTTTAATGTTGGTAGGTATTCAAGGAACAGGTAAATCTTTAACAGCAAAAGCGATCGCTCATCACTGGCATTTACCTCTACTACGCTTAGATGTGGGGCGATTATTTGGTGGTTTAGTGGGTGAATCAGAATCCCGCACTCGCCAAATGATTCAGGTCGCGGAAGCCCTTGCGCCTTGTGTATTGTGGATTGATGAAATAGATAAAGCTTTTTCGGGACTTGGTAGCAAAGGTGATGCTGGTACTACGAGCCGAGTGTTTGGCACTTTTATTACTTGGTTAGCTGAAAAAACTTCACCTGTATTTGTGGTGTCCACCGCTAACGACATCCAAGCCCTACCGCCGGAAATGTTGCGTAAAGGGCGATTTGATGAAATTTTCTTTGTGGGTTTGCCGACTCAAGATGAGAGAAAAGCAATTTTTAACGTTCATTTATCCAGATTGCGCCCCCATAACTTGAAAGGTTATGACATCGACAGGTTAGCTTATGAAACACCCGATTTTTCTGGAGCAGAAATTGAGCAAACTTTGATTGAAGCAATGCACATAGGATTTAGCCAAAACCGTGATTTTACGACTGACGACATTTTAGAAGCAGCTAGCCAAATCATCCCTCTGGCGCGAACTGCCGTAGAGCAAATTCAACAACTGCAAGAATGGGCGGCTGCGGGAAGAGCGCGTTTAGCATCAAAACATAGCTCCTTAAGTGATGCTTTCGGGAAGCTACGCTAATGTATAGCAAAGTGCTGAGTGCCTTTTTTAGTGCTGAGTGCTGAGTGCTGAGTGCTGAGTGCTAAGTGATGCAATAATCAGGTAATTAATTTTACTTATGTCAATAGTCAGGATTTAATCATGAATTACTATTGACTATTGACTACTGGTGATGAGGTTTTAACTATGCTTTCTAATTTACTAAAGTTTATATTAGGCGTTTTCCTCGCGATCGCTGTTTTAGTGGGTAGTGGTGTTGCCGTGGCACTCTATTTCATGAATCGAACTGCCATACCACCTGCTAGGCCTCTTTTTGCTAATGATAGTCCCTCGTCACCAAGTACAGCACCTAAAGCGACTGAGGTAGAAGCGAAACCGACCTCAACGCCCACTTCCACACCTACCCCAACTCCCACCCCCACGCCCACAGAATCATTACCACCGGGAGCTTACAGAGGAAGTGTTACTTGGTCTCAAGGTTTGAGTTTACGGTCAGAACCAAACCCGGATGCTGAACGTATCGGTGGGGTGGCTTTTAATGAAGAAATTATTGTCCTGGAAGAAAGCCAGGATAAAGGCTGGCAAAAAATTCGCACAGAAAATCAACAAGAAGGTTGGGTAAAAATAGGTAATATTCAACGGGTTAATGAATAATTCAGAATGGGGAACAGAGGACAAGGGTTATCGGTGTGCATCTATAGTAATTAAATTGACAAACTTAACTGCGAACCTTGCTGAGTTTTATTCACCTCAATGCGGGCTTGGAAAGCTTCTTTGAGGTGTGGCATGTGGGTGACTGTGAGGATACAAGCAAAGTCACCAGCGATCGCATTAATGGACGCAATCAGGCGATCGCATCCTTCGGCATCCTGTGTGCCAAAGCCTTCATCTATAATCAATAATTGCAACGCCGCACCCGCCCGTTGTGCCAATAATTTCGCCAGGGCTAAACGGATGGCAAAGTTAATTCTAAATGCTTCCCCACCAGAGTAAGTCTCATAAGCTCGTGTTCCCCTGGAATCGGCAATTAAAATATCTAGAGTATCAATTAGCTTGGCGTTTTTCTTCTTTGACTTGCCACTCCGCCCAGATTTTTGGGTAATAAATTGCACATGCAGTTGATTAGCACTCAGTCGCGACAATAGTTGATTTGTCTCTGCTTCTAGTTGGGGCAAGACATTTTCAATCATCAGTGCTTGGATGCCATTTTTACCAAATGCCTGCGCTAATTCCTGATAAACCCGTTGTTCTTGTTTACAAGATTGTAGTTGCTGCTGTTGTTGGTCATACTGAATTTGCAGGGCTTCTAGTTGCAGCATTAACTGTTCTAAACGCCCCAGATTCGCTATTTTTTCATCGAGTTGCCGTCTGCGTGCCTGAATTTGCTGCTCTAAAGCGTTAATTTGCTCAGTGGGATTAGCTGATTGGGCTAACTCTTGGGTAATGTTTTCGATTTGGTGAGCTAGTTTTTGCCGTTCATCTAATCTCGCGCTTCTAGAAGCCTCTAAATCCTGCCATCGCTGCTGGAGTTGGGGGTACTGTTGCTGGGCTGACAAAAGCTGTTGGTAACGTAACTGCCAAGATTGGGCTTGGCGTACAGCTACGCGCAGGTTGTTGTGTTGCTCTGAACTATAACCAATGTCGGCAATATGACGCTCAAGTTCACTAATTTGTTTTGCACACTCAGAATCAGTTTGATCCTGCTGAATTCTCGTTTGTAATTGGGCAATCGTCGCTTGTAATTCTGGTTTGCGGGCGGCTATTTGCGCTTGTCGTTTGGCTGCATCTTTAATTTGCCCTTGCTTAATTTCTGCCCACCGCCATCGCTCTACTTCGCTACGAGCAAGGGCGTGGTCTTGCTCATTATAATTCAGTTGTTGCAGATATTGTTCTAACTGCTGTAGTTCGGCTTGTTTGTCAGGGGCGTAATCACCCGCTTGCAGCGATCGCTCTAAATGTTGCTTTTCGGCAGCCAGTTGTTGTAATTGTTGATCGGCATCACTTGTAGATTGCAGTTGTGCGGCTAATTGTCCTCTTTGTTCGCGTAGGGTGTCATAAGGTGCTAACTTTTGGGATATTTCGCGATATTCCTGCCTCAATAGCTGAATTTCTCGATCTGAAACTGCCATTTGTTCGCGGAACACCCACAATTGCCCCTCTGTATCCTTGTACTCGTCCTTGGTTTTATCTACCACCCGATTCCAGTGATGTTCATCTAAAGGACGCTCACACAAGGGACAAATAGCATCAGGAGTGCGAAGCATTTGCAGTTTTTGCTCTAGTTCTCCCAACAATCTTTCATATTCTCGTTGTTGAGCTTGCAAACGTTCGATAAAATGCCGTCTTTCCTGCCCTTTTTCTTGGACTCGTTGCAGGTAAACTCGGTCTTTTTCCATTTGCTCAATCTGTATTCCCACATCCATTACTGCTTGTTGCAGTTGCGGTTGACGACGTGAGGAGCGTTGGAGTTGATTTTCTGTAGCTTGTAACTGTTCGAGTCGTGCTACTAAACCAGCATGAACTCGATCCAGTTGACTTTGCAAGTTTTGTCGTTGTTGCAATAAAGGAGAAACCTGCATTTGCAGTTCATCTAGCTGAGTCACCCGGCGACGAGCTGCGGTAAGTTGTGCCAAGGCAGCTTCTACTTCAGCAGATTTACTGAGAGTGTGCTGAATTTCTTGCTCTTGTTGTGCTAGGGCTGCTAATTGTCCTTGAACTTGTTGTAATTGCCTTTCGAGTTCGTGAATTTGGCTAGTTAATTGCTGTTGCTTTTGTTGACGCAGCGCCGTAGATCGGGTGTATTCTTGAAATTTAGTGGCAAAAGCTTCTTCTTGAGATTGCAGACTTTGATACTGAGTGTAGCCATTTTTGATCTCAGTTTCCTGATTTAAGATGGTTTTTAAATCTGAGAGCTGACTTTGTACTGCTAACTGCTCTTGTTGCAGGCGATCGCTATCTTGAGTAAGATTTTGATGTTGTTGCCTCACAAAGTTAAGTTGTTGTTGCCAATTTTGGCGCTGGTGCTGGACAACTTGCAAACTTTGTAATTGAATATTCTCGAAGGCTTGGACTTGTTGCAGTTGGTCAAGTTCAGTTTCTAACTCTGCTCTTTGGGCTTGCGTGACTTCACGTTGTTGCAGCTGGGTTTTGCTCGACTCCAAAGAACGTTCTAACTCCTCAGCCCTAGCTTTAAACTGGCGAGCAGATTCTTTTGCCCGTTCTTCCAATTCATCATATTGATTGAGTTTTAATAACTCAGCTAAGATTTCCTTGCGTTCAGTGGGGCGTTTGAGCATGAATTCGTCTGCCCGACCTTGACGCAAGTAAGCGGAATTAATAAAAGTATCGTAATCGAGTTTGATGTGTTCTAAAATTAAATCCTGAGTTGCCCTGACACCTTTACCAGTGATAGCGCGAAACCCAGAAGGTGTTTCTATTTGAAATTCCAGGACACCACTAGCACCGCGAACTCGTGTGCGAATCACCCGATATTTCTGCTGATTACATTGAAAAACGAAATCAACTCGAACTTCTTTGGCACCGGAATGAATCACATCATCTTCAACGCCGGCACGACTTTCACCCCAAATTGCCCATGTAATTGCTTCTAAAAGAGAAGATTTACCTGCACCATTGGAACCACAAATACAAGCCGTGTGCAAACCACGAAAATCTAAAGTTGCATCACGGTAACTAAGAAAGTTTTTGAGGATAAGTTGTACTGGAATCATTGAGGCTATAGCGCCACATCTAAGTGTTGGATTAAATAGCAGTACAGATGCACTCTTTGATAGTTTAGCTAGGCGAATATCAGTATTTTAGTACTTTAGTCCGTATTTTTACGAAAATTAACAATATGATGACCAAGTTTTTCCTATTAGGCAAATTATTTTGCCAATCTGCAAAGAAAAATTACCCTTCTAGTGCCTCAGTCAAATTAAAAATTAAAAATTAAAAGTTGGGTAGAGAGTTAGTTTAGCTTTAATAACAGCCAGAAACAATCTCCGTAAATCCTCGTCATAACATACACCACAGACACAAAGTTTAAACAGCTTATGACTAGCCTTCATCAATGGAAAACTAGCACCGCCGCACTCATGGCAATGGCAATTACTACTAGTGCCGTTGCTCCCATGATTGCCTTTGCTCCTGCTCATGCCCAATATAATATTGGGCAATCAAGAACAGTGACAATTCCTGCTAACGCCAACGTGACTTTTCCTGTGAGACACGAAAAGGAGAAAGTTGTTGTTAGTCGGGGGGAAACACTAGACCTAACATTGAAAATATCCAACGACATTACCGATAGTCGAAGAACTGTTTTAATTCCCAGGGACACTGAAGTTATAGGACAGCTAGAACCTGTATATTTCAACGGCAGAAACAGAGATAATGAAAATGTCAGAGGTGTGCGGTTCGTCGCCCGAGAATTAGTATTTCCCTCTGGCCGCCGCCAGTCAATTAATGCATCATCTCAGACAGTTACTAGACTAGAAAAAATTAGCCAAAATGATAGCAGCAGAGTATTAACAGATGCGGCTATCGGTGCTGGTGCTGCGACTGCCATTTCATTAATTACAGGTAACCGCAGAATTGAAATTTTAGAGCCTCTAGGCGGTGCGGCGGCTGGTGCTTTAGCCAGTGTACTGTTACGGAAAAAAGAAGCTGAAGTATTTGTCTTGAGACCCGAACAGGATTTAAGACTGTCACTCAACTCTAACTTAGTCATAGACCGCTACTAAGCCTTACTTCATTGCAACCGTGACTTTAATCATCTCCCATTAGCGATCGCTCACTCTAGTTGCAGTAGCGATCGCTTCATTTTTAGCTGCTTTAATAAATAACAAAATTCAAAAATATTTTATTACCGCAACTATTTTATTGATGTAGCGTCTGAGCAAATATCTAAGTTTGTTGAAAATAAAATACCCCCAACTTTGAATAAGTTGGGGGTCTGAAATTTGAATTTGTGAATACTCTCATTAATTATCAACTGTTAACCGTAATAATACGATACTTTTAAATCAATTAGCATTGTTAAAAAGATACTTATGAATAGAAATTTTAGGAACTTTTTATCACTTAACTTGTCTGAATAACTAACAGAAGAAAAATTAATTGTACTGGAGTAAATAGCAATGTTTAGTTTAAATCGTTGGCAATCTGGAACAGCTGCGCTTATGGCTTTGAGTGTCACAGTAGGCACTGTAGCACCCTTTATTACAGCTGCACCATCTTTAGCTCAAACCACTTTTTATGATGTTTCATCTAACTACTGGGCAGCACAGTTTATTCAACAATTGTCACAGCGAGGTGTAATTGCCGGATTTCCTGATGGTAGCTTCCGTCCGGAAGAGCCAGTAACACGCGCTCAATTTGCCGCGATGGTCAACAAAGCTTTCCAAAAAGCACCACAACGTCAAGCAATCAATTTTGTTGATGTACCTGGTAACTATTGGGCTTCCAGCGCCATTCGCCAAGCCTATACCATTGGTTTCTTATCAGGATATCCCGGTAATCGCTTTGAGCCTAACCAGAATATTCCCCGCCAGCAGGTTTTGGTTGCTCTAGCCAACGGTTTGGAATACCGACCAACAGCTAACACCGAAACTACTCTGCAATACTTCAGCGATCGCTTTAATATTGCTGATTATGCCCGTAGTCCCATCGCCGCAGCCGCAGAACAGAAAATTGTCGTCAACTATCCTAACGTTCAGTTTCTGAATCCCACCGCAACAGCCACAAGGGCACAAGTAGCAGCTTTTATCTATCAGGCGTTGGTCAGTTCTAATCAAGCCTCAGCAATTAATTCGCCTTACATCGTAGCTCTTCAACCTACTACGCCTACACCTATATCTGTGACCATTCCTCAAGGAACTGCTATTCCTGTGAAGTATGATCAGGCAGAAAAAATTCTGGTCACCAAGGATGAAACAGCACCCTTGACTCTGACAGTAGACCAAAATGTAGTTACCCAAGAAGGAACTGTAGTGATTCCTGCTGGTAGTCAGGTTGTGGGTCAACTTAGACCAGCTCAAGGCGGCTCTCAATTTGTGGCTGAAAAACTGGTTTTGACTGGAGGTCAAGAATACCAAATTAACGCTACTTCTGAAGTAATTACCAAAACTGAAACCATCAGAAAAGGTACTAGTACCAGTACAATTATCAGGAATACTGCATTGGGCGCAGGAGCTGCTGCTGCTGTGGCTGCTGTCACAGGCGATCGCGCGATCGCGACAGAAGAGGTCTTGGGTGGTGCTGCTATCGGTGGTTTGATTGGTCTATTCTTTGGTAGAAACAGTGTTGACTTAATCGCCATTGACCCCGACACAGATTTACAAATGACCATCAATCAAAATTTGCTGGTTTCATTAAGATAGTCATTTAGTTATTGGGCATTGGGCATTGAGAATTAAATTTTGCTCCTTGTCCCCTTGTCCCCTTGTTCCCTCATCTCCCTACTCCCTCTTCACAGGTAACCAAATAATAAAAGTAGTTCCCGGTGCATCGGGTGAAGTCATAGCTGAGTTAATTGCAGGGCTGAAAATTTCAATTTCACCCTGCATTTGTTCTATTAATTGTTTAGCGATCGCTAATCCTAAACCTGTGCCAGGAATTTCAGTTTTTGCTTGTACTCCTCGATAATGTCTTTCTCCCAAATGTGCTAAATCTTCTGGTGGAATCCCCCGACCAGTATTACTAATAGCAATTCCCAGAAAATTAGCTTTTTTTTGTCCCATTTGGATGGCAATTTTGCCGCCTGTAGGAGTGTATTTCAGGGCATTATCAATGATATTACTTAATGCCTCTCGTAATGCTTTAACGTTGGCACGTACTAGTGGTAAATTCCGAGAAATTTCTGTTTTTAGTCGGAGATTTCGCTCCTGCGCTATTGCTTTCGCTGATACTAATGAAGGTGCTAATAAATCAGCCAAATCACAATCAGTTTCGTTTTCTCCCGTTCCCGGCAATAAGAGAAATGGCGATGGTTCTTTTTGTACAGTTGCTTCTACAAATACTTCATTCTCGGACAACGACAGTGGTGCTAAATCTGTCTCTGTCCAGTCAATTACTTTGTCAAACTGTTGCAGCAATTCCTGGAGGCGATCGCTTTCCCGGACGATATTTGCTCCTACTTCTCGGTTGGGATCACCTGGTCGCAGTCGTTTTAATAGTAGTTTGCCAAAGGTTCGTATTGCTGTTAAAGGATTGCGAAACTGGTGCAACAAGTTATCGAGCAAATCTCGCTGCTGTTCTTGCAAAAGTTGTTGTTGATGTAGCTGATGCTGTAACCAGGCTCGACGCTGATCTAATATACAGGCGATCGCTAGTGTTTGCGCTATGCTTTGAATTTCGCTTTGCTCCTTTTCATTCCATGCCCTGTCTTCCCTACCTGTCACCAATAACCCCATCATCACACCTTCATGGATGAGAGGCAGGACAATTTGGTGTCCACTGAGCCGAGATTCGTCTTTTAAATGGGGTTGTTCAGCATCTGAGGTCTCTGTCTCCTGTGCAGAAATCGGAAATTCCGACCCTGCTGTCAATAACTTTCCCTGTTGCTGCGGTAGCACCAAAACATTCCCAACAGTTGCCTCAGCAATCTCTTTCCCTGGTTGTAATACTGCTGTTTCTGGGTAAACCACCACAGGAATTAGTTTTGCTTCACCAGTAGAAGCCTCTACTAATTCTTGTGTTAAGTAAACAACACTTAAAGATGCTCCTAGCCCTTGGGTTAACAGTACTATTTGCTCTCGGCATAGCGCCACAAAATCTGAACTGGCAGACATTAACATTTTTTAGCTTTTGCTCAGGATCACAGAATTTGAGGGAAGATGAAAGGAAGTTGCTTTGTTTTTCCTGACTCTTTTGAATAAAGCTTAACTAAATCTAGTCAGTAACGGTTTGCACCAGGGGATTATATGCTTCACCACTTTATGATTAATCTACGTCCAAAAATATTATTTTTCTTGTATCAAAAGTTAAAAAACTATTGATATTTTGAACTAGAACTTATATAATTACGACGGATTTTGTAGCTATCACTACAATCTATAGCTTGAAAGAGGAGGAAAATAGGTTGGCAAGAAGACGTAAGCGGAAAAGTCGTCGTCGCCAAGAAGGACGGCGCATACTTGAACATGTGCCTCAATATAGCATCGAAAGCGGCGAAGAAAAACCTGTGACAGCAGCGAGAAGATTCATTCAAGCTGAAGGAATTGCCCCACCAGCGTTGCTACTCGTAAAGCGAAATGAACACACCACAGACCGTTATTTCTGGGCAGAAAAGGGCTTGTTTGGTGCTCAATACGTTGAAGAAAACCATTTCTTGTTTCCCAGCCTGCGGGTATTAGAGGCTCCCGTCGGTTCAGAACCCTTAGCTGTTGCTAGTCGCTAAATCATAAATGGTTATCTTAACGTCTTGAATGTGGCTCCTGACGATCATTTAACTGGCAAAGTTGCTCAGTTTATGCAAAATTTTCATTTTTTTTAAGTTTGTGACTGATTTGCCAGTATATTTAGTCCAGTTAATTGGACTTAATTGGATAATCAACGACTTCTCCAGCCACGCTGGTTTGTCTGGGTTGATTTCTAGTCAAATGATGCAGAGGGGATTCAGGATAGAGCAAAATGCATCCAAAAGCGAGAGTTGAGTTGCGCTCTCCCCCAATGGATTACCAAGGAGGCTCTATAAAAAGATATAGTTTTTTCCCTACGATATTACATCGTAGGGAAAATTTACATAGCAGGAATTTATTAACCCTCCCTAGCGCCTAGTTTAAGTATTTATTTCTACAGTTATTCAGCAGATTTTAACTGTAGCGTCCTCTTTAACTCCATGAGTTCGTCTCGATGGGCAGTTACAGTAACTTTACTTGGGAAGTTCAGTTGATTCTGCTTTAATTCTTCTATTTGGAACGATACCTTCTCCAGTCTTCCTGCTTTTTTCCAATAAAACAGACCGCTCAAAGGTGACAGTAGTACTAATCCAAGAAATAGGGTACCGAAGTTAGGAAAAAGTAGTGATAAAACTAATGACAGGCAAGCCATACCAACAGATGCTAGCAGTGTTAAAAACACAGCTAAAAATAAGCTAGGTTGCACAAAACCTGCAAAAATCACTTGATTTTTTTCACGGTCTACCTCTGCCACTTGATAAGACCGCGAACGAAAATACTCCTTAACTTTCGGCATTAAAACAGCTTCGTCTTGCTCAAATACAAGTTTTTCTGTTGTTGTGCGATCTTTGGTTGAGGCACGAATAAAGAAAAACAGCCCAACCGATAACAACAAGGTTAGGAGCAAAGTAGATGGCAGAATAGCAGTATCCATAACTAAATTGTGATTTTTTTGATTGGAGGAGACTTATTCATGATCAATTATTTCGTTAATTTGTCCTCTCGTTGATGTAATCTTGCCAAAGACGCGCCAAATTTTGTGATTGATCTTGCCATTCTGGAGAAACTTGGTACATCCGCCTAGGGCGTCCTCGTCCTTCGAGTTTCTTCCAATACCCAGTGATAGCCCTTTGGTCTTCGAGAAATTTGATTGCACTATAAAGTACAGTATCCGAAAGCCGATAGGTTGGATATTCAGTTTCCAGTCGCTGTATCAACTCAGTTCCGTAGGATTCATTTTGTAACAAAATATACAATATGTAACAAACAGCTAGTTCCTGACAGAGATAAGTTGGCGGAGGATTTTCAAAGAATTGATATATATCCTCAAGTTTCATGGTTAGTGAATGGCTAAAAAATGCCTGGTGGTGGTATCTATAATCCTTGTAGTCAATATATAGTACTACTACAGAATAAGTAGGTATATAGGGCTACTTGGGCAGGATTTCCCAAACGTAAACATTAAAATGATTACCTATGCGGTCAAAGGCGTGGGACGGATATACAAGTTTTAGGAGCGCAAAATACTACGTTCCTACCCAAGCTCTAGGTGGTGTGGAGAGGAGCAATTAAATACAGTGGCTTGGTCACTTTCTTGGTGTCCAGTGATGCCGAGCTAGTTAGAACGGCCTAAGCATAAAATGCCATCGAAGAAATTTTACAGGTAAAATGCCGTTTTGTCTGTAAAAGTTAATAAACACTTTGTTTTAGAGTGGTTGTCCCCTTACAAAACATAAAAACTTCAGCCACATAGTTAATGTCGGGATGAAAGCCTATATGCTTGTAAACACAAACAAATCAGCATTTAGTACTGACTATGTGGACTTGAGACACTCATATCCCAGATGGTAAGTGTGATATTAAATTTAACAAGTCCTTAGCACATTGGTGATCAGTATGTCACAAAACCCCGACACCCCATCATCTTCCTCGAATATTCGAGCAATTGCCCAAACCTTTCGCCTGACAGGTTGGATTAGCCTCTGGATTCAATTAGTCTTAGGTGTTGTTTCTGCCATTATTGTGCTGCTGTTCGCCATATTTAGTCAAAGAGAGGGCAGTCCTAGTAATAACCCTGGAACTGGGTTTGGTGTGTTTTTAGCAGTTTGTGGAATTCTGATTTTGGGTGGGGGTATCTATTTAGCTTTCCGTTACACCAGAATTGGCAACCAACTACAATCCTCAAATCCCAGTAATCGCCCGCGAAAAAGTGAGACTTTGCAAGTATTACGCCTGGGAATGTGGGTGAATTTAGTGGGAATGCTAGTGACACTGTTAGGAGCACAAGCGATCGTTGGTACATTGGTAGCAAGGTCTATTTCCCCCCAGGCTGTAACAACCCAATTATTTGACCCTACCCGGATTATTAGCGGTCTAGATATGCTTGTAGTGCAGGCAAACATCAACACCGTTTCAGCGCACTTTGCAGGGCTTGTAGTCTCCATTTGGCTACTTAATCGAATTACCCGAACTTGAAATTCTCCTGCTATAGCAAGCCAGAATCAGTATATGCTGATGTTTTACCAAGAAGACACTAGGCAAAAAACAAAAGAAAAATCTGTGCTGGATATTAAGCAAATAAGGGAAAATCCCCAATTAATCCAAGAACGGTTGCACAGTCGTAGTGGTAAATACGACCTCGAACCGATATTACAGTTAGACAAACAACAACGGGAACTGGAGGGGACACGTAGTCAACTGCAAGCTCGTAGTAACGAAATTGGTAAAATTGTTGGGCAAAAAATTAAATCTGGTGTGAGTCCTCAATCTCCAGAAATTCAAGCCTTGCGGGACGAGGGGAATTCCTTAAAAGCGCAATTGAGTGAACTGGAACCGCAAGAAAAAGCCCTGAAAGCAGAAATTGAGCAACTTGTATTAGCATTACCCAACTTACCCAGTGACTCTACGCCTATTGGTAAAAGTGAAGACGAAAACGTTGAAGTACGGCGCTGGGGTGATGAATATCTTCCCCAAAACCAGAATATTCTTCCTCATTGGGAAATTGGTGAAAAACTGGGTATTCTCAACTTTGAGCGGGCTGTGAAAGTTGCCCAAAGTCGGTTTGTGACTCTCGTGGGTGCTGGTGCAGCATTAGAAAGGGCATTAATTCAGTTTATGTTGAAGATGCAAACTGAAGCCGGCTATGTAGAAGTTAGTCCGCCCTTATTAGTGAATACTGATGCTTTAACAGGAACCGGTCAGTTACCGAAATTTGCGGAAGAAAGCTTTAAATGTGCTGATGATGAATTGTGGTTGATACCCACAGCAGAAGTTCCCGTTACTAACCTTTACCGGGGAGAGATTTTAGCGGCGGAAGATTTACCAATTTATCACTGTGCTTATACTCCCTGTTTTCGTCGAGAAGCGGGAAGTTATGGACGCGATATGCGGGGTTTAATTCGTCTGCATCAATTCAATAAAGTTGAGTTGGTAAAAGTTGTTCATCCCAGTTCTTCTTTTGAGGAATTAGAAAAATTGGTGGGGAATGCGGAAGCAATTTTACAGGCTTTAAAGTTGCCTTATCGAGTCATCAATTTATGTACTGCTGATTTAGGTTTTGGATCTACGAAAACTTATGATTTAGAGGTGTGGCTACCATCTTCTGGTAAGTATCGAGAAATTTCTAGTTGTTCTAATTGTGTAGATTTTCAAGCACGCCGGGCTGATATTCGTTTTAAGGAAGCCGGTAAGAAGGGGACACAGTTTGTTCATACTTTGAACGGTTCTGGTTTGGCTGTGGGTAGGACTATGGCAGCAATTTTGGAAAATTATCAGCAACCAGATGGGACAATTTTAATACCAGAAGTGTTGCGATCGTTCTTAGGAAGGGACATTTTGTAAGTGGAAGAAGTTATGACTGAAAACATCTCAACATAACATCAAGGGATATATGGAAAAAGTCTGTATAATCACTCCTTCCAGGGTGGTTATACGGAAAATTTCAGTATAATATTTAAATTGCTACTAAAGAGGCTATGGATGATATTCGACATTACCGAGTTCAGGAGAGGCTAAATCTTGCGAAGCGAATTCTTGAGCAAGGTGAGCAACTGCGTGATCGTTCTTTAATCCAGCACGAAAATGATGGATGGACTCACCCCTACATTCAGCATGATGCATTGGTTAACTATTTACTTCTTACTTGTTTTGATATTCTGGGTCAGCCAAATGAATGGTTAATATTTGATTCTTGGCTTGAAGCGAAGCGAACAAAATCTGAACGTGAAGAAGCTGCTGCTCTGATTCCTAGTTCTGCGACATCTATAGAAGCTTCTCAACAAATGTATTCAAAATATCAAAAAAAATATGGAGTAAAATCGAGTTTTTACAAATTTCTTGATGAGATGTTAGAGGAGGAATTAAGAGAGCGTTTACTATTTGGCATTAAAATTATTCAAAGATAACTTAACTATGAAAACATTAGAAATAATCGTCACCATAACAAGCGATGGCAAATTGTTAGTTAATTCTCCTGTAGATATGCCAGTAGGTAAATATAATGCTGTGCTTGTGCTAGAAGAACAACCAATTGATGAGCGAGTTCAATGTTCTGTCAAAAATGCTCAGGCTCTTTTCAGGCAATATATTCCGGCTAATAGAAAACTTTCTGAAGAATTGATTCAGGAGCGAAGATTGGAGGCTTTGAGTGAGTGAAGTTGTTGTAGATGCCTCTGCTGTTTTAGCTTTGCTGAATCAAGAAACTGGTAGCGAAGAAATTTTGCAGTTTATTGGCAATGCAGCAATTAGTTCTGTCAACTTATCCGAAGTCGTAGCAAAGTTAGCAGAAGCAGGAATTCCTGAAGAAGATATTAGGCAGATTCTTGGTAATTTAAATCTTGAGGTTGTTCCTTTTAATGAAGAACAAGCATTTAAGGCGGGAATGATGCGTCCAACTACTAAGTAGGTAGGCACAAATAAAATCAACTATGTAAAGAAAAATGAATCAGCTTAAAACCCTCTTCCCTTCTGCCTCCTGCCTTCTGCCTTCTGCCTTATCCTAGCGATAAATTTTTCCACCCACCTACTTAAATCAATCGGACTTTCATTTGGCGATCGCGCTTGTCTAGCATTAGGTATATTGCTTAACCAACCTGTTATGACTACTGATCGTTTATGGGGTAGCCTAAGCGTGGGAATTGAAATTCAAGTAGTGCATTAGGTGGATGAACGATCACATCTATCCTCGCTTAGTTAATGAATGAACCCAATCAAACAAAATAATATTCCACCCTACGTGTTGTTCAAAAATCAAATAGTAATCCTATAGGCAAAGGTAAATGAGAGCAGGATTACCAGACTAAAAATTTACAAAGCTATGCACCCAACCATTGAGAAGTTCTGCGTGAGAGTTCGAGGTTATCTGTGGTGATTGAGAACGTTAGTGCGATCGCATCTCAAGTTCCAAAAACCAAAATTCTGGTATCGTATTTCCAGGCTGCTCATCACTTCACCAATTCACGGAAGCTTATGAACCGAATAGTTCGCTCTGCAATCATTACTCTTGTTGTGTTGAGTTGCACTTCCTCGATCCTATTTTTCTCAATACAATCAGCATCAACTCTACCAAAATCAGCGATTGAGCTTCCAGCCAGTATAGATATCGCTCAGAAAATTGATTTTAGCAGGCACTTTCGAGAATTAGGGGTTGAGGGTGCAATTCTGATTTATGACTTGAACAACGATCGCATTTTTCAACACAACCCACAGAGGAACGCAACAGCTTTTTTACCTGCATCGACATTTAAGATTCTCAACTCCTTGATTGCCTTAGAAACTGGGGTAATTTCAAATGAAATTGCAGTTCTAACATGGGACGGCATTACAAGAAGCATTCCTGAGTGGAACCGAGACCTGAATATGAAAGAAGCATTCAAATTATCTGCCGTTTGGTTTTACCAAGTTCTAGCTCGTCGAGTGGGGTATGAGCGAATGCAAAAATGGGTGGCTCAAGCTGGATACGGCAACCAAAAAATTGGTAGTAAAGATGATATTGATAAATTTTGGTTAGCGGGAGAACTGCGAATTACACCTCAAGAGCAAATTCAATTTCTCCGTCGTCTCTATAATAACGATTTACCTTTCTCCAAGCGATCGCTCTCCATTGTCAAAGACATTATGGTAAACGAGCAAACTCCAGACTACACAATCAGAGCTAAAACAGGCTTGTTTGGGTTTGATGACAACTTAACGCCGAAAATTGGCTGGTATGTGGGTTACTTGGAGAAAGGCAAGAATGTTTACTTTTTCACTACTAATATTGATGTTCGTAACCAGAAAGATATATCTGCTCGAATAGAGTTAACTCGGCGTTGTTTTAAAGAACTTGCCGTGCTGTAAGTAATTTATGTGAGGATGACTGCCAGAAAGACAAACTCAAATTTTGCGCGATTGTCAGTTAACAAAAGACGAATTTAAGAATTGGTTGTAGTGCGTAAGCGTAGCCAGTCGTAGACATCGCACCAGTGTTAATTTTCAGTTATCCCAAACCATAATGAGAGAGCGTAGTTCAGCAAAATGAGAAAGCCTAATAACTATTACGACACAATTGCTCACCTCTATGACCAAACGCGTTGGCTAACAGAATCCGTCGCTGAGGAAGTTGCAGATTTTATTCTCAAATTAGTAGACGCAAAGCCTGAGACATCTTTTTTAGAACCTGGTGTTGGCACAGGATTGAATGTTCTTCCTTTCGTCAAACGCGGCTATTCTGTAACGGGAATTGATGTTTCTCCAGAAATGCTTGACCAATTCAGACAAAAACTGGAAAAAATTCCTCCAAATCTGAAGCTGATTAATGCAAATGCTTCACAATTGCCTTTTACAGATCAGAGTTTTGACGTTGTGTTAACTGTTCACATGCTGCACACCGTTTCAAATCGGAAGATGTTTCTGGATGAGGTTATTCGCGTGTTGAAACCACAAGGTTTTTATCTCAATGCTCAATGGATTACTCCACCTGCACGCATGGAATTTGAGCGTTATTTCAAAGCTATTTTAGCTAAATATGAAGTAGAACCAGCATCAAAAAAGAAAGTAATCGAAGAAATCAACATAGAAGACTATTTTTATAACAAAGGTTATCGGTCAAGCTATATGATTGCCAAAGAGTGGACAGTAAGCAACACTGTAAAAGAACTCCTCAGTTTTTTTAAATCACGAGCCTACGGGTTATGTTGGTCAGTATCGGACGAGATATTTCCTCATGTCATGAGCGAGTTTGAAAAGTTTTGTGTTGAACACTATAATTCCTTGGCAACAGAGTTATCATCCCAAGCAAAGTTTGAGATATGGGTGTATACAGCAAGCTAACCTGTGACAGTGCAGTGGGATAAAGGTTGTCAGTAGGTCTTAAAAGTTACCTAAAACTGTACAAATTCACCGTTAAGGCACTTTTGGAATTTATAGATGATGAACGACAAGACGTTTTTACACCTTGCAGTTGAAGCACTTCGTAACTATGGTTTAGAAAACGCTCAGCTAACGCGCTTAGGTGGAGCAAGCAACATTAACTTTAAAGTAGATGTTGACGATATATCCTATTTGCTGCGTCTGCACACATCTGCACTTCATAACCGAGACACAATATGGTCAGAACTAGTTTGGTTAAGCAGTTTGCGTGGTTTTGGTTTTTATCTTTATGACCTTGCTTTAGCGCTGATGGAGCTTGAGGAGCAACAACAGAAAGTCTTTTTACAAGGTTACGAATCTGTAAAACCATTGCCTGCTGATTACACAAATCTCAAGCAGGTGTTCTTATGCTTGGCTTACCTCGATAACCTTGGCTTTCTTGTTGCCAATCCTGAGGAGTTAGCGTTTGTCATGAAAGAATTGCCGTTGGTTGTTGCAGCGTTTTGTAATGCAGTAGAGACAGTGCTTTAACAGAGAACATGGTTTATAATTAGAGTAAATATTAATAAATATGGAAAAAACTATGCCTAAAGTTACAAATTATCAGCAAGAAATTACCAATCGAATTACACCGATTGTAGACCAATTAATTAACAGTAATAGCTTATATCAAGTAAAATTAAATCGACAAGAAATAATTGAAATATTAGTGGAGCTATTTGAGCAGTTTTCACCGGAAGAAATGAGAGCTATTAACGATTATGAAATGAGGCGCAGAATTAGAAAAATACTGACATTAGAGGCTGTTTCAGGTACATTAAATGATTTGACACCTGAGCAAATAGCAACTTTCGATGCAGTGGTATCAGGAATATAACTCAATTGACTTATTTACTAGATTCAAATATTGTTACTTATATTTTAAAGAAAAATATATATGTCGGTAATAAATTAAGAAAAGTAAGTTTACGTGGAGAAGAAGTATTTATTAGTTGTATAACTTACTATGAACTTAAGCGAGGACTTTTAGCTATAAATGCTACTAGACAGTTAGCTGATTTTTATCAATTTTGTAATGAATATAAAGTATTATTTTTGGATGATATAGAAATTATAGAAAAAGCCTGCGAAATTCATGTAGATTTACAACGCAGGGGTTTTACTATCCAAGAGCAAGATATATTTATCGCCGCTACGGCAATTATACGCGGTTTGATTTTAGTTTCTAATGATTCTGATTTGCTCAGAGTACAGGGCATTAATTTAGAAAATTGGGCAAAAGAATAACTGCATAATGCAATGTCTACGACGAGCGACACCTACGCAGTATCACCAAATCTTTTGAATTAAAGTAGCGATCGCTCAAACTATAATGAAAAGACACAAAGGTGAATGAGAGCGTATGGCCATGCTAAAAAGTTAGAAAGCTATCTATGAAAGCGGTCAAGTAACATGAGTATCGGAACAGCCGCAGGTTATTACTGCTCGTGTGATTTTCACTATCCTAGAAGAAACTACCCCATTGAATATAGGACTTACGCAAAATACTTCCCTAACTCTTATTCCTCGCATTCCTCGGTGTTACGCCATTTGCTACAACGCGGGAAACCCGCGCAACGCAATGGCTCCTCTGTGCCTCTGCGGTTTGATTCTTCCGTAACTTGTGCGTAAGTCCTAGAATAAACCGCGCACGCTTCTTGTCTCTATTGCTGATAAAGGCAGAACTCTAGGAGATGTTATCACATAAATTTCATAAGGTATTGAAATAACATGTTAACAATAAGCTACCCACATATCGAAAAAAATGGGAATCAGCCCGCAAGATTACAGCGTTTACCTCGTATTAGAGTAGCGCAAATTGTTATGGATTATCTTGCCTATGGTTGGTCAGTAGAAGAAATGTGTCGCCAACATCCTTATTTAACTCATGCTGAAGCTCATGCAGCTATGGGTTATTACTTTGACCATCAAGAAGAGGTTGATCAAGAAATTAAGCAAGAATGGGAACAAGTGCAAACAAATAATAACGATTCAGTAAAATCTCCCTTTTATAGCAGAATGAAAGCAAAAGGACTGCTGTAAGTGCCTATTTCTCTCTATATGGATGTTCATGTCCCTGAAGCTATTACATCACAATTGCGTCGTCGGGGTGTATGATGTGTTAACGTCCTTGGAAGATGATACGCAAGAATTGCCTGATAATAAATTATTAGAGAGAGTGACACAGCTTAAACGAGTCCTCTTTACTCAAGATATCCGTTTTCGGGTATTAGCTGAAACTTGGCAAATAGAAGGAAAACAGTTTTCAGGATTAATCTTTGGACATCAACTTGGCGGCACAATTGGTCAATTTGTTAAAGACTTAGAATTGATAGCAAAAGCGTCAGAAGTTGATGAATGGACGAATTCAGTAGAGTATATTCCTTTCAAGTGAGAGCGCATAGGCGTAACACTTCGTAGACATTGCCTCACTTAATCCAGGCATCGCTTGATCCTGTAGGATGATAGGAGTCTCTGTGCCCGTGCCTAAACTACTACAATAAAAATAATATATTCGCATATTTTGATTAATTTGCTCTATGTCAGTTTTAGCAGCGATCGCAGTCTTGGCTGTTCTGATCTTGGTACACGAGTTGGGACATTTTATCGCAGCCCGTTCTCAAGGTATTCTCGTTAACCGCTTTTCTTTGGGGTTTGGCCCCATTCTTTGGAAGTACCAAGGATCGCAAACCGAATATGCTATCCGCGCCTTTCCCTTGGGAGGCTTTGTTGGCTTTCCCGATGATGACCCAGATAGCGATATTCCACCCAATGACCCGAATTTGCTGCGTAACCGGCCAATTTTAGACCGGGCGCTCGTCATCAGCGCGGGAGTCATCGCAAATTTAATATTTGCCTATTTACTACTGGTAACCCAGGTGAGCATTGTCGGCATAGGCCAAGCCAGCCAACCAGGAGTTTTAATTAAACAACTAGCACCAGAAGTTAGTTCTGTCGCCACCGATGCAGGGATTCAACCAGGAGATGTCATCTTAGCCGCAAACCAAAAACAGTTTGGAACGGCGTTGCAAGAGATAGAAACGTTCAGGGACATTATTAAAAATAATCCAGGTCAACCCGTCCAACTAGAAATTGCCCGTGGTGAGCAAAAACTCTCTGTGAAGGTGATTCCGGAAGATACGTCAGCTGGAGGCTCTATCGGTATTGGACTGGCTCCCAATGGCGAAGTTATACGTCGTCCTGTGACTAATCTGGGGCAAGCTTTAAACATTGGTGCTACGGAATTTCAACGCCTTGTCTCTATGACATTTAAAGGGTTTGGGCAACTGATCACCAATTTTGGCGAAACAGCAGGTCAAGTAGCTGGGCCGATCAAAATTGTGCAAATTGGTTCTAGCATCGCTCAAAATGATACAGGCAGTTTGTTTTTCTTTGCTGCTTTGATTAGTATTAACTTGGCAATCATCAATATTTTGCCTTTACCAGCTTTGGATGGTGGACAATTAGCATTTTTGCTGATTGAAGGTGTGCGCGGTAAGCCATTGCCTAACCGGATTCAAGAGGGTGTGATGCAAACTGGTTTGGTGCTACTGTTAGGATTAGGTATTTTTCTGATTGTTAAAGAAACTACCCAGTTAACTTCTCAATTGGAATGGGTGCAAAAGTTGTTCCAGTGAGTGTTACCCGTAAATCGCCATCTCAGAAGCAACGAGCGTTAGCAATTCTCGCTCGTTTGCAGAGTCTATATCCCGATGCAACTTGCTCTTTGAATTATGCAACACCAGTACAATTGCTGGTGGCAACTATTCTTTCCGCTCAATGTACCGATGAGCGAGTAAATAAGGTAACACCAGCCTTATTTGCGCGGTTTCCAGATGCAGCTAGTTTGGCTAATGCTGACCTAGAAGAATTAGAAAATTTGGTGCGTTCTACAGGGTTTTATCGCAATAAAGCGAAGAATATTCAAGCCGCCTGTCGGATGATTGTCAGCGAGTTTGACTCTGTAGTTCCCAACCAAATGGAGCAGTTATTAAAGCTGCCAGGTGTAGCTCGAAAGACGGCAAATGTAGTCCTAGCTCATGCTTATGGGATTAATTCTGGCGTTACAGTAGATACTCATGTTAAGCGTCTTAGTCAACGCTTGGGTTTAACAAAGTATCCTGACCCCATCCGCATTGAAAAAGATTTAATGGCGTTGTTACCTCAACCAGATTGGGAAAATTGGTCAATTCGCCTGATTTATCACGGTCGTGCTATTTGTAAAGCCCGTTCTCCTGCTTGTGAAGCTTGTCAGTTGAGCGATTTATGTCCTACTGGGAAAAAACAGTTGGTGGCAGGGTAAAGGAGATAAAAAATCCCTAGAATTGATGGGGACATTGTAGAATAGAAAATGCTGTCTTTAAATCAGTTAGAGAATGTATGGCTAAAAAAAGCATGATTGAGCGCGAGAAAAAACGCGCCAAAATGGTAGAAAAGTACGCCGACAAGCGGGAAGCGTTGCTAGAAGAGTTCAGAACAACAGAATCTCCTTTAGATAAGTTGGAAATTCACCGGAAAATTCAACAGCTACCCCGGAATAGTGCGCCCAGTCGCCGCCGGAATCGCTGCTGGGTAACTGGTCGTCCCAGAGGTGTTTACCGCGATTTTGGACTATCTCGGAACGTGCTACGGGAATGGGCGCATGAAGGTCTTTTGCCTGGTGTGGTTAAGTCTAGTTGGTAGTCAGTAAACAGTAATCAGCCTGATTACTGTTTACTGCTAATTAGCAAAATTATTGACCGCAGCAACGGTCAATGCCTAGACTCTCTAAGAGTAGATCGCTGACGGCGTTGGCGATCGCAAACTCTCCATAAAAACTTTTGGAAAAATCAAATGCTTGCATCTCTGTGACAATAGCTATTACCAGAGATCCTAGGTCATTTTCTCCCTCCATGCGTTGTCGGACAAAAATTTGAGCCGCACGTTGGGCAATTTTTTGATTGACTATTTCAGGTAAGAATTCTGTGTCTAGCCACCGTAATAAACGGTCTTGTAACCATTCACCTTCGAGTTGGGGGTTGTGAGACGGTGGTAGAGTGATGGGTGGAATTACTTCAGTCATCTTTTTTAAACGCAGAGAAATGCTGAGAGAATCGCAGTGAACCAGCGCTGTGGGAGGGTTTCCCACCGCAGGCGACTGGTGAACCCGGAGGGAGAAACATCCTTAGTGTTGCTCTGGGGTTTTTTTTATTTTGCTTAATTATGCAATATGATATCGCTGCTATTATTCGGGGTTATGCTCAAGGTTATTTTCTCATGGCTGACGACAATACAGGCCTGGGATGGTATGGAAGTCGCGATCGCACTTTGATTCCCTTGGATGAGCGATTTCATTATCCTAGGTCGTTGCAGCGTGTTCTCAATCAAGAGCGTTTTACGGTGGCGATTAACCGAGATTTTCAGGGTGTGGTGATTGGTTGTGCTAACCGCGAAACTACGTGGATTTCACGGGAGTTACAAGAGATTTACTGGTTACTTTACCAGAATGGTTATGCTTATAGTTTTGAAACTTGGCAGGGTGATGAACTAGCTGGGGGAATTTTAGGGATTGTCATTGGCGGTGCTTTTATTGGTGAGTCGATGTTTTACCGCATTACTGAAGGCTCGAAGGTGGCGATGGTGAAGTTGGTAGAAAGATTGCGTCAACGCCAGTTCATACTGTTTGATGCCCAAATGATGAATCCCCATTTAGAAAGATTTGGTGCTTATCGTATTGGGGATGAAGAGTATCAAACTTTACTTAAAAAAGCATTGCAATGTAATTGTTATTTAATGTAAGTGTTGGTTTTGACTCCCAAATTTAAACGAGCATTCCACAAGTTTGTAAAGCGAAACGTTGACCTCCACAACTACCTGAGAGCGATCGCCTGTTAACATGAATGAGAATCTGGCATTGTGAAGATAAACACAATACCAGGCGGGTTTATTTTGTATAGCCGTGACTTCTAGTGGACAGAACTGGTAGTAAATTAGACTCTCTCAGCCCTACTTTACCCAAAATAAAGCTAACTCAATTCACAAAATGTTATTGAGCAGATCCTTCATCTGTACTGTTTTCACCAGGAGCTGAAGCACCACTACTGGAGGTACCATTTGACTGGTTTACCCCTTGAGGTGGAGTAGTTTGAGCAGGCTCCCCAATATTAGGTGATGAATCGTTTCCTGTCTCTGAATTAGGAATGTTGGGGGTTGGATTTGTGGGGATTGGTGTCTGCGTTGCAGGCGAGTCACTTTCTGGGGGAGAAGGAGGTGAAACGGGAACAGGTATAGGTACTTCCCTCGTTCTTTCGATGATTGTGGTTTGTGGCTGAGGCGATGGACTAGTATTATCTGGTGTAGGAACTAATACTGGTACAACATTGTCTGCTGGTGTGTTGTTGCGCTGGTTAAAATACCAGATAAAACCTACAATTACAGCAACTAAAGAAGTCAGAATAATACCCAATAGCAAACCCCTACTAGCGTTATTATGATCTCGTTCAGCTAAATTAGCTTGCTGATAATTACGCTCAATATTTTGACCTTGTACATAACCCTGCCCATAAGAGTCGCTACTCTGGAGGGTTTCGGTGTTGCGCGTCAGGTTAGTACGAGTATTACCATGAATATCTGTGGAAGATTCCTGGCTAATATCAGTGTTTTCGCTTTCGTGATTATTGGGAATAGACATAAATATTGATTTGACTCCTGAAAATGAGATTGAAAAACTAAATTTGTGGAAGAAAAAAAGATTTGAACAAAATTAAAAACGGATGTTGCTGATAGATATTGAGTTTCATTTGTTACCCAAGGTCGAGCGATTAACAGAATAACCCCTGTGATCATCTAATCGACTCTATCCCTGGGCAGGAGTTAATCTCATTCAAAAGAAAGAGTACCCAAAGAAAAATGTTATTATGCTGCAAGGTGATAGATATATTAAAAATTGTTTTTAAGCTTCAATAAATTTTTGATTTTTTGACACCATCTTTTGATAAAAAATTTAGGTTTTGATCGGTATATTCGACTTGAGGTTGGAGATGCTGAAGTTTTTTTTGAAGTTCTCCCACCTTGTTCTAACTGTTCAGCTTTATTTAAATCTGAAGTGGCTCGATATTCATATCCCAGTTGAGAACAAACAAAACCCCGATATTTGTACGCTTCAATGTAGTGAGGATTGAGACGAATAGCTCTAGTAAAATCGGCGATCGCTTCCTCATATCTGCCTCTAGAAGCATTCTCTACTCCCCAGTTATAAAAGGTTTCTGCATTCCAACGATTGACAGATATATTGATTTTATTAGTTGGTGTATGTATGGTTTCAGATGAGGGCGTACTGGCAACTGCTGGCTGTTCAGACTTGAGCTTGTTGTAAGCTACATTGATTTCTTTGATTTTTTCCTCTGCTTCTTGTTTTTGGCTAGGGTCAGCAAAGCGATCAGGATGCCAAATCTTCACTAGCTTACGGTAAGCTTGCTTCACCTGTTCCTGCGATGCACCAGGCTTCAGCCCCAGAATTTCATAAGCATGATTGATGTCGAGGTAATCGCGCATACTGTAAAGAAACAGGCAACTATGATAAATCTATGTTAACTATTCCCTTAAATCCCCTTCAATCAACCCAAACACCTCATAGTGGATACCATTGGGATGGTAGTAGTCGCCGTTTCTTTGAAGGTTGGTATTATCGCGTAACTTTACCTGACTCTGGTCAAACCTTTGCCTTCATGTACTCTATCGAAGACCCCATTGGTAGTAAACCCTACAGTGGCGGTGCAGCTCAAGTACTGGGGCTAAATGATGAATATCTTTGCCGTACCTTTCCTGATGTTAAAAAATTTTGGGGTAGTCGAGATGTTCTCGGTTTAGGTCACTGGGGGAAAACCGACCTCAAAACCAAACCTCTGTATCTCCTTCCAGCAGAGTTTGACCTACATATTCAACAAGGTTATCAAGCCACAGCTACCTTAAATCAAGGAAAGATTCACGACCCCGGAACTGGTAATTATTGCCGTTGGCTGTACGAAATTCAGCCAGTATATTACTGGGGTGACCAAAATAGGATTCAGCAATCAACCGCCGGTTGGCTGTCATCCTTACAGATTTTTGAGCCTGGATGGCAAATTTTAATGGCTCACGGACTAGCAAGCGGTGAGATTGATTGGAATGGTCAAATCTATGAATTCACTAATGCGCCAGCTTACGGCGAGAAGAATTGGGGTGGTGCTTTTCCCCAAAAATGGTTTTGGCTAAATTGTAATAGTTTTGAAGGTGAGCCTGACTTGGCCCTAACAGCTGGCGGTGGTAAACGCGGTGTGTTGTGGTGGATGGAATCTGTAGCAATGATTGGCTTACACTATCAAGGCAAGTTTTATGAATTTGTGCCTTGGAACTCAATAGTAGAATGGGATATTCAGCCTTGGGGTAGATGGCAAATGCGAGCGAGAAATTTAAATTATGAGATTGAATTGGCAGGAACCACGCATCTACCTGGTACACCCTTACGTGCGCCGACAGCAAATGGTTTGTTATTCTGTTGTCGGGATACCATGCAAGGAAAGCTAGATTTGGAGTTACGAAAACTAAGTGATAGACAACCTAAAATCATCCTGAAAGCACAAAGTGGTCTTTGTGGTTTAGAAATTGGCGGCGGTTCTTGGGATAATTCTTGGCAATCTAGCTAAGACTACTGCTATCATAATATATGCTTCGTAGTTGGGGCTGTAGCTCAGCTGGATAGAGCGAGCGCCTCCTAAGCGCTAGGTCGCCGGTTCGAATCTGGCCAGTCCCGTCCTCAGAACAACATTAACTAAAGAAAGTAGTCGCCAGTGTTTGATGAACTGTCCAATCCAGTGTAGGATAGGGCATCAATTAGGATTGACAAAGTTAAGAAGTGTCTTAACAAAAAAATGTCAGTTCACATCCAAAGTAGATTTTTGACAAATCTGCTAATCTACAGTAATTGTTTATCTTTTTTCATAGGAAATCCTGATCTCAAAAGACGAATTCATCGAGCCTTGAAGAATCTATTGTTTACAGGTCATTCATTTCGATTTATGGTTTTTGCCTTACCACTGCTAATGTGGTTGGGATACCAGGAATCGCAAAAAGATTATGTACAACCCCAAGCGGTATTGGTCTTGGGTGGTTCTACGTCATATTTAGAACGAGAAAAATTTACAGCCAAATTTGTGCGTGAACATCCAGATTTACCAATTTGGATTACTGGTGGTAGTCCACCTGCATCAACTCAAAATGTATTTACCAAAGCGGGAGTTGATGCAAAACGTTTACACTTGGATTATGAAGCAGTAGATACTGTGACAAATTTTACTACGTTGGTAGATGATTTGCAAGCTCGTGGTATTAAGAGTGTTTATTTGGTTACTTCAGAGTTTCATATGCGCCGTGCTCGTGTCATTGGCGAGATAGTTTTAGGTAGTCGGGGTATTCAGTTAAAACCTGTACCAGTACCTTCAGAAAACATGCATGAATCCGTGGACAAATCTATCCGTGATGGAGCAAGAGCCTTACTTTGGGTAGCTACTGGGTACACTGGTGCAGATCATAGTAGAAAGCGTTGAGCTAAAGAATGGGGAGATGAGGGGATAAGGTGACAGGTGACAGGTGACAAGAACGAAAATGCTTCCTTAGATCCCCATTCCCCATTTCCTCATGCTGCCATTTCTTGCACTAGGACATAGGGCTGGAGAATGAGAGTATGAAATCGCTTACTGCGATCGCTATTCCAGTTTCCCATTTGTGCATCAGAAGGTTTAGCCATTAATTGCTGATCAATCCATTGTTGCACTGATGAAACTTGATCACTGGCGATCGCCACTCCTACATCGAGCAAGTCCAAATCCTGTGCTACTACAATCACTGCATCCCGTTGTACATGAGGAATTAGCCACTCCCACTCAGCCTCATCCAGATTTGCTGTTAGTTCTGTTCTTAAATCCGACATAATTCCCCGTCTTTATGCGTCTACGGCCGATTTTACAACATTAGTTCCTTCTATCTAGTAATTGACAATTGACCGAAAAACAAAAAAATGCAAGCCCCAGAGCCTTCACTTTGTTCAGGACACTACGCGATTTATTCATGGAAAAGAAAAGAATGCAGCTCAACGTTATTCAAGCCTCCAAATTCATCTGTGGGTGGGATCTTCAATTTTTAATTTTTAATTCCCCGAAGGGGCTGACTAAACCTCCGCTTTCATTTCATCGATTTCAAACAAAGAGACAATTATTCCCGTAATTGGAATAGAAATAAAAATTCCCAATAAACCTGCGACTCTAGCACCTATTAATAAAGCAAAAAATACTACTACAGGATTAAGATTCAGCGCTCCTTGCATAATTCGAGGTGCCAGCAAATTATCTTGAATTTGCTGTAGTACAATACATGCTGCCAATACTTTTAATGCTAACCAAACATTTTGAGATAATACAATTAACGTAACCGTGCTAACTCCTAGTGTTGCTCCTATGCCTGGAATTATATCTAGTATCCCAATTATTAAAGATAATATAAGTGCAAAAGGTACTTTTAATATGGAAAAAACCAGAAAAGTTGAACTTGTTAGGAATAAAGTTAATAATAACTGACCTCGAAAAAATCCTAAAAAGTTACGTCTGATAACAATTGTAAATTTACTGCGGCGGTGTTGAGGGATGATCTTGATGATTAAATTCCACAGCTTTTCTCCATCTAGTAACATAAAAAAGGCTACAACTGCAATTAATATAAAGGTGACAAAATTAGTCAGAATTTTTTGCAAAAAAGCTAAACTAGTTACTAGTGTGGATACAGCTTGATTTCGCAACTGCTCTTCAATTACTGTTAAATCTATTTGTAAATTACGGCTACGGAGAAACTCTTCAATTCTCTCTAACACAGGTATTAAAGAGCTTAAAAACACAGAGATACTATCAACTAATTGTTGTCCTTGAGACAAAACTGCTAAACCCACAGTAATGATCAAGCTCCCCAGAATTAAAATACTGAATAAAAAAACTACGATCACTGCTATACCATTAGGCAAATAAGGCCGTAACCACTCCACAGGATAGCTGAGTAAAAAAGCCAAAATGGCAGCAAATGTAAAAATAACGATAACCGCTTCAAAGTAAGCTAAAAGCTGAACAATTGCCCAGCCAGAGGCGACAAACAGCAGAAAGCGGACTAACGCCAAATTATTCAATCTATCCCAAACATTCTTGGCTGGAAAGCCACTCATATGCTGTTTATGGAAAGGGTAGATAAGTGTTAATGGTGCCTAGCAGTTGTATTTAAGCACAAAGCTTACTTGATTGCTAGAGCGCGTTGACTTTCAGCATATAAAGACCAAGTGGCGATCGCTACTTCCCTAAAGCATATTTCTTAGCGTCCCAAATCATGCAATTGATTAATTGCTGTAGCACATTGATGTGTCACAGCTTTTAATTCTTCTTTATTAGTAGAACTGGGCGTATCAATTAATTTACCAATCCTAATAGTTAAGGGAACTGCACGAGGTATAGACGAGCCTTTTTGTAATATCTTTTCAGAACCCCATAAACTCACCGGCAATAATGGTGCTTTTGCCTTTGCCGCTAGTAGTGCAGCGCCTCTTTTAGGATCTGTCACCCTACCATCTGGAGTGCGAGTACCTTGTAAGAAAACACCTACAGCCCAGCCATGATCAAGATACTCCAGGGCTGAGCGGATAGAATTGCGATCGGCACTGCCCCGACTCACTGGGTAAGCACCATACAATTTAATTGCTTGTGCCAAAACTGGGACTTCAAATAACTCTTCCTTAGCCATGTACGCTACTGGACGACGTACACAATTAGAAACTATTGGCGGATCAAAGTAACTAGCATGATTACTTACTACCACTAGTGGCCCTGATTGGGGGACATTTTCCACCCCATAAATTCGCCCCCGAAAGTAAGCATGGAGTATGGGGCTGACAATTGACCATTTAAAAGCGTGGTAAAGTGCCAGACTAATTAAAGGTTCGCGTTCTCTGGTCACGGAAGATAATTCAACTAAGACTAAAATTTAGCATAAGCGATCGCGATCGCTTTTGCTTACTGCTTGATGTGGTAATGGTGATTGGGGACTAGGGACAATTCAATTCAATGACCTGCCAACGGCAGGCGCTTTCTTGTCTATGTATTCAAAAAAGAGAGTAATTTCTGCAAATCAACCCATTTACCTTCTGCTTGGACTCTGCCTGCTTCCAAAACAATAATATGATCAGCCTGTTGTAATAGTGTGGGGGAATGTGAAACTACTAAGCAAGTTGGTGTCCAGGCGATCGCCCCTGTTGAGGAGTTGGTCTTAATTGTAGTAAACAGACGTTCCCATAAAATTTTTTCTGTCTGAACATCCAAAGCACTAGAAAGATCATCAAACACCAGCAGTTCGGGTTGTCGCACAAACATTCGAGTTGCGGCCACTCGTTGCACTTGCCCAGCTGAAAGTCGCATCCCATTTGATCCTATTTGTGTTTCTAATGCCTCTGGCATGATTGCTAAATCTTGTTCAAAGACTGCTAGGGCGATCGCTTGTTTTAGCCATTTTTCTTCTACCTCTAATCCCAATCGCAAATTCTCACTCAATGTTGCGCTCAATAACTGCGGCACTTGGGGAGTATAGGCACTGCGAGGTGGTACAAAAAAATGAGTCGGTTGCTCAATTTTGTGACCATTCCAGTAAATTGAACCAGATTGCATTGGTAGTAATCCTAACAATACTCGTAGTAATGTAGTTTTACCAGAACCAATCCGACCTGTAATTGCTGTTAAACTGCCACGTACAAGTTTCAAGTTCACTTCATGAATTCCTCGTCCTGTATCGGGATAGTGATAAGTCAGATTAACAGCCATTAATTCATGCAGACGGGAGGTTTCAGTTAGATGAGGTTGGGTGATTTGTGGTAAATCTGGTTTGTGGCCTAACAGATTATTTAAGTAAAGGTAGTGATGTTCTACCAAAGTTTGCACGGGCGCTTTACCCAGCAAGGTGGATAACCGCTCAAAGGAAACTTCAGTTTGTTTGCAAAGTAGAATAAATCTGCCTAAATAATCTAAAAATCCGGTGATAAATGATAGATAGTAGATAAATAGCGCAAAATCTCCTACAGAGAGAGTACCATTTCCATCTGGCATTGCCTGGGATGCCAGCAGCAAAATCCCACCTGTGCCAAGACTGACAAGATTCTGAAAAACAGATTGCAAAATCGCTGTCAGGACTTGATCTTTGAGTATGAGTTGACGACGTTGTTCACTCACGTTTCTGAAATGTTGCAGCACATCTTTTTGTGCGCCTGCAACCTTAATCGTCTGAATTCCTGTAAATAAATCACTAATTAAACCAGTTACCTGTTGAGTAGCTTGGTAACTGGCTTGTCTGTAGCGTTTCAGGCGAGATTCTGCTTGTTGAACTACTCCAGCAATACCAACTAGGGGAAGAAAAACAAACAAAGTCATTTGCACATTAACATTCAGGAGAATAGCCACCGAACCGAGTACGATTAGCCCATAACCAGGAAGGCTACCAATCCAGGCAATGGTTTCTTCAATTTGCTCAATATCATCTCGAAAGTAACTAATTACCTCACCCGATGATACGGTTTTCGGGTTCGTACCAGAAGTGGTTAATGGTTGCGCCCCTGGTTGCACAAATAAATGTTTGAGGAGATTGTGCCGTAACAAAGAGCTAATGGCAAAATGCAGTTGTGTATTAGTGAAGCGACCGATCACAATCAGGATAATTCGCGTCAAACCTGTGATAAGTAACAGTGCTATGATTGCCCAAGCTGAAAAACCAAGTTGGGAATTGCCTGTTAAAGTGTCAAAAAATTCTCGAATGATTAGTCCTGGTAAAATAGGCAAACCCATTCCCAAAGTCCAGATAATGCTGTCGATCGCGCATAGTTTTGGTTGGTAAAGAATTATACGCCAAATCAACTTGCCAATAGGCAGTTTTGGGTAGGTCTTCATGACTGAAAGCTCGCTTGCAACAATTGTGAAAATCGGGAATTGGGAGTATTGGCTAGGGTGAGGCGATCGCCATACTCAACTATTGTGCCATTGTCCAAAATCAAGATTTGATCTGCTCGCTGCACTGTAGCTAAACGATGGGCAATGATCATGCCTGTACGATGGTGCAGAAGTTCAGTAATTGCTTGGTTCATCAAGACTTCTGTTTGCGGATCGAGACGAGAAGAGGCTTCATCGAGAATGACAAGTCCGGGATTTTTGAGAAAAATGCGGGTAAAGGCAAATAATTGCGCTTGTCCTGCCGAAAGTCCACCCTTGTCAGCGCCTAACAAGGTATCTAGTCCTTGAGGTAAGGCATAAAACCAAGACGAAAGTCCCAAGCGATCCAAGGTGTACAGAATTTGTTTGTCACTAATGCGGGAATTAAACAAGGTTAAATTATTGCGTACACTGGTTTGGAATAGTTGTACATCTTGAGTCACCATTCCCACTCGCTGCGGTAAATCAATGAAGTTAATTGAGTCGATAGCAATGTTATTGAGGCGAATACATCCCTGTTGGGGGTCGTAAAGCCGTAGTAATAGTCGTGCCAAAGTTGTTTTACCACTACCTGTGCGTCCTAAAATTCCTAATATTTGACCTGCGGGGAGATGGAAGGAGATGTTTTGCAGCACTGACTGTGTGTTTGACTTTTCCCCCTGTTTTGGCAAGTCTTGTTCATAACTAAACCAAACATGGTCAAATGTAACCGCAAGTGAACCAGTGGGAAGCAGGCGATCGCTACCTAAACTCAGCTGAGATTGAACTTGTAAGATATCTCGGATACGGTGAATACTAGCTTCGGCTTTTTGTAAATCTTCCAGTTCTTCGCGAATTGTTTCTATTGGCTGCCTGAGGAGATTGCTGTAATGAAATAATAAATAGATACTACCAATGGTGATCACTTGCTGCCACCATAAATAGGTACAGACACACAAAGCGATCGCATTTCCCAAGGTAAATAAACCTATAGAAGTTCCCCAAAGTACTGTTCCAGCAAAACGTGCTTTGTGATAGACAGGTAGCCATTGTTGCAAGATGTGATAAAAGTGGTGTATAACATAGGCGATCGCACCATTAGCTTGTATATCTTCTATCGCTGCTAATCGTTCACCGATAAATCCAGAAAATTCAGCCTGGGCTTGGCGTAAGTTTTTCCAATACGGAACCGCGTAGGAACGAAGTTGAATCAAAGCACTCAAAGCGAGCAAACTAAATATGGTTAAACTTAATCCTGCTCGCCAATCTTCATAAAAGAGAACAATTAATATACCGACCAGCAAAATGACATTTCCTAAAATATCAATTGTAAATTGAGAAAAGAATCTAGAAAGTGCATTGACATCTCCATCAATACGCTCAATCAATTCCCCAGGAGTGCGAGATTGATGAAAGGATAAATCCAAATTGAAGCAATGCTCCACTAAATCTGCGCGGAGTCCATTGGTGGCTGTCCAGGCAACATTTTCACTAAAGTAGGTGGTGATCACGCTGAGAATTTGAGTAACTAAAGCGATCGCCATAAACAAAAACGCAATAGCAAATAATCTGCCCTCGGTTTCTCCACCCGTTGCTCTATCAATGAAATAGCCCAGCAGTAGGGGATTAAAAAGTTGTAAGCCAATGCCGCTAAGTAAAGTGATACCAAGCCAAAAGACACGATTTCGTTGAGGTTGCAGATAAGTGGCAAGGAGGAGTAAATATTGTTTGAGCGGAATTTTGACCATATTGCAATGGGTAATTCTTAGGATATATTTTCCATCAAAATTCTCTTGTATGTCCCCTTTTTTACACCTTTGTTTGGGTTTCACAAACTAAAAAAGAGTTTTACAGCACAATAAACTAAAAATCAGCATTTTTGCTAGTAATTTTGATGCCGAAACGGACTTTTTTGCGACTGAAACGGACTACTTTTGTGTAAACCGAATCATGGCTATCAGCACTTCAAAGTAAAATGAGCAAGAGGAATACGCGATCGCCCTGAAAATTCTCATGTACTAATATCTTTCATGCGTAGAGATTCAATATTTTACAAACTATTTCAACAATATCCGACACTTTTATTTGAACTGTTGACAAATCCGCCAGAAAATGCGGATAAATACAGATTTGATTCCGTAGCTGTTAAAGAACCTAAATTTGAAATTGATGGCGTATTTCTCCCACCAGAAAGCGAAAATCCTGGGACTATATATTTTTGTGAAATACAGTATCAGAAAGATAAAAGACTCTACGAGCGAGTATTTGCAGAATCTCATTTATATTTCTATCGGAACCGAGATAAATTTAATGACTTGCAAATAGTCATAATCTACCCATCCCGCAGCATAGAGCAAGATGAAGTTCGTCCTTTTCGGAGTCTATTGAATGGAGACCAGGTAAATCGCATCTATTTAGATGAGTTGGGGGATATTCGCTCTTTACCTGTGTGGGTAGCGTTGATGGTTTTGACTACGGTAGATGAGGAACAAGCTAGCGAAGAAGCAAGGTATTTATTAGCTAGAAGTCAACAGGAACCACCATCACCAGCAAATCGCGCCATAATAGAGCTATTAGTTACGATTATGGTGTACAAGTTTGAGGATAAAAGTCAACGGGAGGTAGAGGAAATGTTGGGAATTACACTTCAAGAAACGCGGGTTTACCGAGAAATAAGGGAAGAGGCAGAACAAAGAGAAAAATCACTGATCTTTCGTCTGCTAACTCGACGAGTGGGAGAATTACCTCAAGAAGTGCGTGAGCAGATTGAAACTCTCCCGCTAGAACAGTTGGAAAATCTCGGTGAAGCATTGCTGGATTTTACCAGTATGGCTGATTTGCGATCGTGGTTAGAAGCACTTGGTTAAGTTTTTGGCGATCGCCTCCGGCACGCTACGCGATCGCAATTACTTTTCGTTACAGGAGATGGTGATACTATTGCAGAGAATAGCGATCGCTATCACACTAATTTAAAGGTATTTAAGTACATAGGCAGAATTAATTACATAAAATCTGAATCTTTAGGAAATGCAATGAAAAAGGTTACACTAACGGAATTGAGTAATAATATCGAGCGTCTACTGGATGAGGTACTAGAAACAGGTATCCCCATAGAAATTAACAAAAATGGTAAGTTACTAAAAATTGTTCCTGTAGAAAAAAAGGATAAACTTAAAAATTTGACTTTTAAACCAGATGTTATTCAAGGAAATCCCGATGATTTAGTTAATATAAGTTGGGAGCAGGAGATTAGTATTGATTTACCTTGATACTCATGTAGTAGTGTGGCTCTATTCTGGGTTGACAGATAAATTAAGTGAACTTGCTAAAAGTATAATTAATGGAAATGAAGTTTATATATCAGCAATTGTTCGATTAGAGTTACAGTATTTATATGAGATAAAACGTATTACAGATGAATCGGATGTGATTATTACCGAGCTATCTGAGCAGATTGATTTAAAGATATGTAATAAAAACTTTAATGAGATTATCAGCATTACTTTAACGATTAATTGGACTCGTGATCCTTTTGACCGGATTATTACAGCAAATGCTCAGGTAAATAACAATATTTTACTGAGCAAAGATCAAAATATACTGAATAACTATACCTATGCAAGATGGTAGGATTAAAATTTAAATTAATCACCATATTAGCTTCTGTATTAAAAATTAATAGCCGTAAATATAAATCAGTAAAATTATTTGCAGATTGAAACTCTGCCGCTAGAACAGTTGGAAAATCTCGGTGAAGTTTTGCTGGATTTTACCAGTATGGCTGATTTTCAATCATGGTTAGAAGCACTTGATTAAGTTTTTGGCGATCGCCTCCGGCACGCTACGCGATCGCCTGAGTTATACTTTGATTGGCGGAATTTGGGCGAAAATAGCAGTCTGTAAGATTTCAGGAATCTGTTTCCACACTACATTTCCTTGAGAACTCTTGATATATAGTTGCATAAATTCTAGTAAAGCTGCTGTGCTGTCTTCAGGTGTAACATTGACAAACAAATAAGTGGGTTTCTCGTGACTCGATACAGCCACAACACAACCTTGACTGCACGCCCACAAGCATCCAACTGGTTGAATCTCAATTTCATCATTTGGGAATTTTTCAGCGCATAAAGTGTTTAGTTGGTCAAGTAAAATATTGCCATCAAAAGGTGGATTTTTTGGACATTCTGCGGATGAACGGTGACAGGATTTGCAGACGAATAGGGTATGTTTAGCCATGAGTTAGAGTGTTTGGATTAAGTATTTATACAAGTTAGAATTTAAAACTATCGCAACTGAGTTTATATTGTTTTTTATACTACTTGGTATCTCCAGGCAAGAGGGTAGTAGTATGATCAGGCAGACTGCGCTCGACTTGTCGCAGAATAGGGAAGGCGTAGCCACCAACGCCTACAAGCAGCATACAAATGGCACATAAAACATAAAGTAGAGCAATTCCTGCACCTTTTCCAGTTCCTAGTAGTCCTCCGAAAATCAGGGCAAGACTGCTGGATGGTTTCATAGCTGGCTCAAAAACATAGTCAGCGAGGGGACCGGCAGCTAAAAGTTTAGGGCGTGCTAACTAAGTACTTCTCGATGTCATCCAGCACCGCATGAGATGCAAGGATGTTATATCCACGCCAGACTGAGTAGTTCACCCAATATACTTGGTTCTGTTGCACTGCTTTGATAGAACTCTTGCATAAATATTTTTTGGTATAATGAAGGGTTATTTTTCTTGACGTTAAAGAAGTTAAAATAGCCACAATTTACAAAGTTTCTCATATTAACTGTTGCTGGAGAGTTCTTACTTAAAA
>JAESGC010000038.1_pt1 | contig 88106 bp, 88 predicted proteins | sample 9266221 | NCBI WGS metagenome assembly JAESGC01 (sample SAMN14515568, study PRJNA621660) | algae metagenome | isolation source: Trichormus sp. ATA11-4-KO1 and co-occurring heterotrophs from soil, at the... | place: Chile: Atacama Desert, Tarapaca Region | collected 2009-05-22 | reverse complement strand
CGATTGGCCAGAGATTATGAATTATTGCCCGAAACTTCAGAAACCTTTCTCTACCTTGCAATGATCCGTATTATGGTGAAGCGATTGGCTTAATTTTTGACTCCCTAAAACTTTTCAAACATCCTCTTAGATTTAACTCTCAAAACAGGACAAAAAATATGAATTTCAATTTCAACAATGACCAGAATTTACTGTTTAAGTGGGCTTGTAGAGGACTCAAGTATTTTCTGCTGACTTTGCTGGGTTTTGCGATCGCTTTTGTGATATCTCAAATATTTGGCGCTGTCTCAATTGTGGGGATACTGTTATCTCCAAGACTATGGATATGGATTGTGCGGATAGCAGTTTCTTTATTGTGTGTGTTTGCGATCGCCATCATGCTCGAGTCTTGGGGTTAATTTTACTCTTTTTATCAACACCAAGCTTGCTGTTACATACTCATGCCGAAATTCAATCACTCGCTTATAGCTAATTTTTTAGCTATAAGCCTCACACAAGGGGATTATATCATGTCAAACCACAAAAGTAGCGGCTCTAGAGAAGAAACACTTGCACCAATTTTAGTCATATTAGTTGCGGGGTCGATTTCTTTGGCGATCGTCAATAAAGATAATCATCCTGCATATTTTGACATCGTAAAAATAGCGATGGCTTATAGCTTTGGCTCGTTCAAGTCCCAAAGGACAATTAAACAGTCTAATGCTCAAGCAGATGATGCAGTTCAAGAATAGGTCTACTAACTGGCAAATATAGCTGACTGAAGGTGAGTTGGACTGGTGCGATCGCTTCTAAAATAGAAGGATGCTATCCACTCCCACTCAACTATTACGACTATCGCAAGGGCATCTTAATTTACTCGAAGCCTGTCCGCGTAAATTTCAACACACCTACTTAGAACAACTCAATTCACCCTCAGATCCAGAACACGAAGAACACCAAATCTTAGGTAGTCGCTTTCACTTGCTGATGCAACAGCGAGAAATGGGTTTGCCAATTGATAGTTTCCTGCAAGCGGATGCTCAGCTGCAAAGCTGGATGTCAGCTTTTACTCATGCAGCACCAGAAATTTTAACGCCTGCAAGCGATAACCAAATTTTCCGTGAAAGTGAACATTACCGCACACTGCAAATTCAAGGTTATTTGCTGACAGTTGTCTATGATTTATTGATTGCAGATAATCAGCAAGCACAAATTCTTGATTGGAAAACTTATCCTCAACCACCAAATCCCAAGAAGTTAGAACAGAACTGGCAAACTCGTCTTTATATGTATATGTTAGCTGAAACCAGCGCCTACTTGCCAGCAAATATTTCCATGACTTATTGGTTTGTTCAATCTCAAGGCAAGCCGCAAAATATTAAATTTAGCTACAATGCTACTAAGCACCAACAAATAGCAAAGAAACTTAATCAACTGTTAATTCAGTTAACTAATTGGCTAGAAAATTACCAAGAGAATGAGTTATTTCCGCAAGTACCAGAGAATAGTAAAACTTGTGATTATTGTCAATTTGCTGTCAGATGTGAACGTATCCAACTTAATGAAGAAATGATGAAAAAACCCTTACCAGATTTTACCAATATTCAAGAAGTATCACTTTGAATATATGTATTTTCTTATTTCGATAAATAGGATTTACTGACAATCTTTTTTTCACAAATATAATTTTTATCGTGCGTGTAGTGTGCATGAAACCATACCGCAAAGCTGCCAACATAAGAGAGGAGCTTTCAATGATTTGGGACTTTTATAGTTCATATGATGTCCACCAAATTACCCATAATAAAAATTTTGTAGTGGGGGCTACTCTGCAAGAACCGCTACGCGTCTAGATTCCCTCAATCCAGGACTAAAGTCCTGACTACGAGCAAACATTTTTTATTTAGTTTAATTAACCGTAAATTATCTCAGATTCTTTAAGGATTAACTGCAAATTATTACAACTTAAATAGCTATGACAAACTTTGATAAAACTGAGTTAATTTATGTCCGTGAATTAGGAATTGATGATATTTCTCCTGTTTACCACTTAGGAGAAAAGCTATTTACTAGCGATTTATATCCTTATTTATACCGCACTTGGGATGAATGGGAGGTGATTGGACTTTATAATACAGATCCAGAATATTGCCTCGTAGCTGAAACAGATGGTGAACTAGCAGGTTTTATTTTAGGAACCATTATTACTAAAGCATCTTGGACTTACGGTTACATTTTGTGGTTAGCTGTTAATCCTCAGTTTCAACGTCGGGGAGTAGCAGATAAGTTGGTTGATAAAGTCGTCGCCCGCATGATTGAAGATGGAGCAAGATTTATGTTGGTAGATACTGATCCCACCAATACCCCAGCATTAAAGTTTTTCAACCGGAAGGGTTTTGGTAATATCCGTCAGCATATTTTCTTATCGATGAATTTAAGCAAACATGAACATTATGGTAGACTAATTGATTACGAACACCAAAAGGCTGAAAGAGCAGGTTATAGAAGAACTCGTCCGGCACTCCGCGCCCGCAAACCTGATGGGATTGCGAATGAAGTTATCCTGAATCCTTTAGTAGGTGAAACTCAAACAACCGATGAATAAACTTTATTAAAACTAAGTTTTCCAGATGTGTTAATTTTTAATTTCGCAATGCAGTGGATTCTAGCAACGACTGAACAACCACCGGACTGGTTTATCCAAGCAGTGAAAGAGTATACACCCGCATCTAGTGGATTGTATGCAGCACAATTATTATGGCAACGGGGAATTAAAGATTATCAACAATTAGCAGCTTTTACTAATCATCAGGCTTATCAACCAGCCAGTCCCTTTGAGTTTGGACAAGAAATGCATTTAGCAATGGAACGATTGCAAAAAGCCCGTCAAGCTGGTGAAAAAATTGCTATTTGGGGAGATTTTGATGCTGATGGTATTACTGCTACTGCTGTTTTGTGGGATGGGCTAGGACAGTTTTTTAGGCAAAATACTCAGTTAATCTACTATATTCCTAATCGCCTCAAAGAATCCCACGGACTTAATTATTCAGGAATTGATAACTTACAAAAACAAGATTGTAACTTAATTATTACTTGTGACACAGGCAGCACCAATATTCAGGAAATTATCTATGCTAAAAAGTTAGGTATAGATGTGATAATTACAGACCACCACACCTTACCAGAAGAACGCCCACCAGTTACAGCAATTATCAATCCCCGATATTTACCAAACGAACATCAATTATTTCATCTTTCTGGGGTAGCAGTAGCTTACAAATTAGTAGAAGCCCTTTATCAAACTCTACCTAATATCCCCAAAAATCCATTAACAGATTTATTAGATTTAGTCGCAGTAGGATTAATTGCTGACTTGGTGCAGCTCAGTGGAGATTGTCGCTACTTGGCACAATTAGGAATTCAAAGGCTGCAAGCAGATTTTCAGCAACCAGTAGCAGCACGACGACGGCCAGGGGTAGGGCGATTATTAGAATTATGCCAGAAAAATGGCGATCGCCCCACAGATATTTCCTTTGGTTTGGGTCCAAGAATTAATGCTGTCAGCCGCATCCAAGGCGATGCCAGCTTTTGCGTAGAGTTATTAACAAGCCGCGATACCAAACATTGCTATCAACTAGCCGAAGTCACAGAACTTGCCAACGCCCGCCGCAAGTCTTTACAAAAAGATGTACAAGCCCAAGTAACAAACAAACTCTCCCAGTTAGACTTGTCAACCACCAGCGTCATTGTCCTAGAAGATTCTCAATGGACCGCAGGTGTTTTGGGTTTAGTCGCTGGACAAATAGCCCAAGAAACCGGCCGCCCCACAATTTTGTTGAGTACAGAAGGGAATGGGGAAAATTCCGCCCCTACTCCCCTAGCCCGTGGTTCCGCCCGTTCAGTGAATTCGGTCGATTTATACCAATTAGTCAAAGAACAAGCACATTTGTTACATAGCTTTGGCGGACATCCTTTTGCCGCAGGTTTGAGTTTATTAGTGGAAAATATTCCTTTATTTACAGCCGCCATTAATCAGCAGTTGCGGCAATCTTTAGGCGGAACAACTCTCACGCCAACTGTGCAAGCTGATTTGACAGTAACAGTTGCAGACTTGGGAAAAGAGTTGTTTTTAGAACTAAAACTATTAGAACCTTGTGGAATGGGAAACCCTGTCCCGAAACTGCTAATTCAAAATTGCTGGTTTGAAAATGCTTGGCATCGCAATCAGCAGGATTGGCAAGGAAAAAAGGTACAGTACATTAAAACCGAGTTTGATATTCGAGATAATTCTACGAAAAGTCCTTTTCCGGGTATTTGGTGGGGACATTATAAAGAGGATTTGCCCTTAGGTAAATGTGATTGCATCGCAGAACTGGACTACAATACCTGCAAAAAACGCTATGAAATTAGAGTAATTGCCGTGCGTCCTGCTGCTAACTCAGAACTGGGCACTCAAAACACACCACTTGTATCAGACTGGCGCGACTTTCCCATTAAAAAATACTCAGAACTCAACTCAGCACTCAGCACTCAGCACTCAGCACTCCTAATTGAAGATTGTCCCACGAGTTGGGATGATTTACGTATATGGTTACGGCGATCGCTTTACAATAATCAACAATTAGCCCTTGCTTGGTCTAAACCCAATCACCAACCACCAAGCCAAATTTGGCTAACCTTAGTTGGTATTGCTAAATATCTCAGTCGAACAAATCAATCAGTTGCTCGTGTCCAACTTTTAAAGAAACTCGGCATTCGTGATCAAACCTTATTTTCAGGAATCCAAGCTTTAAAATGTTTGGGATTCACAGTTAAATCACAAGACCATGATTTACAAATTAGTTGGCATCCCAGCGTCACAGCAGCAACCGTTACCGATGCAGCCATAACCAAATTTTTAGCCGCCATCAGCGAAGAACAATTTCAGCAAAATTATTTTGCTGAAGTACCTCTTTCTACCATTTTGACGATGATTAATAGTCATATGAATTCTTTGTAATAACTAGCTGAATAATTGAGGGAAATGTTTTTTAGGGCGATCGCTAATTGCTTATTAACAAGAAAACTAGCGATCGCCTAACTGGAAACTATTCCACAAAATTTGGTCTAGCCTTACCTGTTGACTGTAATTTTGACTCTAAAGCTGCCCAATCTTCCTGTGCAATTAAATTAGTTAATTCATCAAGATGATGGCGATATTGTTGTAATGAACTCAGCAATGCTTGGCGATTATACTGCGCCATCATCACCCCTAATTCTGGATTGCCACCACCGACACGGCTGGTATCACGAAACCCAGAACTAGCTAAATTTTGGGCTAATTGTAAAACTGCGGGGTCAGTTTCACCCATGCAAGCAGCAATCAACGCCGCACTGACCATCACAGGTAAATGGGAAATCCAACTCACAGCCCGGTCATGTTGTTCTGGCTGACAATAATAAAGATTAGCACCAAGCGATCGCACAATTTCTTCTACCACTGAAATTGCTGTCTTTGGCGTTGTCTCATCCGGTGTCAGTACATAAGGTCTACCCACAAATAAATTCTTTTGGGCAGCTTCTATGCCACTATCTGCTGTCCCAGCCATTGGATGACCACCAATAAAATTTGACCACAAAGGAGAAATTGCCTGGACTATTGGTGCTTTCACTGAACCAACATCAGTCACCACCGTAGTAGCAGGCAAATGATTAATCAGCTGCTGCAATTGGGGAACAATAAGCGCAATAGGTGTACAAATAAATACAACTTCTGCGGTTGCCAATAAACTCATGTCCACAGATGCCTCATCTACACTACCTAAAGTGATCGCTTTTTCACAGGTAGATTGTCGGCGGCTGACTCCCAAAACATGATGTCCTGGCGATCGCAAATCGTAACCCAAGGAACCACCTATCAATCCGAGTCCTAAAATACCAATTTTCATTTTTGATTTTGACAGTTTATCTATTACTTATTTTCTGCATACTTTATCAACTACTACAGTTGGTATTTGAGGGGTAGCATTCATGACTGTAGAGGAATTGCTAGAACAATACGCAGCAGGAGTCATCGATTTTAGTGGTGTTGACCTTTGTGAAGCTAATCTGAGTGGTGTCAAACTCAGTGGTGTGAATCTCAGTTCAGCTGACTTGAGTGTTGTTAACTTGAGTGGTGCAAATCTCAGCGCCGCCAATTTAAGTTATGTCAAGCTGAATGTGGCCAGACTCAGTGGCGTGAATCTTGACAGTGCCATCCTCAACGATTCTAGTCTCAATGTAGCTAATTTGATTCGCGCCGATCTCAGTCGCGCTCAACTGCGGGGAGCATCTTTGGTGCGTGCTGAGTTAATTCGTGCTGATCTCAGTCGCGCTGACTTGTTTGAAGCTAACTTAAACTGTGCCGATTTACGAGAAGCTACACTACGGCAAGCTAATCTGCGTCATGCTAACTTAAGTGAGGCTAGTTTAAAAGCCTGTTCCTTGGCGGGAGCCAACTTAGAGATGGCTAACTTAAACGCCACTGACTTGAGTCGTTCTGACCTTAGTGGTGCGAATGTGCGAGATGCTGAACTCAAACAAGCAAGTCTCAGTCATGCAAACCTCAGTGGCGCAGATTTAAGCGGAGCAAATCTCCGTTGGGCAGATTTAAGCGGAGCAAATCTTCGTTGGACAGATTTAAGTGGGGCTAAATTGAGCGGGGCTAACTTAATTGGTGCAGATTTAAGCAATGCCAATTTAACAAATGCCAGTTTAGTTCATGCGAATTTAACGCAAGCAATCTTAATTAAGGCAGAATGGAGCGGTGCAGATTTAACCGGGGCGATTTTAACCGGGGCAAAACTTTATGCTACTTCCCGGTTTGGGTTAAAAACTGAAGGTATAACTTGTGAATGGGTTGATCTGAGTCCGAATGGCGATCGCTCAATTATTCAAAAATTTAACGCCGAAGATGCAGCCGACTTTTTTAATGAAACTGCGCCCACAATCCGGATTATCGTTGACGCACCCCTAGAACACGAGGCAAACTTTGCCTTAGCTGGTGCTTATTACCAAATTGCTCAGGTATACCAAGGGCTGAAACAACCACCCAGTATGGAAATTGGTCGTCGCCGCACTGTCTTGACTTTTCGAGTAGACAACGATGAAGCTTTATTTCCGACAGCTTGGATTGTGATTTTGCCATTTAAAGATGCTACTAATACCCAAAAACACATTTATACAATAGTGGAAATGCTCGAAAAACAAAATCTATCTCAACTGGGTTTAAAAGCACCCGATAGGGTGAGGCAATTAACTACTTTGATCCAGCAAGCTATGAATCAGGCTCAAACAATTAGAAAAATCAAAAGAAATTTGGAATTAGCAGCCAAATTAACTTTTTGTACAACAGCTACCCAGACAATATTAACAAATTCCAGCGCTCAAACTTTAATTGTCTATGATCACCCTAATTTTGGTAAACGATTTATTAATTCCTCTGAGCCTGATGTGACATTTTTACCTGACATAGCTAGTGAAGCTACTATAGCTACACCACCTAGATTAAATATGGCTGTGGATTTTGTCAAAAGTTTCCACTATATCAGTCAATATTAGAAACATGATTTTGCAGTATCTTGGTGAAAATTCTGGAGGAAGCAAATGCGCGGTACGTTCAATAAAATGATGGGTCGGACTCGCTTTGTAGTCTGTCGCTTATTTCTACATTTAGCTGGGTCTGATGTAGCACCAATTTTGGGAGTACTCAATAGTACAGCACGAGAAGCAATTGATGCTGAAGGTGACCTGAAAGTTTTGGGAGAAGGATTAGTAGAAATTTGCGAAACTTTGTTGCGATACGATGAATCGTGGCTTTCTGCTGCCAATGAAGGTGATGTCTTTTGGGATGAAGGTGAGGCGGGAGATTACGTCAATGACTTGTTTAGTGACTGTGCCGAACGCTATGGTGCTGATTTTGATGTTGATGCTGATTTAAATCAGCCCTTTGCCATACCTGTAACCCGTAACGTCATTGTGATGATTACTGTGGCTTATGAAGGGGAAGTTCCCGATTTAGAAACCGACCTTTCAAATATTCCCGCCCTCAAGGATGCGTTGAAAGCTTTAATTAATTTGCACTACAAAGATCAACTCCGCGCTATTCAGATACATTTCTCCCCAGCACAGCTAGGTGATGAACTCACTAATGATCAGCTGTTGCAATATTACCCAGAATTGATTCCTTTGTAACTTGTTGGGTAATCTCTAAATTACTACCCCAATTGAGACTTGTTAAGCTCAAAATAGGACATAGTGAAATGCTCATGACAATATTACGGAAATTTACGGTTGTTTTTTTAGCGGTGAGTTTATGCTTAACAACTGTCGCCTGCGGTGGTGCCAATCAAACTACCGCTCCAGGTCGGAATGTTAGCCAAACCTCTACTCCCACCAAGCTCAGTGATGGTGAGTATCAAGTACAACAAGCTAGCTTTGATGATGCTACTGGGGAGTACACGCTGTTTTTACTCAACACTACACCCCCAACGTTTAAAACCGACAACTTGCAAATGGCAAGACTCACCGATGAAGAAATCAAAGAGGGAAAGAAAAGTTCCCTGAAGGTGGAAAACGGACAGCCTGCTTTGTACATAACGGAAGACTTTAAAATTGAGTACGTCCACAACGTCACGGAAACACAAACCAATCCTCAAACAGGACAACAAGAAACAGTCGTAGTTCGCAGAGAAAGTAATTTCTGGTCTCCTTTTGCCGGGTCTTTAGCTGGTAGCTTGGCAGGTCAGGCGATCGGTAATGCGTTGTTTAGACCTCAATACTATGTGCCACCTGCTTATCAGTCAGGAGGAGTGCTAACTGGCTTTGGTGGTTATGGCAACACCTATGATCAAGCAGTGAATAGATATCGGAGTCGCTACAATGCACCCCCAGCAGTTGAGCGAAATCGCACTGCCTTCCGCACTACAGGAACTATTAGAAGGTCATCTCCTGGTAGTTCAACTGTACGTAACGCGAGACCCCGCACAACTACAACAAATCGTCCCTCTGGTTCCGGTTATGGTAGCAGTAACCTAAGACCTTCTAACAGGTCTGGTTCCACCAGACGCAGCACTGGTAGAAGTTTTGGTAGTGGACGTTCTTCAGGCAGTCGCGTCCGCTCATCCGGCGGCAGACGACGCTAAGAAATTACGAATTACATCAAGAGTGCTGAGTTAAAAGACCGCCCACACTTAGGCAAGGCTCACTGACCGTAAGGGCGGGGCATTTACCAAGTGCGAAAGTGCTGAATATTCTTCTTACTCAGCACTCCCCTTCGACTTCGCTCAGGGCAAGCACACTCAGCACTCAGCACTCAGCACTCAGCACTGAGTAGGGTTAAAGCCACCAGTGGTTGCGGCCAACGTCCCACGGCTTTCCCAATCACGGCTAATTCTTGCATTAAATAGTCAAACCGTTCTGGTGTCAGAGATTGGGGCCCATCAGATAAGGCTTTGGTAGGGTTGGGGTGAACCTCAATCATCAGAGAATCAGTTCCAGCTGCGATCGCTGCCATTGCCATTGCAGGCACAAACTCTGACCAGCCTGTGCCATGACTGGGGTCAATCATGATTGGCAGGTGAGTGAGTTTTCGCAATACTGGCACTACTGATAAATCTAATGTATTGCGAGTATGCTGGCGGTCAAAGGTGCGAATTCCCCGCTCACATAAAATTACATTCGGGTTTCCGGCTGCCAAAATATACTCGGCTGCCATTAACCAATCTTCAATGGTGGCTGCCATTCCCCGCTTTAAAAGAACTGGTTTCGGCTGCGCTCCCACTTTTTTCAGCAGGGAGAAGTTTTGCATATTTCTTGCCCCCACCTGAATCACATCGGCAACTTCGGCGATGATATCCAATTCGGCGGCATCCATTACTTCTGTAATAATCCCTAATCCGCTCACTTCCCGCGCCTTGGCCAATAACTCTAAGGCACTCTCACCATGTCCTTGGAAGGCATAAGGTGAAGTTCTGGGTTTGTATGCCCCACCACGTAAAAACTTAGCTCCTGCTGCCTTAACGCGTTGTGCTGTTTCCACAATCATGGCTTCGTTTTCTACGGAGCAAGGGCCAGCTACAACTACTAAAGGGTGGTTTTCCCCAACTGCAACGTCGCCATCAGGAGTGCTAATAATTACCTCAGAAGCTTCCCCGTGGCGGAACTGGCGGCTAGCCCGTTTATACGGCAACTCTACCCGCAATACTTGTTCAATCCAAGGGCTGACTTCCTGGACTTGCAACGGGTCTAAGCTAGCTGTTTCACCTACTAGACCAATTACTACCTTATGTTTACCGACGATTTTTTCTGGTGTCAGTCCCCAGCTTACTAGTTCCTCGCTAATGCGGTTAATTTCCGCTTCCGGGGAACCACTTTTCATGACTACGATCATATTAATTTCCTTGATGAATTGAGTTGAACCTCAAACAAGTAGGAGTAACTTTATCTTATTTCTTTTATTTAACCTTACTCAGTGCTGAGTGCTGAGTGCGCTTGCCCTGAGCGAAGCCGAAGGGGAGTGCTGAGTCAAAAGAAGAAGAAGGAAGGACTTTCGCACTCGGTACAAGCCCCGTCCCTTGTGGTCACTGAGCCTTGCCAAAGTGTGGGCGGAATCTTATTACTGTCAGAAGGTTGATACCCCGCGAATTGTGGTCACTGAGCGGCTCGAGTGACTTGTACTGAGCCTTGTCGAAGTAGCCTTCGCCGAACTCTTGCCGAAGTGTGGGCGGTTTTTTAACTCAGCACTCTTCATGAAGTTAGAGGGAAGAAGGAAGATCATCCTTCTTATTTAATTTAGTTTAAATTTTTAGGCGTTGCTGATTGATGGGATGAATTTGGTTTTGCGCAAAGGCGCAAAGAATATACCTTTATCCTTTATCAAAAATATCAATTCATCCCGCATTTATGCAATGCCAATTTTTACTACTACATAAAGATGGAGCGCTCAGGAATTTCGTAACTGAATATTGGGTTTAGTCAAAGATTATAAATTTTTATTTGGCAATGTTGAAGTTATCAAATATCAACTTCAACATTTACTGGAAAATGAACCCAATACCGCAGTTATCTGACGATCTGAGCGCTGAACATTATCCGTTTTTTTGCCGAGTTTCGCGCCAAACTTCCACCATGCGTCCCCAATTGGTGCTAAATTCACCCAAACCCAGTAGGCTTCCGGCTCTTTCTTCATCCCACGAAGCTGAGAGTACACCATAAGTTATCCCCACAACCCCTATACCAAATAATCCCATATTTACCAGTAACACGGCGATGGGAGGCAGTTTAATTTCGGAGTAGGTAGCAAGCAAATAACTAACGACTAGGGTGGCGATACCCAAAAATGTAGGTATTCCACAAAAACCGGCCACCCGTCGGATCATGCGCTGGCTAACAACTTGGGGAATTGCCATCTCTGCTTTATTGAAAGGTGGCTGCTTACTAGCCTGTTTTTCCAAGCCTTTTGGCTGTGTTGGTAGTTTACTAGTAGCTTTTGGGGATTTTTGGCGCTTTGTTTTCGGTTCAAAAGGCAGGCGACTGCGTTCAGATTCTTCAGCAGACATAAGCGGTAGTTCCTATCCACGAATACCGAGACGAGCAATCAAAGCTTGGTACTTTTCCCGGCTTCCCTTCTGGATATAAGCGAGAAGACGCTTGCGCTGACCAATCATCTTCAACAATCCCCGCCGAGAAGAATGGTCTTTTTTATTTGCCTGGAGATGTAGGCTGAGGCGGCTAATGCGCTCGCTCAGCATGGCAACTTGGACTTCGGCAGATCCGGTGTCGGTTTCGTGAACTTGATAGTTCGACATTATTTCTTGTTTGCGCTGTTGCGTCAGAGCCATGATCGATTTACTTTTTAGTGATTTTACAATGTATGCAGCAGTCTCCCATAATATCACAGCCCTTAAGCTGGATGTAGGTAACCAAAAAAGTAGCATCTTAGACTAGTAGTCTGGGTTTACACAAACCTTTGCGCCTGTGTCTAGTCGCGATGAGCGATCGCCAGGTATTTCTTCAGGAGAATATTAAGACTTTTAGAGTATTGAATAACACCTAAAACACCCTACTTATAATGCGATCGCATGGATGCAAGGATCTTCAGAATACAACAGCCACGCGTTAAGCTGAATGAAAGTAGCAATTTGTTGCTCTTGTTATATCAATTAGGCTAATTTTGTTAACTTTTTATTTTCCCTGCTTGAGAAACCCGGAATGCTAGACCATATTTTTGATTATCTGCACTTTAATTTCAGCGTTGAAGCTCCGATAGTCCTGCTGATCCTGGTTTTTTTAGAGGCGGTGCTATCTGCTGACAACGCCATAGCCCTAGCGGCGATCGCCCAAGGACTGGAAGACAAAGAACTGGAACGTCGAGCGCTCAACTTTGGTTTAGTTGTTGCTTATGTGCTACGAATCAGTTTAATTCTTACTGCCACTTGGGTGCAGAAATTCTGGCAGTTTGAACTATTGGGCGCAGCTTACTTGCTGTGGCTGGTATTCCAACACTTTACCTCCCAAGCAACTCAGGATGATCATCATCACGGGCCGCGATTTAACTCCTTATTGCAAGCGATCCCTGTGATTGCATTTACAGATTTGGCATTTTCTTTAGATAGTGTGACAACTGCGATCGCTGTTTCTCAAGAAAAATGGTTGGTACTTACAGGTGCAACAATTGGGATTATCACCCTGCGATTCATGGCAGGATTGTTTATCCGTTGGTTAGATGAATTTAAAAACCTAGAAGATGCAGGCTATATTACTGTGGCGTTTGTAGGTTTGCGCCTGTTATTGAGAGTGGTCAACGAAGATTTAGTTCCACCAGAATGGATTATGATTTCTGTGATCGCCCTAACTTTAGCCTGGGGATTTTCTCAACGTACCCTCGTTGAAGTAACTGAAGTAGAACCGGAAAAGAGTGAAGTAGGGAGTAGGGAGTGAGGGAGCAGGGGAGCAGGGGAGTGAGGGAGAATTATAGAAGCAATTTCACCCAATTCCCAACGCCCATTGCCCCTTATCCCCAGAGGGGGCCCCACCTTCCCCATTCCCTAATTTACTCGTGCAACCAAGGTGTTAAGTGCGGTTGCCAACTAACTAATTCTTCGTCTGTAAACCACAGGGCTATTTCCCTTTGTGCGGTTTCTTGAGCATCAGAACCGTGGATCAGGTTGCGTCCGATATTAATGCCAAAATCGCCCCGAATAGTTCCTGGTTCTGCTGTTAAAGGATTTGTTGCACCAATAATTTTTCTCGCAGAAGCAACAACGCCATCCCCTTCCCAAACCATCGCCACTACCGGGCCAGAGGTGATAAATTCAACTAAACTAGCAAAAAAAGGACGTTCCCGGTGAACATCATAGTGCTGTTCAGCCAATTCTCGGTTGACTTTCATGAACTTTAAACCAACAAGGGTAAAACCTTTAGTTTCAAAGCGACGGATAATTTCAGCTACTAGTCCACGCTGTACGCCATCAGGCTTAATTGCTAAGAATGTGCGTTCCAAAGCTATCTCCCAAAACTTAATACATTTTTTATCTAGTCATAGTTGTTGTTCTTTGCCTTGTGTTTTTTGTTCACAGTGTAGAGGTTTCACTCTTGACTAATGACAAATAACTAATGACTAATGACACATAACTAATGACCAATCAGAGTTTATCTCAGAAATTATCTCCAGGTGCATATCCGTTGCAAGTTGAATGCGTTAAATTGTTAATTCGTGGGTGAAACACAGAGGTCACGAAAAATGGGTGTTGAGTCAAATGCTACATCGGAAGAGGTGGTAATGCCTTCCAATGGACATAAATCGGAAGTAAAAAATCACAAGCAAAAGAAGCTGTTACCACCTAGTACTATTACAAAAGATTTGCCTCGCTCCTGGAAAATTGAGGATAGCGAAGCACTATATCGTATAGAAGGTTGGGGACAGCCTTATTTTTCCATTAATGCGGCAGGTCATGTCACAGTTTCTCCCAAGGGCGATCGCGGGGGTTCTCTGGACTTGTTTGAGTTAGTCAACGCCTTGAAGCAGCGTAACTTAGGACTGCCCTTGTTAATTCGCTTCTCCGATATTTTGGAAGACCGAATTGAGCGGTTGAACGCTTGTTTTTCCAAAGCGATCGCCCGCTACAACTACCCTGGTGTTTATCGTGGCGTGTTTCCCGTTAAATGCAATCAAGAACGGCATTTGATTGAAGATTTGGTCAAATTTGGCAAACCCCATCAATTTGGTTTAGAAGCCGGTTCTAAGCCGGAATTAATGATTGCTCTAGCTATCCTGGATACACCGGGAGCATTGTTAATTTGCAACGGCTATAAAGACCGAGAATACATCGAAACGGCATTGTTAGCCCAAAGATTAGGACAAACACCAATTATTGTCTTAGAACAGGTGGAAGAAGTCGATTTGGTGATTGCGGCTAACCGCCAGTTAGGAATTAAGCCAATTTTGGGAGTTCGCGCCAAGTTAAGTACTCAAGGAATGGGACGTTGGGGAACTTCCACAGGTGATCGCGCCAAGTTCGGGCTAACAATTCCTGAAATCATGGAAGCTGTTAACAAGTTACGCGAAGCTAACTTGTTAGATTCTTTGCAGTTAATGCACTTCCATATTGGTTCACAAATTTCTGCTATCAATGTGATTAAAGATGCCATCCAAGAAGCTAGCCGCATTTATGTAGAGTTAGCGATGTTGGGGGCAGATATGAAGTATCTGGATGTTGGCGGCGGCTTGGGTGTAGATTACGACGGCTCCCAAACCAACTTCTACGCCTCGAAAAACTACAACATGCAAAACTATGCCAATGATATTGTGGCAGAGTTAAAAGATACTTGTGCAGAGCGGCAGATACCCGTACCAACACTGATTAGCGAAAGTGGCAGAGCGATCGCCTCCCATCAGTCAGTACTCATTTTTGATGTTCTCAGCACTAGTGATGTCCCCCTGGATTTACCAGAACCTCCACAAGAGGGAGAATCCCCCGTGATCAAATACTTGTGGGAAACTTATCAATCCATCAACCAAGAGAATTATCAAGAGTTCTACCACGACGCGGCTCAATTTAAAGAAGAAGCCATCAGCCGCTTCAACTTAGGAATTCTCCGCCTCCAAGAACGTGCTAAGGCTGAGCGACTCTACTGGGCTTGTTGTCAAAAAATACTTAACATCACTAGACAGCAAGAATACGTACCCGACGAATTGGAAGACCTAGAAAAAATCATGGCTTCCATTTACTACATTAATCTGTCAGTGTTTCAATCAGCACCAGATTGTTGGGCGATCGACCAGTTATTTCCCATCATGCCGATACACCGCCTGGACGAAGAACCCATCCGGCGAGGCATTTTGGCAGACCTCACCTGTGATAGTGATGGCAAAATCGACCGCTTTATTGACCTGCGCGATGTCAAATCAGTTTTAGAACTGCACACCTTCAAGTCAGAAGAACCCTACTATTTGGGTATGTTCCTCAATGGAGCCTACCAAGAAATCATGGGCAATTTGCACAACTTATTTGGTGATACCAACGCAGTTCATATCCAGTTGACACCAAAAGGTTACCAAATTCAACACGTTGTCAAGGGTGACACCATGAGCGAAGTGTTGAGTTACGTGCAGTATGACGCTGAGGATATGGTGGAAAATATTCGCCAACGTTGCGAGAAAGCTTTAGAAGAAAAGCACATCACCCTCGCCGAATCTCAAAGACTGCTACAAACTTACGAGCAGAGTTTAGGAAGATATACGTATCTCAATAGTTAGGTTACAGGTTACAGGTTACAAATCTATCTCCTGTACCCTGTAACCCATTCCCTATTCCCTAAATTGCATTCGTCCCCAACAATTCTTCAATTGCTTGCCGTTCCAGAGGGGCTTGGGATGGTGGCGTTTGCCGGGCATCAGTAATCAGCCAGTCTAAAGCAGCAGCCTGTACATCTATTGCTGCACCTGTCTTATCCACACAGTAGCGCCCAAATACTAACTTATCAACTAGTCGTACTCCAGGAGCCAATCGTGACCATTCAAAAATGACACTGTTTTCTACTGTGGCTCCACTGCATATCCAGCAATTCGGGCCAATCATGGCTGGTCCAACGATTTTAGCTCCGTCTTCTATTCTGGTCATGCCACCAATGTAAACTGGGCCGGTAATATCCACCTTGTCCCAATTCACAGCAACATTTAAGCCAGTGTAAATCCCAGGAGCGACTTCATTACCAGGAATTTGTACGTTTTTGATTTCGCCTAGTAGTACACCACGAATGGCTCGCCAGTAATCTGGAACTTTTCCAATATCTACCCATTCAAAGTCCATTGCAATGGCGTAGAAGGGCGCACCAACTTCCACTAGTTTGGGAAACAGCTGGCTACCAATGTCATATTCAACTCCAGAAGGTATGTACTTAAACACTTCTGGTTCAAAAATGTAAATACCTGTGTTGATGTTGGTGCTGATAGCTTCTTCGGTTGAAGGTTTTTCTTGGAATGCTTTTACTCGACTATCTTCATCAGTAACGACTACACCGTAACTAGAAACTTCTTCTAGTGGGACAGACTTGGTAATGATCGTAGCAATTGACCCTTTGGATTTATGCCACTTCACAGCCGCAGATAAATCTAAGTCAATTAAGGCATCACCACACAACACCACAAAGGTGTCGTCAAAAAACGGTGAAAAGTCTTGGATGCGCCGCATCCCTCCAGCCGAACCAATTGCTTCTCCCACCAGTTTGCCGTCGTCGTCAATTTTCCCTTCAAAAGAATAGGCAATTTCTACACCAAACCGTTGACCATCACGGAAATAATTTTCAATTTCTTCAGCTAAATGACTAACGTTGACCATAATCTGGTCAAATCCATGTTGACGTAAAAGTTCGAGGAGAAATTCCATCACTGGCTTTTGCAGGATGGGAATCATCGGTTTGGGAATTGTATAGGTAATGGGACGCACACGAGTACCCTTACCTGCTGCAAGAATCATCGCTTTCATAAAATTTTATTCCTCAACCACAAGCCAGTTTACTTTTATCGAGTGATACTTAATCATCAGTTTTTATTTCTGCTCTAAGTAACTCCTAAAAACAGGGATAACAGGAATTTGCTGGTTATTGCAACCTATTAGGTATGAACAGCAATCGTTCAGTAGTGCTGAGGGACTAAGTAGTTAGGCAAAACAGTGTAACAGACGATACTATTTGAATATTTATTTAATTGAAACTCCCTAAAAGCCTGTAAGTTAGCTATGTTAATATTTTAGACTGCCTCAGTTCATCGGTTGCTCTCAAGGGTTGGAGGTGTTAACTGAATCTGTGAGTAGCCGGATTTTAATCTCCTGGTAAAACTCGTCTTGTAATAGTTCTACTTTGGATTGAGCCGAGAGCAGTAGTAGCGCCCAAAAGACACTAACTATGTGGCTGTGTTCTGATTCATGCGTAGAACCATTTTGATGTGGTTGCTTTGTTTGAGTCCACAACTGTACAAGTTGTTCTAGATTTAAAAAATTTTGTTCTAGAAGTAACTCTCTGGCTGAACGATGCAACACTTGCTCTAACTCTCCAGCTACTTCCGTCAAATTTTCTTGGTGAGCTAACTCTAGCGCCTCCCGCATATTTTGGGCATGAGACTGACGCTTGGGGCGGACAGGTTTGCTGACTTTTTGCACCAGTTTTAGCTGGTTCGCCATGAGCTGCAATTGCTCAATCAATTCTTGCAGGGTGACGCGGCGCTTTGGCGGTGGCATTGCTGATGGACGGCGACGCAAGTGGCGCTCTAATTGCAGACGATGAGATGGATGTAATAACCCATCTTCACTTTCTGGCATGGCATCATCTGCTACATCTGCCTGTGCATTTTCTCCTGAAGATAATTGCATCAAAGTGTTCGCTTTGAATAACACTAGCATCGATGCTGACAAAAAAGCCTGTCCAGATTGAGACAAATCAGCTTCATAGCCTCTGGCTGTTGCCTCTGGTACCATTAGTTCTAGGTAACGGTCAATCACCTCAATTACCTGGACATCCCAAGGATCTATTTCTCCTTGCTCAGCCTGGTCAATGAGGAGTGTGATTGTTTCTAATAACTCGGAAGCATCCATAAAATTTTGTAAAACACCTTAAAGGTGACATCTAAAACCCAATGAAGTTGATTTTCAATTGACCTAAAAATAACCGATGTTTACTAGCCCATGCGCTTACCACATGTAATGCTGATTGTTCTTGGTTACGGTCATAAAAACCCTTAAGTGTTTTTCCATCAATTGGAATTACCTGTGCCCCTAAATCAAGAACCAAGCTACGTTGATGCAGAATGTCCTGATTTTTAATTTTGCTACTCAAATGCTACTCATAGAATAGTTGAAATGTAGTGCTAGAGGTAAATCGTGAATTTTACTATTAAATATGCAAAAGCAACGTCAAATCAATAATTTCAGCTTCTATATAGACTTTTGCTACTTAAGCGCTACTCAAAACTGCTAGTTTTGTCCCAGCGTTTCGCGATCGCACCACGCGATCGCGCTACTCAAATTCTACTCAGGTAGTCCCAAAATTTCGGGACGCTCCTGCACCAGCTTTTGAAACTTCCTGAGTTCATCCCAAGCTCTAGTGTTGGTGTCGAGTTCCTTTCCGTACTGGTTGGGATGACGGCTGGCTTTTTTGAATTCAATGTAAGCCGCGATCGCCTTTAATATCTCATCGCGTGTATTGCCTTGTACATGGCTGTTCCCGTTATCTAGTGCTTTGGCATAAGCCATGATTTCATCCGCAAATACTGCGGGAATGCGTATCGCCTTAGTTTCTTTGTGTCGCCAAGCGCTACCCGTCCATGTCGTCGCTGTCCTTCCGCCGCCTCTCATAAAAAAATCCCCTATTGCCTTGTACAAGGCATTATAGGGGAAGTTGCTACGATGCAAATTTTATAAATTACTAGAGTGAATCCCCAGATTTAATTTCGGTGCGGCTTGGACGCTGCACGAAGTAGCCAAGCAGCGCCGCGGCCACGCCACCAATAGCACCTGCCAACGGCTCACCAATCACCCCAGAGCCACCCAAAAGGGCAGAACCGCCGGCGATTAAGCCCAAAATAGTAGTAATACGGTCTAAAGTTTGTTGATTCATGATCCTTCCCGTTTAATAAAACTTGTAGTTTTAGCTAAAAAATCTTGAATTTCTTTTTGTGCATCGTGAAGCCTTTTGAACTTATGGTCAATTTTTTCATTCAGTCCATGTAACTGATAATCAACCATTTCCTTATGCCCTTTGTATTCACTCAAGGCAAGCTTCATCCTATTGTCAACTTCAGTAATTCGATTCTGGATATTCGCCTCCAGTTGTGCAAGGCGAAATACCAAAGTAATTACAGCCGCCAATGCCAAGATTATTTGTAAACCATCCTTAATATCGACTGTCATCTAAAGACCATCAATTTTTAATTCAATTCGAGCCAAATCACTTCCTAAGTCGGTAATCAATGATTCCGTAGAATCCCCATCAACACCTTGATATTCCCAGAGAGTAAGACGCAAATCCTTCAACCAGTAAGCACCTTCAAGAGTGAGTTGGTAAGTATTGGTATAGTTTTTAAAAATTACTAACCGAGTCCTATTGATTTTCATGGAATAGCTACCAGCCTCAACCAAAGGGGAATTAATGCCAGCAATGGGAGGTGAAATTTTTTGAATCAAATTTCCAGCCCAACGCCAAGTAACCCTAGCAGTTGTGCTGATACACCTAGCCGCCAAGATGCGTTTATCCAACTGGAAGGGAATTTCAAAAGCGGGAATAGGATAGTAGCCCCCTGCATCACTGGCAATTTGAGCCGTTCTAGCCTCATCGTAAATTTGCACCCAGTTATTTTGGTTGAGTAATTCTAGAACTGGCTGACCCATTAGACAGTTATCCCTACTGCGGTCAAATTTTCCTCAAGATTAGTTAGATAGCCATCCATTCCTACCTCGCACAGTTCCAAGATGTCGCAGTAATCAGAGAAACTGATAGCCCCCTCCAGAAAACGGGTAAGAGCAAGATCCGCACATTCAGGCTGTTGGATCAGGTGTAAGGCTTCATCATGACTCATTCCCTGAGTGGTAATAATTTCAGTGCCTAAAAGCTGTGCAATCATCGGAATATTTCCGGCTTGAAACTGACACTTTTGGTTCCAGCAGAAGCATCAACACCAGCGATAATATCGGCTTTCACCTCTGAATAAGTACCATTAGTCGCTTTGGAGCCAAAGGGGAAAGTATAGGTGACTGTCGTCTTGCTTTTATAGGGTCTGCCCGTGAGCTTAGAAGTTTTGGTGCTAGCGGTTGTCCCAGTGATATCAGAAACAACTGCCCTAGCTGGAGTAAAGCCGATAACTCTGGCGGCATTAGTCAAGGTATCGCTGAGGTTCAAGGTGGTTAACGACAGTCCTACTGTTCCTAAGTTACCTTTTGACCTTGTAGAGACACCGACTATATATTCAGTAGTGTCAGCCGATGGTAGCGCAAAAGGTTTTAGCGCCACGTCGTCTAAACTTCCTGGGAGGGAACTGGCCGCTCTGGGATAATCTATATTCACCTTACCAGCCTTAAAGTCCTGGTATTTTTTCAACTGAGACCCCGCCGGTGCATCGGGTGCTAAGTCGTCAGCAGTCGCTCCAGGAGCGCGGAGATATTTTAAGGCTGCATCTAAATTGTTAAAACGTCTTCCCATACCGAAGTCTCTAATATTACTAATTCGGTTCTAGCACTGAGACATAGTAATAATTGCTACGTAGAGAAGTTAACTAGTCTGAGCATAATTCAAATGCTGTTAACTCGCTCAATGACTGACTTCAAGCCTGATTCGGATGTAGCCACGAGATTAACTACTGTGATTCTCCCGTGAATCAGAAGTCGAGCATATCGAAAACGCAAGTCCACACGCGGCCGCTCCACAAATTTTTGCACCGAGCGACCGTAAACTAAATGTGTACCTGGGTTGAGGGAATAGGAGCGATCATGATCCACATAGTTACCCAGATCATCATTGAAAGTATGACCCTGTATTTGTAATACCTGCCTTGTAATTCTGATTCCCTCGGCTTTGGATTTGACCAGTAGGCGCAAATCATAACCCCGCTCCAAATCAAGATAGGTGTATTTGTACCAGCCCTTTTCCCAAACGAATATGGGGTTAGCAAATTCGCGCTTAATATCTCGTGCTAATGCCTCGGCTTTAGCCCTGGAAATAGTAGAAGATGATTCATTGACTAATCTAAAAGTAATTTCGCCTGTGGCTGGTGAAACTCGATTTGTGACATCAGTCCCTAGTTTCTCTCGGAAATAAAGTTTAATTTGTGGTTTAAATTTAGTGTTTCTTTGTATGTCTTGTACTGGTGTGCCATAGATGGGAGCTTGTAGTGATTGGGCATGACCAGCCGTCACCTCGAAAAGCCATAGCCGGATCATCATCATCGTGGATGTATCAGCATCCTTCATGGTGCAGGCATGACGTAAAGCCGCTTTAGGCGTAGAAATGTCATTTACTTCCTGATTCCTAAACCAATTAGCAACGGCTTTATTGTGCCAAAGTCTCACCGTATCTTGTAAATGTTCCCATTCATTGAAGTTATCTGGCAGTGGCATTTTTAATCATCCGGGTCTAAATCTGTATCAACAATTTCTTTGCCAGCGCTGGCAAGTTTTTCAGCCGCTTTATCGGCTTTTAATTTGTCGGGTTCTGGTGCTTCAGTTCCTTTATTCGCTGGGTTTTCATCTTGCTTAATGGCGTTCGTCAGTTCAGTTGTGGCGTTAGTTAATTCAGTCGTGGCGTTGATCACGTCTAATGGTGCTTGCGTGATCATCTGAATAGTTGAAGCACCGTTTTGTAGATTTTCTAAGGTTTGTGTAATGCGATTAAATTTCGGTTGTGGGTTCATCCACGTGTAGGCACTGTCCAAAACTTCCCCGGCTTGTCTTAGTGCATTGCCGATTTTTGCGACTTTACCAGCTGTCATCTCCAATCCGGTCAGGATTGATGATGCCAGTCCTTGAAATGCATTCAATACATTAGATGAAGCTTGATAAATTCTATTAGCCTTTGCCCAATTAGTTGAAAGCGTAGCGTAATTTTCAGCGCCGACTATACCTTGAATAATGCCTTGTACTGTATTTCCTATTACTTGGCTAACATTAATAGGTTGATTATTGTCATCTTTAATCCCTATCAATTGCAATACATTACTTATTGATTGTCCTAAACTTTCACCAATTTGACCTGTTAGTTGAACACCATTATGTACTGTTGCGGCGAAAGTTAGTGTATTTAAAACGCGGTCAAGCTGCAACCATTGAGCCATGCCATTAAGCTTTCCGCTAATTCCTCCAGCAATTTGTACTCCCAATTTAGTGTTAATTGTGGCCACATCTTGAATTAATTTCCCTATACCCAATCCATTTAATAAATTTGAAAGATTCCCAAATCCTTGCTGTAATTTGTTATTAGTATTGTTGGCTATATTGTTAGCCATGTTATTCATGCAACCGCCAGGTTTTGTAGTTTGACAAGTACCTGTAGCTGCTGCTGTTACAGTCTGAGAAAAGTTTAGCGCTGCTGGTCTTGCTACCAGTGCCGGAATAAAAGCAGCATTAGCAGCTATCTGTTTGATTAAGGCTTTTGTTGCATTATCCACCTTGGCATCTTCTCCATTCTTGCCATCTTTACCATTTACCCCGTCCTTGCCAGGGCTACCGACCCTACCAGGTAAACCACGCTCACCCTGTTTACCCTGAATACCTTGCAAACCCCTTTCCCCTTGTTTACCTGCTGGGATACTTCTTGCAGTTGCTAACGCCTGGTTAGCCGTCGCCTGTGCGCTATTAGCTTTACTGAGTGCATTATTGCCAATGGTCGTAGCGTTTCTAGCAGCAGACAATGCATCCGTCGCTGTCCTGTTTGCTGTTTCAGCTTTTTGATTTGCTGTATTAGCTGCACCTATTGCTCTTTCAGCTGTACCAAGAGCGTTGTTAGCCGTATCTTGTGCATTATTGGCCGTGGTTGTGGCTTGCCTTGCGCCGTCGTAGGCTTGTCTGGCAATGTTTTCAGCGTCAGTCGCCTTGTTGATTGCTGTATTGGCTTTAGATATGGAATTGTTCGCGATCGCTCGTGCATCTGCTGCTACTTGTTCAGCTGTGTTTGCTTTGGCAAATGCCCGATTAGCCGTACTATCAGCCGTATTGGCCCTATCTAATGCTCTATCAGCTTTACCTGATGCTTCTCTACCTACACCGAGCGCTTGACCTGCCACAGATAACGCCTTAGAGGCACTATTAGCAACGCTATCAATGTAGTTTTCTAGTGCGTCTATCCTACTTCCTAGAACCAGAAGAGTAGCTACGCTTGCGGCTAATGCTGCGAGTGCTGCTGCCAAACTAGCTACTCTTGCTAATGCTGATCCTGCTGTGTTAGCTGCACTTGTAGCAGTGGATAATGCCGTTCCTGCTTTTGTAGCTGCGCCAGTGGCAACAGATGAAACATTAGCAATTTTAGCGGCTAGACCTGCTAGTCCTGATTCTATGCCTGATATAGCTGCTTTAACGGGAGCTAATTGAGAAAAAATTAAGCTTCCCACTGCTGGAATTATTAAAGCTTCAGCACCAGCTATGGATTGCTGAATAATTCCTTGCTTTTCAGATTTTAAAATATACTTATTATCAAGTACTGAAATGTCTGCTCTTAAGGCAGATATTTCAGCCATAATTTCATTGCAGCTAGTCATTATTTTAAGCTTTTAACTAATGCTCTTATAGATGAAATTTCATTGAATACATCATTGCAAGTCAAACAACAATCACCACAATCTAAAGTACCTGGAGGGCAACCCTCCAAGCATTCCACCAAATAATTACAATTGCTATACAAAGCATTGTGTAATTCATTATTTAGAAAATCTTTAATGATTAATTTCTTTTGTGGTGGTGTACTGCCATAAGGAACAACACTTAATATTTCAGCAGATACAAAGTTAGTAAGATTAGCAACAAGATTATACCAATCATAAGCAATGCAACTATTAAATCCTCCTCTAGATTGCATTTGAACGTTGGTATATATTCCATTAGGAACAGTACGCAGCCCTCCAACTGGTGACCAAACAATAATGGATCTTTGAGTAGAGTGCAACGTTCCACCTGACCCTTGCTGAACATATTTGTAAGTTACTGTTACAAGCTGGCAATCTGGATATTCATCCTTACAGGTGATATTTATCGGCAGATTTTCATTAAAGGAAAGTACCTCACCATTGGGTAGGGTAACTTTTGCAGTTTGCCCAATTTCACAGTAACTAGCCATTAGTAATCATCCGGGTCAAGTGTTGAGCTATCTAGTTTTGCTAGCGTAACTGTTAATTGGTCGGTGCGATAGCTATCATTATTCACTCCCCTAGTGGTGAAGCTTGAAAAGCCATTTTCAACAATGATGCTTTGGTCAATGTTTGCATCAAAATTGGCTTGGGTGAGATAAGTTTTAGCTAATAAATTAATCGCAATCAATAAAGACTCGGCTGTATTGGTTGCATTGGCAGTTAATCCAACTGCTGCCAAGTCTGTCTTGCTGATAGTTATAGAGTTGATGTCTTGGGTAGCGTTTGCCCCAAATACTTGTTGTAAAGTTGGTTCTGCCATGACAACGAATTTTTAATGAAGATAAATCCGTTTTATGACAATCAAGGGGATATAAGTCTGAGTACGTATACTGAAACTATTAAGAATTCGATTGACGATCGCCTGCGGTACAGCGTAGCTGATCGCACTCCTGAAAACTGCGATCGCACTCTTGGCAATACCATTTCTGCACCTTCTCACCGCTAGCACGGGGATTCCAGCCATTGCGGTGAGTATGCCACCCGTGGCAACGGGGGCACTGGATACGGATTAAGTTTTTGGTCATTTTCGCTTCAATTGACTAGCCGTATATGGTTGCCCGTGATTGCTCAGGGGCGGCGCAAATTTTTGGCTATCTTTTTTTAGCCACAGATTGCCATCGGCATCAACGGAAGAAACTACCAAATCTAATCCTTTGTGTTCACCCTCCAGCACCTTGACCTTATCGCCGGGAGCATAGGGAGGAGATGACAGGAGTAAATCAGAAAATGCCAGCCGGGGTTTGGCGATCGCGTCACCCGCGACGTGACAATCCACTTTTTTGGCTGAGGGGTAAACCTTAATTACCTTCACCTGTTTATTTAGTGACCGTGACCAATAAATTTTGCCCTCCTCAATTTTTGGAGTGATCGCGGGTAGGTCTTTAGGCGATGAGGTAGGTGAATTTAAATGTTCAGATTTTTCTGAAAATCTATCTGGATCAGCATGTTCCAAAACTTGAGAATCAGATTTAACATTTGTATCTAAGTGGTTAGAATTTTCTGAAAAGTTACAAAACCTATCTGGATCTATCTGGATCAATTCCTGTAACCCTTGCTGTGTAGTAGCCGATTGATCCAGATAAGATTGTGTGTTTTTTTCAGGTTGATTATTGTGTTGAAGGTTTAGACCGCTATCTGTATCTTTTTGTACTTGCTTGTCAGTACCCATTGATCCAGATGATCCAGATGATCCAGATAGGTTTTGCAACTTTTCATCTTTTTTTACCCACCGTCTTATCCAACATCCACCCTCACGTTTTCGCTCGGTTTCCCAACCCAGCCGGCTGAATATGGCGCTGATTCTTCTCGATGTGCCTACGTCTTGGCGTGCTGTTTCCACAGCGAGAAGCCGAAAAATTTCAGTGAGTGTCACAACGTCGCGTCCCTGGATGTATTCCTGAATTTGTTCAGTCCAGGGGTCAATTACCTGAAACTGTTTATTCAGTTCTTCCCTGAGTTCTTCTTGCTCGGAAGTAAGCTTCCAGTCTTCGCCAGCTTGGTAGAGTGCATAGGCAGCTGCCCAAAGTAAGTCACGTTCCCTCACTAACTGTTCTACTGGGATGATTCCCTTAACCGGAATTACCCAGAAGCGTCGGCTACCTGTGGGGTCAGCTAGTATTTCTTTCTCATTGGTCGTGCCAACCAATATTGATCGGCGTGGATATTCCTTGATAGTGCGAGAGTATGGGGTTCTGTAACTATCGGTTTTTGTGGTGATGAATTTTTTCAGAGCGCTGACATCTTTCTTTCTGTAAACGTTCTCGAACTCAGACCACTCCAAACACCAGAAGTTATGCAGCTTCATTCTTTCGTCTTTTTCGTTGGCTTCTCCCATGTCATCGCTGAACCAATCCTCACCAAATAGATTTCGCCAAAATGTACTTTTACCAATTCCCTGGCGTGGATTGACAAGAATCGGCACTGATTCAACTCTGCACCCCGGTTGCATGACACGGGCAACGGCTGAAATCAGAACTTTTTTCATATATATGTTGTGCAGTTCGTTGTCAGAACCAAAGTAACGGGTAGCTAAATTGTTTAAGATGCTGGTGTCAACGTCTGGGTGAAGGTGAGTAACGTGTTCCAGATAATCTGCTACTGGGTGGTAGGCGTTTTGATTGGCCAGCATCTGGACTATGGCTTGAGCATCCCCAATTGGCACTGCTTCCTCAAATTCCAAAACCATGTGCAGGCGAATTTGGTCTAAGTCGAGCGGTTGCCCCGCTAGTTCAATTTGATTTTTCATCTGGTTGAGGCGTAAACCTTCTCCCCAACCGTCACGGATAATTTCAAACTGGCGTTTAAGCTTACACTTTGTTTCTTGACCTTCTTCAAGTTGCTGCTTTACCCATTCTTCCTCAAGGTGTTTACGCCATTCCTCGATGGTTTTGGCGTTCTCGACCAGTCGGTGAAAGGCATCTTTCCCGTAGTTGGCGATAAAATCATCCATTCCTTTTAACTCTCCCGGTGGAAGTTCAATGACCATGACCTTTGACCCGGTAGCGCTTAATTCCTTAGCCATTGCCAACATGGCATTTTGTACGGGTTTTTTGACAATAATGTCATTGTCAAAGCATAGGTAGAACGTTCTACCAAAGCCCGTAAATAGCTGAAGTGAATCATGCAGTCTGCCGTTTTTTCTACAAGTAGATACACCTGGAATAGAAATTGTTGTGTATCCAATTGATAGTCCTGCACCCGCTTTTTTAGCACCTTCAGTAATGATGATTGGTTCTACTTTGGTATTAATAACTTCTTGCCAAAAATCATTGATGCCAGTGTCTAGAAACAGTGGCGCGGATTGATACTCGGATGCACCAAGATATTTTTGTAACTTGCCTTGTTTGTTCAGTATTGGTGTGTCCGGTTTGACTTGAATACCAAGCAGTGTCGGCTCTCCAGTTTCTGGATCTACTCCACTAACTGACCAGCATGGTATGAGGTTACTAGAGTGTTTCCATCTTGATTTGTTGTTTCTATTTAGTAATTTATCTACTGCTAGCGGGTCATGCAATGAGCGCACATTTCGCGATATTATTTCGTAATTAACACCGCTATCCGTCCACTCATCCCAGTGTTTTTTATCTATGTGTTCTGGGATTTTTGTGTTAGAATTAGTAGTGTTATTAATGGTTTTATCGAATACTAATTTCTTGTTTGAGGTGGTTCCTGCTACCTCTTTTTCTTTTGCGTATGTCATGATTTTCTCCTGATATTTGTTTACTAGGGTTGTGGGGTTAACGCCGATCGCGTTCTAGGTCATATACCGCCTTGTCGATGTACCACCTATCGTGGCTTGGGTCTTTGGGGAAATATTAGGAAAGGCGGGTCAGGTTGCGAGCTTGACCCGCCATGTTGTGTACCGAAAGAGAAAAGCGAAATGAGTTTAGAAAGATTTGGAATAGACCCTGATAACAAGTTGGGGTTGAGCAAGGATTGCGTTGTCACTATTCAGTCAAAAGAATTTGGACTGGAGACCATAACTAAAATTGATTGCCTCATTAAAGCGATAGAAACATGGTCAAGGAACAACACCAACAACAAGAGTTCTGAGGCTGTATGGTTTACGGAACAGGGTTTCAATTGTCAAGTTTTGCGTACATCTGGCGGAGGCTGGATAAAAGGACGCTTCCGGTTTCGACTGGAGTTCGTTCCCGAACAGCCAGAAATCAAACCACCATCGCCGCTAGATAATCTGCGGTCAAACCTAGGCATCTAAACCCAGGCGTAAACTAGTAACCCATCCATAAATAAAAGCGTCCCACCTTACAGGCAGGACGCTTTTATTCTTCTAAGTCTTTCTGTAGTAACTCTAATTCTTCAACTCTAGACTCAAGACTTTGTATTTCCTGTTTTTTAATGGCCACCTGATTCCGATACTCGCTAATCAGCTGGCGCAGCATTCCCCCAGTAACTCTTTCTCTGCGACTGATAAATTCTGATCCTTGCGAGCTATGGTTTCGATTAATTCCGATCTGCTCAATCCCATCTGAGATGCCTTGCGATCCAGGCTCTCGATGGATGTTTGGGTCAGAGAAATATTGACCCTGACCTTGGGTTCCTCGTAACGTCCGTGTTTCTTCTTTGCCATTTGGTAAGGGTTTCATGATTCTTACACAAAATTTTAACATCACTTCTTACACAACATCTTATTGCTTTTCTTACACAAGATGCTAGTATGTTTTTTAGTCTTACACAAGAGTAACAGATGAACGCGCAAATTAAGTAGAGATGGCAGCCTACTGCGACATGCAACAGTAAAGACCTGCCAGCGTGGGCGATGCAACCCCTGTACCTGATGCGCTCATGGAGGAAAACAAACCAAAAAGCTATTCTTTCTTCAGTTTGCAACGCCTGCCAGTAGCGCTCCTACTGGCACTTTCCTCAACTCCCAAACCATGTAGAGATAGCAGCCTGCAAGCACTGAGCGAATATCAAAGACCTGCTGAGGAGTTGCAAGTAAAAAAGCGATCGACTGTTTCCCCAGTGCGATCGCCGTTAACAAATTCAGTAATTGTAATTAAGGAGATTTTACCAATGTCCAAGCCAATAGGCTATTACACCAATTACACCCCAGGTGACGGTACATTTCTGGATTACCTACAAGAAACATACGGCGCAACATTCGAGCGGATGACCAAGAGAGAGAAATTATTCCTCATCTCCTCCCTGTCTGCTCAAATGTGCGGCGATGCCCCAGGCGAAACCCGCAACGAAATTTACGAAATAGGAGCCAAGATACAAGAAAAACTCCCCTTATCAGAACAAGAAGGACTACTTGAAGCGCTCATTGCACAAATCCGTTGGGGGCAACATGAGCCAACTGTACACAACACCTGAAGCATCCAGGGAGACAAACATCCCCGAAAGCACAATCCGCAGTTGGTTACGCCGCCACCCTGGGGTGTTCCTAGTAGATGTTCACGTCGTGGTTGAAGATTCAGGCCGCAAGATGTGGACTGAGGCAGGACTAGAACTGCTGCGGAGTCGTGCATCAGAAAATGCAACAGACGACGATGCAAATCCTGACACGGATGACCTACTAGAAGCCTTGCTTGACCACGACTCACAGCAATTAGCCCGTGAATACTGGCGACAGTTACCCGGACGGGTATTGCAGCGCATTAAACAAATGCGGGACAATCCCACACCGGAAGACCGAGAGATAGTTACAATCTCCGTTCGTGCTGCCATCAACGCTGGCACATCTCATCTACTGTTGCCCACATATCAGCCGATGCTACTGGATGGAGCCGATGAACAAGACTAAACAGCAAACCAGTAAGGTTGTACCATTCACTGGTGAATTTTACCCCACCGAAATACAACCCACCCCAGCCGCGAATAACACGGCTGCTTACTTAGTCATGGTCGCCGCGTCCCTAGTCGCCGGCTTGAGTATTGGTGCAATGGCAACCTACCAAAGCGCTGACCAAATTGAACTGCGACAGATGCAAGCTGACGTGCAGCAGCTGCAAAAAGTTAAAACCCAAGTTTGTAGGTAGGAGTAAAAACTAATGGGAGTCTTAGCACGTATTACCAGCCGGGGTAAATCCGGTAACAGCAGCACCAATCAATCATCACTCGCCACCGGAGGCCATGCCATAGATAAAAATCGGGTGTTATCCCCAACTGACCAAACTGTAATCAATCCCATGAACGCGGGAAGTTGGGAAACCGTGAGGACAGCACCCGTCAGTCATAATCCGCGATATTTTAACAAGCAAGAAGCCGACGCACTCAAGGCACTCGCCACCCAAACCGCACAAGGAGCCATTCAATCAAAACGAGCTTACAAATCCCTCAAGAAGATTGAAAATGCCGATGCTCAGGTACACTCCGCTCATCGCAGCTATATTCGCGGCGTAGCTGACAGCGAACTAGTGAAGAAACGTACCGATGCAGCCACAGCCAGACATCTACACGCGCTGCGCCCTGAGTATGCCAAGTTGGGAGCCGGGTTAGACCGCGCCGAAAACAACGCCCAAAAACGCATTGATGAACTAAAAGCCAAAGTCAAGGAGCAATACTAAATGGCAAAGGCGGTACACCTGGGGGCATGGTTCCTAACTGGGTGTATCGCCTCTAGCTGTGTATCGTGGCTAGGGGCGTTACATCCGGCTTTATTTCGGGTGATGTGGGTTGTTTACATCGTTGCATCTGCGGCGCTGGTCTTGGCATTGGTGACCGACGACGCGATTAGACCGTTTATCAAATTAACTGAGCCGGATTATTACGCGATGCTGATCGCGATCGCCGCCGCCATTTTCTTGGGAGGAGTCCTGACATGGCTGATCGCTGGTTAAAGTGCAATTGTCTTCTTGCCAGTGCAGCAGCCTTATGGTTAGCCGCACTTTCCCCTATTCCCAATGTGGCCAGAGGCATTTCCTACGGTTTGGCGTTGGTGTCCTCGGTGCAACTTGTCCAGGACTCAAAACGGCTGATGATTCAAGATGCCCGCCGCGCTGCCCTAGCCGTGATGAACCTGGAACTAGAACAAGTTGAAATTGCACTGAGCGCACAAAACCAAGAACAGGCACTTTATGAAATCTACGGCGCTGCACCCACCCAAACTTACCCGCCGGAAGTTCACCAGGAGTTAATTGATTCCCTCAATCACTTAGTCCAGGAGCCGAGCGCGGATCATCCGGTTGAAGCTTCCACTTCCACTTCCGAGAAAAAAGCGTTTTATTTGGCTGTGAAGTCATTACTGGAAGTCAAGGGTGAGACTTATGTAATTGAGCAGGTTTTGAAATTGGGCGGCCGTCGCTGGGAAGAGGGCAAGCAACGGTTGCAGCAGATTTTAGATGAGGGATTGAGGAATGAGTGGTGAACAATGCCCCAAATGCGATTCATCCCGCACTCAATATGACGATTATTTTGGATTTTGGGAGTGCGATGATTGCGGTTACGTTTGGAGTGAAGATGAAGACGATCCAGACTACGATGAAGAATCCCTTGACCTGGGGACGTGTTGTAGTTGCGGCTGCACGGGGGAAACTGTACGGAACATCATCACCCTAGAAAAGAAAGCACCTGTCCCAGGTACGGGTTGGGGCTGTCTTGTTTGCGGCTTGCCCAGCGACGGGGCTATTACTGTTGTCTGCGATGATTGCTTGGCACTCATGGACAGACGGCAAGATGTAATTAAGGAGGTTGTTTACGGCTATGCAACCGAGAAAAAACGATATTCCATTAATGGGCTAACTGAAGAATTTAAACACAAAAATATACCGCATTAATAACTAGCGATATCAATGGATGACGATAAATGGATAAACGTTGACCCGCGAACTCGAAAGCTTTCATTACGCTTTCGAGTTCGCGGATTTTCTCGTCAGTTCTATCTATCTACAGGACTGAGGGACACCAAAAGAAATAGAGTAATTGTCCAAGCGCGGAGAGATGTTATTGAAGCTGATATTGGGTTAGGGGAATTCGACCATACGCTCGAACGCTACAAATTTGGTTCTCAACGTCTAGCCCCCACAGTTCACATACCTAATACCAAGTCCCTCGGTGAACTGTGGGAGCTATTCACCGAGTTTAAGTCAACTATGGTTGAAAAAACGACCATCAAGGGCAGTTATGCAGCCATTGCTAGATACATAAAGCGATTCCCAACACAAGAATTAGATCGCGCATCAAGTATCAGAGATTGGCTCACAAAAAACACTACTCAATACATGGCATGGCATCTACTAACAAAATTTAGTCAGTGTTGTGAATGGGCTAAGGATTCTCAACTAATTACTGAAAATCCGTTTGATAAGCTGAAAATTCCAAAACCGAGGCAAAAATCAACCGATAGTGAAGATTACCTTGCTTTCACCCTAGAACAGAGAGACATCATTATCAATGCTTTTGAATTTCATGAGCGCCATTGTCATTACACCGATCTAGTCAAATTCTTGTTCTTCACCGGCTGCCGACCAGGAGAGGCCTTTGCTCTCACCTGGGCAGATGTTAGTGCTGATTGCTGCCGGATATCAATTACCAAGTCCAGAAATTTGCACGGCATACTCAAAGGCACGAAGAACGGGAAAAGGCGAATATTTCCGGCTGCTCGTGGCTCCAAAGTCCAAAACCTGCTATTGACGGTTAGACCTGATAACGCCGTTGCCAGCGAGTTGATTTTTAGAAGCAGACTTGGAAACGAGATGACTGGAGCAATTCTAAATAATGTCTGGAATCAATCAGCCGTCGTCAATAATGGTCATCTCTGCCGTTACCCAGGTGTTGTTAGACAACTGGCACAATCCAGGAAAATTCCCTACTATCTCAAGCCTTATGCCACAAGACACACCTTCGCTACATGGGCGATCGCGACTGGTGTCACTCCCGAAAAAGTTGCACTGTGGATTGGTGATGAGGTTCAGACGGTACTCAAGTACTACTGTCACCCCAACGTAGTTGATGCAGAATGTCCTGATTTTTAATTTTGCTACTCAAATGCTACTCATAGAATAGTTGAAATGTAGTGCTAGAGGTAAATCGTGAATTTTACTATTAAGAATGTTCTGATTGCCACTGATGACGATTATGCAACTGTAGATGTGCAGGTTGTAGAGGGTAAGATAGCCGCTATAGCACCTGATCTAGATGTGAGCGGTACTGTCTTTAATGGTAGCAATAAGCTATTACTACCTGGTTTCGTTAATGCCCACACCCACTCATCAGAAATGTGGCAACGGGGGATTATGTCAATCTTTCCTTTAGAATTATGGCTAGCGGAATTATACGACTTTGCCCCTCTTGATCCCGAACAAGTTTATCTCAGCGCCTTGGGAACAGCAACAGAAACCCTACTATCTGGTGGGACGAGTGTAGTAGATCATCTGGTGTTAATTCCTGGGCAAGAATTAGAAACTATTGCTACTGCTGTTCATGCTTACCAAGAAGTAGGAATTCGTGCCTTTATTGCACCCCTCATTCAAGATGAATCCCTCGCCGCAGGTATTCCCTCTGGGGAATCAGCACAAACCCATGAACCTTATTTTCGTTCAACTGCGGCCACATTAGAAATTATAGAAGAAGCGGTGAGACAATTTCATCGCCCGGATGAGGGTGTGAGTATGTTAGTAGCACCGACAGGGATACAGTTGTGTACTGATGCGTTATTTGAGGGATGTATTGAATTAAGCGATCGCTATCATCTTTGTCGTCACTCCCACTTACTGGAAACTAAGGCACAGGAAAAACTCGCCCAAGAAAAATACGGTTGTACTGCTGTTGAACATCTTAAACGCATCGGATATTTAAGCGATCGCACTTCTCTAGCCCATTGCGTCTGGTTAAATGATGCTGATATTGCTATCCTGGCACAAACTGAATCTACAGTTGTTCACAACCCGTTAAGTAACCTGCGTTTAGGCAGTGGCATCGCCCCAATTTTAAAATATCGTCAAGCCGGAGTAAATGTAACTTTTGGTTGTGATGGTGCTTCCAGTAACGACTCTCAAGATTTGCTAGAAGCCATCAAAATTGGTTCTATCTTGCACAACGTTACAGATTTAGACTATCAACACTGGATCACATCCAGGCAAGCAGTAGAAATGGCATCCTTGGGCGGTGCAAAAGGACTGAATATGGCAGATAAAATCGGTTCTCTCACTGTAGGTAAACAAGCCGATTTAGTGCTTTATGACCTCATCAACTTATCATTACTTCCTCGTACAGATCCCATTGGTTTATTAGTTTTAGGTCGTCCGACAAATGTTGTTGATAGCGCTTGGGTAAATGGCAAACAAATTATTGCTGATGGTCAAGTGACAACAATTAATGTTGATAACTTACGGCAAGAATTATTTAATCGTAGTCAGTGGCAGACAAAACGCAAATCTCCAACCGTAGCACAATTGGAGCTTCATTATCGTACAGTGATGGGTTTGTGAAAGGGCACTCTTAATGGGTAACTGTAGGAGCCAGCAATAATAATCATTCTGAGCCAGTATTAATTGCAACTAGACTCAAAAAGAATTGTCGTCAAATTATTAGTAATATTAATAACTAATTAAATAGGTAATCCTGCGGCTAACATTTGTTCTTGTAATTCACGGGTTCTGGCTACGGTGTATACACAAGTCCACTCTGAGCGAGTTTCCAGCCTAAAAAGATAGACTCACGGCTTTGAATCTCAACTCGTCCGCAACGAACAACCAGCAAGATTTTGATAATTTAGCAAAATTTAAATAGCTTTTAATACAAATTTTCCATAGCATCTAAATTGTAAAGCCAAAGTTTAAAACATAACAGAATGCGTTGAAAAAAAGAAAAACATGCCTACAACATACGTACAGATACCTGAAACTAACGCAAAGATATCCGCAAGCGAGATAGAGGTCAAGAAAACTCCTAACTTGAAGTTTTATATCCACCACCGTAATTACTGGATCAATGGCATAACCATAGCTTACATATTTGCTAGCTATGGATTCTCCCTCTTCTGTATTACAGTAAATATTTGGTGGTTAAATCTGCTGGGAGTCGCTTTACTAACACACACTTTGACATGGGCTGCTCTCTTTCTCCACGAACTTTTCCACCACAATATTTTCTCCCGTCCAAGTCTGAACGCGGCATTTGGTGAAGCTATGCTTTTTCTCACTGGCTCTTGCTATAGCCGCTTCCGCGATTTGGCTTTACATCATATCGCTCACCATGTACATAGAGCTGATTTTTCCCCATTTTTTCCTGCTTCAATTACCGATTTCCTAAAATCTTTACCGACACCCATACTCAGGTTGATTATTTTCCTAGAGTGGCTGTGCATACCCGCAGTCAATCTCATCTTTCGTTGGATGATTGCTCTAGCTCCCTTTCTCAGTCAGAATCGACGGGACGAGCGTGTTCAAAATGCTGTGCTTCTAATGTTACGAGGGGTCTTGTTTACAGTATTAGCAATATATTCCCCCCGTTCAGTTATTCTCTACTTTATTGCTTACAGCTGCTTCCTTCATATCATTCAATTCATAGAAGGCTTTCAACACACTTACTCTGCTTTCATCATCAACGCAGAGGTGCCGAAGTACAGTCTGGATTATGAGGAAGCCAATACCTATTCTCTTGTCTTGCCACCTTGGCTCAGTCTAATACTATGTCTCAACAACAACTACCACAACGCACACCATGTATTAATGACCTGTCCCTGGTACTTACTACCTCAACTGGATGCTGAATTGTATCTACGTGATTATTTACAGTATGTGTCTGCGCCAAAACTACTCAATAACTATTTTCGTTATCGCATTCATCGCCTGCTCCAAGGACAGGGAACTGTGGAACGGAGCAAAAAAGGTCTAAATTTAGACAACTTTGAGGGAGCTACTGGTATGTCTTTCATGATTTTGCGGCAACCATTCGATTGGCTGAAAATACCTTCCTAAAAGGATGTTAGCAACTTTCAAGAATTCTGTGCATCAACCAAAGCTTTTCAGTTAACCCTAGAGCTTGACTTTTTCTAAAAATCAGATGCAGATGTCATCTCTGACAAACGAATTACCACTTAACTACTTTCTCAGGAGGCTTTCAAATGATTCTCAATGACTTAAACAAAATTGTTGATACAGAAAGAGACGTTGAATGGGGTAACGGTAGAAGCCGTCGATTCCTGATTGAAAAAGATGGCATGGGCTATTCCCTCACAGACACAATTGTTGAAGCTGGTACAGAGTCCTTATTGGAATACAAAAATCACTTTGAAACTTGCTATTGCATTGAAGGTGAGGGTGAAGTGGAGGCAGAAGGTGTTATCTATCCCATTAAACCCGGTACTATGTATGCTCTTAATAAGCATGATAAACATTACCTCCGAGCCAAAACTATGCTACGTCTCGTATGTGTGTTTTATCCAGCTTTAATAGGTCATGAATCCCACCAACTGAAAAATTATGTCTCTTCACATTACTGATATAATTTTTAGTTTTGTCTAAGTCATCTAAGTCAGTCAATAAAGGCAATTGCTGCTTTAGCAATTTAAGCTTGAACCAGAGTAAAAATAACACCCAAATTACCACAGGGATTCAAGACTTAACAATTTTACTTGGTATTTAGTCAAAAGACTAAATAAGGCCGACTTCAATTTTATCTAAGCAGATCAACTTTTTGGGAATAATATGATGCATATCTCTATTCGCCCACTAAAAGAGAGTGAACTAGGGATCGCAGACCAAGTCTTTAAACTTGCATTTGCCACTTTCAATGCCAATCATAGTGCAACGAGTTATACCAGCAATATGACATTCATGAAACGCTGGTATACTGACCCAACTACTGCCTTTGCGGCGGAAGTTGATGGACAACTGGTAGGTTCAAATTTTGCGATTAATTGGGGAAGCTTTGGACTTTTTGGTCCTTTAACAGTACATCCAGATTTTTGGGGTAAAGGAATTGCCCAGCGATTAATTGAACCAGCTATGGAATGTTTCCAGCGTTGGGACATCAAGCAGGCAGGTTTCTTCACTCGTTCTGACAGCCCTTTGCATCTCAATTTGTATCAAAAGTTTGGATTTTATCCTCAATTTCTCACAGCCATTATGTCTAAAACTGTTAGACCAGCCCAACAGTTATTACAAGGAATAAGATATTCCGAATTACCTGAAGACAAACAAAGGGAGTGTCTCAAATGCAGCCGAGAACTGACTGATACTCTTTACGATGGGTTAGATTTAGAACGTGAAATTCGTACTGTGGAAAAACAAGGACTAGGCGATACAATCTTTCTCTGGGATAACAAAAGTCTAACAAGTTTTGCTGTTTGTCATTACGGGAAAGACACTGAAGCCGGAAGCGACAATTGCTATATCAAGTTTGCGGCAGTCCGTTTGGGTCTGAAAGTAGAGCAAAATTTCGAGCAGTTGCTCCAAGAGTGCGAAAGGCTGAGTGTATTGCAGGGAGCATCACGTCTCATCGGTGGAGTCAACACCGCACGTCAACAAGCTTATCAACAGATGCTGGCCTTTGGCTTCCGGATCGAAAGACTAGGCGTTGCAATGCATAACCCAAATGAACCTGCTTTTAATCACCCCAAGGCTTATGTCATAGATGATTGGCGTTAGCAGACCTCATAGGGTCTTAGTATTAGTAAATTTTCCTTTTACCACTCTTTGCAGATATGATGATGCTCAAATCCATCGAAAGCTCTCAGTCGCCTAAACTACAAGATACATATGATGTAGTTGTCTGTGGTGGTGGTCTAGCTGGGATGACTCTGGCACGACAATTGAGGCTCAAAATGCCTCACATCTCGATTTTGGTTTGTGACCGACTCGTTAGACCCCTACCAGTTGCGACCTTTAAAGTTGGGGAATCAACAGTTGAAATTGGTTCTTTCTATTTTGCAGAGGTTTTACACCTAACAGATTACATTCAAGAGCACCATTTGATGAAACTTGGGCTGCGGTTCTTCCTAGGTAATTCACAAGCACCTTTACAAAAGCGACCAGAACTGGGAGTAGCAGACTTTAACTCTTTTCATTCAAAATATACCTATCAATTGGATCGGGGGATATTTGAGAATGATTTACGCGATTTTAATGTTGCCGCAGGCATAGACTTGTTAGAAAATTGTTCTGTGCAAGATATTGAGATGCGAGAGAGTGATGAGTTTCACACAGTTATCTATAAGAAATTAGATACCAAACAAACTCAAATAGTTAAAGCTCGCTGGGTAGTTGATGCAACTGGTCACCGCCGATTATTGCAAAAAAAACTGGATTTAGCAAAACCTAACAGCAAAAACCGTAGTGCTGTCTGGTTTCGGATAAATAAGCGCCTTGATGTCAGCGATTTAGTTCCGGTCAGTGAGTCACAGTGGCACGCTCGTGTTCCTAATAATCTGCGCTATCATTCCACTAATCACTTAGTGGGTGATGGATATTGGGTCTGGCTGATTCCTTTGTCTTCTGGATATACAAGTCTTGGTATTGTCGCCAGCGATGATGTGCATAATTTTCAGGAATACAATACTTACGAAAAGGCTTACAAGTGGTTACAAAAATACGAGCCTGCACTAGCTAATTACCTAAAAGACGAACAGCCCAATGATTTTATGAAAATGCCTAAGTATAGTCACTCCTCTACGCAGGTATATTCTCTTGACCGTTGGGCTTGTGTGGGTGTAGCAGGTACATTCGTAGATCCTTTGTATTCACCTGGAAGTGATATGATTGCCTTGGCGAATACCTTAACCACCGAATTGATTCGACTGGATCTAAGCGGTCAACTCACGCAGAAAATGGTTGACCATGCAAATCAGTTTTACTTAAAGATTAATGACCAGTTGACATCGGCATATGAAGCAATCTATCAGCTTCTGGGTAAAAGTTCCCTGGTATTTACATTGCAATTTGTGTGGGGTGCTATGTTTTCCTGGGCAACTATAACACCACTGATTTTTAACTCGTCGTTTTTAGATCCAGAAAGCACAGAGAGATTCCAGCATATACTTTCAGAATTTTCTTCCCTATCACAACGCGTAGAGCAGTTATTTCTAGACTGGGCAAATAAGCCATCGCATAGGCTGACATTTGAGTTTTTAGATTATTTAGCAATGCTGCCTTTTGTTGATGAACTGCGTTCAAATCTGAAATCAAATAAGACTGAGCGCGAGGTCAGTGATGACTATGTGGCTAATTTGAAAATTATGGAAGAACTGGCTCAGGTAATATTTTTGTTGGCCTTAGAAGATACAATGCCAGAGAAATTAACCATGTTTTCATCTCCAGTGTGGTTGAATGCTTGGGCGATTAGTTTGGATGATGACCGATGGGAGCATGATGGGCTTTTTCAACCTAAATCGCAACCTCGCGATCTACATCAATTGATGGAACCACTAAGAAAGAACATTCGATGGGATTTTAATCAATCTGTTCCTAAGATTGAGCGAGAAACTATTGCATTAGCAATTTAATCCTAATTCTCTTTACAGACCACCAACAATCCGTTGGGTAAGGCGATTTGTTTTGACTTTTCACAAGATGTGGAAAAGGTCATTTTGAGGATTTCTCAAGCTCTAATTTTTCCGTTGTCCTTTGTCTCAAGTGTTGGCAATAACTAATGACAAAGGACAATCCTCACAAGTGCGTGTAATTTTTACATCATCTAAGAAATCTATGCGTTTTATGAAGTTGAAGGAGAGAGGATAAGAATGACATCTACACAACATCCTGTTTTGACTTCCTTTACGTTGGGAGGCATTCATCTCAAAAACAGAGTTGCTGTTGCTCCTATGTCTCGAGTTAGTACCCGAGGTGATGGTATTCCTACTAAGCAAATGGTGCAGTACTATGCCGCCTTTGCTGAGGGTAATTTTAGTTTAATTATCACCGAGGGAACCTACACCGATCGCGCCTACAGCCAGAGCTATATCAACCAACCAGCTATTGTCACTGAGCAACAGATGGAGAGATGGCACAAAGTTGTAGAAGTTGTCCATGCTGCTGGTTCTGCAATTTTCATTCAACTCATGCACGCCGGAGCACTTTGCCAAGGCAACCATCATCGGGATCATACAGTAGGTCCCTCGGCAGTACAACCTAAGGGGCAAAAAATGGAGGAGTATGGGGGAGGCCAAGGAGCATTCCCCATGCCTAAAGCCATGACTGAAGTGGAGATTCAAGAGGCGATCGCTGGTTTCGCTCAATCCACGCTCAACGCCAAAAATATTGGTTTTGATGGTGTAGAGATTCACGGAGCTAATGGCTATCTGATCGATCAATTCATTACAGACTACACTAACCTGCGAACGGATCAATATGGTGGTCCGATAGAGAATCGGATTCGCTTTGCCGTTGAGGTTGTTGAAGCCGTTCGCCAAACTGTAGGTAATAACTATCCAGTGGGGATTCGGCTATCCCAAACTAAAGTTAATGATTTCGAGTATCGCTGGCCCGGAGGTGAGGCAGATGGTCGAGTCATCTTCTCTGCACTTCGGAAAGCTGGCGTAGATTTTATTCACCTTGCCAGTGAAGGTCGAGATTGGATTGAGACAGCAATGATTGGTGATGGCATAACTATTACTCAGCTTGCTAAGCAGGTCGCTCAGGTGCCGATTATTGCCAATGGTGGTATGCACCAGCCAGAGCAAGCCAACCGCATTATCCAAGAAGGACACGCAGACATTGTTTCTCTAGGGCGAGGAGCCTTAGCTAATCCAGACTGGCCTCGACGCCTGGCATTAGGTCAAACATTTGATTATTTTGATCACTGCATGATCCAACCGCAAGCCAGTATCAATAATACTCAGCAGTGGTTATCTCAACAAATAGCTTGAGCTGACTGATGGAGTTGAGAAAAATAATGGCAAATTTCTTTGTCGTTCGCGATCGCTAGATTTTTACAGACAAAGAAATTCTATCCGATGCTAATCTGTTCTGCCCACAAGTTGCATTTTTCCAACAATATCTAACTATCTGTTGTCATATTACAAACCCGACATACTGCCAAAGGTTTGGCGACACAACTGTAAAAAAGAGAAGAAAATTATCATGTACAAGCAAATTTTAATGACAGGATTTCTCCTGTTGTCTGTCATGTTTTCATCTAAGGCAACAGCTACGGATTTCGATGAAATTTATGTGTTTGGTGACAGCTACTCTGATAGTGGTAGTTATTACAATTACACAAAAAATGTTTTGGGAACAGGCTTCCCTCCCCAACCCTACTATGAGGGACGTCTTACGAATGGTCCAGTCTGGGTGGAATATCTCGCGCAAAAACTTGGCTTAAGGCCTAATCCAAACACTAACTTTGCTGCTGTTGGTGCTGAATCAGGGTTATTTAACATCGTTGCATCTCCATCGTTGCCTTCATTATATTTAACAGGGGTTTTGTCTCAGGTTAATAACTTTACATCTGCTAATAAATCAGTTAACCCAAATGCGCTTTATATCGTGTCAGGTGGTTTCAATGATATCTTTTTCTCTAGCGAAACTGTTGATCCTAACCAACCAGTCACAAATATATTAACGGCAGTGCGTAGTCTTGCGGCTGCTGGAGCTAGCAATATTCTGGTAGTTAACTTGCCAAATTTGGGAGATTTACCGGGTACAAACGATAGTCAAGCTTCTAAAAAACTCAACGATTTGACAGCTAAATACAACACTAGTTTGGCTGCGAATCTTGACTCTTTGAACCAGCAACTAAACACTATCAACATCGCTTTTCTAGATATTAATTCATTATTTAAGCAGGTCTTTGCTAATCCTAGACGATACGGTTTTACAGATGTGATTAGCTCTTGCTTGGGAAGCTCAGTTTTGACAGCCTTACCACCTTCTAGCATATCAGCTGTCTGTAATACCAACTCAAATCAAGCTTTTTTCTGGGATAGCATTCATCCGACAACTGCTGGCCATGAGGTCATAGCAGAGTCTGCATCTCAACTGTTGTGCTTTGATGACAGAAGAAAACGGGGGACTGCTGTCTTGCACCATCCTCAGCAAGACTTAATAAAGCAAGTTTCTCGACCAAAAATTAAGTTTTTCAACCTCATTAGATCCTCAAGCAACTCAGTTGTTGACCAAGGTGCAAGATGTCAGCGCCCAAGGGGCGCGATTACACGCCCGCGACGGATGAAAAAAACATATTAAGATGTAAAACCAAAACCTCAAATCCTTACAAAGTAAGGATTTGAAAGGTATTTTTTTAGAAGGTAAAACTAATACATTCTATACGGGAATTTTCCTTGTGGCAGGTTTACCCAACTAGTCTAAATTCTGTTTGCTTTCTCATCATGTAAAAATTTTTTTATTTTTTAGTACTTAGATCAACACTTTAATATAACCATTAAAACATTCTTATAATTACAAGAAGCTTTTTATATCAGCAATTTCAAGTTTGATTCGACTTTTATATTAAGACTAAATAATCAAGCATAGTATAAAGATAAATTTAATCGCTAAAAGAAATATTTTTTGACTTGCAATTTTAGAAAAAGATATTATCAATCAAATACTTTATTTATTAATAAACTTAAAGGATAAATTATGTACACTACATGGCTTTACATCTCTATTCCAATGGCTAATTTACTAGGTTTTTTAGCAGTAATTAGTTATATTTTAACATTAATTCCTACCTCTATAAGAATAATTTTTCCGACGCTAAAAAAGGCAAAGTTTATCATACAATTATTGAAAAATCGTCGTCAATTAGGTATTTTATCTTTTGTGTTAGCCTTGGGACATGCCTGGCTTTTGATAGTCAAAAGAAATTTTGATTTCTTCGATTTGACTACCTATAGAGTATATGTGCATGGATCAGCAACATTTATTATTTTCACACTGCTAGCAATTACTTCTAATGACTGGTGTGTCAAAAAAATGAAGAAAAACTGGCGGCAGTTACATCAGTTAACGTATTTAGCAATGTTTTTACTATTTTGGCATATTAATGACAAGATGTATGGACATTGGAACTTGAGCACTCCTTTGGTAGTCATGGGAATGACAGCAATAATCATTTTGTTCTTAAGAAGATGTTGGCTTGAGCAGCAAATGAAAAAACCTCAAAGAGTTCAGGGAGAGAAATCATTAGGATAAGAGCGCCTGAATTACCACACCATATTTTCAATAAACAGATTTTCTAAGTAGCGCTCGCGCAAGCACTGACTTGTCAGTTCGTTAATAATTTTAGATAGCGTCAGAAGTAAGTATTGGTAACCAGTCCAACATATAGACCCAGAAAACTTGGTGTTGATAGATAAAATAGGCGTTTTATCTATGGACAAGTGCTGTGTTTGTCATGGCTAATATCTCAGCCCAAAAAGTTGCCCCAGCGCTGAAGACGGATTTTCCGTTGCAGGATTCGCACCTCGAAAAAAAACTTTTTGGTTTACTGAGGGTGTCAGTTAACCTCTCACGGATAATCTTTAACTCGCTCATAACGTTATCTTGTGAAAAGCGAAGTAGAATATTAACCGTAAGAATCGCATTCCGTACATCAGTAATTCTGCTTGCCTCTGTGTCTTTAGTTTTTACGGTTACGATTTAAGCAGCAGCATGGACACTCCATGATTCAGTAAATCAATTTTTCGATAAACCTTGCAACGCGCAAATTTTAGCTAAATGGAAGCATACCAACAAAAGCCGTGCCGTCAGGCTTATTGCTGTTAAACTAATGCTATTTGTCGTTTTGCTCATGTAGGCTGGAAACCTAGTTCTTTAGTTTGTTTTCCAAAGTTTGTGGTTTACTGATTATGATTCGCCCTGATTCATATTGTTATTGTGCAACGCCAAAATTCACATAGCTTAGAGGATCTTGAAGATGAAATCTGCGGCCGTAATTACTTCTGAGACAATTAAGGAATCGGAGCATCATCTCAATTTGCCCGTTGTATCGAGTAAACAGCGCGGCTGGGACAACATATTAGTTGAGCAGTTCCATCAACCTCCTGGCCAAATCAAGATGCATAACAGTTCTGAGCATATGATTTGTGTCTCTCTCGCGCCGCGTCCCATTAAGTTAGTACAAGTGAAAGGCGAGCGAATTCACCAGGGGCTTCATGCTAAAGGCGACATCTCGCTTACCCCTGCTGGGCTACCAATTGCAGAGCGTTGGGAGAATGATGACCACTACCTCCGAATATGCCTTTCATCTAGCTTTGTTCAGACAATTGCGAATGAAGCCTTCGAGATTGATCCAAGTCAGTTCAAGCTGTTTCCTGAGTTTTGCGCCAGAGATCAACACATTGAAAATTTTGCCATGATGCTGCTCTCTGAACTTCACAATGAGAGCTTAGGAGGACAGCTTTACGTTGAATCTCTGACCAATGCGCTAGCAGTGCATTTGCTCAGAAATTACTCTGATCGGACGCATCGCGTTTCTAATTATTCTGCTGGCTTATCTGTTTACCAATTACTACAGGTAACTGATTACATTAACGACCATCTCGCTGAGAAAATTAAGTTAGCTGATATCGCTCAATCAATCGGCATGAGCAAATTTTACTTTAGTCGCCTCTTTAAACAGTCTACAGGCATTTCACCTTCTGTATACGTGATTCAGCAACGAGTAGAGAAAGCAAAGCAGTTGCTCAATCAACAGAAGTTAACAATTGCTGATGTTGCTTTACTGTGTGGTTTTAACAGCCAGAGTCATCTAGGCAAGTGTTTCCAACAACTGACGCGGATGACACCAAAGGCTTACAGAAATCAATGAACCTATCTCAATAAATTCAGCAACGCCATATTTTGTTAATTCACACTTTCACTAAAAAAGAAGATGAATAAATAGGGCTGATGTAGTAGAGTTGTTGTCTTCCACAACGACAACTCAAAAGCTACAAGCAGCCCATGTCCAATATTCTATAACTGTGACAATACTCAAGTTTCGGGTGAGTACGGGGGGTCAAAAAGCAACGGATGTAAAATAAGAACCTTTTGGCTCTTGATATTCACCCATGCTCATCAAAGTCATTGGTTTAACAACACGAAATTTCTTCTCCAGACACCACCGAAAAAGGCTCGACTGACGGATAGGTAACAAAAATTCCAGATTTTCTGGAACTAGTTTGCTGATACCCAAAATTAACGCTTTCATAGCTTCTTCATTCTCAGCAATGCCATAATTCTGTTGCCAAGCATCTGTAGCAGAAGCATAAGCAACAATGCGTTCATCCCGCATAGCAACGACTGGCTTAAACATATGCAATGCGTCCTGCAATTCTTTTGTTCGATCAAAACCTAGAGCTGACTCGCTCAATGCTTTACATCTTTCCAGGTCTTCATGCATCATCTGACGAACGCTATATCCAATAGGGATTTCTCCTTTTGGTTTGCCACTAAGTAGTACGATCAGTTCTTTCACATCAAATCCCAAAGAAGTGTAGAGGGCGATGCTCTGTGTATTGAACGTGTGCTGGAGTAGGCGAATACTGCAAGCTTTTTTACTATGTACTAAAACAGTTTCCATCAGTCTGCGACCAATTGCTTTTCCCTGAGCATGAGGATGTACCGCAACAATAGCTACCCCATGAACTACACTACGCTTGTCAAGAAAACATAGACCAACAACCTGCTCGTTGTACTCAGCAACAATGGTGTCATAGGAGAAGTGATTAATAAAAAATTGGGCTGCTTGTATGCCAATTTCCGTACTGGGAAACTCGCTGCTAAAACCATGTGCTGTATTTACTTGAGTAAATGCCAGATGCAGTATCAGTCCACATGATGCAACATCTTCATTAGTAGCGGTTCGGATATTCAATTCCATGCCAATAGATTTAACCATCTCTGCCCAAATACTGTAATGTCGCTCAAGCTTAGTCCTTAATTCCGTTCCAACGTTGTGCTGCCATTGCAATTCTCCGACCATAGTGTTCAGCTGTTTTTAGGTCGCTGTTAGAGGGAGCTAGATCTGCTCCCTGATCTAAGTTGGATTGTGTGCCAACACCAACCCAAATACCGACACGATTCAGCTTTTTCTGTCATGTTTATCCTCCTTTTATGGCTGGCTTTTTCTTGAGCCTAGGCGTGTTTTCAAACTACAACTATGCAATGGTGATAATTTGGCTTACCCATTCGAGGCTTTTGCCGACCTATATTTAAAGTTTTTGTGTTTCAAATTAGATAATATGTAAGATTTTTCCGGAAATCTTTGCGTATTTTGCTAAATTATCAAAATCTTGCCACGGTTTTAATTTTCCTACTTGAAAATAATTTCACTCAGTGAGGAAATCGCCGCGTTCTTCCATTTTTCTTGAATTATTCTTCCAAGCTTGAGAAAGCTACTTTAAGGCTCTAAACAAAAATGACCTCTGACTTTGAACCACCACCAAAAAACCTATCCATATTAGCTTCTGTCGGCGGAGTAGTCACAGCCGCGATCGCCATCGCTGGGTTAAATTTGTGGTCTACGTATTTAAATCGTACTCGCACTGCTTCTGTAGACACACCAGAAACATCCATCACTCAACCTTCCCCAGTGCCAGAACCAGAAGTTGATCCAGAAGAACTTGCCAGACTAGATGCAGAATCTTTGGTGTTACCAGGCGACCCCATCAGCTCTAACCAAGTCACAATTTCCTTCATTCCTTATATTGCGCCGAACGTAGGAGAACTCACCCCAGCAAAAATGGCGATCGCCCGTCAAGCTTGGGCATACTTTCAACGCAACTGGAACGATGAAACCTGTTTAGTTAACTCCGTGGATGGCTTTACCTCCGTCACCATGTGGGATCAAGCAGCTGCGATCGCCGCTTTAGTCAGCGCCAAAGAACTGAATATCATCTCTGCATCGGAATTTGATGAAATGTTACTATTTTGGAGATGTCTAAGGTACATTTTTTCCTTTCTCTGGTCAAAAGAGCGATGTTTGCGCGTGTTAAGTTATGCCTATTTGACGTTTTTGGATAAAAAATTCCCACCTTCAAAGTTTCGTAGGGTGGGGATGAATAACAGTGATTAATCTGTTCGCTTAACCAAATCTGCCACTGACGTAATCTCGGGTGTCTGCCTGTTTGGGATTATTAAAAATTACTTCTGTAGAATCGTATTCCACTAAATAGCCACTCCGACCACCTTCTGCAACTTTAACGTTGAAAAAGGCAGTCTTATCAGACACCCGTGCAGCTTGTTGCATGTTGTGGGTGACGATGACGACGGTATATTTTTCCTTCAATTCATGAATAAGTTCTTCTACCTGAATAGTAGAAACGGGGTCAAGCGCTGAACAGGGTTCATCCATCAGAATAACTTCTGGTTGCACTGCGATCGCCCGCGCAATACACAACCTTTGTTGTTGCCCACCAGATAAAGACAAACCACTTTGCTTGAGTTTGTCTTTGACTTCATCCCACAAAGCTGCTTGTCGCAGACTCTTTTCGACTAATTCATCGAAATTACCTCTGTAACCATTGATTTTGGCACCAAAAGTAATGTTGTCATAAATTGATTTGGGAAACGGGTTTGGTCTTTGAAACACCATCCCAATTCGCCGGCGCACTACTACCGGATCAATTTCGGGTGCATACAAGTTTTTATCGTAAAAGAAAATTTTTCCTTCTGCCCGGAATGATTCAATTAAGTCATTCAGACGGTTATAACACCGTATCAATGTACTCTTACCACAGCCGGAAGGACCAATAAAAGCTGTCACCTTATTTTTGGGTATGTCTAGCCAAATATTCTGCAAAGCTAAGAACTTGCCGTAGTAAACGTTCAGGTTTTCTGTTCTTAAAACAGTTTCAGTGTCATTCACTGTACTAGTGTTAGTAACCATAATTTTAGTGTAGTGGAGATTTTTGCGATGATGAACCGTACTTGAGATACAGTTGCACTCAGCTTTTCGGTGAGTTGCCCAGCGAGTGATGATACTGGTAATTGAAACTATTAATACCTTGAAAGGGTATAAAATTTGGGTGAATTTCTGGCAAAAAAATTAGTGCAAATTCCCTGATGCTAGAACTTCTTCTGCCGACTGAAGTACCGAGCCAAAATACTAAACAACAGCACAATTGACAATAACATCAAGGCTGCGGCCCAAGCTAAAGTCTGGGAAGCCTTATAGGGAATAATCGAGAAAAAGTAAATCAACACTGGTAGAGTTGCCACAGGTTCCCAAATATTTGCCGCCCAGAAATTATTGTTAAAGGCAGTAAACAGCAGGGGAGCCGCTTCCCCGGCTGCACGAGCAACGGATAAAACGACACCCGTAACAATTGAAGTCAAAGCTGCTGGTAACACAATCTGGACAACGGTTTCAAAGCGAGTTGCACCAATACCTGTTGATGCCAATCGCAAATCATTAGGCACTAGCAACAAAGCTTCTTCCGTAGACCGAATAATAATAGGCAGCATTAACACAGCCAAGGCTACCCCACCAGAAAAGGCCGAAAATGAACCTGAAGGCCTAACCACAATAGAATAGGCAAATAAGCCGCAGAGAATAGCCGGGACTCCAGTAAGTACATTGCAGGAAAATTTGACTAAGTAAGCCAATTTAGTTCCCCGACCAAACTCAGCTAGGTAAACGGCAGCAATCACACCGAAGGGAACTGAAATTAATGTACCAACTCCCAGAGTCATTAAAGTCCCAACAATGGCATGACCAACACCGCCCTCAGATAAACCAGGAGGTGGGGGAAGCTTAGTAAAAATGTCTGGAAATATCAGGGCATCAACACCCTTTTCAAACACGCTAATCAGAACCCATATTAGAGGGACAATTACTACTGCGGCAAAGACCATAGTTAAAATCGTCAATACATGCTCAGTCATGCGGCGATGGGGAGCCATCGATTTATTACTGATATCAAAATCATTGCCTTTGTACGCAAAGGAAGGCTGATTATCCATAATTGCTCTTCTGTAAACTTAATCTTGCATCTACTCTTATTAAAAGCTGAGGAAAAAGGCTGAAACTTTACTCAATATTCTGGAAGCGACGAATAATCAACTCAGCGAAAATATTCACCACCAGCGACAAAATCATTAGCACTAAACCAGCGTACATCAGAGCCGCAACTTGGGTGCGTCCGGCTTCTCCAAACTGGGAGGCAATTAAACCTGTGATAGTCGATCCAGGACGGAGCCATGATATGTTGATGCTGTTAGCGTTACCAACTAGCATGGCGGCAACCATTGTTTCCCCCATTGCCCGACCCATAGCCAACATAACGGAACTGACAATGCCAGACAAGCCTGCGGGAATCATTACTCTCAAAATCGTTTCCCAACGGGTTGCTCCCAAAGCTAAAGAACCATTGCGGAGGTCTTTGGGTAGGACTTCTAAGGTACTGCGGGTAATAGAAATAATAATAGGCACAATCATAATTGACAGTACCAAGCCCACAATCAGTAGGCTATTGCCTATAGGCGTACGGCCACTGAAAATGGGAATCCAGCCAAAGTAGGTATTGAGAAACCTGAAAACCGGCCTCATAACCGGAATGAGGACGAAAATACCCCAAATCCCTAAAACGACACTAGGAATAGCAACGATTAGCTCAATGGCAAAGGCGATAGGAGTTGTCACCCACGAAGGAGCAAATCCTTCGGTTAAAAATATGGCTACTCCGATGCCCAGGGGAACGGCAATTATTAGAGCAATAAAGGCGGTGACTATGGTTCCATATATCTGAGGCAGTACCCCATAGACATTTGTGACAGGGTTCCAGTCTGTACCGAATACAAAACCGAGACCAAATTCTTGAATGGCTGGGATAGCTTCTATAGCTGTCTGTATGATTACCCAGAGTAAAACTGCTCCAGCACCGATGGCTAGTAGCAAAGTGAGTCCCCAAAAACCAACATCAAGCACCCTAGATGTACTGTTTTGTTTTTCCAGGCTACTCCTGGTTAATGGAGTTGATTGGTCAGCCGACGTCATGACGTTATTTCGCTCCTTAATAAGGTTATTACATGGTCAATTTTGGGAGTGTTTAATGATCAAGAACACTCCCAAAAATCTCGGCTCCTTACTTGGCGTTCACAGTATCAAACTCCTTTTTAATCCGCTCTACTAGAGCATCAGGAATGGGGACATAAAGAAGTTCCTCTGCCACCTTTTTGCCTTCTGGGCCTAAAGACCATTCAAAGACATTACGCATGGCTTTCCATTTGGCATCGTCTGGATAATTGCGATAAATCATCACCCAAGCTAGACCGACGATGGGGTAAGAATCCTTACCAGCAGGGTCGGGGACAAGGAGGGCGAAGTCATCAGGTACTGGCTCATCTAACAGAGCGTTGGCTGCTGCTTCAGGGGATGGGGCGATAAAGGTTCCGGCTTTGTTTTCAATTAAAGCTGAGTCAATGTCGTTAAGGGCAGCGTAGGCATAAGATAAATAACCAATGGCTCCTTCATTCTGCTGAATGGTGGCAGCTACCCCTTCATTACCTTGACCGCCAATCCCCACAGGCCATTTGACTGAGGTTCCCGCGCCACCAGTCCAGTCTGGGCAGACAGTTTGAATGTGGTTGGTGAATACAAAGGTTGTACCACTGCCATCAGATCGGTGAGCAAAAGTCACGGGTAAGTCGGGAATTTTTAAACCGGGGTTGTCCTTGGCGATCGCTGGATCATTCCAGCGAGTAATTTTGCCTGTTACAATACCACAATAGGTTGTGCGGGAGAGTCTGAGTTGTTGATCTTCAACTCCCGGCAAGTTGTAGGAGAAGGATAAAAAACCTCCAGTCATGGGGATTTGGATCGGATCGTAATTGTACTTTCCTTTGAAAGACTTTAGCCGATCTGCCGAGTCAGTAATGGGTGCTTCACTAGCCCCAAAATCTACGGTACCATTAATGTACTGCTCCAAGCCTGCCCCACTGCCTACGGACTGGTAGCTCACTTGGGTATTGGGGTTAACTTGGCGATTATAGGCATCAAACCATCGTTGAAAAAGAGGTGCAGGGAAGGTCGCCCCAGCCCCACTGATGGCTACCCTTTCACCAGTAGCGGCTACATTCTGTCCACTACCATTACCAGTGCTACCAGGTTCTGAGCTAGGCGCACAGGCTGTTGCTACCAACACGATGGGTAGAGAGGCGATTGCTAAAAGGACTTTGCGATTGAGAATCATGAAAAATATGTTCACTTTGCGAAACGACTACGGATTCAGATCAAAAAGACCTTGCTTCATCGGTCATGGCAACATCACTGGCACCAAAGTCTACAGTTGTAGCAGTACCATCAGAAATTTTTGAGGCTTGCTCTGTGACACAAGCCCCTAAGCTAGATGTCAAATCTAACACCGATGCTGTAGCTGCTAGGCAACTCTTGTTGACTACATGTAGACGTGATAGCATTGCCGTCACTCTTTCGTGAATTTATCCATATAAGCCACACCAAAGATACCCCTAAAAAATACATCTCAAGGTAAACAAAAGGTTAAGATAACCAAAAAATCACATTGTTTTTTGATAAATTTCCGACTCTAATTTTTTGCTAGTGGATAAAATTTATACTGATTTTGAGTAAATACAGTTACAAATATTACTTAAACTGCATACAGAATATATCTTTGTGATTAACAATTGGCTGATTTTGTGTTGTTTGGTTGTTTAAGCAAGCAAGATATATAAATTAATAACAATGTTATGATATGATTTTAAACTAAAATTTTTGTTTAAATACGTAACTGCTAAATTTAGCTTAAACCAGAACCAAAGTTTGAGTACAAGGGCGTTGCATAATGAGAATATGAATTAGGGTGAATCTCCATGGAATGTCCACGTTGTGATTCTAATCATAAATATGTTGTAAAAATATACATTTAAGTTTCCGCGATCGCATTTAAATAGACAATTTATACTTTCACTGTTAATCTATGTAACTTTATATAAGATTTTTATAAAAAAATAGCTTCTGCAAGATGTCTCTCTTACTGAGAAGCTATTTTATCATTAGAAAGTAAGTATATATTTATACTATTCAACAGTAACGCTCTTAGCGAGGTTCCGAGGCTGGTCAACATCCAACCCGCGACGCGCAGCAATATGATAAGCCAACAGTTGCAAAGGAATCACTGTGAGAATCGGTGAGAGTAATTCATCCACTTCGGAGACGGGGAGCAAGTCGTTGAAGATTTCTGCTGCTTCGCCATCTTTGACTGGTGTTACCCCAATTAAGCGGGAATCTCTAGCTTTGGCTTCTTGGGAGTTAGAAATCACTTTTTCATACACACTACCAGGAACTGCGATCGCTACTACTGGTACTTTGGCATCTAATAACGCAATGGGGCCATGTTTCATTTCCCCGGCTGGATAACCTTCAGCATGAATGTAACTGATTTCTTTTAATTTCAAAGCACCTTCCAAGGCAATAGGGAAGTTAATCCCCCTACCTAAAAAGATAAAGTCTTTGGTTTCAGCAAATTCATGGGCTAATTGTTCAGTGAAACTTTCTTGACTTTGCAATGTCGCTTCAATTTTTTGGGGAATTTGTCGCAATCCGTTAATAATTTCTGCTAATCTTTCTGGCGAAATTGTCTGACGACGAGCCGCTAAATCCAACGCTAAAGCATAAAATGCCATCAATTGAGCGATAAAAGTTTTTGTTGCTGCTACCCCAATTTCAATTCCCGCTAAGGTGTTGATAATATGAGGAACCATTAACCCTAGGCTGCTTTCTGGGCGATTGGTAATGCCTAACAGTCGCGGCTGATATTTGGCTTCTTTCCCCTGACGACGTTCTTTTTCCATACCCAAAGCCGCCAGGGTATCAGCCGTTTCACCTGATTGGGTAACGCCAATGATTAAAGTATTCGGAGTGAGGGGTGATGGTGCATAACGATACTCAGACGCATAGTGTACTTGAGTTGAAATACCTGCTAGTTGCTCAATTAAGTATTTTCCTGCTAATGCTGCGTGCCAACTCGTACCACAGGCAACTATATTAATTTGTTCTAGGTCTGCGTAAAATTCAGTAGGTAAATCTAGGTTAATTGGTGAAGTTGATGCAGCAGGATAATTATCAGTATGAAAATAAGCTGCTAAACTCGCTCGTACTACCCCTGGTTGCTCATAAATTTCCTTAAGCATGAAGTGTTTGAATCCCTGCTTTTCTACCATTGTGGGATTCAAAGTCAGCATTCGGGGTTGTTTTTTCAACCTGTCGCCAGCAAAATTATAAATTTCAACTCCCAAGGGAGTAAGACGGGCAATTTCGCCATTTTCTAGAGGTAAAACTGCACGGGTATGAGCAACGATCGCAGGCGTATCAGAGGCACAAAAAAACTCACCTTGACCAAAGCCTATCACTAACGGGGCTTGTTGGCGAACCCCAATCAACTCATCCGGGTAGTCAGCCGAAATCACTGCGATCGCAAATGCTCCCTTCAGATAATTAACAGCTTGGCGAACAGCTGCCAAAAAGGGAGATGGAGAGGCGGGGAGATGGTCAGATGGCGGATGCTTTAAAAATTCAGCTATGAGATGAGGAATTACTTCTGTGTCGGTTTCAGAAACAAACTGGTGTCCTTTTTGCTTGAGTTCCTCGCGCAACTCGCGGTAGTTTTCGATAATACCATTTTGTACCACCGCTACGCGCATGGCCATATCCATGTGGGGATGGGCATTGTATTCTTCTGGCTTACCATGAGTTGCCCAACGAGTATGACCAATCCCAATTTGGGCAGGAGTTGCTATCTGTTCAAGTTTAGAACGCAGGTTATGCAGTTTACCTTTTGCCCGAACACAGTTAACCTCACCTTCCCATACTGTGGCTATTCCCGCCGAATCATACCCGCGATACTCTAGTTTCTCTAACCCAGCCAATAAAATATCTGTTGCCGCTTGAGTGCCTATATACCCAACAATTCCACACATTACTCACACCACTTTGCTTTGAGGATAATTAAATCTAGTATAGTTGCCTAGATAAAAACGACATTTTCATCAAGAAAAAAGGAGCAAATTGCTCCCGATGCGACTAAGTATGGTGATAATTTTTGAGCTTTTACACTAAAAAAAAGTTTGAGTAGGGTGAGTAGAACCCACCCTACAATGCTAAAGCAGCTTGCTATGGAAACACTAAATTGTGAACCAAATCAGGAATTTAGCGTCAATTCCTTAGTAAGCCAGACCCATACTGCGAGTTGTTTCAGCCCCTAGATAAACTCGGATGCTTAAAAAGTCAGTGGGGCAAGCAGTTTCACAACGCTTGCATCCCACGCAGTCTTCTGTGCGGGGTGAGGAGGCAATTTGAGCAGCTTTGCAGCCATCCCAAGGCACCATCTCCAGCACGTCAGTGGGGCAAGCGCGAACGCACTGGGTGCAGCCAATGCAGGTATCGTAGATTTTTACGGTATGAGACATTGAAAAAAAGGCTCCTTCCGAGTGTTCTTCTCTGCGAAAGAATCATAATCAAGGCATAGTTTACCGCAGTAGCTTATAGTCCGTACTCAAAAGGCTACATAACTTTAAACAATGTAATAGGCACTCTAGAAAATTTGTATTTGCGAAATCTCTCTCTTGTCCTCATCAATGAGCAACATGGGTATGATACGTGAGTCGGTAAAATTTGCTATGATGTAAGGCTTTAGGAAATAATGGAACCGACCATAGACCAACTCAAAGCCTTTTTTCATTTGTGCGTTCGCACCAGTAACCTGCTAAGGAATATAGAATTGGTTAGATTTGATGAAAGAACAAACAGAATCGTGGTTTTGATAGGTGAAACAATTGAGGTAGAAATATTGAGTAATGGGGAGGAGATTATCGGATGAGTGACTATTTAAATTTGTCAGAGAAAGAGCTAAGGGAATACGTCAAAGCGCATCCCCAAGATGAAGCAGCATTTCAGCATTTCCTCAGCATCATTAGAGCCAAACCGGGGCGGGTAGTAGTCAGCACTGAAGAACAGCTAGAAGCAGAGCTGAGAAAAAGACTGGCATCGTGACACACTCCTACTGCGATACCATTTTGATAATGTCAATCACATAACATAAGCTTATGGAGCCAGACTCTTTACCAACCGAGGTAATTCTGACGCATCCGAGTCAGACCCTTGGTAGAGTCCAACTCGATTGGACGCCTCAACCAGGAAACTACGTCGATTTTGAAGGTAAAACCTATGCGGTTTTAGAACGCCGCCACAGATACCAACTTAAATCAGGGCATTACCACTTGCACAATATAGCCCTTTATGTACAGTCAGCTAAAAGACCAGCAGAAAAAACTTTAGTCAAGGGACGTTGGGTAATTGGTGATGCTACATGTAGCTATAATGCTCATTCGGAAATTATGCGCTGTGCTGTCAATCCAGATGGGCCTTGTGAGTCTTGCCGTTTCTATGAAAAATTAGAGGTCAAAAGTTAGAAGTTATTAGCGCCCTAAGTTTCCATTTCCTAACACTTCTCCCACAGTTAAACGGTTCCCATTAACAAAATCCCATCCCGACTGGGGACGTTTGCCAGCTAGCTGCACCTCTCGTAATAGCAACAAACCTTCACCAGTTTGAGCGATCGCGCCCATCCCTTTGGCAATGCTGATTACTTCTCCTGGGTTACCTGATATATTTGATAAATCAGGCAATTTTTGGTATAGTTCCTGTAATTCAGGTGTTAGCGCGTAACCACAAGCATTGCCAAGGGGAATAGAAGCAGTGATTTTCAGCGTTTGGTTACGAAAGCTAGTCGTGCAGTTCGGATAAAAGCCTCTGATTTGATTATGTAATTGCATAACACTCTTTGACCAATCCAATCTATAATCTTGCTTTTGAATCAAAGGTGCATAAGTTGCTACCGCATCATCTTGAGGAACTGGTTCAATTTCTTGATTTTCCCACTTAAATAAAGTTTCTATTAATAAATCTCCACCAATTACTGATAACCTCTCGGCTAAATCTTGAGCATTATCTAGCAAGCCAATGGATGTAGTTGCTTTCAATAACATTGCCCCAGTATCCATCCCTGCATCCATTAACATTGTGGTGATCCCCGTTTCTTTCTCACCGTTGTACAGACACCACTGAATCGGTGCTGCACCACGATATTTGGGTAAAATCGAGCCATGTACATTAATGCAACCCAACTTTGGCATATCCAAAATTGTTTGTGACAAAATCTGTCCATAGGCGACAACGACAAACACATCTGTATCACATTGTTGAAGTTGGACTAAAGTTTCAGTATCCTTTTTAACTCGTTGGGGTTGCCACACAGGCAAGTTATGATTAAGAGCAACGGTTTTTACAGGTGAAGGGATAAGTTTGTTACCTCGTTCCCGACGTTTATCAGGTTGAGTAACAACTGCCAAAACTTCAACATCTGGTTGATTCAGTAATTTTTCTAGGGTAGGGACAGCAAATTGAGGAGTCCCGAAGAATACTATTTTCATCAGTTATTTAAGTAGTTGTCATGAACTACGCACACTAGGAGGAATGAACAAGAGACGCTAGAGACCAGCATATTTTACTCACTCAGCACTTTTTCAAGGGAGTAGGGGAGGAAGAATTGTTCTCATGCCTCAGTCTCTAATCTCCATTACCCAGTCTTTTTGCATAAGATAGTGCAAAACGAATTTTTTTGATGTTAAGGTGGTGTCATATTGGCGAAAACCAGGGTTGCTTGATAAACTTAATAATAAGTTGACAAGCTAATAAGCTGATATCAACTGCACTAAGTGCTAGCGGTTCTATTTGGCTATGTCTAACAGCAAGCCATTTTCAGTCTACTCAGTAAACCTTTTGGAGAACTTTTTCCCCTGTATTCGGCTACAAGTGTAGTTGTGTTTCTCAAATTTGATTGCGATCGCGCAATTTTTCAAGTCGAGATGGCATTTTCTGCCTGAGGATGGATGCTAACAGTGTTTTTTTAGTATTATAAATTGTGCGTCGTCTTTTCCCAACTTTTAAAGTAACGCCTCACTTCTACCGTTATCAGGGTCTGCACTGTTGTAGCAGGAATCAATAGTGAAACCTCCTGTGGTTTAGCCCTTGCTAATAGCCTCCCAACAGACCAGTATTCGGCTCTGCCTCTGTGCTGCCAGTATCTTTAGCCTACATAATAGGTGTTAATACTCTATTCACCTATTACTAGTTGTCTGGTGCGGACGGGTGGGGCGGCAGCCACAGTCTACTTTATGCAGTAACTGTTTAGTTAATCTGCATGGGTGTTGTGTAGGCAAACTTTCTGCAAAAACCAACAATTTTTCATGAATGAGGTGTGAATAATGACACTAAATTTTTGTAAAACTCTGCAAACTTTAAAGAAATTATCTGGTTTTACGCATTAAATCTTTGAGTTTGTTGTTATACCTGTAATTATCGCCTGCTCCCTTGCTCCATCGGCATTGCTCTTCACACAGCACCCGCCCTCCCCTAGAGAGTCTACTCATGCTCAAACTCTTCTTGCTGTCAGGATGGTTCCGCCTTCAACCATTTCTCAATTATGTTGTTGTTGTGATGCTAATCGCCCCCTTAGTTGCGACATCAGGTCACTCTACCTCAGCAAAACAATCAAAAGTAGTAGCAAAAGTAAGTTCGGAAACAGAAGAATTTAATTCTGTATCAGAGGAAACAGCTACTATTAGTGAATCTGATTTAGTTGAAATATTAAAAACATCTCCCATAAATTCTATAACCGGAGAAACTGAGTCTGTGCCATTGGCAATGGCTACTATTGGGGAACCGTCAATATTAAAAGCGGACAAAATTGAGTCTTTGGTAATAGATGATTTTCTCTCCAGCAGCGATGTAGGTGCTGCTGATGCATTAGCCGCAGTCGAACTCGCACCAATTCCACAGGTATCTGTGAGTAAATCGAATTTAGCGCAAAAATTTAAAATTGCTCACATTCAGTCGTTGCCAAAGAAAGAGAATTTGCTCTCGAGGGAAATGTCCACGGCTAAATCATTGACAGTCACTCCGATCAAATTACAACCAAACTCAACAACGGAAATACCTGCTGTTGAAGAACTAGATGAGGCGCAAGTAGCACAAGTAGATCCTATAGGTAGTCCTCATCCAATTCCTTGGGAGTGGATAGTCGCCACTCAAGAAGCTATTAGTGCTAATGGTGGTTCGGGAGTGCGCCACTATCGCAGTGTACCTGTGATTTCTCCTGATGGTAGGTATGTTGTTTACAGCAGGGTGCAACTAGAAGTAAGACCCGAAATGTATAACAGCAAAGTTACCAGTGTGATGTTTGTGGAAGATACGCAAACTAAAAAGTTGCGGGTGATGGCTTCAACTGCGCCTCTGAGCGATCCTTTATTAAACACAAACCTGGCATCGCCAGAACCAGTCGATACAGATAGGAATGGTAGAATTGGGGTTTTAGTTCCTGTAAGCTGGTCGGAAAAAAGCGATCGCTTCTTGGCACGTAAGTTTGAAGGGAAGTTTAATACAGGTGATTCTACAGATCAAGCAGTGATTTGGGATCGGCAAAGAAATCACATTAACACTGTTGCGCCTGCTCGTGAAGAACACGAGCATGAAAAAATAGCAGTTTTGTTAGGTTGGAGTAAAAACCAACCAGATCATGCACTGTTTCGTGCAGGTGAAATGGGAGAGGAAGACTGGCCTTTAGTGCAAGTTGCTAGTGATGGTAAAACTCTAAATACCACAGACACAGACCAGCCTATTACTTTCGGTAAGAAAGTTACACAAGTTTGGGCAAGCCCACAAGTCGCTTCTCGATAATTAATCATAAATTTGATTAACTCCCGTTGTTACTGTTAATGACGACGGGAATTTTTGTTTAGGAGAAACAGAGCTATCGTGGCGAATTGAGGGTTGAAAGTTAAATGCAAAGAGGCGCAGAGGTACGCAAAGAATTCGCTACGAATTAATGAAAAGAGATATACAAAAAATCGCATCAGAAGCGGCTTTAGATGGCTTATACATCATTCGTACAATTGTATTCGACTTTTGTCAATCGGGGAAGTTCAGGTTAGTTGTTTTCCCTTTTTCTTGCTAATCATCAAAACACCACAACAGGTGCAATATACTGCTCAAATGTTGGGCTATTCGGATCTTGATCAACTGTGAGTAAACTTTCAGCCCCATCTACTACCAGACGTACTAAATAAGTCCCTGGTAAACAATCGGTAACTGTAAAGGTAATTGCATGAGAATTAGCCCGGCGATTCTTGGTGCGATCGCAGGAGTATCCTGAAAATTGTACAAGTGAAAGTTCAGTCAGGATCAAAGTTACCTGTTGGGCTTTATCAATAGTGAAATTGACTAGGACAGTGACATCAGCAGTTCGCGTATCATTACCCCTCCCTTGCAAATTAGACACGGTAACTTCCTCGATGGTTGGACGCAACACGATGGGTAAAATGTTAGAAATTACATGTTGATGAGGATGAATTACCTGTAAACTTTGGACACCAGCCCGTAGAGACTCTATAGGTATGGAGGAAAGATCCAAAGTAATTTGTCTATCGGTTACTGTTTGTGGAACTACCTTGACATTACCGATACTGACTTGGGTAATGTCTGCACTTAACCTGTTACCTTGAATTAGTAAGGTGCTGGTAGCCAAAATTAAGGGTGTTGTTGCTAGTTGAGTTTGCCAAATTTTAGATAGTTCTTCTACTACCTTGATTTGGGCGATCGCAGGTTGATATGGTGTGACATGACGCTGAAGATTGCGTACAGGTAAAGGTTTCTGGGGTATATCGCCACTGTCGATTAAGACGACACTCACTTTATAAGCTATGGACAACGAGTAAGAAGTCTGGAAAAATACAGTCCAAATTTTGGATATTTCTTCTACATTCAAATCAACGGGAGAAATCACGATCGCCTCAGCTTGATCAGCAAGGTTAGAATCTGCCAAAAAGGTAAAAGTTGAGTCTGTTACTGTTTCCCGAATCATCTCTTGGGTAACAAGCGTTTTGCTATTCAAGGTGCGGACAACACTACCCATCAGGCGCTGGGGTTCCAATTCCACATCGTTACCGTAACAACTCAATAAGTAGTAGAGATCCAAACCTGTTTGCGATCGCTTAGTATATTTCTCCTCCGATGAGTGGCGTTGACGTAAGTCAGCACTGCGCCAAGCCGGATTCAGCAAAATATCGTAAAGATACAAATTAACTCCAACTTCCGGCGCACCACTATTCAAGCGATCGGGTCTAACAGTAGTCACCCTCGCACCGTCCACATCGAGTTGTACACTAGCTTGCAAGCTTCTTTGTAGAGTTGCAGTCACAGTAGCAATGGCTAAATAATTACTCATTAGTCATTAGTCATTAGTCATTAGTCATTCCTTTTGTCTCCCACTCAGCACTCCCCTTCGGCTTCGCTCAGGGCAAGCGCACTCAGCACTCAGCACTTACTAAGGACAAACTAAACCTAACTTTAAGGCTTTGACAATCGCCTGAGTGCGACTGGTGACACTTAATTTTTCAAAGATGGCTGTTAAGTGAGCTTTGACGGTGGCGACGGTAATAAATAAATGTCCGGCAATTTGTTCGTTAGAAGCTCCTTGGACTAACCAGTTTAATACTTCTCGCTCTCGTTCGGTTAAGTGAATGCTTGTACCAGCCGCCGCCAGGGAATGTCCTGTGTAGTAGTGAAATAACCGAAAAAAGGCCGTGGCTACTTCTGCTGGTAAATAAACTTTGTTATTAATTACAGTGGTAATAGCTTCGCATAATTGGGTGGCTAATTGGTCTTTAAATACGTAACCCCAAGCGCCAGCTTGCATAGCCCGAAATACCCAATCGTCTTGTTGATGTGCTGATAAAATTAGCACTTTGCCGTTATAGGATAATTCTCCCAGACGCAGTAATGCTGTAATTCCATCTTCTGGAGGCAATTCTAAATCCAGTAAAATTAAAGCAGGGTGTTGTTCAGTGGTTAACTTCAGGGCTTGCTCAACCGAAGCTGCTTCACCTACAACGTCTAAGCCGACACTACTGCTATTGTTATAAAAGTTTAATAAGGTGCGGATGCCTTGGCGAAAGTGCGGTTCATCATCTACAAGCAAAATGGAAATTGGTTCTTTTTTGGCGTTCATGGTAGTCTCCCTGGTATATAAAAGTGCTTGCTTCCTGAGTGCTGAGTCAGAAGAGTACTCAGTAGTTTTACCTTTGCCTGTTTATGGGTAGGGTAAAGGAGAATTGAGCGCCACCTTCAGGGATATTTTCTGCCCACAAATTACCTTGATGGTCGAGAATGATTTTTTGAGCGATCGCTAATCCTAGGCCGGTACCCCCTAAACGTCGAGAATAATATGGCGTGAATATTAGCTTCAAGTCGGATTCGGAAATTCCGGAACCGCGATCGCAAATCTCCACTAACACTTCATGATGATATATATGCCAATTACAAATCACTGTCCCACCTTCTGGGCTAAAATACACAGCATTTGTTAATAAATTATCAAACACTTGTTTCATTTGCCAGCTATCAACTGTGACATTTACAGGTTTATCGGGATAGTGAATTTGCATGTGTTTTTGCTGCAACCAAGGTTGTAAAGCTTTAATACTTTCTGCAATAATTGTTTGTAAATTGTGCTGCTTAATCTGAGATATAGCCTGTTGCCCGCGATAAAGTAAATCGGTTAATTTGGCACTGAGTTCATCTACTGTCTGGCGAATTAGTATTGCTTGTTCTTGCAAACAGCCATCTGGCAAAGCCAAGCGGAGAGTTTCTGCATATAGATTAATTAATGCTAAGGGATTGCGTAGTTGATGTTCTGCGCGTCCTAGTGTTTGAGATAAAGTAGCAATTTCTGCTAGATGGCGCGATCGCTCTTTATACATAGCTAGATATTCACTCAGGATCTGAGCATTATTCAGCAGCATTTGTTGATGAATAGGTGAAAGCGGCTCATAAGTGCAAATAAATACATATTCGGCCGCTAGAGAATTCTGCTCACCCACACAGCAAACATAAGCATAATATTTTTCTGGTATGCTTAATTGAGTAATTTTAAGAATAGGTAAATCTTCAATTAACCAGTTTTCTGCTTGCAGAGATGCAACATCAAGATGTGATTGCCCAGATGTTATGCCATGTTTGCCAGGCATTTGCTCTTGTATATGTTCTGATATTAATTGCCGCTTTCTGGTATCTAGGTTTTGATATACCGTCCAGACAGCCACAGTCGGCATTAAACCTGCTAACTGTTGCACAATGAGTTGGCAAATTCCACTAATATCAGCTGGCGACAACTGAGTTGGTGAATTGTTCGTGGACGAAGGTAAGGTTTCTTGAGCAGTCAAATTTTGAGTAACAACCTTCATCTTCTACTCTCCGGCATACTCGCACAGTCAGAAGCGTTGCAGATGCTACAAGCTTTTAAGTATTGTTTACCTGCGAAGATGCTGCTTCTTACTGTATAAATAAGGACAAAATTAGCTTACATCCACAGGTTCACAATTTCCCCAATTGCAACAATTATTTTAGAATATCGACCAAAGTCTAATAACCACTAGCTGGCTGGATCTCTAAGCTTATGAATAGCTAGCCCAAAAGTGGCAAATCCAACTTAAAAGCCTCATTCAAAGGTTTATTTCGTGCTGTAATGTATACCTTCCGCCTTCCCATAGAAGTAGGTAGCACAGTAGTTATGGCAAAGTGCTGAGTGCTGAGTATCAACCCAGTTGCTTCATTGTTCTCTGGCATCAATACTGTCCTCACTTATGTGACTACGGCTATATTCCTTGCTACCTGCATCAGGAACTCTGGTAGGACGCCCAAACCTCCGTATATTCAGTTTGGTGGTAATAAATATACTTTTCCAACTGATGAAGGGAGTATTTAAGGAACCCTGCTGTTGTGTCTTATGATCCCAGCTGCTACCCAGACTTTAGCAGAAATTTTAGTTAGCGGGATTTCCCTGCTCAGTACAGAGCAAATCGATTTCGACCACCCTGGTGTGGGGCAGAATGTAAATCCCAGACTGAACTTGTACTGTTACAACATCCGGGAAAATGTTTATATACAGCAATCCGGCTGTCGGCAATCAATTAAGCAGGGGAAACCGAGGCTAGCATCACCCAAGTGGTTTGATGTGTCATTCTTGGTCAGCGCCTGGGACTTCACCAGTTTGGGTGAACAACGTCTGCTGTCAGAGGCATTGATACTACTATTGCATCACCACTCGCTACGAGAGGAGGTGCTGGCTCCAGCACTGCGCGGTCATGGCGAATTGTCGATGACCGTTTCTGCGGTTCATCCTATTGATGCTGCTGCTTTGTGGAGTGCCCTGGGTGTGCCATTACGTCCAGCTTTGTATGTAACTTTGACAATTCCCCTAAACCTGCAAAGCACTACTTTTAACAAGACCAATGAAGAAGTTTTGCTCAAAATCAACTAAGCCATTGGTTGAGGTTTAGAGGGCTAGGGACTGTTATTCAGCAAATACAGGAAAACCAAGCATTATGCCTAGATTAGATTACTTTGCGCCTGGTGTCTACGTCGAAGAAGTAGATCGAGGTAGTCGCCCAATTGAGGGTGTGAGTACAAATATCGCTGGATTTATCGGCTTTACCGAAGATGTACGAGGTGATGCTGCATTATTTAAACCGATGTTGGTAACATCGTGGAATGAGTACCTGGAATACTTTGCGAAACAAGGTTCCGATGGTTACACAGATTTTGATGCTTATTTACCCTTTGCCGTCAACGGTTGGTTTCTCAATGGCGGTGGACGCTGTTGGGTAGCTAGCATTGGCACTAAACGTCCAGGAACACCTCCTCCTCCCCCAGAAGAAACTGCCTTAAAAATTCGCACTACGGGAAATCGTCCTTCTTTGCAGTTGGCTCTCAAACCTGTTGCAGATGGAGAAGATAATCAAACTGGGGAAGAGGGAAGAATTAATGTTTCAATTCTAGAAAGCGAACCTCGTCCACCAGAAAACCCCGAAGCCGAACCACCCCTAAACACAGGTGAATTCTTCAAAGTCGTGATTAGCCGGGATGGAGAAATTCTGGAAGAGTACGACCACCTATCGATGAATCCCCAAGTCGCAGCAGAGGCTGGTACCTATGCGGTGACAGCTATCCAAGAGTCTACATTTGTGGATGCAGTTGACTTGGAAACACCAGGACAACCACTTTCCCGTCGTCCAGCCAATGGGATGTATGAAGTTAGCCCTCCACCAGTGGTTTCTACTCCCGAACGCTTCCCTAGAGATGTGCAAGGGGTACGAGACGATCGCACCGGGATGCAAGGTATCTTTGAAATCGACGAAGTTACCATGATTGCTTTCCCCGACTTGATGCGGGTATATCAAGATGGCATCTTGGATCTCGACCAAGTTCACGGGATCATGGAAACAATGGTGAGTTTGTGCGAGAATACTGCCCCTAACCGGATGGTAGTGTTAGACCCGCCCCCTTGTAAAGGTGGTGGTGCGCCAGTTCCAGCTACCCAAGTCAAACCCCAGCATATCGCCCAGTGGTTGAGTGCATTTAACAGGCGATCGCAATTTGCCGCCCTCTACTATCCTTGGATCAAAGTGCCCAACCCCCGCAACGGTGGTAGACCAATTTTAATTCCCCCGGCTGGTCATATGTTGGGTGTTTGGTGTCGCACCGATGAAACCAGAGGAGTCTATAAAGCACCTGCTAACGATACCCCCAGAGGTGTGATTGGTTTGGCTTACGAAACCAATTTGCGCGAACAAGAACTACTCAACCCTTTGGGTATAAATTGTATCCGCACCTTCCCCAATCGAGGTATTCGCATTTGGGGCGCGCGTACTTTGGTAGAACCAGATAATGTGCAATGGCGTTATATTAGCGTCCGCCGCTTGATGAGCTACATTGAGAAATCCGTAGAATTAGGTACTCAATGGGTAGTATTTGAGCCTAACGATCAAGATTTGTGGGCACGTGTCACCCGGACTGTGAGTAACTTCTTAGAACGACTGTGGCGAGAAGGTGCTTTATTCGGTGCTTCGGCGGCGGAAGCCTTTTATGTGAAGTGTGATGCTAGCATCAACACCCATGAAACCATGATGTTGGGTCGTCTATATATCGAAGTTGGTGTTTGTCCAGTTCGTCCTGCGGAATTTGTCATCTTCCGCTTTAGTCAATGGTCTCCTAATCAGTAAATAGGGAAAATGCGAAAGGTGAAGATTGCTCTTTTACCTTTTGCCTTTTTATATTTATAAATCCAGTTTTTTAGTGTGTAATTACATCCTAAAAACATACACAAACTCATCTTGTTATTAATTGAAGGAATTGCAAAGATGCCCAGCGAACTTAAACCAATTGCTGCTAGTAATTTTTACTTTGAAATAGATGGTATGACCGACATGGCTTTTAGCAAAGTTGGTCGTGTCAAATTTGAAGCAAAAGTCAAGGGTCAAGATAAACCTTTAATGTCTACGAAAGGTGGTACTACTATCCGACAAATTAACTCGGCTGGTTTTGAAGGACTATTCACAATTGAAGTAACAACCCTCATGAGTGGTGATAGTGACAGCACTAGCAAGAAAATGTATGAATGGTTTAAAAAGTGTATGCCAAAAACTGAAAAAGGCGAAGGGAAATGGGCAGAAAGCAAAAAAACAGGTTCTATTACTGCCTATGATACTGATGGCAAAGAGGTAATGCGTTGGGAGTTAAAAGAAGCTTGGCCTTCTGAATATAAAATTGGTGATTTAGATGTAAATGGTAACGACTATATCGAAGAAACTTATACATTAACCTGCGAAAACATGAACAGAAAAACATGAATTTAACTATGAAATCTAGCTAATTCATACAAATCATTCTGAAACTATTTTGGGAGATTTAATTTATGCCAGAGTTTATTTCTAACGCCAAGTTTTATTGGGAAGCAGATGGACTTACTGAGATTTTGATTCAAAAAATTAGTGGGATGCAAATGAAAATGACAGTTGCAGGTGGGGATGCACCTATTGGTGTTACCAAAGATGGTAAAACTCAAACACAAGCTACAATTGGTGGCGTAGAATGTTCTGAAATTACCATCGAATGTGTAGCTACTGCTGAATCTAAACAATTGCTGGAGTGGTATAACAAATGCCATGCCGAAGCTCTTTCAGGGGGTAAAGCTGAGGGACGTAAAAATCGTAAATTAGGAAAAATCTCTATTTATGATGGTGAAGAAGAAAAAGTGCAGTACGAATTCACAGATGTCTTTCCCACTAGTTACGCAACAAGTGATTTTTCAGCCGGTTCTGGTGAATTACTAACAGAAACAGTCACGGTTGGCTTCACTTATTTTGAACGCAAGAAGTAAATAAAAGTTCGTAGTCAGGACTTTAGTCCTCTCTTTTTCGAGGGCTGAAGCCCTCACTACGAACAAATTAGAGGTAATTAATCATGACGGATTTTCCAGAAATCCTGACTAATAGCCGATTTTATTTAGAATTAAAGCTTGCTGGTAGCCAAGAACCAGTTGACGGTTACTTTATGGAATGTCAAGGTTTTAAGACTACCCAACAGGTGATAGAAATCTCTGAAGTCACACCCCAGACTTGGGGTAAAGCGGGAAATGCTAGTGGGAGAATTGTCCGGATTAAAATTCCTGGTAGTGTTACTTATTCCAACTTAGTTTTACGCCGTGGTTTAACTATTTCTATGACTATGTGGAACTGGCTTGCTAATGTTCAGGAAGGAAATTGGGGCGAACAACGGCGAGATGGTTCTTTAGTAATTTATAATCAAGCTGCCGAAGAGAAGTTTAGATTAGAATTTAAAAATGCCTGGCCTAATAGTTATACAATTTCTGATGTCCAAGCTGCTGGAAGTGACCATGAAATTGAGGAAATTGAAGTAGTAGTGGAGGAATTAAAACGGGTTCCAGTCAGCTAAGTAATATTTCTTTATCTTATGCAACTTGGAGGCAGATTAGCTTAACGCCGGATGTTACAAACTGAGTTTGAATTTACTTTACCTAAAGGATATCTTGATGCAGATGGCAATTTGCATCGTAAAGGTGTGATGCGTTTATCGAGAGCAATGGATGAAATTATCCCATTACGTGACCCCCGTGTGAAATCAAATCCAGCTTACGCGACGGTAATTATTTTATCTCGCGTAATTACTCGTTTGGGCGCGTTGGAAGAAGTGACACCTACTGTAGTAGAGAATTTTTTTGCTTGCGATTTAAGTTATTTACAGCAGTTTTATCGGCAAATTAATGAATTAGAAGAACAAGGGAACGGGGAGTAGGGAATGCGGACAAGGGTAATAACCAATGACTAATGAAATTCATACAGAATTTGACTTTATTTTACCCAGAGGATTGATAGACGATGCGGGTAATGTACATCGTCAGGGTGTGATGCGTCTGGCGAATGCTAAAGATGAAATTTATCTGCAAAAAAACCGCGATGCTCAGGATAATTCAGCTTATGCTGTAATTGTGATGTTATCACGAGTTATTACTAAATTGGGTAATTTATCGGAGATAAAGCCTGAATTATTGGAGAATCTTTTCACTAAGGATCTGGCTTATTTAAGAGAGTTTTATAACCGAATTAATCAGCATGGTGATGCTTATATTCCGGTGCAATGTCCCCAATGTAATACTAACTTTCAAGTGGAGCTTGCCTTAGCGGGGGAATCGTAGGCTACCCCTCAGAAGCATTGAGTGAGGAGGTAGCCTGTATTGCATTTCATTTTCACTGGAGTTTAGAAGAAATTATCAATTTAGAACATCCTGATCGTCGGCGCTGGGTGGGGGAAATTGGCAAGATTAGGCAGCAAGAATAAGATACTGGAGTTGGTAATGAGCCGCGAATATATCCACCGAAAAATAGCCTCAAATTCCGATTCTGTTCCAGTGCAGAATCAGTTTGCACCGCACCCCTTTAAAGTGCAGCCGCCGGCTGAGGAAAAAGACCAAAAGCCTGATTTAGAGACTCAGCCGGAAACAGAACAGCCTGTTGCCAATTTCGCCCAGATGCCTATATTCCCCTCAGGTTATGCGCCATCACCATCACCAAGAGTGCAGATGAAGTTGACCATTGGTGAGCCTGGAGATCAGTATGAGCAAGAGGCGGATAGAGTAGCAACCGAGGTTGTGAGTAAAATTCATGGGATTGAAAATCCGCCTGTGCAGCAACGGGAACAACCACAGGAAGACCAATTACAGATGAAAGCCGCGCAGCATCAGCCTGGTGAAGGTATGATGGCGGCAACACCTGATTTAGAAGCATCAATCCAACAAGCACAAGGTAGCGGCCAGCCAATCGCAGACACGATTCGGGAACCGATGGAACAGGCGTTTGGGGCAGATTTTAGCAAAGTGAAGATTCACAGCGATGCTCAATCAGACCAATTAAATCAGTCAATTCAAGCAAAGGCGTTTACCACAGGACAGGATATTTTCTTTCGACAGGGTGCGTATGATCCTGGAAGTCGGGACGGACAGGAATTATTAGCTCATGAGTTAACCCATGTAGTGCAGCAGAATCATCTTGCAGTCCAAGCAACCCAAGATAGACGACAAGTCATTCAGCGCAAACTCGCCGTCGCTGTTGAGGCTACCGCAGGTAATGATATTAATACTGTAAAAATTACCAATATTGACATTGCTGGGCGACCCAAGCATATGTCCTTTCCTACTAGTGGAGGCGGACAATCTGAGGGCGACCATACCACAGCGTGGTCAGTGATGCGCCTGACAGTACTTAATCGGTTGAGAGGCAAAACCCTAGAAACTGCTGTTAAAGAAGTAGATACACTCGTAACTGAAGCCCAGAGTATGCCAGGAGCGCAGACATCTCGGATCAATGCTATGGGTTCTAATCCGGGTGAGCGCGGAAAATTTGCCGATACAGCCCTGACGGAACTTAATAACGCCAAAGGTGATGCTGCTACTGCTGTGACCAACAAAGATGCTACACAAGTACATTCAAAATTACAGAACTACATTGCGGCTTACTTGAAGTACCGCAACTCCATTGGGCTTTCGGTGATGCACCTTGGTCGTGCTGTTAGTGGTGGAGAACCTAAAGCTTTGCAAACACTCCAGTACTGGGAAGAAAAATGGAATGATGCGAATAAGCCGAATGATACTGAAAAAGAAGACATTTTGATTGCTTTTGGTGTAGTCTTTTCAGGCAAGGTATTAGAGGAAGTTGGTAATGATCAAGCAACGCCGCAGAACCTTCCAGGTCTTATGTCTAGCGATAATAAGACAAAATTGAAAAATGCACTGCTCACTCAACACCGAGCATCTATTCGTGGAGCTTTCCCAAACATCATAAATCGGTTAGCACCATCAGACAAAGATTTAAATACAGTGGCGGGTAATGAATGGACAGGAACAGTTCCCAATGCAGCCAAAGAACAAATCACAGGTGTACCGTTCGCTGTGCAAATTGAGGTCGATGGTAGTGGAAAAATAGAAAATGCTTATTCCAGTGGTCGTCCCAAGCATGGAACCGCCGGTAGCTTGGAAGGTGATCACACAACTGCCTATGTGGTTTCGACACGCACAATTGAGAAAGCCCTAAAAGGAAAGACACTAGCTGACGCTAAAACGGCGCTTGACACAGTTGAGGGTGCGTTCCGTAGCTTACCCGGTGCAAAATCTGAACGCGTTAACCGAATGACCGAGGAGCGCATTGCACATTTTAAGGCAGCAGATACACAACTCGCTAACGCCAAGACCAACGCTGATAATAACGCGACACTGACTACTATCCAACAGTACGCTGGTGCGTTGCTTTACTTCCGTAACAGCCTTGCTCTTTCAGTGGTGGCTGCTGAAAGTACGTCCAAAGGCAAAGGCGAGTCCGGTCGCATGAACACGCTAGAAAGTATTGAAACTGGGATGGTATCCGGTAATAGATTTTCCAGTGAACAAATTGAAGAAGCGATCGCGGGTCTGTTTGACAACAAAGCCATAAATAAATACTCTGACGTGACAACCCAATTAACAGAGGAGGCTCAAATTTACAGTCCTGATAACACTTTTATGGACTATGATGCAGAGAATACCCAAGATATCTGGGATGATATTAGTACTCAGGCGATCGTGACACGGCGTGACCCTGTACCAGGCTATTTGCCTGGAGAAGAAGTAGAAGATGTATTTAGTGCCGTGCTCAAGCAGCATCTTCTATCAATTCAAGCAGTGGCACCGACAGTATTTGATAGCATTGACGAGGATCTACTGAAATCGATCATTACCTCACTTGTTGGAGATTTTCTGGTTGATGTCGATCTCATATCAGATAACCTTTCTCCACATTTGACCAAAGGTTCAACAAAACTTGTCAACAAAGGAAAACGCTCTTCTGATTCTGCTTCAAAGACATCTACGAATAAAAAAAAGAAAAAGAACAATAATGATGATAGTGACTACGAAGATTACTAAAACTTATGACAAATGGGACGAAAGCGCTTTATTCACCCACAGGTTAAAGCCACTGGCTCACAAACAAAGCCGTGATTAGCAGGTAATTACGCACATCTATGGCTACGCCACGCAAGCTATCATCAAGAAATGGTATTAGCAGTATGAAGAGTGCTGAGTTAAAAAACCGTCAACAAGGGGCATGGTATCAACCTTCTGACGGTAATAAGATTCCGCCCACACTTCGGCAAGGCTCAGTGACCACAATTCGCGTTGCTTGTACCGAGTGCGAAAGTCCTTACTTCTTCTTTTGACTCAGTACTCCCCTTCGGCTTCGCTCAGGGCAAGCGCACTCAGGAAGGAAGCACTGAGTAAGGTTAATTTTTAGATGCTGTGGCAGTATTGAGTTTAATTACAGGTCGGTTGGCAAGTTCGTTTAAACCAACTGATTGAAACAAGTCTAACCAATCACGAACTAAGGTCAGATCGCTGGGATTTGCTGCCCGTAAATCAGTTAGAGTTTTTAAGGTATCGTGCCAATAACCATTGTCTGCATAAATTAGGACACGCTGTTTATTTGTCGCCGACTGCAATTGTTGCGCGACAATTGCACTAGGTTCGACTCGTTCTATCCAACCACTAGCAACCGGATCACCACTGCGATCGCCTCCTGTAGGATCACAAAGTAAGGACAACCGCCATCTGTATTTTTGTCCTACTTTTAACCCTGAAAAATCCGCAGGCAGAGTGTAACTCATAATGCCGTTGCTGGCAGTTAAACTCAAGGTTTTTTCTAAAAGTATTTCGTCTCCGGCTTCATTTCGCAACAAAAACAGTGCTTGTGTGGCTGTTGTTTGCGGCACATTGACAAAAAACGTCGGGCGATCGCTTAATGTTAATTCTATGGGAATTTCCCTGGCTTTTATGGCCTTTGGTTTGGCTGGCAAGACTGCGCTAATTTCTTGGGGTGTGCATTGTCCACGTGCTGCACCGACTTCTAAATTACGTGAACCCCTAATACCAGGTACTTTGAATCTTAATAGGGAACGACGACGCGGTGCAAATCTTCGTTGTTGTGCAGTTCTTAGTGCGGGTACTGCTGTGGCTGCTGAGGTAGTGAGCAGCAAATCTGAAGATAAAGTTAAGCCTAGAACGATTAAAAGCAGTGATTTTTTTAGCATAATTTTTACGATATTTATTTTGTGAGCACAATGTGATTGAAGGACGATACTAGCGATCGCACCCACGCAGAAATTAATTTTTCTTCTAAAATGCAGGCGTTGCTGATTGAATGTTATGAATTAGCCTCACGCAAAGGCGCAAAGAATAAAAGTTGAAGTAGTATTTTATCAGTGATGACTTTCTCATTTTGCCGAAAGTTCCTATCCTCTCACATAACTCGCCTAAATTCATCAAAATTTTAATTAAAGCAAGTGAAACAACTACCTATTTGGTCTGCTGACAATGCACCTTTTGAATAGTGAAGTTTGTCCAATTTTAGGCTTTTCACCTTTCCTTTGTGCCTTAGTGGTTCAAAAGTCATTTAACTACTAAGACACCAAAATACCAAGAAAAATCTGAGGTAATGTACCATCGATAATTTTGGTAGAACACTAGCTATGACAATAATGAATGTAATATAAGTGCAAAAAAAAGATAAATGTGGTAAAATTACCTAAATTCTGCACTACATACTCATTACAATTTCTCTAAACTGCCAATATCGGCATTGGAGATTTTCAAAAATTCATAAATATTTAACAAGTAAAACATAAAAGTTGGCTGCATTGCCAAACAATGAAACCTAAGTGTAAGTTGTGATGTCCCTGGCATCAGAAACATTGACAAAGCTTGAATTGATTGGGTGAAGCATTACCAATAATTAAAACTTTAGCTGATGGATAAGGATCTGACATGCCGATGATCGGTCTAGGTTCAAGACTACGTAATTTACCTAAAGCAGTATTGATTGGAGGTACTGTAGTTGTTACCAGCCTAGTAATTACTGGGTTAATGGTGGGATTGCGGGAGCTAGGAAGCTTGGAGGCTCTGGAGTTAGCTGCTTTTGATTATCTCATGCGATCGCGTCCTGATGAAGGGCAGGACGATCGCTTTTTGATTGTGGGGATCAATGATACAGACCTCCAAACACGTCAAGAGTACCCTATTACAGATAGTACACTGGCACAGGTTTTAACGAAACTAGAACAACAGGAACCGCGAGTTATTGGCATAGATATTTTCAGAGATGTTCCCCAAGGTTCAGCAGCAGGTCGCAGCAGTTTAGTCAAGCTATTAACTGAGAATGACAAGATGGTTGCTGTTTGTAGTCTCAGTCAAGCAGACTCGCCGGGAATCCCCGCCGCACCAGGTATTCCCGAAGAACGGGTAGGAGTGGCTGATTTTCCTGTGGATGCTGGGGGAACTGTGCGGCAAGGTATGATAATTTCTATACCTAAGACATCGAAACAACCAACAGCTATTGAACATATCTGCAATTACGCTGACCCTGAAAATCAACTGCCATCTTTGAGTTTGCAAATGGCTGTCAGGTACTTGGAAGCAATGGAAATTACACCAGAACTGACAGCATCGGGAGAACTGCAATTTGGTGCTACGGTTCTCAAACGCTTAACACCAAGAGCAGGTGGGTATCACAATATTGATCCTGGAAATTACCAAATGCTGCTGAACTATCGTTCTGCCAAGAATGCGGTGCAGCAGGTATCACTGAGTGATGTCCTGGCAGGTCAAGTTGATGCAAAGTTGATCAAAGACAAAATTGTCATGATTGGCTATACTGCACCAAGTGTCAAGGATACATTTTACACGCCTTATAGTGCAGTTGCTGAAGACAGCCAAAAAATGCCGGGTGTAGTAGTTCATGCACAGAATGCTAGTCAGATATTAAGTGCGGTTTTAGATCAACGATCGCTACTTTGGTACTGGAACGAATGGCAAGAAGGTTTGTGGATATTTACCTGGTCATTGGTGGGAGGACTTTTAGGGGTGTGGCTACGCCAACGTTGGCTGTGGGTTCTGGGTGTGGGAGTAGCGATCGCCATTTTATTTGGGAGTACCTATATAATATTTCTCCAAGCTGGGTGGATACCCGTAGTACCAACCGCACTGGGACTCTTGGCAACTGCTGTCGTTCTAGCTGGTAAAAAGGAGGTAACAAGCTGATGGTAAATTTAGGTTCAAGATTACGTAATTTACCCAAAGCAGTATTGACAATTGGGAGTACTGTAGTTGTTACCAGCCTAGTGATTACTGGGTTAATAGTGGGTTTACGAGAGTTAGGCATCTGGGAAGGAATGGAGTTAGCGGCTTTTGATCAACTCATGCGATCGCGTCTTGATGAAGGGCCAGACGAGCGCTTTTTGGTGGTGGGAATCAATGATGCAGACCTCCAGACACGCCAAGAGTACCCAATTACAGATAGTACCTTGGCAGAGCTTTTAAAGAAACTAGAAGCACAAGCGCCGCGAGTTATTGGCATAGATATTCTCAGAGATATTAGACAAGGTTCAGCTGTTGGTCGTGCAGAGTTAGTCAAGTTATTAACTGAAAATGACAAGATGATTGCGGCTTGTGCCATTAGTCAAGCCGACTCGCCGGGAATCCCCGCCGCACCAGGTATCCCCGAAGAACGGGTGGGAGTGGCTGATTTTCCTGTGGATGCTGGGGGAACTGTGCGCCAAGGGATGATTATTGCGATTCCCCAAGCCTCGCAACTACCAGCCGCTAGCCAACATATCTGCAATTACGTTGACTCAGAAAATCAACTGCCGTCTTTGAGTTTTCAAATGGCGGTGCGTTACTTAGAAGAGATGGGAATTGCACCAGAACTGACAGCATCTGGTGAATTGCAATTTGGTGCTACAGTTCTCAAACGTTTAACACCAAAATCAGGTGGTTATCACAATATTGATCCTGGAAATTACCAAATATTGCTTAACTATCGTTCTGCCAGAAACGCAGTCAAACAGGTATCACTCAGCGATGTTCTTGCAGGTCAAGTTGATGCCAACTTGATTAAAGATAAGATTGTGATGATTGGTTATACAGCACCAATTGTGAAAGATACGTTCTACACGCCTTATAGTGCGGGTGCTGAAGACAGCCAAAAAATGCCGGGGGTAGTAGTTCATGCACAGAATGCCAGTCAGATATTGAGTGCAGTGTTAGATCAACGACCCTTATTTTGGTACTGGAATAGATGGCAAGAAGGTGTGTGGATATTTGCTTGGTCGTTGGTGGGAGGAGTTTTAGCGTGGCAAATTCGTCAACCTTGGCTATTGGTTCTCGGTGGTGGCGTAGCGATCGCCATTTTACTCGGCAGTACTTATATAATATTTCTCCAAGCTGGCTGGATACCCTTAATACCATCAGCACTGGGACTCTTGGCCACTGCGATCGGTGTAGTGTTAATAGATAGATACGCCGCGACAATTGTCAAGACTGTGAAAGGCTTCTTAAAAATCAATATTGATATTGACGAAGAAAAGAAAGAAGAAGAGGTAGCTGCAATTACTGAAAGTGATTATTTTCTAGAATTGCAGCAGAAAGCCAAGGATTTGCGGAGTAGAGACCACAAAGAAGTTTTGCCAAAAATCACGACACCTCTGATAAGTGACAATTTAGAATCAAATAATCTCAATCATGAGGCTAAAAATTATCAACCTATACAACCAAGAAACAGCGAAGTTGTAATTAACAACTCGGCAACTGCTGAATTAGTACAACCATTAATAGAAGTAGATTATTTGCAACAAGTTCGCGATCGGCGCAACAAACTGAATCTGCAAGCAAATAATCCTGATAACAACAATTTGGAAACAACACAAGCAACAATTGAAGAACAGGAAGAAAGGGAATACTTAGAGCAATTACAGCGCCGGGGTAAGCAGTTTCGGGAAAATAAGAAATGAAGGAGTGTTGCTGAATTAGGATATGAAAAGCTCACGCAAAGGCGCAAAGACGCAAAGAAGAGTTGCTAAAAGCTGATGAATCAAGATTTTGAAGAATCGTCGGAACAAAAGAGTTTAGCAGATGTGATGGATTTGCCTGATGAACAACGGCAAGTTGTTAACTGGATAATTCGTCAAAAAAGAGTTACTTTATTGGAAGTCATAAGCCATACAAATTTGGCAGAGGAAGTTGTACAAAATTGTCTACAATCTCTTCTTTCTCAAGGATTTATTCAAGAATTAAATGATAGTGAAGCGATTTACTATCAACCTCGTTTAATCGACCAAAAGCAAAGCCGACTTCCTCCAAATATATGGGACAAACTGTAAATATCATTAATTATGTCAAAAATTGTTTCTATTCACTCATTTCGGGGTGGTACAGGTAAATCTAATTCAACAGCTAATCTCGCTGGAATCGTTGCTGGTTATGGACATCGAGTTGGGATTATTGACACTGATATCCAATCTCCAGGTATTCATGTCCTATTTGGTTTTGACGAGCAAAAAATGAAATACTCGCTCAACGATTATCTCTGGGGACGCTGTAATATTGAAGAAGCTGCGTATGATGTCAGTGCAATTTTAAGTAAAACCGCAGATCCTCAAGGACGTATTTATTTAATTCCCTCCAGTATTAAAGCTAGAGATATTACTAAAGTATTGCGGGAAGGATTTGATTTTAATCTACTTAATCAAGGTTTTCAAGAGATACTTGATGTTCTAGAATTGGATTACTTATTTATTGATACTCATCCAGGACTAAATGAAGAAACTTTACTTTCTATTGCCATTTCTGATATTTTAGTTCTGATTTTACGTCCCGATCGCCAAGATTTTCAAGGTACTGCCGTAACAGTAGAAGTAGCCCGCAAATTGGAAGTACCAAAGATGTTACTGTTGATTAATAAAGCTCTACCTGCATTAGATTTTGATGCGTTGCGGCAACAAGTAGAAAAGACTTATGACGCACCTGTAGCTGGAATTTTACCCCTAGCAGAAGAATTAATTCAACTAGCAAGTAGTGATTTGTTTTGCCTCCGCCATCCACAACATCCTTTTAGTCATGTGATGAATAAAGTAGCCCAGATGATTATGCAATAGAGAATGGGGAATGGGGAATGGGGCATTGGGCATTGAAAACACCTCCCTCATCTTCCTTATCCCCTCATCTCCCCACTTCCTCACCAAGGATTACCAATCATCGTAAAGGCTGACCAAAAATAAGGGTGACTGAGGTTTTTATCGCCTAGTTGGGCAATATCTGGTGGTAGAGTTACATCAAGATTAGAAGTTTTCAGTTCACCTCCTTCTAAGCGTACTTGTCCTTTGAGCATTGCAACTTGTGCTTGTCTAAGTGCTTCGGCTTTGATGGGGGCTTTTTTCAATTGTTCGTAAAATTCGCTAATTAATCCCAGAGTGCCTTCATCGGATACGTACCACAAACTCGCTAGTGCAGACTTGACACCGGCTTGAACTGCAAAGCCAGCAAAGCCTAACTCTGCTTCTGTATCTCCTGTGGCTGTGCGACAAGCACTCAGTACTACTAGCTGGACTGGGGGGTTATTCCAGCCTAGTTGGCGCAGCTGATCCATTTGCAATTGGGTATCCCATAACTGAATGTAGGAGTTACTAGGAACACCAGGCCTAAATTCGCCGTGGGTGGCTAGGTGGATAATACCAAAGGGTTTTTGCTGACGTTGTACTTGGAGATTTTTCAGGGTAAAGGCTTCGTTGATGAAGGATTTACCTTGCCAGAGGCGGGGTGTAATTGTGGCTAATTCCGCAGGTACGGCCGGTAAAGGCTGTTGGTTAGTGAATTCGGATGCACCCATACCCAAAACTTCTGCATTTTTAATGTCTACATATTGGGTATCTGTGAGGCTGAGACTAGGCATTAAGCCGACGCTGTATTTTTCAACTAAATACTTTTCACCATCGTAAAGGGCGGCGACAGGTAGCGATCGCAATCCTTTATCCATGATGAAGACTAAATTTTGAATTTCTCGGTCTTGCAAATCGCTATCAACAGATGTAATTAGCCATTCATATAGTTGTTTGGCTGCATCTATGTAGTCCTTACGCAATATGGGATCTGTGACTCGGCTTCTAAATCTTTGGATAACTGGAAAAACTTGCGATCGCGTCACTGTGAGAACTTTGCGAATTGGTTGACCTTTGGCGGTTACAATGATCAATTCCAGGCGATCGTTGGGTGATTCTGTATTTAATATTTTGCTTTGTGGTGTATCAGCAGGCAAGGTTTCTGAGACAAAACTTACATAAACAAGGGCGGGTTTAATGTTAGTGGCATTTTCAATATCTTGTAAGATTGTGCGGGCTTCACCGACGGTTTTAATTTCTGGTTTGGTTATACCTAAGTATTGCTGAACTTGATCCGTTAACTTTTCATCAACTTCCGCGACAAAAGTATCTATTATATTTCCGGGAAAAGGGTCATTGACAACAGGTGGTTGTGGAGTGGGGGTAGTTTGCAAGTCTTCTGATGGGTCAGGAAAATCCTCTGGTGGTGGTGGTTCTGGTGGTGTGGGGGTAACATTGATGGATATTTGTTGCGATGAAAAAGAAACGCGATCGCTCGCTGTAATAGTAAAAGCTGAAATACCTTCACCACTAGTATTTGCTGGTGGTGTGTAAACTAAAACTGTGTTCGATGCAAGTGTTGTGGCTGATGTGACTGGTGTACCATCTTGTAGTGTCAAAGTACCAGATATATCGTCTAAATTAATAATGAGATTATCTTGATTGACATCGTTTGTAGACACATTTAAATCACCAAACTCAAATGTTACAGATTGATTTTCTTGAGTTGTAGGTAATTGTGTATTCGCTGTGATCGTTGATGGTGTGTTGATAGAAATAATTGAGATATTATTAGGAGTACCAGCAGCAATTCCCCCATTTGGTAATATGGGAAATTCTGCATTTGGTGTAATTTGAGAGTTACCAGTATTGATATTTCCCTGGGTGCCATTCAAGCTAGAATCACCAACTATAAACGGCACATTATCCGCCCCGCCATCATGTTGAATTGTCACAAATCCTGGTTGTGTTTCGCCATCAGTCAAGATGGTATCACTAGTATTTGTAACTACCCCTAGTCCTCTCACTACCCCATTTGCCAAAACACTGACATCACCACCTTCAGCAGCGCCTCCCGTGAAATCAATAGCTTGAGTGTTGATACTCTCAAAGGTAATATCGCCGCCTGGTTGTGATGTTTGTAAGGTAACAGCGCCACCATACGCTGAACTTGGACTAAGAAAAGAAGTAGCCGAGGTATTGATAGCACCAGTCAAAATTTTGCCTATATTGTTTACTTGTAAATTTACCTCGCCACTTCTAGCAGTGCCTGATGCAATGGTTGAGGAATTAATATTACCTGTGTCTATATTACCTTCAGCTTCTAATGTGATATCCCCTGCTATTGCAGCACCATAGCTACTTTCTGCAAAGGAATCAATTGCATTTGTTGTAATATTACCCCCTGATATTAATTCAACTCGACCACTTGTAGAAAAAAAGCTGGACACTGTTTCGATATTAGCAAGTGTGATATCACCTGTCGCGCTCATAATGACTGGCCCACCATAATCGGCAATTCTGATATTACCTGTTACGGTAATATTGCCTGGGGAAGATGAGTTACCACTAAGGGTTAAAGTTGGCGGTAGACTTCCAAAATTAGTTTCTTCTAATTGGCTGACACCTGCTCGGAGAATTAAAGCTAGCTCATCAGCTAAAATTTGAGCATCACTTGAGCAAGGATTACCATAACCGCAAAAAGAAGCAAGTGAAAAGTCGGGGCTATTAATCGTAATATCACCATTAACAGTAATACTTCCTGTTGATTCTACTTTCAGTGATGGACCTGTATAACTATCAAATTCTACATCTTGATTAGCGCTAATTATCGGGTCATAAAGACTAATAAAACTGTTACTTTGACCTTGAGAGTTGAGAATAGAAAACCTACCACCACTAGCAAAGTGTGCATCCAGGGAAATTGTACCATCACTAACTAAAGTTAAATTACCACCACTGACAAAAGGTGTTTTATCTAGATGATCAATTGCTAAAACATCAATACCTTGATTACCTTGAATGTAAAGATTACCACCAGCGATCGCAGTGAAAGCATTGGCGGTACTTTCACGAACTGTTACAGTATTTTGGGCGAATAAATTCAGCTCACCAGTAGTTAAAAGTTGGCTTTCTGGTAATGTCAAGTTACGGTTAGCGCTGAATGTAGCGGTGTCAGCAGTGGCCTTTTTCACTACCACATCACCATTTTCAACTCGTAAACCTGAACCAATCAGTTCTACCTCACCGTTGCTGTGGACTTGCAATGTGGAAGCATTCACACCGCCTCCACCTGTTAACAATTTAGCTAGAAAATTCTCTGATTGATTATTATTTAGAGGTTGAATTTCTAAACTAAGAGGATTTCCGGGAATGCTGAAGCGTAGTAAGCTTGTACCCGGTACAGCCGCAACGGTGATGTTACCACCAGGCGCAAAAAGTTCTCCGGTACTAGCTACAGTACCGCCTAATAAAGTTAAATTACCTGATGTGACGGCTAGATTGCCTTCATTGAAAATCGCACTAGCAATAGTAGAATCAAAGGCAAAGCTGTGAGGTGTACCCAGCAACTCATTATATTTATTCCAGCCACTAGCATTAAACCAATTTTCACCCAAGCCGATGCGGTTAGCAGTTGTCGCAGTGAAGGAAGCGGGGACGTTCAAACTAGCATTAGCACCAAAAATAATTCCCGCCGGATTGATTAAATATAAGTTGGAATTACCGCCTGTGACTGTAATTAGTCCGTTAATTAAGGAAGCTTCGCCACCTGTGACACGCCCTAAAATATTTTGAATCGATGGTTGAGAAAGAAAATTGGCAGTTTGATTAACATCAAGTCCAAATTTTGAGAAACTGTGAAATAAGTTAGCGCGATCGCTACTTAAACTACCGCCACTAATATCAATATTATTGCCTTGGGTGTTAACAAGAGTGCCGGTGTTATCTGGTGCTGGAGTAATGTTTTGGGCTTTTACTAAGTTGGGAGATAGACAAAGTAAAGCAAAAAGAATGAATCTTGCACTAGTGGAAGTTGCATAAAACCCACCTGTGCGGGTTGCTTGATTGTTAACTGTTTGGGTTAAATGCTTCCTCCGTTGCTTGGCTTTGACAATCGCTTGATGCGATCGCTTGATTTGCTCTTGTCGTTGTTGCCAGGATAAACTCTCTGGATGGGTGCGGTAGTAGTAAAGTGGCTGAAAAATATGTTCTACTTGGGCGACTTCGGAAAGTCGCAAACATAGATCATAATCTTCTGCTGTTTCCAGCGATTCATCAATTCCACCTACCGAGTCAAAAATTTCCCGACGCATCAACCGAAAGTGAAATGTCATGAACTGATTTAACAGTTCTTCGCAGTTGTAGGGAACAAGACAACGATAGCCGTAGCTCAGAACTGCGTTGTGTTGATCAATATCCAGATAATCAGTGTAAACCCAACCGATATGTGGTTTTGCATCCAAAACGCCTGCGGTTTCTACCAGTGCTTGGGGATGTAGCAAATCATCACTATCTACCCAACCAAGGTAAGGTGCATGAGTTTGCGCGATCGCTGCTTTTAAAGCTAATCCTCGTCCCAAATGTTCTGCTATGATTACCCGTACACGGCGATCGCGTTTTGCATACTCGCGGGCGATTTCTGGTGAATTATCTGTGGAACCATCATCCCAAATCAGTAGCTCAAAATCACCCCGCGTTTGAGCTAATATGCTCTCAATAGCGGCGCCGAGGTAACGTTCTCGATTGTAAACAGTGATGATCAGAGAAATGGTTGGCTGCATAGAAATTTGAGATAAATAAGTGAAGCGTATATTACCGCCATAGCATTAATAGGCTGTCTCAGTGCTGAGTGCTGGGTAACAAGAAGATGAAGGAAGTACTTCCGCACTATGGTAAAAGCCCCGCCCGAAGTCAAGCGGAATCTTCTTATCGGGAGAAGGTCGATACCCCTGGTCTTTTAACTCAGCACGGGCTATGAGCGCAGCTATGCCCAGCACTTTCAACTCAGCACTCTTCATAAATGTGAGCAGGTGACAAAAATTACAGGGAATTTTGGTATATTTTATTATTGTTGGTTACACGACAAATTAACCGTTATAAATCTTGACAAATTTTCAAAAATAATAATTAATATGAAATACTTCTTTGCCAAAACCAAGAAACGGCAGCTATTAAATAATAAAAAACTTACTATTAAATCACATGCGTGGTTAAGAACAGGTATTTTAGTCAATAAATTTAAGCAAAGCAGTATTAGCTGGGCACTAATTTTTGCTTTTTTAATAGTGAATTTTTTAGTACCAAAAACTTTATTAGCGCAAGAAAATTTAGAAATCCAAGATTTTGATTACTGGGCGAGTTTGTGTAAGCTGCTAGGAGAAGAACAGAAATATGCCGAAGCGATCGCTGCTTGCAATCAAGCAATTGCCTTGAAGCCAGATAACCCAGAAATCTGGACAGAACGCACAGAAATATTGTTGCAACAAGCCAAATATAGCGAAGCGTTAGTATCAGCAGATCGCGTTTTACGTCTCCAGCCAAAATTTTCTTTAGCTTTAGCCCAACGCTGTCAAGCATTATTAAATTTGGGTAAATATGAACAAGCGATCGCTGCTTGTGATTTAGCCCTACGCTCAGATCAAAATTGGGGCAATAAAACAGCAGTAGTGGCATGGTATATTCAGGGTCTAGCGCAAAACAAATTAGGACAATTTACCGAAGCGATCGCCTCATTTAATCGCGCCTTAGTCATTAATCCAGAAAATTCATTAGCCTTAGTGGGAAATTGTCAAGCTTTAACTAATTTAGGCAGATTCGCCGCCGCAATTAACGCTTGTGACTTAGCAATTACAACTAATAAAAATTGGGGCAATACATCACCTGCGATCGCCTGGTTTAATAAAGGTTTAGCTCAAAGGCAACAAGGACAAACCACCGCAGCAATTACCTCATTTGATCAGGCAATTGCAACGAATCCTCAAGATGCCGATATCTGGTTAGAACATGGTAAATCTTTAACTTTATTAGGAAAACCAGCACAAGCGAGTGTGTCTTATGAGTTTGCTGTCAAACTCAGTCCTCAATACTCTTTAGCATTGGCAAATCAAAGTGTAACCTTCAACAAATTAGGCAAACACGAAGAAGCTCAAAAAGCTAGTGAAGCAGCACTACAAGGTGATAATAGATGGGGTGATATGAGTCCGGCTTTAGCTTGGGAACAACGAGGAATCGCCTTAGCAGGATTGGGTAATTATGAAGAAGGATTGACATCGTTAGAAAGAGCGATCGCCCTGAATCCCAACTACGCCGAAGCCTGGAATAATCGTGCTGCGACTCAATGGTATATGGGCAGATATACAGACGCAATTGCTAGTAGCGATCGCGCCACAGAAATTAATCCTCAATATACTCAAGCTTGGTTTAATAAAGGTAGAATTCTCAGAACATTAGAACGCTATCAAGCAGCACTTGCAGCCTATAATAAAGCCTTAGAAAATAGCAATCAAATAGTCGATAATTCACTATTAGCAAATATTTGGGCTAACCGTAGCGTCGTATTGTGGCATTTGTCGAGAAATCAAGAGGCATTAATTTCTGTTGATCGGGCAATTAATTTAAATCCCGAATTATCCCAAGGATGGTACAACCGAGGCGTAGTACTATTAGATTTAAAACGATATGATGAAGCAATTACCGCTTACAATCGTGCTAGTAATTTGCATCCTGATAATGCTAACATATTAGCAGGTAAAGGAGTAGCCTTGCTAAAATTAGGTAGAATTGAAGAGGCGATCGCGGCTTTTGAGGAAACCTTAAAACTTGATCCCAATAACACATTAGCTAAAGCAAATCAAACTATTGCTCAAAAGCAATTGGCAGAAAAACCTGACTCAGATTAAAGGATTAATTGACCGGGAATGGAGATTGCTTAAAGGTATATTATCCATGAAAGCAGAAAAAACGGCAACCTCAAAACATACCCCAAATTTAGTATTACCCAAAATCAAGAAATTTACATTAAAGATTTTTAAATTTTAATCCTATTAAAATTCTTACTTAATAGTCATTATCAGCCACACAAATTCCTTTGCATTTAATACCATTTGTAGCTGTGCGCCCACAATGAGAACATAGAACTTTTTCGGTTTCTGCTTCTTGACGAATGTCTATATTATTGCTTGCATGTAAATTGTCTTTTTCGGTCTGGATTTTTATCGTCATAAAAGTGCCCTATTTAACGAAGGAAGAGGCAAGATCCGATGAAACGAGTTTCACAGCCAAGTATGAAAGAGAGACTAGAACGTTATTAGTGCAATGGCGCGGGCGATATCAACAGAGTGCATTTTGCTAGAAAATCAGCAATCGCATCTTCAGTTTATGATTTGTGTTTTTCAAATTCTTCTGTAAATAATTCAAAGTTTGTAGTCAGGACTTTAGTCCTAATAAAAGATCGGAAGCCCTTACTTAAATAAATTATGTCGTTTGTTCTGGTTCCGTCGTTACCTTCTGCCCAATTTTTGGTTCAGTTCCCGCCAACAAACGCTCAATATTACTGCGGTGACGTAATATCACATATAATCCCCCAGCGATACCAAACAAAACATAGGGTAACGGTTGACGCAAAATTACCATCAAAATAGAAACAGCGATCGCACCTGCAATCGAACTCAAAGATACAATTCTGGATATAGCTATAACAATGGCAAACACACCTGCTGTGGCTAAACCCACCTGCCAACTCATAGCCAACAAAATCCCTAAACTAGTAGCGACGGATTTACCGCCAGTAAAGCCTAAAAAAATGGATTTACTATGGCCGAGGATGGCAGCTAACCCAGCTAATGTTACCATCCACGGTTGCCACAGTTTGACATCTACCGTGGGAGGGATAAAATTTTGATTAGAGGCAAAGGTGAATAAATAGTAGACTAGAGCGATCGCTAAGACACCCTTCAAGCAATCTACAACTAAAACAAAAGCTCCCGGCCCTTTACCTAAAGTTCTTAATACATTAGTTGCTCCCGTTGAACCTGAGCCAACTTCCCGAATATCTATACCCTTCAACTGCTTCACAGCGATGTAGCCAGTGGGAAAGCAACCCAACAGGTAAGCTACAACCAAAATGACACTGCATAAAGTTAGCCAAATAGCCATAAACAATTAAAAATTAAAAATTGAAAATTAAAAATTGACAGTTTCCAGTAGTCGTCATGAACTGCGTACACCAATAACGCTTGCAAAAGGGACTAGAGTTTAGATTTTTTACTTAGCACTCAGGAAGGAAGCACTTTCAATTCAGCCAAAAGTCAAGAGATACAACCCTGGACTTTTGACGAATAGCTTAATGACTAATTAAAAGTCATCATTATAATTTTTCACTGTTTTGGGGTCAGGAGCAAAGGCTAACCATAAAGGAAATTGCAACATTGCCAAACTGATTTGCTCTTCAGAATCATCAATGATAATTAAGGGCAATTGTTTAGCTTTCACCAATCGGTCGGCTTTCTGTGCCAAAGCTTCAGCTGTTTCAAATAATACTACACCCCTGTCAGGGCCGAAATCTGGGCGACCAATTCCTAAGCAATCTTGCAAACCGCGCCGCCATTCACCCAAACGTTCTGGTGTATTAGCTAAAACCAGGGTGCGGATGCGATCGCCATATAGTCTGTGTAGTATAGAAATCGCTGCTGAAGCAATCAGAATATTCTGCAAGCGGCTACCCATTGTCCGCAAAGCACCACGACCTCCTTGGCTAAAGAACCAATCGGCTATCCGTTCAGCGTGGACTGGCTCAAAAGTGCGGCGCAGTTGCCACGGGGGACCGTAATAATCTGGTTTACTGCGGTATTGGTCAATCAAGCGGCGAATTTTCTTTGTAGTATCTTGAAACTGCTGTTGGGCAAATTGCGGTGTTCCTGGCTGGGGTGCATCAGGCTGCACCTCTTTAATAACTATGGGTGCTTCTCGTTCGACTACAGCCGGCATCAATTGCAATTGCTCTGCTGCTGCTGCCAAATCCTGTAAACTACCCGTCAGATAATCTTTAAAACCCTGCACCCGAATTGCTAAATCTTGGGATGCTCCCGCAAAAGTTGTTCGCATTTCATTACGAATGCGTTCCTGACGGCGTTCTAGCTGTTCAACAGAAATTTGCAGTGCTTGTTTGCGTTGTTCTAGCTGCGCTAGCGACTCTTGCACAAGTCGTCCCAGTGAGCTTTGAGTTTCGCTTAGTTGTGCCTGAAGGGTTTTGTAAGACGCTTGCAGGTTGGCTATTTCTTCCTTAAGAGTTGTTTCAGTACGTTGTAACTCAGCTAATCGTTGCTCTGCTTCTAACTGCACTACCGATTCAGCCGTTGACTTTTCTGAATCTGCCACTTCTGAATTAGAAATAAGCGGCTCAAAATTTGTATCATCTGCTTGTGTGTCAATTGATGGAGTTTGCGCTGCTGGTTCCACGACTGACTCTACAGATGAATTTTCCACCGTAGGCTTTTGTTCTTGTATTTGCTCCAACCATTCATCAATCTGTTCTGGGGTTTGAGATTCCTCGGGGTTCATAAACAATAATGCAATTCCTATGATGCGAATAAATAGCTTTCAGAAATATAGTCTAGATTCAAAACCACTCAGCACTCATATACGTGGACAATGTTGTTCTAGGCAAGATTTCAGGGTATTAGGGTCAAACAAAATCGGTAAAAAGTGAATGCTGTTGATTTCTTTAAAATAAAACAGGATAGGAATTCCATTCCAAAAGATCCGCCAGTTTTGCCATTCTTGGTAGGGAAAGCGCCGTAGTAATTTTTCGCCTCTGTAAATATCTAAGTCTGTGGCAGTAAATCGCAAACGTAACGTTACAGTTTGAAACAAAAGAAATAAACCCAAAAAAGCAATTACCGCTCCCACCCAAGGTTGCACGACCAGTAGTGGAATAGCAGCAATCACCAACACTATAGGGATATTGTAGCTAGGCTTGAGTTCCACAGTTGATGTAGAATTCGGTGCAAATGAACTAGTCACAGTTTCAAATCCTGCCTTGTTAGTAGACATCTCTCTTATTTTAAGAGTTAGGGGTTAGTCATTGGTTATTAGTTGCTCCCCCACTCCCCACTCAGCACTCCCCACTCAGCACTCCCCACTCAGCACTCAGCACTCAGGAAGGAAGCACTCTTAAAAGCCTTGCAGCAATGCACTACCAGTTCCCTGAAACATTAACCATGAAAGAAAGAAATTGCTAGTAAATATAATCAGCAAGGAAGTAACAACGGCAGTTGTGGTTGATTGTCCTACACCTTTAGCTCCTCCCGATGTCGTTAAACCCCAACTGCAACCAATGACGGCAATTAATAAGCCAAAGCAACCGGCCTTGATGAGGGCGCTACAAATATCCCAGATGCCAAGCAGGTTACGGGCTGAGTCTAGGAATACTGTATCGGCGATACCATATATATTTGTGGCAATGAACAATCCTCCCAAAATTCCCGTTAACAAAGACAGAAGGGTTAAAATGGGCAGCATTAAGCAGCAAGCAAGCAGACGGGGGATAACCAGGTAATCAATGGGGTCGGTCTTTAAGATAAATAAAGCATCGATTTGTTCAGTTACCCGCATGGTACCTATTTCTGCTGCAAAGGCAGAACCAACCCTTCCCGCCAAAACCACTGCGGTCAGTACAGGCGATAGTTCACGTGTCAATGCTACCGCCAGCACTCCGCCAACCAGATTTCCCGCGCCAAAGTTGATAAACTCCCGCGCCACCTGAATGGTAAACACTGCACCAACAAACACAGCCGTCAATAGGGCAATAAATAAGGAATCTGGCCCAACGGCTGCCATTTGCTCTAAGGTATTGCGCCAATTTATTTTCCCCCTCAGCAGGTGAACTATTACTTGTCCACCCAGGAAAATCGCCGCCAGCAGTCGCTGACTCCACGCTCCTAAACTGGATTTAGATGTAGTCTCACTCAATGTTTTGTAGCTAACTCGGTAACTGCATTAAGAATAGCGGATGTTGTGGGGGAATGGGGAGCGGGCAAGATGGGAGAATAACTTATCTTTTGTCACCTGTCACTTATTCTCCATTTTTAGTGAAAGATTAACTTAAATTAAAGCTAATCTCAGAAAGTCAAGCGGCGATTAAACATGCTGTGTAGCATTGTGACAAAAGTACATTGACTGAAAGCTTTATTTTTCAATGGTTTTAGACATTTTCTGACTTATTCATGCTGGAAGCATCTGGTGTGGCAGATAGCGGTTTATTTTAATTAAAACTTAAGATTTTTGACATATCGTCTGCTGCGGAGCGATCGCACGTATTGTAGAAGATGACATAAAGCTTTTTAGCTATTGCTCACTTTATTCACGGAGCCTGTCATAAATGACTGTTTTTACCAACTTTCTCCGCTCCCTACTGCTGACAATGTTTTTTAGTTTTGCTGCGCCGATGTTTTTAGTCGGTGGCACATTATTCCTTTTACCCCTCATCGGTCATGTCCCGTCTTTACAAGAGGCGACAGAGGCCAGCGCTACCCGGATAATGCACTTTCTCGCCATCTTTGGAAGCGGTACTCCCCTGCGTGGACTCATAATCATTAGTTTGACTTGTAGTTTCGTCGGGGCGTTGTTTGATACTTATGCTTATTACCGTTGTCAAATTTTACGCATAGACTCTTAAGCGGCTAAAACTGATTTCTACATGTTCTCGAAGTGATGATGAGTCAAAAGTCTGACTATCCTGAATCCAGATCGGGATGAGAATTGCTGGATTTATATAAAATTTAAATTTTTTTAATCAAAATTAATGGCGAAAAACTAACAGACTATGCTAAGAGAGTAGGACTTACGCATTGACAAAGTGGCAAAAGAGTGGATTGATAAAAAGTATCATCCAATGAATAGGTATCGGACAATCAGAAAAATCAGCAAACCGTCCACAGCACAATGCAATCTGGAACATTAC
>JAESGC010000037.1_pt1 | contig 90006 bp, 80 predicted proteins | sample 9266221 | NCBI WGS metagenome assembly JAESGC01 (sample SAMN14515568, study PRJNA621660) | algae metagenome | isolation source: Trichormus sp. ATA11-4-KO1 and co-occurring heterotrophs from soil, at the... | place: Chile: Atacama Desert, Tarapaca Region | collected 2009-05-22 | reverse complement strand
ATGTTGTAGTAGTTCGGCAATCCACTGCGAATCTTTGATGTCTGTTTTGCGTCCTGGCACCGCTTTTATCTGACGGGCATTAACTAACATAACTTCAAAGTTTCCTTCTAGGATATTAAATACAGGTCGCCAGTACTCTCCAGTACTCTCCATTGCTACATGAGTACAATTGTGACTTGTTAACCAGTCAGAAAGTTTTAACAAGTCCTGAGTCATTGTAGTGAATGTGCGTATTTCCTTGTGCCATCCGGACGAAGACTTTGGGGTAATTACACAAGCTACCACCGTCTTTTTGTGTACATCTAGTCCTGCACAACGATTGTAGACTACCTGCATATCTCTTGATCTACTACAACTTTCAAAATTGATCGGGGGCTAATACGTGGATATCTAAATAGTAGATTCTGACTTGCGTGCTCACTAAAACCAAAAAATTGCTCAGTGGCGACAATTGGCAATTCCTCTCGATATCCAGGTTAGACTGCCCTTCAGGCTCTGATGCTCTAATAAGGAAACAACCTCGCTTGTATCAGCCTTATCTTGGAAGTTACCACATTTTCATTCATGGTGATGAAATTTTTTCATTGGGACTGCCCTCTACCTCCTGCCTCCTGCCTTCTTCAAGAGTTCATATGGTCAATCTTGGGTTAAATCTATAAATGATTGTTGGAGTTTAGTCTAGGAATTTAATAATATCTGCCCTGATAAGCTAGAGCATTATTACGAGGTATGGGGGCTATAAAGTTATAAATTAACATCAAGTCAACATAATTCGTAATTATTTGGTCATGAAAGAGCAGACAAAAATTCTCACTTTTGTTTTTAATCTAAATAGATAAATATCTTTTCTTACACACTCAAGTTGGACTTGATAAATGAATCATAGAGGAAATTTATAGCTAAGTCACGTGATATGCAACAGCTTATGAAAACAATATTATCAAGGAAATATCATTACTAAAATTTTAAAATAAAGCTTAATTTTAAAATTAACAACACATTACAATTAGAAAAATCATTTAATCAGGCTCTTGGTAAGCAAGATTACATGAATATTACAAAAATGCTTCTAGTAATGGTAAATGTGTTATGAAAATAGAGCTTTATCACTACCACCACGAACAAAAATCCGAATTCTTGCACGAAATTTGTGGCATATTGGCGAGACATATTAATAAAAAGCTGGTACAAATTTAATTGTGAATAGCAAGAATTCAGGTCAAAAAACAGGAATAAATGAAGCAATGGCAGTTTGATGACCAACAGATGCAGGTAAAGCATCAGTAAAAAAGTCAATAACCAAATGCTGCCAAGTTCGACAAATTTAAACAACACAACACTCAATAAGTAAGCTGTATCTTGATATCGCTCAAAAGAAGGTGACTCACCAAAAACTTTACGTTTGGTGACAGCTAATCATCGCGATTTTTCAGCTAAGCTATTATCTGGGGTCACATCTGGATGGTTGAGTAAAAACTACCACGGCTCAGACTTATCAGATATTTTTGATAGTAGGTTTAACGCAGTTGTACTTGTCTTAGAAATCCATTAATAAATCGTATTTTTCAACCTTAAGTAAAACTGCTGCGCCTAATCAAAATTTTGTTGAATGATGGTGGTTTGGATACTATTTTACTGTTTGAGTTGTGTTATTTCCTCTTAAAGCACCTTGATGATTTCTACCAACTGTTCCTTTAACAATTGGTTTAGCTCTTCTTCTATTTTTGCTTTCGCTGTGTTCTGGCTCATAACAGTGATGCTCTCCCACCACATCATCCCTGTTAACTAGATCACAATTAAATCCTTACTGTGAATTAGACCAGTAATATCAATTAAGGCAGTCAGGGCACAGAAATTAATACTAATTTTACCAAATCAATATGATGTGCCTAAGCAAGTGTTGCCTGCGAGCTATGCTATCAGTGTTTTTCTAAAGCAGTCAATTAAAAATCTCAAATACTTATAGCGTTTACTAGTCTGCTGGAGTACAAATTCATCCGCGTTTATCCGCGTTCATCTGCGTTTAATTATTTTTGTTTGTACCTCACCAGGACAAGAAAGGCTATAGCTATTTCATAGATTGATTCATATGTGCCAATCTCTTGATTGAGATTTGTTGTCAACATTTGACATTTTCTACACAGTTAAGATAATTCTGTACATTATCCTGGAGGTTTTGACAGGTATGAATTTATTATTTAATATTACTCATTCCAGGTTTAAACAATTGAAAACTAGTTTATTAAATAAGCTGCTGAAATTAAAAAATAGGCATTTATTCGTTTTTGATATTGTTGTTTTTTCAATTACACCATTATTAGCTTTATTCTTGCGTTTAGATGGACATCTAGATATTCAAGTATATATATCAGAACTAGGAATCATCACCATATTGTTTTTAGCAGTTAAACTAATTGTATTTTGGATTTGTGGTTTTTATAGGCGTTACTGGCGCTATGCCAGTATTGAGGAGTTGATATATATATCTATGTTGATGGTGGGTGCAATAATCATTCAAACCATACTATTTCATGTTCTAGATAATATATTACATCCTGCCATAGATAAACTACCGCAGTCACTACCGTTTATTGATGGTCTGCTATCGTGTATTTTTATTGGGGGGCTGCGTTTCAGCTTTCGAGTGTTGGAAAAAGCTAGGCAACGACAAGCAGTATTTTACCCACGTGTCAGGGTGTTGATTATTGGTGCTGGTAGTGCTGGAGTTTCTCTTGTCCAAGACATGCAAAATAATCCAAAACTTGGGTTTTATCCCGTAGCCTTCATTGACGATGATCCTCAAAAATTAAACGTACACATTCGTGGGCTTCCTGTAGTAGGCGATCGCTACCAAATTCCTGATATTGTCAAATCTCTAAAAATTAGAAAAGTGATTATAGCTATGCCCACAGTTGCTGGGCAAGTTATTAAAGAAATCGTAGATATTTGCCAAGCGACTGGAATACAAACTAGCACTTTACCTGGAATACACGAAATCCTCAATAATCGTGTGTTGGTAAATAGCATTCGGGATGTCAGAATTGAAGATTTGCTGAGGCGAGAACCTGTCCAGATAGATATTGAGCGAGTATCTCAATTTATCAAAGGCAAGACAGTACTAATCACAGGCGCAGGTGGATCAATTGGTAGTGAAATTTGCCGTCAAGTTTTCAAATGCCACCCTGCTGAAATGATCCTGATTGGGCATGGTGAAAATTCTGTGTTCAATATCCAACAAGAACTAGAACAAATTATCCAATTACATAAAAACAATAGCAAATTGCCAAAAAACAGCCCTCATATTTCTACTTTTATTGCTGATATTCGGTTCCGATCTCGTTTAGAAAATGCTTTTGAGCAATTCCAACCTGATGTTATTTTCCACGCGGCGGCTCATAAACATGTCCCCTTAATGGAATTAAATCCACCAGAAGCAATAACTAACAATGTCCTAGGCACAAAAAATTTACTCGATCTAGCGCTGAAATACGATGTAAAACATTTTGTAATGATTTCTACAGATAAGGCTGTAAATCCTACTAATGTTATGGGGGCTAGTAAGAGAGTTGCCGAAATGTTAGTACTACAAGCCGCTAGAAAAAGCGGTAAACCTTATGTTGTAGTGCGTTTTGGTAATGTTCTAGGGAGTCGCGGTAGTGTAGTTCCCACCTTTAAAAGACAAATTGCTGCAGGTGGCCCAGTAACAGTTACGCATCCCGATATTAGTCGTTATTTCATGACTATCCCCGAAGCAGTGCAACTTGTTTTACAGGCTGCGGTACTTGGTCGTAGTGGTGAAATTTTCATGCTGAATATGGGTAAACCCGTTAAAATTGTTGACCTGGCAGCAGAACTAATTCGTCTTTCAGGATATGAAGTCAACAAAGATATTGACATTGTATTTACGGGAGTCAGACCAGGAGAAAAGCTATTTGAGGAATTGTTTGTTGAAGGAGAAGAGTACGAAGCAACAGAACATGAAAAGTTGTTGGTGGTAAAAAATGCTAGTGGCATTGTTGCAGATAATCTATCTATTTTTGTGGAAATCTTGTGTACTGCTGCTGCTGAAAATGATGAGAATTCTATTTTATTTTTACTGGAGCAAATAGTGCCAAGTTATCAACCTCAATACTTAAAAAATCATGTGCTAGTAGATACTTATAAAAATGGTAATGCCATCACATTTTTAAATGGAAATATTTTAACAAATGTAGGCTCACAAGGTAAGCAACTGAACTAAAAGATTTTTTGGGTGTGTTAGTTCTAGCTAAACTCAACGAAATATCAATTTTTGAGGTATTACTGATATTCGTTCCATAGCAATTTACTGACAACAAAAACAATTTGTATAGAAGCATCATCCGCTTACTTGTTTTTCATTGCCAATTACAAGATCAAGACGATTAGCTGATTATCGATTCAAGTATATGCAAGAAAGTAAGCCACTAACATTACGTAGTAACTTGTCCTGGAATTTTATTGGTAACGTTGTCTATGCAAGTTGCCAGTGGGGAATGCTCGTGGTACTAGCTAAACTCGGTAGTCCAGAGATGGTAGGGCAGTTTACATTGGGCTTTGCAGTTACTGCCCCCATAGTCATGTTTACTAATCTCCAACTACAAGCAGTGCAAGCAACGGATGCTAAAGCACAATATCTTTTTAGTGATTACCTGGGTCTGAGGCTGATCTCAACAGCACTGGCGCTGCTGGTCATTATGATTATTAGTTTGTCAGGTGGATATCGCTGGGAAACATCTTTAGTTATATTCCTGGTCGGTCTGGCAAAAGCATTTGAGTCTATTAGTGACATATTTTATGGGCTAATTCAGCAACATGAACGCATGGATCGAATTGCGATATCGCTGATGTTTAAAGGCCCTTTATCACTACTATTGCTAAGTACTGGAGTATATATATCTGGCCGTGTCCTATGGGGAGTAGTAGGGTTGCTCTTAGCTTGGGTTGTGGTGTTATTCACCTGTGACATTCACAGTGGTGTCTTGATACTTAAGCAAAAGTCACAATTACAGCCGCGTTGGCATCTGAAAACCCTCACAAAACTAGGATGGCTCTGTTTGCCTTTGGGATTTGCGATGATGGTAATTTCACTGAATACCAATCTTCCTCGCTACTTTATTGAACGATATTTAGGCGAGTGGGAATTGGGCATTTTTGCAGCCATAGCCTATCTAATGGTGGTAGGAGGTGTAATAGTCAATGCCTTGGGAGAGTCAGCTAGTCCTAGGCTAGCTAAATATTATGCGTCTAGGGATTATACAAATTTTCGTGATCTGCTTTTCAAGTTGGTAGGAATTGCTGCGCTATTGGGCGGAACAGGTGTCTTGGTAGCTGTTGTTGCTGGACGACAAATTCTCACTATTGTGTATCAACCTGAATATGCCCAGCAGACAACTTTGTTTATCTGGCTAATGGTTGTGGCTGGGGTTAATTACATATCGACCTTTTTAGGCTATGGCATGACGGCATCTCGGTATTTTCGCGTCCAAATGCCGCTATTTGCTGCTGTAGCAAGCATCTTAGCAATAACTAATATGTGGTTGATACCTAAACTGGGGTTACAAGGGGTCGTGATTGCATTATTAATTGCGGCAATTACTCAACTAGTTTTAAGTTTGGCGGTTATTCTTCATGCATTACACAAACTGCATGGGCAAATACTAGGAGAATTAAAATTATGATGTCTGGAGTACAAAATCAAAAACATTTTAATCAAGATTTTTTAGATAATATAATTTTATTGCCTATTGATTTAGCTCTGCTGTTTTGTGCTACATTTTCTGGACAAAACAAAATACTATATGATTTTCCTCTCTTTTTTGTTTTTTGGATAATTATTTTTTTCCTGAGAAGGAACTTGCTACTCAGTTCAGGAGAATTTTTTGCTCAAATTTTGATATTTTTGGCTTTACTACCAATTTATATTCAATTTTATAAATATAATTTTGACTATTATTTTGGCTCTATAGCTATCATTTTATATGTTAATGTTCTTGTTTTTGCCACTCAGGTAATTGAGCGATTACTTAGTGATAATCAAAGTTGTAAGATAGTTCGTTGGCTACCTGGCATATCACTAATTTTTATGGGAATTTTAACTCAGTATTTCGCTGGAAATGATCCGAGACAATCTTTTATATTTGGGCCAAACATATACTATAGGATCATTGGCTCTCTTTTCTTGCTAAACCTCGCACTGGTTAACGAAACCTATTCTGGAAGAAAGCAAAAAACTTCAATTCCTAGTTTAATCGTGACAATAATTTGTTTAATTACTGCATTGTTTATTATGCTGAGAACAGGGTCAAGAGGCGCAATTATTATCGGAATTATTATGATTTTTTCGTTTGGTTATACAGTGATTTCTATGAAATTAAAGTGGCTTAAGTTTGCTACTATAGCTTTAATGTTTTCTTTATTTGGCTGGCTCATACAATCAAATTTTTCGGAATATATCTTTAATTCTAGAGCCTTTTGGTTTTATGACCGTGGTGCATCCTCTAGTTCAATTTCAACGAGGCAGGGATTTTTGCAAAATTTACCATCTTTCTTTATTAACGATAATTATTTATTAGGAGAAGGAAGCGATTATGTATATTCTTATCCGCATAATATTTATTTAGATTTACTATATAATGGCGGGTTCTATCCATGCCTTATGCTTTTAGTATTTACAATATTCTACATAACACTTTTATGGCAAGGTAAATTAAATCGTACCTGTAAAGTCTTAACTCTGGTTTGTTTACCAATTTATGTAGGTTCTTTATTCTCTGGAACATCATACAATAACTATTCAGTTATAAGTCTGATATTTATGCTGCCTTTTTGGATAAAAAAGTAGTAGATATTTTGGAAATCTTGATGTAATCATATATATTCCTAAGCTACAAAAGTTGTTCAGCCAAATAATTCTGTAGAGATTTAAACTTTATGCTTGAACGTAAATTAATTTATCTTCATCAATATTTTACTATTCCCACAGTTTCTGGTGGAACAAGATCCTGGGAATTTTCTACTCGTCTTGTCCAAGATAAATGGCAAGTTTGTATGTTTTGTGGAGACTCAGAAATTCACGGTTTCTCTTCCACAGAAATTGTGAAATTGTTTAATGCCAAAGATGTTAATTTTGATTTAAATGCCATACCTTTAAAATATAGTAACAATATGAAATTCTCGCGGAGAATTTTGGCATTTTTGAGTTTTGCTGTTAGGTCTTCTTTACAAGTACTACGAGAAAAACAAGCTGACCTCACTTTCGCTACTAGTACTCCACTTACCATTGCCATACCCGCTCTGTTGAGAAAATGGTTGCGTGGTACACCTTATGTATTTGAAGTGAGAGACCTTTGGCCAGAGTTACCAATAGCTGTAAAAGCTATACGTTCTCCATTAGCTATATTTTTTGCTCGTCAATTAGAACTGATAGCTTATCGAAATGCAGCTCATATTGTGGCACTTTCTCCTGGAATGAAAGAAGGCATTGTCAAGCAAGGCATTTCTCCTCAGAAAGTAGCAGTGATTCCTAATGCTTGTGATAATGGCCTTTTTAACGTTCCCAAATCAGTAGGATTAAAATTTCTCCAACAACATCCCGAATTATGTGGTGGGCCTTTAATTATTTACGCTGGTACGTTGGGGCATATCAATGGAGTGAGCTACTTGGCTTATTTAGCAAGTCACATGATGAATATTATGCCTGAGGCGAAGTTTCTGGTGGTTGGCACAGGTGCTTGTGAAAAGGAAGTCAGAGAAGTTAGTCATCTATTAGGGATTTTGGGAAAAAACTTCTGGATGTGGCCACCTATCCCCAAGGCTGAAATGCCAGTGCTTCTTTCTGCATGTACTATTGCCACTTCGTTATTTAAGCCAATTCCTGAGATGGAACATAATTCAGCTAATAAATTTTTTGATGCCTTAGCCGCAGGTCGCCCAGTTGTAATTAACTATGGAGGCTGGCAGAAAGATATTTTGGAACAATCTGGTGCTGGTATGAGCATTTCTGGTAATGATCCAAAAGCAGGTGCAATCCAACTGGCGAAATTTTTAAATAGCCCTAAATGCTTACAAAAAGCTGAGGCTGCTGCAAGAAAACTTGCAGACACAACATTTGATCGCGATGTTTTGTATGAGCAACTAGCAGGTGTTTTTCAGAAGGTATTAAATGAAACTAGTTCTAGCATTTAATCAATGGCAGCCTTACTCGATCATAAAATTCTTCATCCAGCCTAAAAAGCTTTTAGTAACACTGGGAATCGTGGTTGCGTCTGTTGTCGTGATGGGAACAAACGTAGGCACAAAAGTACATATGTCTGCACAGAATGTATATCCTCAAGGTAAGCAATTTCCCTTAGCCTTGTACTCTATACATGAAGCACAAGATATGCAAAGCGCACGAAAATCTGGATGGAAAATTGCCCAGACTTACCACTTTAACCCTGCTTTTCTGCAAACCGTCACCGAGGGTCAAATGCTTGCTCTAGCCAGCCTACCAGGAAAATCTCAGCCAATTCCAGAAGCACGGTTGGCGAATAATATCGCTACTCTTGCTAAGAGCGATCGCGTGGCGTGGTGGGATTTTCCTGAAGAACGGCGCTATTGGCGGGATGGAGAAATGGCTATAGTTACCAAATATGCAAAATGGACACGCAAGTATGATCCTAGAAAGCGTCCTAACTATATGTATATTCCCGGTCATTACAATGCTCAGGATGTGCAGCAGTATGTACCCTACTTAGATATTATTCCTGCCAGCGTTTACACGAAATATGTAGAAATGCCTCATTCATGGGTACGGTGGCGCATGGAAACCACACTGAAAGGGATAGAGCTGGCACAAGCCAAGATAGGTGCTAACTATCTAAAAGGGGAAAAAACTCCTGTGGCGGTTCTGGAACTATTTCATGAACCAGGCAATATCTTAATTACACCCGAAGGAGCATATCACGACTTTTGGCAGTCTATAGTATCGGGTGCTAGGGGTATCCTGGTTTTTTCTTACTTCCGCAAGCAGAATCATCCCCAGTTAGAAAAAGTTTGGCAAGTGTATGATCAGGCTGTTAGAGAAATAACAGGAAAAGAGCAACTCGGTGCGGCCATTTTGTATGGCAAGAGGTTGGATAATATTAACTTTCAAATCATTGATGGCCCGAAAAGAACCGAGCAGTTCATATTCTCTGATATGGAGCAGCCTATTAGCTTTCCTTCTATTAATATCCTAACATTAGCCTGGAATAAATCTACTTATATTATTGCTGTAAACTCAGCCGATGAGCCTGTTTCTGCTAAGTTTACTGGTTTTGCGAATACAACTGATGAAGCAACAGTTCTGTTTGCAGACAAGACAATTTGTTTGAGTAATGGAACATTAAATACTGTATTTAAACCACTAGGTGTACAAATCTTGAAGATATCTATGGATACTAAGAATACTAAAGCTTTAGAAGAGGGAAATAAAAAAGTATGTAAATTACTTCCAATGATAATTAATGGAAATTTTTAATTTAAATTCTTAGAAACAATGCCATACTGGCAACATTTACTTTCTACTTTTGGTTATTCTTAAGTTAAGAAGTCAAAGAATAAAAAGGCTAATCTTCGCAGAAATTTTTTGCTCATCTCAAAGCTCAACGTGACACCAATAGAGCAATATACTAGACAAGAAATTGTGCTTCTAGAGTTCCTTTATGCTTATAGGTTGCATTTTTTAGAGGGACAAGGTTTTAAAGTTTTAATAATAAAACCTGAATTTTAATGCCGTAGCATCAGAAGAACGGTAAAACCGGAACTATGCGCCTTGATTTCGTAGAGTTGGGCAATTATTAGATTAAGCATCTTCAATGGTTAATATTTTCTACTTGAGAAAGTGCAGAAATGAACTATGAATAGAAAAATTTTTACGAAAACTTTCAGTAAATTAGTCAAGTATATATCAGATAGATTTATAGCAGCGATCGCTTTATTGATTCTTTCTCCAATAATGGTGATAATTGCGATCGCTATTTACATTCGCATGGGTAATCCAGTAATTTTCGCGCAACCAAGACCAGGAAAAAATGCCCATATCTTCACTTTTTACAAATTCCGTACTATGACCAATGAATGTGATGCTGAAGGTAATCTTCTCTCTGATGAAAAACGCCTCACAGCTTTTGGTAAATTCCTGCGTAAAACAAGCTTAGATGAACTTCCTCAGTTATGGAACGTATTTAAAGGTGATATGAGTTTTGTTGGGCCGCGTCCTCTATTAGTCAGATATCTTAATCGCTATACTCCTAAACAAGCACGCCGCCACGAAGTTAAACCAGGTATTACAGGCTTAACTCAGGTAAAAGGTCGCAATACCCTAGCTTGGAGACAAAAATTCCAACTAGATATTTGGTATGTCGATAACTGGAGTTTATGGCTGGACTTCAAAATCATTATCCTCACAGTTTTCAAAGTAATCAAACAAGATGGAATTAACCAAGAAGGACATGCTACAGCAGCAGAATTTAAAGGTGAATTACAGCAATAAAAAATAGAAATATTTGTACGGTCGCCACTTCAATGATAGTAGTAAATAGACTTTACAAACATCCCTTAGAAATAATTCATAAAACGTCTGTACAGTTAAAACATTAAATACACTTCATGGAGACTTGAGAAACCTATGCTTTTGAATATAGATTCGCAAATCCGAGATGTATCCGCAGCTAAAATTATATCTATGACAGAAGTAGAGATGGCTCATTGGCGTAGCCAACAAGGAATAAAAGTTCTCTATCATCGTGGACATTATTGGGAAAAACTTCGGTTAGGCTTCTATCAACCAATTAATTTGATGGCTCGTCTGAGTTCTGATATAGTAACTTCTCCAACACGATTTTGCTGGGGATACCGTACAACCTTATCTCAAGAGAATGCAATAAATGCTAACGGGTATGTTCCCATTCATGTATTATCAAACGTTCAAGAGTACGACTTAGAATATTTACCACAAAAGCGCAGACATTCTTTGAGAAAATGTCGCAAGTCAGCAAAAATAGTGCAGTTGATCGGAACCAAAGTCTTAGAAGAACAAGGGTATGAAGTTGTTTGCTCCTCATTGGAAAGAACTAGGCATAAAAAACCTCCTTCTAAAGCCCAATATCTAGCCAGCCTCAAAAACTATACGGCTAATAAACATTGTGTGATACTTGCTGCTTTAATCGGAGACAAGTTAAGCGGATATATTGATGGTTATGCAGTGGATGGTACTGCATATATGATGCATGGCTATTATGACAGTCAAGCTATGTCAGCCAGCATTGTTACAGGATTAAACTTTGAATTTGTACAGATTTGTCGCCGCTCTGGCAATATTTACGAAATTATCGATGGTTTGCACTCACGGGAAGTAGCATCACTGTGTTTTTATAAAGAAAAAATGGGTTTTCCAGTGCAGTATATTCCTGCGAAAGTATGTATAAATCCCATCGTAGAAAAATATATTCGTTGGCGTTATCCAAATAGATACTACCGCTTAACTGGTCATGATTAATTAAGTTTTATTCCTCAAGCAAGTTTGATATAAAAATGAGAAATTTATGGTGATTTAGGAGAAAGGTATGAATTTTCAAATAGTCAATTTTTTAGATAAAACCTGGCTAGATATTTTGCAATACTTAGAACATGATGTTTATCATTTACCTGAATATTTATATACAGAAGGTAAAAGAACTAATTCAATTCCTCAAGCTATTCTTATATCTGAAGATGACAAAATATTTTATTTACCTTATTTACTACGTTCTTGTAATCAGTTGTTTGACGATTGCCTAGAATACAAAGATATCTTTGATATTGTCTCTCCTAACGGTTATCCTGGAATTTTATTGAATGAAGTAGCAGCTAGCACACCAGAATTTTTAAAATTAGCAATACAAGAGTTAATGCGAGTATTACAAGAAAGAAAAGTTTGTTCTGCCTTCTTGCGGTTACATCCAATAATTAATCAAGGCTTTGATCAGAAATTATCGTCTCAAATATTTTCTATAAGTGGAGAAACAGTATCTATTGATTTAACGGTATCTGTAGAAGAAATTTGGCATCAAACTCGGCCAGAACATCGCACTCATATCAATCGCTGTAAACGTGCTGGATTTATTGCTAAAATTGTGCCTTTAGCAGAGTACATAGATGATTTCATTTTCATATATCATCAAACGATGAACCGTGTAGATGCAAAAAAATCTTTTTACTTTGATAGTGAATATTTTAATAATTTAGCAAATCTGAATGAAAAAGTTCACTTGTGTATTGTTGAATTAGCTAATCAAGTTGCCTGTGCTGGCATTTTTACAGAATGCTGTGGAATTGTTCAATACCATTTAGGAGGAACAAAAAGCGAATTTTTAAAACAAACTCCCAGTAAGTTAATGTTTGATTATGTTCGTTTATGGGCTAAGGAACGTGGTAATAAAGTTTTGCACCTTGGGGGTGGAGTTGGGGCAGCAAAGGATAGTCTTTACAATTTTAAAGCTGGATTTTCTAAACAAAGACATCCTTTTTTAACATTACGTTTAATTATAGATGAGGAAAAATATACTAATTTAGTATTGGCAAGAGCAAAATTATTAAATACTGAACCACAAACGCTACTTAATTCTAATTATTTTCCTGCTTACCGTTCCTCACCTAAGTAATAAATTTGAGAAAATATCTGATGAAAATCAAAAGAACTAATCCAGATGATTAATTAAAAAGAAAAGTTTGATGAGGTTTACTGACCTTAAACATTTGGACAGGATACTTTTTGACATTAAATCAAGATGAACAAACCAATTCTCCTGTCAACACCCCACATGGGCGATCGCGAGTTAGAATTCGTCAAAGTAGCGTTTGACACTAACTGGATTGCGCCTGTTGGCCCCCATATTGATGCTTTTGAGCAAGAATTTTGTCAAGTTACTGGTGCTGGTTATGCAGCAGCTGTTAGTTCTGGTACAGCATCTCTGCATTTAGCTTTGCTATTAGTTGGAGTTGAATCTGGCGATGAGGTATTTTGTTCTACCCTGACGTTTGTAGCTACCGCCAATCCTATTACTTACTTGGGGGCGAAACCAGTATTTATTGATAGCGATCGCACTTCCTGGAACATGAGTCCTGAATTGTTGCAGTCAGCACTAGAACACCGCGCACAAATTGGTAAATTACCTAAAGCAGTTGTGCTTGTACATCTATATGGTCAAAGTGCAGACATCGATCCTATCCTGAAGGTTTGTGATCAGTATGATCTTCCCTTAATAGAAGATGCAGCCGAAGCTTTAGGTGCAACTTACAAAGGACATTCCCCTGGAACCTTTGGACGCATTGGTATTTACTCCTTCAATGGTAATAAAATCATCACTACCTCCGGTGGCGGGATGTTGGTTGCCAATGATCCACAATTGGTAGCAAAAGCCCGGTTTCTGGCAACCCAAGCACGTGATCCAGCGCCTCATTACCAACATGCAGAAATCGGCTATAACTATCGTCTTAGCAACGTTTTGGCTGGAATTGGTCGTGGTCAGTTGCTGGTTTTGAGTGAGCGAGTTGCAGCTAGGCGACGCAACTTTGAAATTTATGCTTCTGCTTTGGGAAATTTACCAGGGATAAAATTTATGCCTGAAGCTGATTATGGACAGGCTACGCGCTGGCTAACCTGCTTGACAATAGATGCGGAGGCTTTTGGTGCAAACCGCGAACAAATCCGCATTGCACTTGCTGCCAAACAAATTGAAACTCGTCCTGTTTGGAAACCTTTACACCTCCAGCCTGTGTTTACTGAATGTGAATGTATTGGAGGTGCCGTAGCAGAAGATTTATTTGTACATGGTCTTTGCTTACCTTCTGGTTCTAATCTTACAGATGAAGATTTAGAGCGAGTAATTAGTGGGATTGTAGAAATTCACTATAAAAATAAAGGTTTGAGCAAACTTTAAGCAGTGCCTCTCTGAGGTTATTGAGAATGATGCAAGATATCAGTTAATAAACTATTTATCTTGTTGGCATTTTGGCAACATGTAATTTTTCATATTTACTAGAAGAAAATATTAATAGATTTATGGAACTACCAAAAGAACATACTATCAATCTTGATACATACCTACAGGTTCTTCAGCGTCGTTGGATGTCTGCTATAGGAATTTTCTTTCCAGTTTTCTTGATTTTATTGCTACCTTTAATGCTCAGGAAATCTATTTATATAGCAGAAGGAAAACTGCTATTTCAGAAAACAAACACAATTTCTAATATTACAGGACTAGGAACAGAAGTTAACAAACTAGAATCTGTAAATTCTGGGCAAAGTAATCCTTTAAATACACAAGCCGAAATCATACGTTCTGTACCTATTGTCCAAAATACTATAAACAAGTTGAATCTAAAAGATGACAAAGGAATGCCCATGAAATTGTCGGCATTTCTGAAAAACCTGACTGTAGCTGAAATCGATCAGACTGATATTCTACTAGTCAAATATCAGGATACAAATCCCCAATTAGCTGCACAGGTTGTAAATACGTTGATGGCTATTTATTTAGAATACAACGTATATACACACCGATTTGAAGCAGTATCGGCTCGTAAATTTATAGAACAACAACTGCCAAATGCTGAATTAGTTGTTCGTCAAGCAGAAGCAGAACTGGCAGGATTTAAAGAAAAAAACAAAATTGTTTCTCTGCAAGAGGAAGCAATTAAGGCGGTAGAAGTAATTACTGATTTAGAAAAGCAAATCAGTACAACTCAGTCGCAAATTGCTAATGTGAATGCACAGTCTCAAGAAATCCGCAAACAGTTGGGTATGAACTCCCAACAAGCAGTGATGATGACTTCTCTAAGCCAAATTCCAGGGGTACAAAATCTGCTCACAGAAATTCAACAATTAGAGTCACAACTTATAGACAGGCGTACTGTTTTGCAAGATGCCCATCCACAAATTATAGATTTAGAAGATAAGTTAAACTCTTTAAAACTACTACTGCAACAACGCATTAAACAAGTTACAGGCACAAATACACCACAACCAATAAATCACAACTTTCAACTAGGAGTATTACAACAGCAGATATCTGCACAACTGGCAGAATTAGAATCTACCCAACTTGGTTTAGAACGTCAAGCAGCAGCTTTATCTAGCTCACAAGCTAATTATCAACAACGGCTGAACAATATGCCGAAATTGGAACAACAACAGCGCCAGTTAGAACGTAAAGTACAAGCTGCACAATCTACCTATACAATTCTGCTACAAAAGCTGCAAGAAAGCCGGATAACTGAATATCAAAATGTCAATAATGCAAGTATGATCTCCCAGGCTCAAGTTCCTGAAGAGCCTATTAATATTTCATTTATGATATTGAGTGCTGCTCTACTAGCTATCATAACTACTTTAGGGGCTATCTTGCTGTTAGAAACCAGAGATAAATCAATTAAGACTGTTGATGAGGCTAAAGAATTATTAGGATTGACTGTACTAGGAATGATTCCTTCCTTTAGCAAACCCAAAAAATTATTTCGTAGTCAAAAAGAGCCAGAGTTACACAACAAAAGCCTTTTGGTTCGTAATGCTCCCCAATCTCCTATTAGTGAAGCTTACCGAATGCTACGATCTAATCTGAGGTTGATGAGTACTGATCAAGAGCTAAAAGTTACAGTTATTACTAGTTCTGTACCTTCTGAAGGTAAGTCAACTGTAGCTGCTAATTTAGCTGTAGTCATTGCACAGATGGAACGGAAAGTCTTACTAATAGATGGAGATTTGCACAGTCCAGCGCAACATAAAATCTGGGAACTGACTAATAATCAAGGACTGACTAATTTGATTGTTGAGCAATCTGCAATCAACATAGGCATCAAAAAAGTTATGCATAATTTAGATGTTCTAACTTCGGGAATCATCCCCCCTAATCCAGCATCTCTTCTAGACTCGAAACGAATGGCAGCTTTAATCAAAAAATTTGCTGCTAACTACGACTTTGCAATTATTGATGCTCCCGCATTAAATGTTGCTGCTGATGCTGCGACTCTAGGTCAAATGGCTGACGGTGTTTTGTTAGTAGTTCGTCCAGGGGTTGTTGATTCAGTAAATGCAACTTTTGCTAAAGAATTTTTGGAAAAATCTGGACAAAATATATTAGGACAAATAGTCAATGGTGTGATTCCTCAAAATGAACCTCACAACTGTTACTATATTAGTAATCTGGCAAAAGCTCGTCAAAAATTTCCTGACTCAGTTCGCAGTCATCAGGCAGTAGAGAATACTGGTGTTGCATAATAGATATGTTTGCTATTTCAAACATTTTTTTGAATTGGTAAGTAGGTAGGCACAAATAAAATCAACTATGTAAAGAAAAATGAATCAGCTTAAAACCCTCTTCCCTTCTGCCTCCTGCCTTCTGCCTTCTGCCTTATCCTAGCGATAAATTTTCCCACCCATAAAATTCGTGTTAATACCTCTTCGGAAAAGCGTCCTTTCTCAACTAAATAAGCAATTTCTATGATTGTGATAGCTGATACATAAATAGGATTGCCTGTATTAACTGCTTTTTCCAACGCTGTTAATGCGGCTGATGACAATCTTTGCAAGTCAAAAACGTACCAAATTAAAGTGTGTGTATCTGCTACTACCGATGTCATTAAACGATATCCCTGGGGAAATTACTCCACATTTCTTGACGTGCTTGAGCAATATCTTCTTCAGTAATATCTACTTTTAAATCAGCACATAATCCTCTAACAGTCCTTAAAGGAGTTTTAAGATTAGTTTTTTGATACAAAAATTCTGCAAACTCTAATAGTTGCTGCTGTTTATCCACAGGTAAATGGCGTAATTTTTCTAATACTGCTTCTTCAAGATTCATCTAACTTTCTCCTAATTTAACTTCCTAAGAGGCTTGAATCTTGGTCATAATGTCAGCTACTTGCCTATCTTTTTCTAAGATATCAGCCTCTGCTCAGACGGTAAATACTCAAAGTTCTGCTGACCTGACTATAATGACGCATAATCATAATACATTGCATAATAAAACGTGAGTTCGACAAGTGGAAAAAACCCCTCTCCAAACCTCTCCCCTGCCAGGAGGAGCCACTGCGTTGCGCGGGTTCCCCGCGTTGTAGCAAGTGGCGTAGAGGCTTTGAAACCTTGATTTTTAGTTCAAAACCTAGGGAGATTTTTGCCCCTCTCCGTGTCGGAGAGGGGTTGGGGTGAGGTTCATCGAATTCACGTTAATAAAAGGCGATCGCCTTTTGTCTCAATTTGACCCCGCAAAGCTTTGCAGGCGACTGACATTAGCGATATCGCACTTTCTTCAATACAACCGTGACTTCTATTCGCCTGGTGCTAAAGATTAGGCTTTGTTTTGTGGCTATTTCGCAATTTGACTGCTAGGGTACAAAACCCAAAGGCCAACAAACCAAGCATTGAGCTTGATTCAGGAACTGTTCTGAAGATTTGCCCATCAACACCAGCCAAAAGCGTAATCTCATCGCCATAGACACGGCGTTCAGTACGTACTAGATTGTAGTCTCCGTCTAGGATGGGAAAACTATACACTGGTGTCAGGGTAATCTTTGCTTGCCCATCATTGAGTCGTTCTAAGTTGACCTCAAGATGTCCGTAGTGCTTGCCCCCACTCACTAGTTGCAATGCACCTTCAATTTCCTGCCACAACTCACCTTCGTTTTGGTCGGCTGTCCATTGGCTAAAGCTGTTGTACTTAAGTAGAGGGTCACTCAAGCTGGAACCTGCGCGTTTTTCGCCACGCAGACCGTCACCTGATACACCTACATCATAGTATTGCACACCGATACCGTCGCCGTTTTCGTCAAAGAAGCTGCGCTCAAACATTTCGCTATGACCAGATAACACAGCCAAGACACCGTATTGCTCGAACATGCTGTGATATTGGCGCATTGGTGTACCGCCTTGACCTGTTGAGAGTACGTGGTTCATCGGTTGCCCGTGTTCACCACTGCTATAGGGTGCGTGATGGAACTGCACGAAAATCATTTGACCTTGGGCACGGGCATCTTCTAATTGTGCTTTTGCCCAGTTCCACTGGGGACTACCAGGGTTAAAGTCAGCAAGGTCAGTACCGCCAGCAGCTTCATACTGCTCGCGTGTGTAGTTTTCCTGAGTGTCGGTACCAGGGCCAGTGTAATCAAGCCCGCTTATCTTGGGTGGTTGGTTCTCGCCTCCATAGTTACTCCGGCGATCGTCTGGTTCGCCGTTGGAACTGTCGAGGGTGATAATAGTTACGGGGCCGTAGTCAATGCGGTAGTAGTTGTCCTGGTGTTCTGGTGTTCCGTTATCAGGTGCATCAAAGTAAACGTGATACTTGTCGCGGCCAAATTTTGGGCCAAAACGTCCATCAGCGTCAGTGCCATAACCGCCGTTCAGTGCGCCAAAATTTTCCCAATTTCCTAAAGCTGGAAGCAATGGATATGTTGAAAGTCCACTATCGAACTCGCCGGCATTGTGGCGGAAAAACTCATCCCAGCCTGGTTGATAACCGCCGCCTTGCACCAAATCACCAGGCATGATCAGGAAGTCAGGTTGACGACTGTTGACGATCGCTAAGTTGCGTTGATAACCCTCTGTTTCTGTCAACATATAGCGTAGTGTCTGTGATCCACCAGAGCCTGCTGTACCGAAGATATTCGCCCATTGGCTATCACTGAGTTCAGGACGCATCGCCGAGCCATCAGCTAGCGCCCCTGGTTGCCATTCGCGGCGGCTAGAACGTCCAGCCGGCTCAGTCTCGCTGTCGGACATGGCAATGAAGCGGATGCTAGTCCAGTCATCTTTGCTCGGAGCTGTTTTGAAGGTAGCATTAAAAACGCTTGACCCTTGGGTTACCGTGTAATCGTAAGTCGTTCCAGGTTGTAAGCCACGCACATCTACGGTATGTTTGTAGTTATTGTCACCCAGTAACCAGGAACCTTGGGGAAGACCAGCAATATTTTGGTTTTTCTCAGCAGTTGTGTAGGCAAGTTCTGGTTTGATAGCAGGTGTGCTGGTAAATGTTAAGGGATTGTTTAGCCCAGGTCCGGTTACAGTGAGTGTACCAGCCGTATCTTCCTCAGTGAACCAAGTAAAATACATGCCATCGGTTGATGGTTGCTGTAAATAGGGATTAACGCGGAAGGTTGCCGCATTCACTGGCGCGGCGATTAATCCAGCCGTAAATGTCACAGCGATCGCTGCTTGGGTGAGGAGAGGCTTATATGGGCGGTGCATTGGTATTAACTCCGTTAGGACTCCCAGCGATTTGGTTTTACACTAAATAGCTATTCACTTCGTACATGACGATTGTGAAGATTAGGTTAACCGCACAGTACCTCTCGTTTAAGAAGTTTCAATAATACCAACAGCTAATTGGCAACTGCTATGTTTTATTACTTACAAAGCACAGCCCAAATTATCAGCAATTTCCGCAAAACTAATTAATTCTAAATAATCAGGATTGGCCAGTAACTGTTTTGCTACCAATAATCCGGCAATGCTCCAAGTTTGATAAAGTCGGGCTTCTTTGCCAATTAAACGACCATAATTACCATCGTAATATTCAGGAAAGTGATCTTGATATAAACGCTCTTCGGCAATAGCGATCGCTTGCTCGGCAAGTTCCACCCGGCCTGTTTTTTGGGTGGCTGCGGTAAATAACCACAGTAAAACTGGCCAGTTACCGCCATTATGATAAGACCAAGGGCTATTTTTCGGGTCACATCCGGTGGTCATTTGCCACTCTAAACCTGTCAAAGCAGGAAAGCAAATTTTTACAGGCATATGACCAATTAGGTCTTGCCAGCGATTGGCAAATAAATTCATGATGCTTTGAGATTCTGATTCGCTGGCTAAAGAAGCGATAACTGCCATGAGATTTCCCAAAGCAAAAAAGCGAAAATCCATTCTTCCTGGGCCGAGATTCCCAGCTAAATATCCTCCATCTTCTGGTAACCACTCGGTTAACCAATGAGGGATTGATTCTGAGTAGATGTTGAACTTGTTAGCAACTTCTTTACCAAATTCATCACCCTTATAACGATAAATTTCGCTTAACCGCTTCAGGTCTAGCCAGTAATAGTTGCGGACGTGATACTTTAAAGCACCCAATCGCCCTGTGAGCATTTTTAGGTAGTCATCGCCATCGCCATCTGGTAAGAGCAATTCTCGAGATGCAATGAGGGCGGCATAAAATAACACCTGAATTTCTAGAGGATGTTCGTATACCCCCATACGACGGTCAATCATAAACGCGCCATCGGGAACCAGCATTGTGGGGTACATGGCAAACCGATGCACCAAACAAAGATCCAAAATCAGCTTGATTCCCTCTTGAAATTCTGGCTGACGTGCCAAAGCTAAATCACCTGTAGCTTTTTCATAAGCCCGGAGCAGGATAATCCACCACAAACAAGAATCAATGGGAGGAACACGAGCGATCGCATGTTCCCCAAAATCTGCGACTAAAAATTCTTCGCTGCCATTGTATTCCACCTTAAAACTGGCAGGCATTAACCCTGAACCTGGTTGAAAGCAGTCCATCTGCTTTTCATGGCTTTGTAATTTCAATGTTTCTACTAAAAAGTTACGGACAATCTCTGGTTTGCCGTCCATCAGAAACACTAAAGCCGAGGAGACAAAATCGCGGAGAAAGCATTGGTCATAATTAAGTGCATCTAACTTCGGATCATGGGCGGCTACAGTCCCAATGGGTTTTCCGTGGTAATAGATTATCGATTCTTCTAGCAGTTTCCAAGCTTCTGCTATTGACAGATTCTTTTTCTCAATCACGCGAGTCATATTTAAAAAGTGCTTCTCTAAGTGCTGAGTGCGCTTGCCCTGAGCGAAGTCAAAGGGGAGTGTGAGTCAAATATACTAGCTCTAGTCCTTAGTCTAACTGCCGCTTTTTCATGTGTTCTGGCTACTAACTTTGATGTCAAATTCTCAAGCTGACCAAGCTTCCCGGAAGTCAGCGTATAAAGTTAGACCACCATCTACAAATAGAGTTTGACCGGTGATGTAGGCAGCTTCATCGGAAGCTAAAAAAGCTACTGCTGCTGCCATTTCTTCGGTTGTACCAGCACGACACATGGGGATGTGACTTTCCACCTCGGTCTTTTTTTCCGGGTCATCTGTCCAAGCTTGATTGATAGGTGTGATTGTAGCCCCCGGTGCTACAGCATTCACTCGAATACCTTGGTTCGCATATTCCAATGCTAGGGTTTTGGTGAGGTTTTCCATCCCACCTTTGCTAATAGAATAGCTGATATACATGGGTCTAGGGATAATTTCGTGAACGCTGGAAATATTGATAATCACCCCAGAACGGTTTTGAGATAAAAGGTGTTTGATAGTTTCACGGGCACAGAGAAAAGCACCCCGGAGGTTGACTGCAATTACCTTGTCGAAGTCTGCGGTACTAACTTCGTGGGATGGGGATTCTATTTGAATACCTGCATTATTGACTAGAATATCTAAACTACCAAATTTCTCAATTACACTGTTGACCATAGTCACAATGTCTGATTCTTGGGAGACATCGCCCTGCACCAATAACGACTGCATACCACAATTTTCGATATCTGCACAGGCTTTTTGCACTGCCATTTCTTCCGTATCTGACCCTGATTCAGGGTTTTTGCGGTAATTAATGGCGATGTTACATCCTTCTTCGGCAAGTTTCACCGCGATCGCCTGACCAATACCTGAGGTTGCGCCTGTAATTAAGGCATTTTTTCCTTGTAATCCTTTCATGGCTCTTTTGGGGAGTGGGGAGTGGGGGGACAAGGCAGGGCTGTTTCATTCGCTTGTGTTGGAGATTTGTCAAGAGGATAATCTCACGCAAAGGCGCAAAGACGCAAAGAAAAATCAGGTATTTCGGACTGAAGATGCCAAAATTTTTGGTCTTAATTGTGGATTTGCCCTTGCAATTTTAACCCTTTTAGGGAACGAATCAGCCCTGGGGGACAAGGGGAGCGGGAAAGAACTTATATTAGTACTCTCCTCCGCTCCTCTGCCCCTATGTCTTATCGCAAATTAGCTGGTATTTCTTCAGGAACTACCCAATAATAAATTGTTCTTCCATCCACTTGGAGCGTCTGCTCTGGTTCCCAATCGCCCATAGTGAAAGCATGAGAGACAATTCGAGTCCCTGGTTTGAGTTGTTGCAATAGCTGAGGACGGAGTTTGAGGTTGATATCAGGTAGTAGGTAGAGTGTGACTACTGTGGCTTCACTAAAGTCAGATTTGAACAAGTCTTGCTGCACAAATTGCACACGATCTGCAACTCCTGCCTTTTCGGCATTTTCTCTAGCTTCTTGGACAAGTTCTGGATTTATATCTATCCCTACTCCGCGTGTGCCATACTTTTGGGCGGCTGTATTCACTATTCGTCCGTCACCACTGCCCAGATCATAAAGCACATCATCTTTGCCAACTTTTGCCACTTCCAACATGGCATCCACTACTGATTGTGGTGTTGGAACAAAAGGCACATCACCAGGACGTTCTTGGGGTTGAGTTGTCGGTGCAGGGGTTGATGTTTCAGTTTGTCCAGTCAAAGTAGACGGTTGTGTACCTGCTTCAAAGTCCCGTTGTTGAGGCGTGCATCCAACAATTCCCAGGCTGGTAAGACTAACTCCTGTAGCCAGTAAAAACAGGATTTTTTTGAAGCTCATGAGTTTTCTCCTTGTCAATAGTAATCAGTGGTCAGAAATTGGGGAATAGGGAAAGAAATTATACTAATATCCTCCCTATCCCTCACATTCTCTGTTGACGATAGCGATTCCAGAGCAGCAGTGGAATTCCTGCTGCCACAACTAAAACACCTACAATTGCCCCCACATTGGTATAAACCAAACTGGAGTAAAGCAGGTAGCCACAGACGGCACAAAAAAGCAACGGTGTCACAGGATAAAACGGCACACGAAACGGTCGCAGCATGTAAGGCTCGCGTATGCGCAGCACTAGCAGTGATACACCCGAAAGTAAGAAGAAAAACCAAAACACGGGGGCGGTGTAATCCACCATGGTTTCAAACCCTCTACGGGTAATAGTGCCTAAAAACACTAGTGCTAAGGCGATCGCTAGTTGTAATAGTAAGGCTTGGGTAGGAGTGCTGTGACGTTGCTGCCAATGTCCCATAAATCTAAACAGCGAAAAATCTTGACCTAGAGCGTAGTTAGTACGCGCCCCGGTAAAAATTGTCGCGTTGATTGCTCCTAGGGTAGAAACTGCAATCAGCAGGCTGACAAACCAGGCTCCTGGTTCACCCCAAAGAGAGCGCATTAAATCTGCGGCTACTGCTTCTGAGTTGGCCATGTTTGCTAATCCCAGTCCTCGCAGATAAGCGAGATTAATTAGCAAATAAATGGCAGTGATAATGCCAATGCTCCAGAGTAGCGATCGCAAAATGTTGCGTTGTCTGTTGTGTATTTCTGCCGAGATATACGCCGCCTCGTTCCAGCCACCGTAGGACAGCAACACAAACACCATCGCCAAGCCCCAAGTGCCTGATGATGTTGGTTCTGTTGGCACAGTAGAATTTGGCATAGCAGCTAGTCCCAAAAATACCACTAGTAATAAGCCCAAAACTTTTGCCGCAGTCAGTAAGTTTTGTGTCCACTTACCTTGTTGCAAACCGAGGATATTCAAAGTAGTTAAAAGCGCGATCGCACCTGCTGCATAAATAGAAGACGAAAAATTACCTATGCGCCATATCTGAGAAGCATAGTCACCAAAAACGAATGCCAGTAATACCAGCGAACCTGTTTGAATCACGGTCATCCGCGCCCAGGCAAATAAAAACGCAACTCCTCGCCCGAATGCACGCTTTAAGTAATAGTAGACACCTCCCACATTGGGATAAGTTGTCGCTAACTCTGCATAGCACAATGCTCCTACAAAAGATACTGCACCACCAGCCAGCCACAACAACAGTACAGCCATATCACCGCCTGCTTGAGCTGCCACTAAAGCAGGAGTTTGGAAAATTCCTGCCCCGATCACAATGCCAACAATTAGAGCTACTGCGTCTGGTAATGTCAGTAATTGCTTAGGCGCTGCTGTTTCATCTGTCGCTCCTAACTCAACTAATTTGTAGTGTTCTTGGCTACTCACATTAAAACCTCATTAGTGTTGAGTGTTGAACGAAGAATCTTCCTCGGTATACTCAAGACATGAAAATTCACTAAAAAAGTGCTGAGTGTTATAAAGGCACTTATAGCCCGTACTGAGTCAGAAGAGCATAAATAAACTCTTAAGCTAGTGTGTATTTGTATTTTCCACTCAGCACTCAGCACTCATAACTCAGCACTACTTTTTAGGTTTTGGGCTTCGCCTTGAACCACCAGCCCAAGGTGGTGGCCCTTCAGCAGGGCGAATTTGAATTACTGAGCCATCAGCACGAGTGATGGTAAAAGCATCAAATTCGTCGCCTCTCTTCCCCAATTCACCAACGATGGTGACTCGCTCTCCTTGTGAAAGGTCAACGCTATGCCACCAACGGGGGCCGGCATCGACAATAATTTTTCCTGAGCCATCATTCAGGACGAAATCATTGCCGACAATACTTTCTACTTGTCCAGTGATGGTTACGCCTCTAGGGCGTTGTAAGTCAACAATTCTAGTTGTTTGTGCTAATGCCAATTCGGGAATTGACAACAGCACAGGTATTACAGTTGCTATGGGGGCGATCGCCAGTTTGACTAAAAATCGCTGATTCATAGATAAAACCTCCAAGGGTTCATAATTTAATACCTGCATTTAGCCTAGAAGTTGTAACCAACGCCTAGCAGTAGCCCCACCTCAGTTTCATCAACAAAACCGACGTTGATACCAGCCGTTGCTGTAAATTGAGGTGATACGGGAACATCAACACCACCAGTCAGTAAAACACCCACAGAGCTATCCCGACCAGTGGAAATGGCAGCCCCGCCACCTAGATAGGGAGCGACATTAATTTGTTGTTCTCCAGTTTCCGTAACTGATTGAACTGGAAAGTCAACCGTTAAGGGAATGAGAAAAACTTGCTCGTCGCCCAGAAAAGCCGCAGGACGAGCAGAGAAGTTATTGGTCAAACCAATTTTGCTAAATACAGCGAAGGAACCTTGACTGAGTGTAGTGTTACCACCAAACCCAATATTGCCACCAACTCCGATATAGCTGGGCCCTGAACGGGTAGCTGTACCAGGCGCAATTTCTTGCGCTGTTAGAGTAGCCGGTGCTGGTTGTTCAACAGTTGGGTTATTTTGGGAGACAGTTTGGGTGTTTGGGTCTACTTGCAAATCAACGGATGAAGTAGTCTCATTTGTACTAGGAAACGATATTGTTTGTGAGTCCCTAGAAACTATTTCGCTTGGTTTTTCCGCATGAGCTGGGAATATACTCAAACCAACTATTGCAGTTGTCAGACCCAAGTAGGAAACAGTTTTATTGACAAGATTGATAGTCATGATGAATTCTGGTAAGTCGTTGGTCTAAAACTGAAAGTTGGCACAAGTTTTCCGAGCGTGGTCTACATGGAATTCACTTAGTAATCCCATATATTCATTGTTAACAATAAATGTGACCCAAAAGTGACAAGGAGGAATACAAGATTAAACGCCAAACAGTATTAATGTAATTAATATATAAGCTGATAAATCTATCTTATTCAGTATTTTTAATTCAAAAATTTATGTCTTTTGAAGTACTATTATTGGTATAATATACAATTATGAAAACTTAGGACAAATATACGTTCTCCGGTCATCCCCATGAAATTTGATGCTTCTTAAGTAAGAAGAATAGATATCGACCGAATTTAAATATGCTTTTTCCAAAACCCTTGTAGAGAAATCATAAAACTTCTCTTTCTCTGTCGGAGATGTTTAATTAAAAAAATAATGGCTACAGATGGATTAGCCCTTTCAAGGTGTAATATACTTTTCTTGGTGTCTTAGTGTCTTAGTGGTAAAAAAAATAACCTTTGAACCACAAAAGTGGTCGGAATCCCCATGCAAATTCATCCTTCTTCCTTCTGGTTCAACTTGATAGCCAAGAAAATATTAAGAAAACTGTAAAATCCATCTCGCTACGTTGAGGTAAATCAAAACTCCCAACACGTCAACGGCAGTAGTAATAAATGGAGCAGACATCAAAGCTGGATCTAGCCTAAGAGCGCGAAACAGAAACGGCAAAGCAGAACCAGAGATTGAGGCTAAAACGCAAATAGAAAATAGACTAATACCTACAGCGATCGCTACTAACCAACTTCCTTGCAAAAAGAATGCCCACACTATTACTATACCTAACATTGTTCCTAGCAAGATGCCGGTGATCGCTTGCATAGCCTCTGGCAAACCTTCAATGGCTTCGGCGATATCTGCAACCTGAACAGGAACTAATAAAGCTTTAGCACCCTGAAAGTTCTTTTGTTCGAGTAATACCTGAAGCTGTTCGCGGACTAGCTCCTGTAAGTCTTGTCGGGATCTGCTTTCCATAGGCGAACCGGAGCATTGTAATTAAAGCAGTTTTTCTCAACTAATTTGTTTTTTAATGTTTACTTGTTTGGACAAGTATAAACAACAAATGTGACTATCAGATGACAAGCTGATATTTTTCACAGCAATGGCAACTCAATCTGAAACAAAGAACCTTGTCCCAGTGAACTTTTGACACTGAGATGACCATCATGAGCTACAACAATTTGTTGAGCGATCGCTAATCCTAAGCCAAAGCCACCAGCAGAACGTGTCCGTTGCTTATCCACTCGATAAAATCGCTCGAAAATGTGGGGTAAATCTTCTGGTAGAATGCCTATACCATTATCTTCAACTTGAATTATTGCCTGACCATACTCAGTAAATAAGCGCAACATTACCAACCCGCCAGATGGAGTATATTTACAGGCATTGTTAAGTAAATTCATTACTGCTTGACATAAGAGATCAGGATCTGCATTCAGCACAATTGGCTGTGCTGGTAAATCACTCTTGAGTTGCAAATGTTGAGCAGCAGCCTTGAGAGTTTGGGAGTCCAATAATTCCCCTAGTAAATCACTCAAATCAACTTCTGGCAGAGATTCAGGAAGTAAACGCCCAGCCCGACGCGCCAAAAAGAGCAAGTTGCCAATTAGGGTATTCATCGATTTGGCAACTTCTACAGTCTTTTGTAAACGCAGATGCTTGGTAGAACTATCCTCAATAGGAGCTAGCAAACCTACCTGAGCATTACTGAGTATTGCTGCTAAAGGGGCACGTAATTCATGGGAAGCATTAGCCGTGAAGCGCTGGAGTTGTTGGTAACTGTAGCGAATCGGCAACATCGCCAGTCCTCCTAGAAACCAACCTGTAAGGCTCGTTACGCCTAAGGCAATTAACACCATCAACACTAATAACAGCAGAAACTGGCGTAAAGACTCTTGGGCGCGAGTCATCGGGAGTGCCATTTGCAGATAGCCGATTAACTGACCATTGTGCTGAACTGGAAGCGTAATTTGACGTAGCCAAATAACTTGTAATGACGATGAATCTAACTTTTCGGTAATCTTAATCGTCTGAAATTCTAATGTTTTGCTCAACCTTTCTTTGGGAGGCGTACCAAAAAATCGCTGGAGCTGACCTTTAGCATCATACCAACGGGCGTAGACGACTTCACTATCTAGGGGTGGTGGGTTATTTCCCAACAGAGGCACATTGTTAAGAAATACTTGCTCTTGACCTTGACGCAGTTTGTACTTGACATTTCCGGCAATTACCCTAGCTTTTTTGTACAGCAGTAAATCTATGACCTCTAACTGCTGAAGTACTTCTTGGTAGTAGAGCGTGCCGGCAAATACTATAAGAATACCGCCCATTGAAAGGGTAAACCAACGGGCCAAATTGCGACGGCTACGGTTAAACATGTGTTGGAAAAGGCAAAACAGCAGAGTTCTTTTTTTAATTTTGCCTTGTTAGGGGAGATGGGGAGTGTACTTCGACTGCGCTCAGTAACCAGGGAGTGGGTTAAAACAGGCAGAGAGGCAGAGGAAATGGGGAGCAGAGGGGAAAGAACTTATATTAGTAATCTCCCCTGCTCCCCTTGCCCCCTGCTCCCCAGGGCTGATTCGTTCCCTAAAAGGGTTAAAATTGCAAGGGCAAATCCACAATTAAGACCGAAAATTTTGGCATCTTCAGTCCGAAATACCTGATTTTTCTTTGCGTCTTTGCGCCTTTGCGTGAGATTATCCTCTTGACAAATCTCCAACACAAGCGAATGAAACAGCCCTGCCCTGCTCCCTACTCCCTGGGATTAATTCGATAACCCGTGCCATAAACTGTTTCAATCCAGTCAGCTGCACCTACTACTTGTAAGCGCTGTCGTAGACGGCGGACTAGAGTTGTTGTAGCGTTGCTTTCTGGTTCGCTACCCCACTCCCATAATGCTTGTTCTATTTGGTTACGGCTGAGAATCTGACGTGGGTGGTGCATTAGGTACTCTAGTAATTGAAATTCACGGGTAGATAACTCTACAGATGTTTGTTCCCGTTCTACTGTTAGGGTAGAAATGTGCAATTGCAAATCAGCAAGCTGGAGAGTTTCTCCTTGCCACACAGGCGATCGCCTGCCTAATGCTCGTACCCGTGCTAATAACTCAAACACATCTGTAGGTTTGACAAGATAATCATCGGCTCCAGCATCCAGACCTGTGACTTTATCAACAGTGGTATCTTTTGCAGTCAGCATTAATATGGGTGCTTTTTTACCTGCTTGCCGATACTGACGGCACAATTCTAATCCACTAATTTCCGGCAGCATCCAGTCCAGAATCAATAGATCATAATCTCTTTGAGAAATTACCCACTGAGCGACTTCCCCATCTTCCACTCCGTCTACAATATGTCCAGCCTGTGACAACGCTGTTTGCAGGGGTTCTAATTGTTCTACATCATCTTCTACAAGAAGTATTCGCATCGCCACATGCTTGTGTCTATATTGTTCATCATCCAAGAGTAGAAAAACTTACACAAAAAAGCGTCTTCCACTAGTAGGATTTTTAACAGACCAACAACTGTGTTTACTAAGTTTTTTCCTGTCCCCTGTCACCTGTTCCCTTATGTTCTTACGCCGTTGCCTGAAATTATTACATTTTTTAGGGTGGGAATTCTGGCTACCTCTACCTCTTTTGGGGATTGTCTTTTGGTCTAGTGGTAATTTATTAGCAGAGAAGGTTTTGAGCCGACCTTATGGCACTGTCAATAAACTCCAGACTGATGCTCCACCAGAATTCTATCTGCCGATATATTTATTATCCGTGCAAGCGGAGGTTAATAAAAAATTGGGTGTGAGTGAAGTTGTGGTTAAAGCTATAGACCCTACACAGGAAAATGTGAAATTTCAGTTTCCTGTGACGGATATCAGCCAGCTAGAGAATGCGATCGCCAGAGAGTTAGGCATGTCAATTGAGGAAGTGAGGAAACTGGTACGTTATCAAATAAATGATTAAGTCTTTTGATTCTAAAATCGGCTACTGGGCAAAAGTAAAATATCTATCAATTCTCCCGCTACTAAACCAAACACCGCCAGGACAGTTAAAATCCAAAACGAATCAAGCCTGTTGAAGCCAGCAAAACGCATTTCTAAGTCAGCTAAAAATGTAGTTGCTATGGGTATGAGAAAGAGACTGAAAAATAGCGACCAAGTTTCTACTAAGGCAACTGATATACTTAAAAATAAGATGACAACTAAGATTCTAGAGCCAAATGCCACCAACCGCTCCAACCAAGCAATACTCTTGCGGACTATAGCGATCGCCACAACAGCTACAAAAGCCCCTGCTAGCCAAATGATGTGGTGAGCAGCAAGATACCACCCCAAGAGAGCATAAGCTAACCAGAGCAATACCAGGGGCATTACAGGAATCCTGTTAAAAAATCCCACATTCATCATTGATCTTTTCCCTGCTTTTAAAAATTATAGAATGGGTATCTTAATTCTAATTAAAAGAAACCCGGTTTTTGTCACCTTGATTTTTGTTAACAAACAGTCTCATAACTACAAAAATAAGTCTGGTCTGTGCACAAGTAAAAGCCAGCTAATTTTGAATTTTCTTCTATTTCTGACTATTTGTATACACTAGAACTTGATTGAAGTACCCAGGAGCAACGAGACAGAATGTCTAAAAAGCGTAATTCGCCCATCCCCAGTGATCTCTTTCCTGTGCACACTCCCCTCCACTCAGAGAACTGGCAAGAGAGAGTAGAGCAGGTAGGTTATCGCTTTAATCGACAGTATCAAAATCAAGAATGGGAACTACCAGCAGAAGTACAGGCGATGCCAATATATCAAGAATGGGTTAATGGTATTTTATCTGGTAAAGTTGTTTCTCCTTTCTGGGAAATTGCTCAACCTCAAAAAAACCAGCACTGTTTGGACATTGGCTGTGGAGTCAGCTTGTTAATTTATCCTTGGCGGGATTGGCAAGCATATTTTTATGGGCAAGAAATCAGCACTGTGGCCCGGGATACCCTAATTTCTCGTGGGCCGCAGTTGAACTCCAAGCTGTTCAAAGGTGTGGAGTTGGGGCCAGCGCATCAATTAAACTATTTAGCAGACCAGTTTGATTTAGCGATCGCTACAGGATTCAGTTGCTATTTTCCCCTCAAATATTGGAGTGCTGTACTGCTAGAAGTCAAACGAGTGTTGAAATCAGGCGGACATTTTGTGTTTGACATCCTGAACCCAGAACAACCTCTAGCAGAAGATTGGGCAGTTCTGGAAACATATTTGGGTACTGAGGTATTTCTAGAACCTGTCGTTGAGTGGGAAAAAATGATTAAAACTACAGGTGCAAAAGTAGTTAAGCAGCAATCAGGAGAATTATTTGATTTGTATAAGGTACGCTTTTGAAGGATTTAAATTCCCACTATAAATTTAGGCAGTGGTAAGTAGATTTGATGCTGCTTATTGCTTCGTGCTTATAGAATCTATTTAGGATCTTTGACGACGAGCTAAAATCAACAATAAATGCCATATTCCAGTAGCTTAACGTGAGTTCGACAGAGAAAACATCTTTAATTTTCAGTGAACTGCAATACAATCTTGCCTCGCTTGCCTTGCTGTTCTAATTGCTGATGAGCTTGAACGATTTGTTTCCAAGGCAAAACTGAATCAATTACAGGTCGAAGCTGATTGCGCTCGATCAGTTTACTCAATGCATCTAACTTTCCTCGATACTGTGAAGTGAAAACAAAATGAATGGTTAAATTCTTTGCCCACGCTTCCATGAGTGGTTGAGGAGTTGTGATATCAACAATACTCACAAGTTTGCCGTAGGGGCAAATCACTTCCAGGCTACGTTGAATTGTATCTCCCCCAATCGTGTCTAAAACCAAATCAACACCGTGACCTTTCGTTTCTTGCTTAATCACTTCGATGTAATTTTCATTCTTGTAATCGCTCACATAATCTGCACCTAACTTTTTAACAAGATCAAAATTTTTAGCACTGCACGTTGTGAAAACATAACTACCCATTGCTTTCGCCAATTGAATAGCAATAGAACCAACTCCACCCGCACCAGCATGGATTAAAACTGATTGACCCACCTGTAGATTTCCTCTAGTCACAAGGCAATCCCAAGCCGTTCCCCCTGCTAGTGGAAAGCAGGCTGCCTCAACATGGGACAAATTAGCAGGCTTCCTAGCCACTATGTTTTCGTCGGCAACATGATACTGAGCATAACTACCAGACTCTCCAAAAATTTGCGGAGAATAGTAGACTTCATCTCCTACCTGGAAATCTGTCACCATCTCTCCAATTGCTTCAACGATACCCGAAACATCAACTCCAATAATTGTGGGTAGTTGAACAAAGTTCTTGTAGTCACCACGACAGATTTGATAATCAACAGGATTGATTGATGTGGCACATACTCGTACCAAAACTTGATTAGGTTTTGGCGTTGGCTTGGGCATATCTTTAATTTCCAACACTTCCGCCTCACCAAATGCTGTTAGTACCGCAGCTTTCATGTATTCCATAACTACTACCTTTATGTCTAAAATAAACCCTATAGGGTTAAATCATTTGACACTGAGCTTAGGAGATTGCCCTCATGGGTTCAAGTAAGCACTGTTTGGTGAGGTAGTTACCATTTAGTAGCAAATGCAAAGATCACAATCTCGTGGCACTGCAAAAAAGTTTTCCAGTTCTCAGCCGACTGTTGCTTATATTGTGGAGCATACTCTCGGTTGTAAATGGATGTTAGAAGTTCTCCGATTAGTTCGGACAGGGATAAACCGTCCAGGCGCTATCACTCGTGCCGTTGAAGGATTAACGACTAAGGTGCTAAACGAACGATTGTCTGATCTGATTAATTTTGGCATTCTTGAGAAGATATCTTACCCAGAAATTCCACCTCGTGTGGAGTATAAATTAACTGAATTTGGTTTGAAGTTCATTATTCTTCTGGACATGATTGATAGCCTAGAATCATATCGTCAGAACAGCACATAAAATGGTCGTTCTTGGCGGTATACGCTGCGCGCACGTTAAAAAAAACTTGCTTCACCGCACCATATCTACAACTTAGGTAAAATTTCCGGTAACAAATGACCAGGAACTTTAGACAAAGCCAGATTTTGTCCCTGTATCCCCAATTCACTATGGAAAGCACGAATTGTTTTCACCACATAAGTGAAAGTTGTTTGATAAGCCTCTGGTTGTTTACTCAATCCATTTAAAGCTTGCAAATGATTATTTAAAGCCGCTTCTAAATGTTGTGAAGTTGTAGCTTTATTACCACTAAAAGAATTATCAGTTACTAGCTGATAATGAGCTAATCCCAAATTATTGTGAGCTGCAAACAAATCAAAACTTAAAGGTATACCGCCAAGTGACTGCGCCAAGGCAATAGCTTCATCATAAGCATTAATAGACAGTTGTAGTAACTTTTGCCGTGCCTCTTTAGTTGTTTGTGATAAATTTGCTAAATGCCAATAGGCTGTACCAAGATTATTTTGTGTAGCGGCGCAGGCGCTAGGAACATTAGCAGGAGTCCGATATTTTAAAGCTTCGCTATAGACATCGATCGCTAGCTGCAAATTTTCTGCTGGTTGTTCGTATTGTGCCAAATTCCAGTAAGCAGTACCAATATTATTTTGAATCATCCCATATTTGAGCGGTTCCTGTTCAGGGCTGTAATAAGCCAGCGCTTGTTTGTATGAGGCGATCGCTTTCTTTAAATGCACAATTGGTTGATTATATTGCCCCAAATGCCAGTAAGCAGTACCTAAATTATTTTGGCAAGCAGCATACTTTAAAGGTTCCATTTCGGCTGTACGATAGCGCAGTGCTTCACTATAAGCTAAAACTGCTTGTTGCCAGTTATCTGCTGGATTCGCAAAACGCGCTAAATCACCGTAAGCTGTCCCCAGATTATTTTGTACCCGTGCATAAGTTTCTGACTGTTCTTCAGGAGAAATCAGCTTTAAAGCCAAATGATAAAATTCAATTCCCTGTTCTATGTAATTTCTCCCATCCCCAGCGTTGTGTGGTGTGCGGTACAACATCCAATAGAGTGTACCCAAGTCATTTAAAATATCCGGCAGTTGTAGCGAAGTTTCATCATAGGCGATCGCTTCTTGATAAGCGAGAATTGCTACCATCAAATTTTCTATACTTGACTGTCCCTGTTCAACGCGCAAGCGATATAAGTTCCCCAAGTGATGATACGCTGCTGCCAGCACCTCTGCTGAGGCCTGCTGTGAGTGTAATTCCTCAATCTCTAAGAGAACTTGCTGGGGTTGCCAATTATCTTCTGCATCTTGAGCCAGCTTAGTGTTAATTGTTGCTAGTACTAACTCTGTTAACTCTTTACTAATATGAGGTAACGATGATAGTGGTAAATTATTGCTCTTACTAGATCTAGCAGTGGATACCTGTGGCTTTAGCCCAGTCTTCAAAGATGGCGATGTCAAATTACCTTGGTGGTGCGTTGGTGCTTCGACAGGTAAGTCAAAATCATCCCCAAATTTTAAGCCTGTAGCCGATGCGGCTTGGAGTTCGGCTTCGATGACTGATTCATCTAGAATAGATTGCTCAAGATTTCCTAAATCCAAGTTTCTTGAACTGGAAGCACGTTCTGGATAACCTTGATTTTGTGTTGTTGGTGTAGGTTCTCCTGCAAACACAAACACACCAGTACGCCAACGCCAAAATTGTGGTGCTGACTGTTGAATAGCAGATAACCAAGGACGCGATACCCACAACAGCACACTGGATTCTAGAAACCGACTAGATTCTTGGCTAGAAAAATTCTGCTCACTTAAGCGCAGATAGTGTAAAAATAAACGCTGTATTGCCACTGATTGCTTGGTTAATCGCTCTACACCCACAATCTGAAATGATGGTATGGGTAAAGGTCGTCCTGGTGTATCTTTCGATGCACCCACAATTGGCGGTGGATAGTTAGCTAGCCATTGATTTATATGATCTATGGGATTCGGATCGCTTAAATTCAACCTTAATGTGACTAATCGCGGATATGCAGGAGTACTGGTTTCCTGTCCATCCAAAGGCTGATATAGCACCTGTCCCACTGGATAAGCCAAAGTAGAATGCAAACGAGCAGCTACTTGATTTCTCAAGTGTAAATCATCACTTACAGCCAAAAAAAGCTGTCTCCGTAAGCCAAGACTCAGGGAAAGTTTCAGACGGTGATATACTTGTCGATTCCAAGTAAAATTATCGGAGTGTGCAGTATCATTCACGCTCATGGCGGCTAAATAGCCAAAACATGTTATACATAAACCTCTTCGGACACATCCTAGCAGACGAAAAATCTAAATGATGATTGTTACTTTGCTCAGGATAAATCGAGCTTTTCAGTTTGGTAGAATTACAAGTATATATTTATACTTTATTTTTCCTATATGATTCTAGCAAAAAAGAAAAAATAAGGCTCCTGCTAACATGGGAACCTTTAACACTCAAAAATTAAATTACATTAAAAAATTTTATGCTCAACTGACATGAGAAACAGAGAAGGCAACAAAAATTAAACCAGCAACCAAAACCGTAGCAGCAAGTCCTAAGAAAATATAGTTGCGCTTTTGCTCATTGGTAGGAGGTTCTGCTTGGTAAATCTTTGGTTCTTGGGCAAAATTATTTAAACGACCGCCTTCTTCGTTTGTATAAGGCATGAATTAATTCCTTATTATGTACTTTTATTGGTTTTATGTTACATAAGCGTCATATTCCACTCTCTTACTTAGAGATAAATCGTTACATTAGGGAGTAGGGACAAGGGGATAAGGGAAGCAGGGGAGTGAGGGAGAATTATAGAAGCAATTTCACCCAATGCCCAATGCCCAATGCCCCATTCCCTAATTAATAGTTCCAGTTAAAGGTGAACTGGCACTAGCATAAGTTTTCAGGGGCATTCTGCCGGCGAGGTATGCGAGACGACCGGCTACTGCTGCTAAATTCATGGCTTGAGCCATTGCTGGGGGGTTTTTGGCTAGAGCGATCGCGCTATTAATTAATAAGGCATCTGCACCCAATTCCATTGCTTGGGCTGCTTCTGAGGGTGAACCAATTCCCGCATCTACTACCACTGGTATGCTGGCATTTTCAATGATGATTTGAATATTGGCAGTTGTCTTTAGCCCCTGTCCCGAACCAATAGGCGATGCTAAAGGCATGACTGTAGCACAGCCGATTTCTTCTAAACGCTTGGCTAGCATAGGATCGGCGTTGATGTAGGGCAATACAGCAAAACCTTCTTTCACTAACTGTTCGGCAGCTTGTAGTGTACCAATGGGGTCAGGAAGTAAATATTTAGGATCAGGTATTACTTCTAACTTGACAAAATTGTTATCTTCCTGTCCCAATAATTTCGCCATTTCTCGCCCCAAACGGGCAACGCGAATCGCTTCTTCTGCGGTTTCACAGCCGGCAGTATTAGGCAACATCCAAATTTTTGTCCAATCCAGGGCTTCGGCTAAACCTTGATGTCCAGGGGCTTTCGTTTGGACTCGACGCACTGCTACAGTGACAATCTCGCAACCACTGGCAATAATACTTTGCTGCATTTCCTCAATGCTGCGATATTTGCCTGTTCCTGTCATCAAGCGAGATTGAAAAGTTTTACCAGCTATGGTAAGTGCTGAGTGCGCTTGTCCTGAGCGAAGTCGAAGGGGAGTGCTGAGTGGGGAGTGGGGAGTTTGGGGAGTTGGGAAGTGGGTAAACATTGAGGTGGGGGTAGATGACTGGGTGTGGAAGCGTGTGTAATGAAAATTAGACAATATGGGGTCAGATTGCTGTTGCCAAATCAAATCGGCAATTAAGGCGGCGGTGATGGGTGCAAGTAATATGCCATTGCGGTAATGACCTGTAGCCAAAGTTAAATTTTGACAGTGGCTAGTGCCTAGGATGGGTAACTCATCAGAGGTTGCTGGGCGAAATCCCCACCAAAATTGCTGGATGGGATAATCCTGTAATTGGGGATATAAGTTAATAGCTTGTTGAAGTAAGGTTTGAATACCTGCGGGGGTGTTGTGGGGGGTAAAGCCAACATCTTCGCTAGTTGCCCCAATAATGATAGTGCGATCTCGTCTCGGTACAATGTAAATATTTTCGCCAAACAAAACCCGTGTCAGGGGCAATTCGGGGACAAATTCTGGTACTCGCACACTCAGCATTTGTCCTTTACGAGGACGCACAGGTAATGGGATTAAGGCATTTGACCAAGCACCTGTGGCTAAAACATAATGGTCAGCGCGAATTGTGCCGATGTTGGTTTGTACACCACTTACTTCTCCCTGCTGTTGTAAAAACGCTTCTACTTTGATGCCGTCTTTGAGTTCTACGCCAAGGGATTCAGCAGCTGTCCAAAGTACGCGCGCTAAGGCGCGATTATCAACTTGTCCGTCTTCAGGATACCACCAGCCTCCAACAACTTCTGCACCCAATCCTGGCTGATATTGATGAATTGCTACTTGATTTAACCAGTATGGGGAGTGGGAACTTGGGAGTGGTGAAGCATTTACCTTGTCTCCTTGTCCTTCATAAACTGGTGCTAATATCCCACATGGCCAGTAACCAGTATTTAAGCCAGTTAAATCTGCGAGTTTGCGTGTCCAGTCTGGATATAAGGCACGCGATCGCCTACACAAAGAACGCATAGCCTCATTGGGGATGTTTTCTGCATCTGGCGCTAACATCCCGGCAGCAGCATGGGTAGCAGCAGCCTGATAATCATGGCAAAGCACGGTGACCTTAGCCCCGCACAATTTAAGCTCAACGGCGATCGCCAAGCCAATAACGCCGCCCCCAATAATTAAAACTTCACTAGTCATTAGTCATTTATCATTAGCTATTGATCATTAGTACATAACTAATAACGCATAACTCATAACTAACGACTATCCAGCTTTACCATAAAGCCCGGATAGGTTGATTATCCCGATTTGCGGCACTGCTTGATGAAGTGCCTGACTGCATCCCTGTACTTCGGGTACCTGATGTAGTCTCAGGTGATGAAAACGAATCATCAGAAGTATTATTTTGAGCAACGCTGCTTCTATTATTAGGCGTGTTAGGCGCAGTAAAACTATCCTGGGCTACGCCACCCCTACGTTCAGGAGTTGTACCATTATTCGTAGTCCGGCTGGGGGCAGAGCTATTAACATTAATATTAGCCGGAAGGACTTTTGATGTTCGGCCGCCGGGAGCATTATTACTGGCACTTTGTTGTCCACCCATCGGAAAGTTGATGCCTAACAATGTACCCAGTAAAATTGCCAAACCTCCAGCCATGAGAATTAGTGGTGTCCATCTACCCATGTTGATTTTCTCCTTTTTTAAACTAACCTTCTGGTTTCCACACTATTTGAGAACCTTCCAAAATCCAGCGAATTTTGTCACTTTTACATCACCTAGCACCACAGTTTGACAGGCTAAACGCAGGTCTGTTGTAGGAAAATGGGGAGGAAGCGAACGTCTCGCTTTGTCACGCCAATTTGCAGCAGATGCCTCACCTTCTACCTTGACCGCACAGATACCACAGCTACCAATGCCTCGGCAATTGATTACCCTAGCACTGCCATTGTAGAGGTCAATACCATTTTGCTGCAAAATTAGACCTAATTTAGCTCCGCGAATGCACTTAATTGTCTTACCTTGAGCTAGTACCTTAGGCATATTTTAATTACCAAACTGGCTTTTTGTTGTATATTGGCACATCGCCTTCAAAGTTGTCTCGCAAGTCTCAGTTCTATGACCATACATCCCTCACCTCATATTTGGCTCTATGACACTACGTTACGGGATGGCACTCAGCGCGAGGGGCTATCAGTTTCCATAGAAGATAAGTTACGGATTGCCCGTAGACTCGACCAACTGGGAGTTCCCTTCATAGAAGGTGGTTGGCCTGGTGCCAATCCTAAGGATGTTCAGTTCTTCTGGCAACTACAAGAAGATCCGCTCAAACAAGCAGAAATTGTGGCATTTTGTTCAACTCGTCGCCCTAATACCAATGCCGCAGATGAGCCGATGCTACAAGCCATCCTCACTGCGGGCACTCGCTGGGTGACAATTTTTGGTAAATCTTGGGATTTACACGTTACAGCAGGTCTCAAGACGACTTTAGAAGAAAATTTGGCCATGATCCGCGATACCGTCGAGTACTTTCGTTCTCAAGGACGACGCGTGATTTATGATGCTGAACATTGGTTTGATGGTTACAAGCAAAATCGAGATTATGCTTTGCTGACATTAGAAGCTGCGATCGCAGCTGGTGCTGAATGGCTAGTCCTCTGTGATACAAATGGCGGAACGTTACCCCACGAAGTTAGCCAAATCGTAGAATCAGTCATTAGTCATTTGTCATTAGTCATTTGTCAACAACCATTCCCCCAAATTGGTATTCACACTCATAACGATTCGGATACAGCTGTAGCTAATGCCTTAGCTGCTGTGATGGCAGGGGCAAAAATGGTACAAGGTACAATTAATGGCTACGGTGAACGTTGTGGTAATGCTAACCTCTGCTCATTAATTCCCAATTTACAACTTAAGCTTGGTTATAGCTGTATCACAGAACACCAGCTAAATCAGCTTACAGAAGCTAGTCGATTTGTGAGCGAGGTGGTAAATCTTGCCCCTGATGAACACGCGCCCTTTGTTGGGCGTTCGGCTTTTGCACACAAAGGCGGTATTCATGTCTCAGCAGTAGAACGGAATCCCCTGACTTACGAACACATTCAACCAGAACAAGTCGGTAACCGTCGTCGCATTGTCATCTCCGAACAATCGGGAATGAGTAATGTGTTAGCCAAAGCCCGTACTTTTGGCATTGAACTGGATAAGCAAACACCAGCAGCCCGACAGATTCTCCAACGCCTCAAAGAATTGGAAAGTGAAGGGTATCAATTTGAAGCAGCAGAAGCCAGTTTTGCATTATTAATGCACGAAGCTTTGGGAGGTCGCCAGCAGTTTTTTGAAGTTAAAGGCTTCCAAGTACATTGTGATTTAGTTGACAAAGAAACAAATAATGCCCTAGCAACAGTGAAAGTCGGTGTTAATGGCAAAAATATTTTAGAAGTAGCAGAAGGAAATGGCCCAGTCGCTGCTTTAGATGCAGCCTTACGCAAAGCTTTGGTCAACTTTTATCCTCAACTTGCCACATTTGAGTTGACAGATTACAAAGTGCGGATTCTTGACGGACATACGGGGACAGCAGCCAAAACCCGCGTGCTAGTGGAATCAGGTACTGGTTATCAACGCTGGACAACTGTAGGGGTTTCGCCCAACATTTTGGCAGCTTCCTATCAAGCAGTAGTAGAGGGATTGGAATATGGTTTGTTATTACATTCCCAAGCAGAAGCAGTCCTAGAAGCTTCTAGATGAAGAGCATAGAGTCAATCAAGCGATCCAGATGAAATGATTTATTTGCTGATATAGCCGTAGTCACATAGGTGAGGACAGTGTTTGATCCGGTTGGGTGTACTAGGGTTGTTGGGGTGCGTCGCAGGCGGCTTTTCGACTAATCCCAGATCAGAGGGTAGAGCAACATAAATGAAATGGTCTACCCATTGCTGATCCTCGTAGAAAAAGCCGCGACGAATACATTCTTTGTGCATACCCACACTTTCAGCCAGTGCAATTGATGCTTGATTATCCAGATTAATAGCGGCTTCGATGCGATGATAACCCAATGTCTCAAACCCAGCAATCAGCGCGGCTCGAACTGCTTCTTTGCCAAAGCCTTGCTGCCAGTGTTGGTTATGAATCTCGTATCCTAAAATCGCCCACTGGTATTCTCCGCGACGGATCGTTGAAAGGTCGATATTGCCAAGATGCTGATTAGTTTGACGGGAAAAAATGCCAAACACGAAAAACTGATCGGTTAACGCCTCTTGTTGGTGACGCTGACACAAATCTGCAAACCACTGGCGATCGCAATGCTCTAAACTAACCAATCCATCATCATATTGACGTTGTTTTGGTAATCGCCCAGAAAAACCAGCATACCAAAGCTCATAATCGCTTGGTTGCTGGGGACGAAGGATCAGCCGTTCAGTATTGATGATTAATTTCCAGGAAGTTCCACCCATTTTCTTTGCAGAAGCAGGCACACTTGGCTCATTTTAGCTTGACTATGAGTAATTCAAAATTCAAAATTAAGAAAGCCAGATTTCACAAGGGTTCCTCAGCAAATAATTAAATCTTCTAGTATGCTCAAGGCAAATTGTTTTGGAAAGCACGATGATGAGTGAATTAACAAACCTCAAACAAGAACTTATTTCTATTTCCCAAGCCAGCGATATTGGATTTAACTACATACCAACAGCTAAAGAGCAAATCGAAACATTAGCAGCATCTCTTGAAGCTTTAAATCCCACACCTGAACCCACAAACAAAATGGATTTAGTTCAAGGTCGCTGGCAACTGTTATACAGTACATTCGGATTAGAACGAGAAACTACACTGCAACGTCTTTCTTTTGGCAAATTACCGAATGTGAAAGTTAACGTTACTGGCATTTTTCAAGAAGTTAATACTGTTGATAAAAAATATAATAATCTGATTGAATTTACTGCTGCTTCTGATGTCCAAGGTATTACTCTAGTTTCAGGACGCTACACAGTGGAAAATTCTCAGCGTCTCAATATTGATTTTTGGGAAACATCTGTCAACATCGCCAGCAACGATTTGAGCGAGTCTGACTTTCGTGAGGCTTTAGGAGTCGATAAAGATTCACCTCTGAAATCAACCCTCTCATTTAGTGGCTGGTCAGATATTACCTATTTGGATAAAAATTTCCGTCTGATGCGTGGTAATCAGCAAAATTTGTATGTTTTGCTACGTAATGATTAATTTAAAGGTATTTTTGCCTTTTGAAACACTTGTTCAACAGTAAATTCCCATCCTTCAAATAAAGAATCTGTGAGTAGTTCATCTCCCATATAAGTTTGTGGTGCTGCGTCTGGGTAAAAAACAGTAATACTTCTAGCTTGACTATCTACTACCCAAACCCGCAGCACTTTAGCATCTAAATAATCTTTCGCTTTCGCTATCATTTGTCCAAAAGTTTGTCCTGGCGAGATAATCTCAATCACCAAATCGGGAGGAACTGGACAAGCTTCGTCTTCATCCCAATTAATAGGTAAACGTTCATACGAAACGTACAATATATCTGGTATTGGCATCCAATCTCGACCCAGACGGGTTAATTTAACTGCCCATTGTGGACAAACCTCTCCTTTACCCTGACAGCATTGCTCAATCAATTTTATGAGTTCGCGGGTAAGTTTAGCATGAAAAAATTTTGGTGACATCTTAGGAATTGCCTGACCATCCACGAGTTCATAGGTGACATCTCCCTCACCAGGGGGAAGATGCAAAAACTCTTCTAAGGTCAATTGATTATTAGCTTGGAGTATCATGGCGCACACTAGCTGAGGCTAGTTTTAATTGTAATTGGCTCATAAATTACATTCCCCGTAACACTTGCCGGATAATATCTGATGGCACTTCGTCGGTAACTGTGACTACACCAATTTGAGTTGGCAAAACAAATCTGACTTTACCTGCTTTGACTTTTTTATCTAATTGCAGCGCGTCGATAATTGCTTCAATATCTACATTCTCTGGTAGCCGAGTCGGTAAACCTGCTTTGTGAATTAGGGCATTTTGACGTTCTGTGTCTTCCTTTGTCCACATCCCCATTTCGACTGCAATCTGTCCAGCTGCTACCATGCCAATGGCAACGGCTTCGCCATGTGTCAGTAAACGATAACCCGTCAAGCTTTCCACTGCATGGCCGATGGTATGACCATAGTTGAGAATTGCCCGCAATCCTGCTTCTTTCTCGTCTTTGCTGACAACATCAGCTTTAGCTTGACAAGAGCGCGTTAATATGGAGTCTATAAGTTCAGGTTTGATGTAGCGGAGTTGATGCAAATTTTTACTCGCTTCCATCTGAGCAAATAATTCGGCATCCCAAATTACACCATATTTAATTACCTCTGCCATTCCTGACCGAAACTCTCGCGTAGGCAGAGTTTTCAGCACTTCTGGGTCAATTAAAACCAAACGCGGTTGATGGAACGCGCCAATTAAGTTTTTACCGTGGGGATGATTTACGCCAGTTTTGCCGCCAATTGCCGAATCTACCATTGCTAAAAGGGTTGTAGGCACTTGCACGACATTAATCCCCCGCAGCCAAGTAGCCGCCGCAAAGCCAGTCATATCACCAATTACCCCTCCTCCCAAAGCCACCATCGTAGAGGAACGTTCTAGGCGATTTGCTAAAGCAACATCGTAGAGTTTTTGGATAGAGTTGAGGGTTTTGTAGCGTTCACCAGGCGGTAGATTGTAGCTAGCCACTGCAAATCCCGCAGATGTGAGGGAAGCGTTAGCGGAGCTTAACGAAGTTATCGCTCTTTCCCCATAATGTTTAAAAATAGTGGGATTAGAAACCACCAATACCTTTTTACCTAGCTGCAAACTGGCCATCCGTTGACCCAGTTGATCTAAATTTGCAGGTGCGATCGCAATCTCATAAGACTGCTGCGGTAGATTTACGTTAATTACAGAAGTCATTGCCCAACCCCAAACAAGCGCCTGTGGGTCGTATTCTATCGCAATATTGATGAGTAGGGAGACAAGGGGATGGGGGGAGGTTACTAATATTTAAGTTCTTTCTCCCCACTCCCTATTCCCTATTCCCCATTCCCCATTCCCCATGATTCAATTAGATTTAGTGAAGTATTGTGGAGAAAAATAAATGTTTGGAGTGATAGCTTATATTGGCTTTTTGGCTTTATTTATGGGTGTAGCTGTAGGTCTGCTGTTCGGTCTGCGTGCTGTCAAGCTGATTTAATCTCGCGTTTTCGTTGGTGTCGATGACGCAATAGGGGTGCAAAGTCTTGCACCTCTATCAAAAAATGAAAAAACTCTGTCCCTAAGTACGATAACTCTTCATTTTCGCCCTTTTTCAAGAAAGGTTAGGGGCATCGAGTGATTAGTATTTTATTGTTTTGTATTACGTGTATATACTTAATGTATTAGTATATTTTACTCCAATCAAATTCATGAAAATTAAAGATTGAAAAACCAAATTTTGAGTAAAAGACTAAAATTTGGATGGTAGCGTCCGCAATTGATCTGTGTAACACTAGGAAGCTACCTCAAGCTATTTTTTAACGGGAGGTCAGGCAATGGCTATCGCCACCATTAATCCCGCCACTGGGGAGATGCTCAAAAGTTTTGAGCCGCTCAATGATTCAGAAATTGCTTCTAAACTAGATTTGGCTGGTCAGGCTTTTGTACAGTACAAAAATACTAGTTTTTCTGAGCGATCGCAATGGCTACAACAAGCTGCGACTATTTTACAGCAAGAGAAAGCAGACTTTGCTAAGATAATGACCCTAGAAATGGGCAAGCCTTTGAAAGCTGCGATCGCCGAAGTAGAAAAATGCGCCTTAGTTTGTAATTACTATGCTGAATACGCACCTAGTTTCTTGGCTGATGTCGATGTCAAAACCGATGCCAGCCATAGTTTTGTGCGTTACCAGCCTTTAGGCGTGATTCTCGCTGTGATGCCGTGGAATTTCCCCTTCTGGCAAGTCTTCCGCTTTGCTGCACCTGCACTGATGGCAGGAAATGTGGGTTTACTCAAACATGCTTCTAATGTTCCACAGTGCGCCTTGGCAATTGAAGATATTATCCACCGGGCTGGTTTCCCTCAAGGTGCATTTCAGACTTTATTAATTGGCGCTGCTAAAGTTGCCGATTTAATGGCTGATAACCGGGTGAAAGCTGCCACCTTAACCGGAAGCGAACCAGCTGGTGCTTCTCTAGCCGCCGCCGCAGGCAAACAAATCAAAAAAACTGTTTTGGAATTGGGAGGAAGTGATCCGTTTATTGTGTTACCAAGTGCTGATTTAGAGGTTGCAGTTGTCACCGCTACTACAGCACGGATGTTAAATAGCGGGCAATCTTGTATAGCAGCCAAACGTTTTATTGTAGCGGAGGCGATCGCTGACAAATTTGAAAAATTGCTTCTAGATAAATTTCTGGCATTGAAAGTTGGCGATCCCATGCAACCAGACACTGATTTAGGGCCCCTGGCAACCCCTGATATTCTGCAAGATTTAGACCAACAAGTGCAAACTGCTGTTAACAGTGGAGGTAAAGTCTTGACGGGTGGACATCCGTTATCAGATCGTCCCGGCAACTTTTATCCGCCGACGATTATCACAGATATTCCCCCAAATAGTGCCATTGCCCAAGCAGAATTCTTTGGCCCGGTAGCATTATTATTCCGTGTACCGGATATAGATGCAGCGATAAAACTTGCTAATGCTACACCTTTTGGCTTAGGTGCAAGCGCCTGGACGACAAATGACCAAGAACGCGATCGCCTGATCACAGAAATCGAAGCCGGTGCCGTATTTATCAACAGTATGGTGAAATCCGATCCCCGCTTACCCTTCGGTGGCATTAAGCGTTCTGGATACGGTAGAGAATTAAGTATTCAAGGTCTACATGAATTCGTCAATGCAAAGACTGTGTGGGTGAATTAATCAGGGAGTTGGGAGTGGGAGATGCAGCATTTTCTTTCTTGTCCCATTTCCCAGTCTTATTTATAACCAGTGAGGAAATAAAATGAATACAGCTGAATTGTTGGTGCAATGCCTAGAAAATGAAGGAGTGCAATATGTTTTTGGTCTTCCTGGTGAAGAGAACTTACATGTTTTAGAAGCCCTTAAACATTCTTCCATTCAATTTATTACTACTCGTCATGAACAGGGCGCAGCATTCATGGCGGATGTTTATGGACGCTTGACTGGTAAAGCCGGAGTGTGTCTTTCTACTCTTGGCCCTGGGGCAACAAACTTAATGACTGGGGTAGCAGATGCTAACCTGGATGGTGCGCCTTTGGTAGCGATTACTGGTCAGGTAGGAACAGATAGAATGCACATTGAATCCCATCAATATCTGGATTTGGTAGCCATGTTTGCACCTGTAACCAAGTGGAATAAACAGATTGTGCGACCTAGTATTACACCAGAAGTTGTCCGCAAAGCATTCAAGCGATCGCAAACTGAAAAACCGGGTGCAGTTCATATTGATTTGCCAGAAAATATAGCTGCTATGCCTGTAGAAGGTAAACCTTTGCAAAAGGATAATATTGAAAAAACCTATGCATCTTTTGCTAGTATTCGGGCAGCCGCCGCAGCAATTTGTCAAGCCGTTAACCCAATTATTTTAGTGGGAAATGGGGCAATTCGTGCTAAAGCCAGTGATGCAGTCACGCAATTTGCCACCCAGATGAATATGCCTGTTGTTAATACCTTCATGGGTAAAGGTGTAATTCCCTATACACATCCTTTGGCTTTGTGGTCTGTAGGATTACAGCAAAGGGATTTCATTACTTGTGGCTTTGATAATACAGATTTAGTAATTGCTATTGGTTATGATTTAATCGAATTTTCCCCAAAAAAATGGAATCCCGATGGCAATATTCCTATTGTTCATATTGCGGCCACTTCAGCAGAAATTGATAGTAGTTATATTCCCAATGTAGAAGTCATAGGGGATATTTCTGATTCCCTCAGTGAAATTTTAAAATTAGCAGACCGACAAGGCAAACCCCACCCCTATGCCATCAGTTTACGGGGCAATATTCGTGCCGATTATGAACAATATGCTAATGATGATGGGTTTCCGATTAAACCACAAAAATTAATCTATGATTTGCGACAAGTGATGGGACCAGATGATATCGTCATCTCTGATGTTGGCGCTCATAAAATGTGGATTGCCCGACACTATCATTGCCATAGTCCTAATACTTGCATAATTTCTAATGGCTTCGCAGCTATGGGTATTGCTATTCCTGGTGCTTTAGCAGCAAAACTCGTTTCCCCTAACCGTAAAATTGTCGCTGCAACTGGTGATGGTGGCTTTATGATGAATTGCCAGGAATTAGAAACAGCTTTGCGTGTTGGTACTCCCTTTGTCACCTTAATTTTTAATGATGGTGGCTATGGGTTAATTGAGTGGAAGCAAGAAAGTCAATTTGGCAAAGGCAATTCATCTTTTGTCCATTTTAATAATCCTGATTTTGTCAAATTAGCCGAAAGCATGGGTTTAAAAGGCTATCGAGTTGAATCAGCGACTGATTTAATCCCTGTACTTAAAGAGGCCCTCGCTCAAGACGTGCCTGCTGTGATAGATTGTCCTGTGGACTATCGAGAAAATCACCGCTTTAGCCAAAAAGCTGGCGAGTTAAATTGCGGAGTGTAGTCAACATTAAGTATTGAAGGCTCTTTTGGTAGTGGACTAACACAGCTAAATAGGGCATGAGAATCATCTATCTGCGAAGTATCAAAGACAGGATAGAGATGCCTGAGTTTAACCCTTGCATCTTCAGTGGTAAACTGCCAGACTAGTTTGCTAGTGGTGCGGTTACGTTGGAGCTGCCAAGCGGTTAATTCGGCTGACAGTTGTTCTACACAAGCGCCTAATTTTTAATTTCTGGCGTTGCTGAATTGAGCTATGAATTAGTTTCACGCAAAGGCGCAAAGGCACAAAGGAACTAAGAAAAATAAAGGTGATTTTGGCATTTCATACTTTGATTCAGCAACGCCTAATTTCTCAATCCCCGGTACGCTTACGCACACTTCCCGCCCGACAATCTCGCAACCAAGCTTTAACGGCTTGGGCAACAATACCATTACTACTGTCTCGTGGGGGCGATACTGGTTGTTTGGGATCAGTACTAGTCTGAGTAAACATCATGACCAAACGCCAACCACTTTTAGTTTTTGTCAATAACAGCCAGTGAAATTGCTGCAATTCAACGGCTTGCCCAGCAACGTACTGACGTTCTAAGGTAGTAAAGAAAACCTGCTCAACTTCTGTTGCCGTACTATTTTGCCCATCTGCATTATGTTCACTAGAGTTCAGAGGCAAAGGCTGAAACTCAGGTTTTCCTGCTACTAGCATGTAACTGTAAATATCACTACTTCTATTGCGACGCCGGGCGCGTTGACTGGCACGATTAGCATAACTAGGTAAATCTGGCAATAACCAAGTAGTTAATAATTCTAAATTTTGGTTTGAGCAAACATCCCTCACTGTGCTGTTAACATTCCCTCTTTGGGTTAGCAAAGAGGGAGTATGCGCCAGTGCTGAGTTATTGATGCTATTTGCTACCACAAACCAAAAGCTGCAAGCTACAAGCCACAAGCCATAATTTTTTTGCCTGACTTCTGACTTGAAAGTGCTGAGTGCTAAGTGCTGAGTGCTGAGTAAAAATCCCAGTCCCCATTGCCCCTTATCCCCAGAGGGGGCACCGAGTTCCCCAGTCCCTAGTCCCTCTTTCATACTTGGCTGTGAAACTCGTTTCATCGGGACTGCCTTCATGCCGACTTACTTAACTCCTCAGAAATCTTTTCCCAGGCTAACTCAGGTTCAGCCGCAGCAGTAATTGGACGACCAATCACTAAGTAATCAGCACCAGCTTGGATAGCTTGTGCTGGTGTAAGCGATCGCTTTTGATCTGTTTTATCTGCCCAAGTAGGTCGTACCCCCGGACAAACGAGCAAAAAGTCACTGCCACAAGTTTGCCGCAGTTGTGCTACCTCCTGGGGTGAACAAACTGCCCCATTCAACCCTGTTTCTTGTGCCATCAACGCCATTTCTAAGGCATATTCTGGCAATTCTAAGGGAACCTTTAAATCAAAAGCTAATTGCCTAGAAGAAATACTCGTTAACAAGGTAATGGCGATTAATTGAGGTGGTTTGACACCTGCTTGAGCAGCCCCTACTTGTACTGCTTCTGTGGCTGCTTTCAGGGCATCTCTACCAGCAGTCGCGTGAATGGTTAATAAGTCTACCCCGTAACTAGCCGCACCCCGACAAGCCCCAGCCACAGTATTGGGGATATCGTGAAACTTCAAATCCAGAAAAATCCGCTTTTGCCGAGATTTTAAAACTTCCAGGATTTGCGGGCCAGAATTAGTAAATAATTCTAAACCCACCTTCCAGAAATTGACTTGCGCTAGCCGATCTACGAGGGCGATCGCACTTGGCAGATCCGGCACATCCAAAGGCACAATTATTTGATCTTTAGCCCTTCGGCTACGCTCAGGATAAATCATTAGTCATTAGTTATTAACAAGGCGGACAAATTTATTTTTACCAACTTGCAGCACTCGACCGTGTAATTCACTAGGCTGCTCAAAAATGGTATCAACATCAGTAATGCGATCGCCATCTAGGCGCACTCCACCTTCTTGAATTTTCCGTTTACCTTCTCCAGTACTTTTGCACAAACCACTGACATTGAGTAGATACGCTAACTTCACCGGAAACGGTGACACCCCGAAGAGAGAAAATTCTGGTACAGCACCTTCTTTTCCACCGCTTTTTGCCGCTTCTTTAGCCTCATTAGCTGCTATTTCGCCGTTGTACTGTTTGACAACTTCCCATGCTAAAAGCATCTGGCGATCGCGGGGATTTTCTGGCAGTTTATCCAAAGGTAAATCTGTCAGCAGTTCAAAATACTGTGACAGTAAATTATCTGGAACACCTTGTAACTTCTGATATTTTTGTGCTGGGTGTTCCGACAAGCCAACATAATTACCTAAAGATTTAGACATTTTTTGCACACCATCTGTACCAATTAAAATCGGTAGCAGTAACCCAAATTGCGGCTTTTGGCCAAAATGGCGTTGCAAATCTCTGCCTACGGCAATGTTAAACTTTTGATCAGTTCCCCCCAACTCCACATCTGCCTCGACAGCCACAGAATCATAGCCTTGCATTAATGGATAGAGGAACTCATGGATAAAAATTGGATTCTCTTTTTTATAGCGTTCCGCGAATCCCTCTTTCGCTAACATCTGCCCCACTGTCATAGTGGAAAGTAACTCGAGAATTTTCCCTAAATTAAGCTGGGAAAGCCATTGTGAGTTATAATGCACCTCCAATCTACCCGGTGTGTCAAAATCCAAAATAGGACGCACTTGGTCAAGATAAGTCTGAGCATTTTGTGCTACATCTGCTTCACTCAGCTGGCGACGCACCTCAGATTTACCAGTCGGATCACCAATGCGAGCCGTAAAATCACCAATAATGAGAACTGCTGTATGACCAGCATCTTGAAAAGCTCGCAGTTTGCGTACTGGTATGCTATGACCAAGATGAATATCAGATCCCGTAGGGTCAATTCCCAATTTGACCCTTAAAGGTCGGTTCGTAGTTACCAAACGCTTCTCCAAACTTTCACTTTCACCATCCGCATCAATTGGTTGTGGGAAAATTTCCACTATCCCACGATGCAGCCAAGAAAAATTTTGCGTCATACTCTGAGATTCGCTATTAACTACGCTTTTTACTCTATAGGTTAGGTTAGTTATATTCACTGGCAATTTGTCCGTTCTTTAATCTGCCAAATTAATATAATTGCAAAAAATTAACCGCCTTGTTTCATTCAATGAATTACAGTTATATTTACAAGTGAGGAAGTGAGATCGCCGTGTCGTCTTCTAGGACTTTTACAAATAAGCAGCCACAACGTCAGGCTTCATCAGGTTTTGAGTTTTTGAAAGGAGTAGGTCAGATAACTGGCGGTACTTTGCTTTCAATAACGATGCTTGCAAGCTCTATTGTAGCCGGAGGGCTGGTTGGCTTAGCTATTAGTTTCCGTAACTTGCCAGATGTGAGACAGCTACGTAACTTTTTGCCATCGGAAACGACTTACATCTATGACATTAAAGGCAAACTGTTAACGAGTATTCACGGTGAAGCTAACCGAGAAGTCATGCCTCTAAATAGAATTTCCCCGCATCTCAAACGGGCGGTACTAGCTAGTGAAGACAGTCATTTTTATGATCACCACGGGATCAATCCTAGTGGTGTCGGTCGTGCTGTGATAGTTAACTTGGCAGCAGGTGGTGTGCGGGAGGGAGGCTCTACCATCACCATGCAGCTGGTGAAAAATTTGTTTTTATCTCAAAAACGTGCTTTTACCCGGAAGTTGGCTGAAGGGGTACTGGCAATTCGGTTAGAGCAAATTCTCAGCAAAGACCAAATTTTGGAAATGTACCTCAATCAAGTGTATTGGGGTCATAATAACTATGGTGTGCAAACGGCAGCACGCAGCTATTTTGACAAGTCAGCAGAAATCTTAACCTTAGCTGAGTCAGCAATGATGGCTGGTTTAATCCAAGCGCCAGAAGAATTCAGCCCCTTTGCGAGTATGGAACTGGCAAAACGAAAACAAAAGGAAGTTTTGGGGCGGATGCTGGATTTAAACTGGATTAGCCAGCAAGAATACGATAATGCTCTCAAGCAAGAAATCAAACTTGGTAGAATCAGGTCATTTCAAGGTAGTGCCTTACCTTACGTTACTAATAGTGTGGCGCAAGAATTGGCTCAAAAATTTGGGCGTGAGGCACTGCTAAAAGGCGGAATGCGGGTACAAACCACAGTTGATGCCGAATTCCAAAAGATGGCAGAACAAACTGTCAGCAAGTGGCATAAAACACTGAGTAGTCAAGGGTTGCGTGATAATCAAATTGCTTTGGTGGCAATTGATCCCCGCACACATTTTGTGAAGGCGCTAGTGGGCGGTGTCGATGCCAAAAGTAGCGAATTCAACCGGGCAACACAATCTCAGCGTCAACCAGGCTCTGCGTTTAAACCGTTTGTATATTATGCTGCTTTTGCTACGGGCAAATTTGCACCAGATACAGTAGTACAGGATACGCCCGTCCGCTATCGAGATGGTAATAATTGGTATACACCCAAGAACTACGATAGTAGCTTTAAGGGTCCGATGCCTATTCGCACGGCTTTAGCCCAGTCTCGTAATATTCCCGTAATCAAGCTGGGTAAAACTATAGGGATGAATAAAGTGATCGAAGCCTGTCGTACCTTGGGAATCATGAGTCCGATGGAACCTGTGACTTCTTTACCTCTAGGTGCGATCGGTGTTACGCCTTTGGAAATGGCTAGTGCTTATGCTACCTTTGCCAATTATGGCTGGCAGTCACCACCGACGATTATGGCCCGTGTCACTGATAGTAGCGGTAATATATTACTAGATAATACGCCCAAACCTCAGTTAGTTTTAGATCAATGGGCATCAGCAGCAATTATCGATGTGATGCGTTCAGTGGTTACAGAGGGAACTGGTAAAGGTGCCGACATCGGTCGCCCCAGTGCTGGGAAGACAGGAACAACCTCCTCAGAAAGAGATATTTGGTATGTGGGTACTGTGCCACAGTTAACAACTGCTGTCTGGGTGGGTAGAGACGATAACAGACAATTAGCTAGCCGGGCTACTGGTGGAGGGATGGTGGCTCCTATCTGGCGAGATTTCATGCAGCAAGCTCTCAAAGGTGTGCCTTCAGAAAACTTTAAGCCACTTTCGCAGTTTCAGCGCCCCAAATCATAAATAATTGAGGATTTTGGATTAATTGTCTATCCAAAATCCCCTAACAAAAAATTGAAAATTCACTACTGCTGTTTTTCCAACTCGGTTTTCATTCGCTGTAGGGTAAGATGCATTTGCTCAAACATCTGTTGCGGGGTGACACCAAATTGGCCTAACTGAGTTTTGAGTTGCTGTACAGTCATCTGTGCCATGAAATCTTCTGAAAGTTCAAATCGCTTCATAAATACGCGATAACGATCCATCATGGCTTCCATTTGCTCAATAAACAGCTTTTTGCCTTCACGATCAAACTTGCCGTAATTGTTGCCAAGGTTAATCAGTGCTTGATAATCTTCAAACAGCTGTTTTGCTTCTTGCTGAACTATCTCAGAGTCAAAGAATCCCATCTTGCTTATATTCAACTGAGTACTGACACTCAGCAGCTTATATTTTTGCCTCTACTTTCATTCTAGTCTAGGGGACTCATCTAGAAAACAAGTTTCGGTTTAAGTACGGTTTTTTACCGGAATTTCAACACTTGACTGTAGAAGTTGGGCATTGGGCATTGGGAAGTCATGATTGGGGTTGTGGGTTTTTTTCGATGAAATCCAACATAATTCGCTGATGTATGCTCCCTAAAGGTCTGACTTCATCGGCGATGGGTGAGTAACAGTGACCCTGATGAATATCTTCTGGCGTTAACAATCCCATATCCCAGCCTTCATTTAAAGTTAGTTGATTTAATTCGACTAAGAGTGGTGCATGAAAGACATGACGAATAACAGCAGCATCGGAATAACAGCCGAATTCAAAAAATGGTGGTAAGGTATAGCCGATTTCTTCTAATACTTCTCGCTCCACTGCTACATTTGGTGTTTCACCAGGTTCAATATGACCACCAAATAGTCCCCAGTAACCAGGGTAGAAAATACCGGGGATATTGTCTCGCAGTTGCATGAGAAACTTATTTTCTTGGTAAAGAATTGCGATCGCTACATGCACTGGTTGATTATTCATAAATTTTTACTTAGTTATATATTAAGAAATATTATTTTTCTTCTATGTAAACTTCCCCAAATTCTTGGCCAGCTAAAGGAATACTCTGGAAGCGAACTTGGCCTTTAATTACCACTTGTTGCCCCTCTTTGAGATTAGGTTGATTGGTAACAACCCAAATTTTGCCAGTTGAGTCGTTAATTTGATATGCCCACTGCTTCACTAGAGGAACTTGCTTTTCTACCTTACCTTGGATATAAACTGTAGCCTGCTTGTCTGTTTCTGGTTTAATTTCCCGAATCGGGGTGACATTGCTACCGATGCTTAAGTTACTAGCTTTTAAGCTAGGCGTTGTTAAGAAACCACAACCATAAAGTCCCACGACAAGTAACAATGTAATTCCCAGGCGGTAAGGAATAACGGTACAAAAATCAAAATTTTTTGTTTTCATAATTTATATTTTTTGACAACAAAGGGGACAAGGAAGATTCTTACCTATTCTCTATTCCCCTTATGAGAAGATAAACAGTATGAGTATGGTCTTGTGGTTGGAGAAACGCTACGGCACTAAACAGCAACACCATAATAGTCAATAGGCAAAAGTTATTTGTAACTGTTGACTTGGCTACAAATAACTGAAATTTAGACTCAAGGTGAGTCTTCTGGGGATTCTCATGGAAACAAAAATAGCCAAACTTCTCGATGGTAAAGCTTTAGCTGAAAAAATTCATCAAGAACTTTCTGCTCTCACTACAGAATCACAAGCAAAAATTGGACGATCGCCTGGTTTAGCTGTACTGATGGTGGGCGATAACCCAGCTTCGGCTGCTTATGTACGCAATAAAGAACGAGCCTGCGCTAAAGTCGGTATTACCTCTTTTGGTAGGCATTTTCCCACGGAAACCACCCAAGAGGAACTAGAGGAAGTAATTGCGGCACTTAATCAAGATGAACGGGTAGATGGTATTCTCGTGCAGTTACCCCTACCTCACCACTTGGATGCTGTCGCCCTACTCAATAAAATAAATCCAGATAAAGATGCCGACGGACTGCATCCAGTTAACTTGGGGCGGCTAGTACGGGGAGAAGCAGGTTTACGCAGTTGCACGCCGGCGGGTGTGATGCGGCTGTTGCAGGAGTATGAAATTCCCTTGCAGGGAAAACAAGCTGTGGTAGTAGGACGCAGTATTTTGGTGGGTAAACCAATGGCATTGATGTTACTAGAAGCTGATGCTACTGTAACCATTTCTCACTCGCGATCGCTAGACCTGAGTACTATCACTAAGAATGCTGATATTCTAATTGCCGCCGTTGGTCGTCCAGGATTAATTACTGCCCAAATGGTAAAACCAGGCGCTGTTGTGGTAGATGTGGGGATGAACCGTGTCACAGATGCTAGTGGCAATAGTCGCTTAGTCGGCGATGTCCACGGGGAATCAACTGCTGGTGTAGCGGAATTTATCACCCCAGTTCCTGGTGGTGTTGGCCCTATGACAGTGGCCATTTTGCTGCAAAATACAGTAACCAGCTATTTAAAGGCAACAGGTAGTTAGAAGTTATCAGTTACGTTTAATGTGAATTAAGTCTTGAAACCCTTGTAATTTCGTAGATAGTCGCAAAACGATTATTTTAGGCGAATCTAGAAACCCTTATGGGATAAGAGACGTTTCTAATTCACATCAGGCGTCAGTTGTGAGTTATTAATTTTTAATTTTTAATTTTTAATTTTTAACTCCTCACTCATAACTTTTTGAGTACCAAAGCCCTTTAAAATTGTGACGTATAGCAAAGTGCTGAGTGCTGTAAAGCCCTGCGGGCATGGCTGCGCTTATAGCCCGTGCTGAGTGCTGAGTATCAACTCAGTTGCTTCATGCCTCTCTTGCATCAATACTGTCTTAGCTTATGTGACTACGGCTATATATGACAAACCGCCAAAAGCCGAAAATTTAAGGAATTGAAGAATGGTAGCAGCTGATAACCTTCAGAAGATGCCAGAGGACGCCACTTTTAACCTGGCAGCTTATCTCAAAGAGCGACAAAAGCTTTGTGAAACTGCCCTGGATCAGGCTATTCCTATCATTTATCCAGAGAAGATTTACGAATCAATGCGTTACTCGCTATTAGCTGGAGGGAAGCGTCTGCGTCCCATTCTCTGTCTGGCTACTTGTGAAATGATGGGTGGCACAATGGAAATGGCTATGCCAACAGCTTGTGCTGTGGAGATGATCCATACAATGTCACTAATTCACGACGACCTACCAGCAATGGATAATGATGATTATCGTCGGGGTAAGTTGACAAATCATAAGGTTTATGGTGAAAATATCGCGATTTTGGCTGGTGATGGCTTGTTGGCTTATGCTTTTGAGTTTGTTGCCACTCAAACCCCTGAAAACGTATCTAGAGATAGAGTTGTGCAGGTGATTGTCCGTCTCGGAAAAGCATTAGGGGCTGCTGGTTTAGTCGGTGGTCAAGTGGTTGATTTAGACTCGGAAGGTAAGTCCGATATTTCTCTAGAAACGTTGAATTTTATTCATAACCACAAAACAGCTGCACTTTTAGAAGCTTGTGTTGTTTGTGGGGGAATTGTAGCAGGAGCCTCATCTGAAGATGTGCAAAGACTTTCTCGCTATTCACAAAATATTGGACTGGCATTTCAGATCATTGATGATATTTTGGACATCACTGCTACCCAAGAACAATTAGGTAAAACTGCTGGTAAAGACCTAAAAGCAAAGAAAGTCACCTATCCCAGCCTTTGGGGCATTGAAGAATCACGTTCTAAAGCCCAACAACTAATTGCAGCAGCCTGTCAGGAATTGGCAACATTTGGGGAATCGGCAAAGCCACTCCAGGCGATCGCTCACTATATCACTAGTCGCAATCACTAAGTTAATTTTTGGATTGGGGATTTTGGGTTGCATCGAAATGTTTCCTCGAAAAAGAACTGCTGCTAATATTTACTAACCGAACCAAAATACCATGCAGGACATAGGCGACATTTTAGACAATCGGGTGCTGCTGGTTGCTCTGGTAGCTTGTTTAATTGCTCAAGGATTGAAGCTCGTAGTCGAGCTGGTCAAAAATCGTAAACTGAATGTGCGGGTATTAGTCACAACTGGAGGTATGCCCAGTGCCCACTCAGCTTTGGTAACGGCTCTAGCAGCTGGTGTCGGGCAAAGTCTTGGTTGGGCTTCACCTGAGTTTGCTTTGGCTACGGTTTTTGCCATCATCGTCATGTATGATGCCGCCGGAGTTCGCCAAGCTGCTGGTAAGCAAGCTCGGATTCTTAATCAAATGATTGATGAATTATTCCACGAAAAACCAGACTTTAGCCAAGACCGTCTCAAGGAATTACTAGGGCATACACCAGTCCAGGTAATAGCTGGTTCGGCTTTGGGCATAACTATCTATTGGTTAGCTCGGTCTGCTTACTAGTTTATAAACGCACGGCTGATCGCAGTAACATCACCTTACTACTATCTACTAGGACAGCAAAAAAACCGCGATCGTTGAGCTTTTGCAATGTGCTGTACGCTTCTTGTTGGTTACCAGTGTGAACTGCCAGCAAGAAAGGGCGTTGTCGGTAGGAAGCAAAGCCTATGTTACCGCCAACTACTTGTTGCACGCTATTTACCAGTTCCGGACGATTAAAATAATCGACCAATACAGCATAACCATCCCCTAGTACTTGGGGATTATAGCTAATTGTCTGAGTTTGAGATTGAGGCTGAGATGGAATTTGCGCAACATCTGATGTTGTCGGTCGTGTAGTGATAATGGCAGACAACCCGACAATATTGTTCACATATCTTGCCCAACGATTGGCATCATCAATGTTGTTAAAGCCCCCTATCCGTGTCACTGTATCAGTGAGATATTGGCAGGTCATAGTGGCAATTTCATTCGGTAAGGCACTACGCAGCTGCTTTTGACTATTGGCGGTGGGACTGACTACCAGCAAAAGATATTCCCCAGGTCTGGGTGGTTGACAAACGGGAACACTTTGTTGGGCGGTGACAGAGGTCATGCTACCTATCAAGCCTGTTGCTGCTAGTGCTAATACACTGGATAAGGTATCGAATTTCGGCACAGAATTGGGACGCATAAACTGAATTTTCTTCAAAGATTTCCCAGAAACACTTTTTGTTCCCCTAATTTTAAGGCAGGTACAAGACCTGCCCTGAATTGTCCTCACTGGCGAAGTTTCCCATTTCCCTAGGAGGGCAACTGCAAAGAGTACAAGAGTATATTAAGACACTGAAGTCAGAGATGCCAAAGGATTAGGGATTGTCTCCGAAGGAGCCTGAAATTCCCCTGTAATCACGTATTCTAATCGCAGTTTTAGCCAGGTAATAAATTGGGGATTGGTGGAAATAATTGCGGCTGCTGGTTTGGGACATTTTGTTTTTACTTCTGTCATCTCAGGTGCTTCGAGGAAAGCTGGCTGCTTCACTAACCAAAAATCAATTTCCTTTTCTTGTTCGTGGTAGTATCGAGTCCGTTCTTTTAGCACTTCGTCTATTGGTTCTTCTTGAGTCAGGAAATTTTGACTTGCCAAAACGTAATAATATGTTTGCATTTTCATCCTTGGGTTGCTTATTGAAGAATTTAAGGGCACAGGGCTGCATCCTGTACCCCTAAAAAATAATTAAAGCGGAATTACCTGGTCAAAGCACTAAAGGGACAAGCACTGGCTTTAGGTGCGCCAGTTCTTGGTTTTGCTTCCCAGTGCCAAAACTGTTGGAAAAAACTCCACAATGTTGTTTGTTTCTGTGATTTTCCAGTTTCTGGTTTTTGTCCTGCTGTTAGCTTGTCTAAGAACTTGGTGTTGTCGTAATAGTGTTCTAAGGAAAGAATTTTTAAGTCATCGGTGACACAAGCAATGCTCATACCGATAACTTCCACTGTCTCCCCTGTTGGTGCATAGTCTTTGTATGCACCATTAAAATGTCCCCAATGCCGCCACTTAAACGCAATGGTTGGTGGCCCTGAGAATACCTCCAGTACTTCCCACAGAAATCCCTCAGGAAATGCTGTATGGAAGAGATTTGTAGATGTTTCAAAGTTTTCCTCAGCAGCCTTGTAATGTTCTGTATTGCCGATCAAGAGTTTGTAAGTCCCTGACTTTACCACATCTGCTACTGTGTAGCTAGGGCCGCCATTGGTACTCATACGGAATTGTTCATTGACAACAGACACCCACTGCTGGGGATTGGTTTTAAAGTTAGCTTCTACATCAAAAGTTCTCACCAAGTTTTGCACGATCGCTTCTAGTGAATTCTCTGGGTGATTGCGCGTACTTTCTTTGGCGAGATTTTCGTTTGAGCGGGTATAGTCGGGAAACTTGCCATAGCGCCATTCGATATCGGTACTTTGTTCGAGAACTTTGTCTCTGTGCTGTACCCAAAGAGGCAGGTTGTTAGACTGTGTTGAGGTCATAGAGGTCTTTGCTCAAAAATATAACTCCAAATTTTTGGATTTCGCAGTTACAACCCCTCTCTAAAAGTGCTGAGTGCGGCTCGACTGACTTGTACTGAGCCTTGTCGAAGTAGCTTCGCCGAACGTCTGAGTGCTGAGTGCTGAGTGGTAAGAGAAGTCAGAGTCAGTAGTGGCAAAAACATATCTTGACTTAGCACTCAATACTACTGAATTTGTATTGCTTGTTTCATTTCGCGGACTGCTCGTTCTATTCCTACTAATGCTGCTCGACTGATAATGGTGTGACCAATGTTCAATTCTTCCATGCCTAGAAGAGCAGCTACTGGATAAACGTTCCAGTAGGTAAGTCCATGACCAGCATTGACACGTAATCCAGCTTTAATCGCTTGCTCACATCCTTTAGCTAATATGGCTAATTCTTGCTGGCGATTTTTTTCGTCTTTAGCCTCAGCATATTGCCCGGTGTGCAGTTCTATAAATTGCGCCTGCACCTTGACAGATGCTTCGATTTGTACAGGTTCGGCATCAATAAACAAACTCACTGGAATACCAGCGCTTTGCAACTTATCAACTATCCCACCTATTCTAGCAATTTGCCCGACGATATCTAATCCGCCTTCTGTGGTGACTTCTTCGCGTTTTTCCGGGACTAAAGTCACGTAATCGGGTTTGATGTCGAGGGCTATTGCCAACATTTCATCTGTAGCAGCCATTTCTAAGTTTAGGTGCGATCGCACTGTTTGCCGCAATAGTCGCACATCCCGGTCTTGGATATGCCGTCGGTCTTCTCGCAGATGCACCGTAATTCCATCTGCACCTGCTAATTCTGCCAGAACCGCCGCCGCTACGGGGTCTGGTTCTACCGTCCGCCGCGCTTGCCGGATGGTGGCGATATGGTCAATGTTAACACCGAGTGTAGGCACTCCTGTATCCCCCTATCCAAAATCTCTAGGTCTTGATTTTACCGGAAATACTGATGGTAAGTAGCTGTTATGCACTGCGTATACCTGAACCAATGAAAATAGGGACTAGTATTTTCTACTCAGCACTCAGAAAGAGTGATTGTTCGGCGATAGCCATTCCCGAAGGGTAGACAATTAAATCTAGGATTTTGGCGGGGGCTTGTACCCTCCGCATTACGAATTAGTAAATATTTGGTCAATTTGTGTTTCTTTCAGCAGGAAAGATAGTGATTGGGTAAGTCAGGCATTTTTCAGCATAAATAGCTAGGCCTTTTTGCCAAAACTAAACATTTTTTAGTGTTCAATTACTATTTGCAAAACAAAAATAACTGACAACAGATAGAAGTACAAAATCATGCGTATAAATACTTAATAGCTAAGTAGGTACTTTTATAAGTTCAGTGAAACGACGATGGTTTATTCAGCGCTGACTAAGGAAAATAATGACAGATTTGAAGGCAATATACGCAACTCCATTTTTTTAGAAAAAGGAGTTACTAAAAAGGAATTTCTATATGACAACAGGTGAGTCCTCTATGCGAATTGATGGTATGGAGTTATTGCACTCATACCACCAAAATCCCTCTATTAAACTTCGTAATCAACTCGTACAGTTACATACTGGCTTAGTCCGCAAGATGGCGCATAAGTTTAGCCATCAGTGTAATGAACCTTATGAAGATTTAGAACAAATCGGTTATTTTGGTTTAATTAGAGCCATTGAACGCTTCGATCCTAGTCAAGGATATGCTTTTAGTTCCTTTGCTGTGCCTTACATTCGGGGTGAGATGCTGCACTTTCTACGCGATCGCAGTACTCTATTAAAAATTCCCCGTCGTTGGCAAGAACTATACAATGAAGGGCAAAGAATTCGTAAAGAATTAGCAATTTCTTTGGGGCGCTCTCCCAAAGATTCAGAAATTGCTGAACAACTAAAAGTTTCTGTACAAGAATGGCAAGAAACTAAGTTAGCAGCTCAAAATCGGATGCCTTTGAGTTTAGATGCTACCGCAGTTCATTATGTTGATTGCCAAATAACTTTGGGTGAGGCGCTTCCTTGTCCTCGTTCTACAGCCCTTCAACAACAAGACGAAGAACGACAACAACTCCAAGGGGCAATTAGTATGTTAGAAGACAAGCCCCGCATGGCAGTTGAGATGGTGTTTTTAAAGGAACTTTCTCGCAAAGATGCTGCTAAGAATATTGGTACTAGTCCCATGACAGTAACGCGGTATTTGCAAAAAGGTATTCAGGATTTGATTTGCTATTTACAACCACAAGCAGTGCCAACAGGGTCTTGAGGTGGGGAGATAGGAGAGACAGGGAAGATGGGTACAAAAGTTATTCAAGACCACAAGAATTTAGAGGTTTATAAATTGGCTTTTGATGCAATCTAAAAAGTTTCCGGTAGAAGAGCATTGTTCACTAACTGACCAGACACGTCAGTTTTCGCTTTCGGTTTGTGCTAATTTTGCTGAAAGATAGCGCGTAAAAAATATATCAAATAGCTTTTGTAGCTAAGTTGAATGATTGCAAGGCAGAATCAGCAGAAACTTAAACTTAGATCATCTGTGAGAGGTTAAAGTAAACTGTTACCACATATAAATCCGCCAGCCTCAACTTACGCCATCCCATTCTCATACCAGCCTCTCAAAAGCACAGACAAGGTAAATTTAAGCATTATATTTGTTCATATAACTGGCTTTCAATAAATTTGGCAACTAAAATATGCCTGAAGCTAGGAGGATTCATCTCTCATCGTTTTAATTAGCCTATTACTGGGCATCCTGATACGATAGGCGGATAACCATCAGGATATCTTATAACAAATTTTTTATAATTGCTCTCATACGGTTCAGTACCTTTAACTTTCTCAAGCCATTCTTTAGTTGCTGAAATAACGTCTGTGCAAAATTCATTGATATCTATTAGCAAAGTTTTCTTTGTACTTGTTGCATATTCAAAATAATGTACAATGAATGGGCTAGTTCCTGGTTCAATGAACAAGATTTTTTCATAAGAGGATAGACGCAGATAAATTTGTACCTCAGCAGACTAGGAAACGCTATAAACTCTATTAATAATGGCTTTATAATAAAGGGATAACGAAGATTTTTCAGATAATTAATAAATTTTTAACTCTTAAATAGCAGACCTGTTTTTCGGATATTCGGCTGATGTACTTTACGTCGTCAATCAGTAATATTTAATTTCCAGTCTAACTATTATTGACCAAACTAAAATCATTTTTTTAAATCACGAGTGCCAATAAATCTAAGGGTGGTGGCTTCCCCCCTCTTGTCCCCCACCGCACGGAATAGGGTTAGAGCTTGGTTGTAGTATGAGAGAGCTTGTTGCTTTTCTCCTAATGATTCGGAGGCAGCACCAATACTAAGGAGAGTGATGGCTTCCATTCCTTTGTCCCCTACCGCACGGTGTAAGGGTAGGGCTTGGTTGTAGTACGAGATGGCTTGTTGCTTTTCTCCTAATAAGTCGTAGACACTGCCAATACCAAAGAGGGTGGTGGCTTCTCCCCCTTTGTCCCCTACCGCACGGTGTAAGGGTAGGGCTTGGTTGTAGTACGAGATGGCTTGTTGCTTTTCTCCTAATAAGTCGTAGACACTGCCAATACCAAAGAGGGTGGTGGCTTCTCCCCCTTTGTCCCCTACCGCACGGTGTAGGAGTAGGGCTTGGTTGTAGTACGAGATGGCTTGGTTGTAGTATGAGAGGGCTTGTTGCTTTTCTCCTAATGAGTCGTAGATATTGCCCTGCATTTTAGACACAATAGCTCCATTGGCATATTGTTGTGCGCTATCTGGCTCTTGTGCTATTTGGAACACTCGATTTTTTAGTGTGGCTCCCACTGACTCAGACAGCAAAATGGTACTCAGCAGCAAAATTAAACTGTGGCGGGTGGCTTTTGCTAGCCAATAACAACATACTCCTTGAAACTTTGCATACCTTTTCATTCTTCAACCTCACGTTTGAATTCAATAATGATTTACAACACTATCCTGTCGGCATCAATTCCACATTATGTTTATATAACGTGGAATTGAATGTCGCACTGATGTGTACAACGTAGTTAGCCTGTGGATGAATAAAATGCAGTCTCTATCCCGGAAGTTGCTTTTTCAACGCTTCCAATGAAGCCCAACGACTATCAATCGGCTTGTCTGAACTATCAGCATCACTGCTCAAAATACCTGGACAATTGAGGTCACAAAGCTGTCGCTGCGGAAATGCTAAACACATCTGCTCATACAACCATTCACTAGGATAAAAATAACCATCGGGTGATAAGGTTTCCACCAAATCTTCCATCACTACTTCCCTTTCTAAGGGCAAGTCTTGTATTTCATTAGCCGCTTCGTCTAACCAAATAACTTCTTTGGTATTCACCACCAAACGATGATTATATTGCTGCAAGCAACGGTTGCAGGTACAGGTAACGATTGCTTCTGCCTGACCGGATACTTCTAAATAATTACCATGATGCTGCACTCGGACATTACCGCGCACTGGTGTTAAGGTTTCCAGACCAGGCAGAAACTCTTTAACTTCAAGTTCCTCTGTCCGCTCCGGGGCTTTGGTTAGCTGCGGAATAAAAATTGCGTCCATAGGATGTTCGACATAATCACAAAAATTTTTGTTAATTATCAGCAGCATTGCTGATAATACATTTTTAGTTTAGCTCTTAGCAAACAATAAGTATTTTGTACTGGGCTAGCTAATCATAATTCAACCGTCGCTGCTGGACGAACAACCAAATGACGATGCGGTTCCTTACCACGACTAAAGGTTTCTAAATCTGGAAATTCCTTCAAGAAGGTGTGGATTTGCCGCCTCTCAGCTGAACTGAGGGATTTGATTTCCACTTCTTGACCAGAAGAGCGTACCTCATCAGCTGCGGCTTCTGCCATTGCCCGAATTTCTGCTTGTCTTTTGACGCGGTAGCCATTCAACTCAATAGTATAAGAAGCTTGTCCCTCTTCGGGTTGGCTGAGATTTAGCACCGAATTTGCTAAATATTGAATTGCATCTAAAACCGAACCATTAGTGCCAATTAAAACTTGGATTTGTTCTGGCGTCAGGTTGGTTTCATCAATTGTTAACCAGTAATTATCTGGTTCTGGGAAATCATTATCTTGAGGTTGGGCAATTTCTAAATTACCTTGAATCTCAGTAGATATTCCTGTTAGTTGCAGCAGTGTTTTTAACCACTGCTGCCCTCGTTGCATGGAACTGTCAACCATCATCAACCTGTAGTCTTTTTCTTAGAACTCTTTGGCTCAAACGGTAATGTTTTTTGTTCTACTGCTGCTTCTTTCTCTTGGGTAGCTACGATTTTTTGCAGCTCCTCTGGTAGAGGTTCACGAGAGAGAATATAGGTTTGCAGTGTCTGGAAAATATTACCAATCACCATATACATCAGCACGCCAGCCGGTAGAGGGAAGAACAAAAACATCCCAGAAAAGATAACCGGAGTGATTTTGTTAACTGTGTCCTGCTGTGGGTTACCACCACTGGAATTTTGCCCAGACAGCAATTGGCTGACATAAAGACTGATTCCAAAGAAGACGATCATCGAAACGATGTCCCAGTGGACTTTACCATCAGGATCGATCGCGCCTACTCTACCTAAGGCATCAATAAACAAAAATCCTTTATCTGCTGCTAATCCAGGAATTGAGCCTTGAATCGTCACATCTCCTGGCTCTAAGGCTTCTATATTGCCTTCAGCGTCGATTTTAACCCTCTCTTCTCCTTTAATAACTTTCCATTCAGGAACCAAGTTATTTTCTGGATGTTCTGCTAAAAGTACCTGAAATGGTTTGCCTTCAAGGGTCTGATACTGGATCTTAGTTTTTTCTCCCACGGTTAATTTATTACCTGCGGGGAGAATTGCCGTAACACGAGCGCGTTCCCCATCAGCAATATAAATGTTTTGGGGAGGTGTAGCAAAGGCTTGGGGTTGAATTCGTTCTATTTGTTCAGAGGGAAAGATTTGCAGGTTAACGCTGTAGTTAACGCCAGCAAAGGGCGAACCCCGCAAAGTGGCAAATAGCGCTAGGAGTACGGGCATTTGCAGTAAAAGAGGTAAGCATCCTGCTAATGGGTTGCCAAATTCTTTTTGGACATTGACCATTTCCTCTTGCTGCTTTTGGGGATCGTCCTTATACCGCTCTTTGATTTCTGCCATCCGCTTCTGCATTAGAGGTTGTACAATTCGCATTTTCCGCATATTGCGAATTGAACCAGCACTCAGGGGATAGAGCGCAAAGCGGATTATCAATGTCAAGGCAACGATCGCCAATCCATAGCTGGGCACAATTCCATAGAAAAAATCTATGATTGGCAGCATCACGTTGTTCGAGAGAAACCCGATACCAAAATCCATTATTCTGAATTCAACCTGAGGTACTGTAAACTGAACTGAATCTAATTTATCTAATCTTGATTCTTCTATGACTATCCTACGCTACGGATAGCCGCACTTTGAAAGTGTTGAGTTGAAAGTGTTGAGTGCTGAGTAGGAAGAAGTATATAGGGTTTGGTAGATGGGAAGTTGTGAATTTTTTATTTTATTTTGTCAGCAAGTTTTGCTTTTACTACTCCCTACATCCTACTCCCTACTCTCGATTACTTGTTAGCAGCACCGCTATATAGAGGATTTTTAGCCGTGACTCTTTCATTGATGTAGTCGTATGTCTCGCGGAAATTGGGAACAGCCCGCATTTCTAGACGACTACCATTTCTCAGAGTTAATACCATATCTCCCCAAAAGCCAATGCCTCGGGGAACTTTGACAATTTTGACTACTTCTGAATAAATCACGTCAGTGCGATCGCGTCCTCTCCAACCTCCCATCACGGAAATCCGGCGATCAGTAATGCGGAAGCGCAGCCACAATGCCCTGACGATTGCTCCAACTGCCAATGGTAAACCCACGACAGTTAGTCCAATCAACATGTTGAGAATTAAGTCCCCAATGTGGGGGCCACCTTCATAATACACTTCTTCACGAATACCCATCGAATACCTCTGCTTTTACCAACAACTGCTCTAATTCTTGCAGAAATTGTTGGCTTACGCACTTAGATTCTGCTGCTGTTGGTTTGACAACAATGACTAGCCGCCAGCCTGGGGACAATTTCGGTAGCAACTGATGCAACGCAGCAGTAATTTGGCGTTTAATTCGGTTACGCACTACTGCTCTTTTGCTGACTTTGGTACTAATCGAAATGCCAAATTGACTGCTGGCAAGCTGTTTTGGGTCAGTTGGAGAGTTGGTGTTGGCGGCAGTATCACCATAATTTTTTTTTGAAGATGACGGTCTTAAAGCTCTCAATGTGAAATGAGAACTGTGACGCCGAATTCCTTCACGGAAAACTGCCTGGAAATCTTTGCGGGATTTTAACCGATTTGCTTTGGGCAAAGCCACATCTGCTCTTTTGGCTGGAAATTCTCTACACGCTTAGACGATGCCGTCCCCTTTTTCTTCTGGCCCTGATTACGTTTCTGCCGTTTGGTGTCTGCATCCTGGCACGAAAACCTGAGGTTCTTTTTCTTTTACGGCAAGTGCCGCCCAGGGTTCTTTGCATATCGTTCTCCTCTAAGGCGATTTTTATAAAAAGTCACAATCTATGATTTTATCACTCTACCAGCAAAACGGCAGAAATTGTTATTAAAAAGTGGTCAAAAGTCAATGCGTTTAGACGAATAGCAACTAACAACTGACCACTTAGAATTGCTTAAGAGATGCTCAAAAGCCAGGTGCCCACGTAACGCAGCAGTGGCACATCTCCAGGGGAAAGAACTTGGCAGTTGAAATGGTACATTCCCCCAAAAGTCGGATTTCGTACATTAGACAAGACTAACTCAACCTGTCTACCGGCGGGCACTGGCTCTTCCGGAAAGATTTCGATGAGGCGACTTTCTTTGTTCCACTTCACCTCAAGGAGAGGTACTTTTTTACCTTGAACCCTAACTTCAATTTTGTTGGGGTCGAAAGTTCCTTTGTAATAATCTGGGTAAGTAACAGCAAACTGGGCAACTGCTAATTTCATTTTTTCGCTGGGAATCCTCAATCTATAACGATCCCAGTTATTAGCTTGTCCACCAAAATCAAACCGGAAGGGCAGCTGATTTTCGCTTTTGATACCGCTAAACAACGTTAATCCTTGACCCTGGGCCCAGGTGATAGCTGGTAATCCAGTCACTAAAAAGCTAGTCACTGCTAAAGCAGAGAGAAGTCTCAGAGGCAGTTTGCCCTTAGAACCTCGAAAAAGTAAACTTCGCATAGTTAAGCTCCTCCACCTGGAAATATGAGTGTTATTTAAATTATCGAAATTTGGTCTTCGTAAATAAACTTTACTACTGACTTCCTGACAATTGACGTTAAATGGAAACAACAAGTGCCATGTCCCCTGGAATGTCAGGTCTGAGGAAAAATACGGTGTTATTTATTTAACAATATTTAGCTTGAGCAATATAGACATTGTTGTCACTAGCCTGGTCTAATTTAAACTAGACAGAAACACAGTTAAGAGTTGATTGTGTTTCTAAATATGTATAAGTGTATCTTAATTTAAGATTTTTGTTATAAAAATTGAGCTAGCCAGTCAGCGATCGCCGATGAACTTGGGATAAATTGATTAAAATGAGCTTGAATCAAAAGCAGCAATCATTAAAAAATAACAGGGAAATTATCAAGCTTTAAAAATATGTAAGCAAGGAATACTAAAATTTTGCAATCCCTAAAACAAGCTAAAGACAAAGATGTAAATTTGGGAATTAACTTAGGATTTGCAATATGTAAACCTATTTGTAACTATCAGCAAGTGTGCCATCTGCAAGCGGCAAAGTGAGGCGTAACCTGGAGAACCAAGAGTGGTAAAGAAAAAGTTCAAGGTTCAATCTACTAGGAAAAGCCTTCACAGACAGTTACTGCCCTCAATGATGAGTACGGGACATCCCCATGAGAAAATTGCATATTTGCCAGAACATAGAAGTATTTATCTCCAGGAGATTTCATGAGAATTGCAGTTGCTAAAGAAATAGAAGTTTGTGAGCGTCGTGTGGCATTAAATCCTGATACTGTTGCCCGATTGGTCAAACAAGGTTTGGAAGTATGGGTAGAAACAGGTGCAGGAGAACGATCTTTTTTTAGTGATGCTGCTTATGAAGCAGTAGGAGCCACAATTATTAGTGATACTGCTAAATTATGGAGTGAAGCAGATATCCTGTTGAAAGTCAGCCCACCACAAGAGCGGGAAGATGGCGGCTCAGAAATTGAATTACTCAAGGAAGGGGCTGTTTTAATCAGCTTCCTCAATCCTTTGGGAAATCCCGTAGTAGCTCAGCAACTGGCAAATCGTCAAGTCACAGCCTTGAGTATGGAAATGATCCCCCGTACCACCAGGGCGCAAAGCATGGATGCGTTGTCTTCGCAAGCTTCACTAGCAGGTTACAAGGCAGTGTTAATTGCCGCAGCTGCATTACCGAAATATTTCCCCATGCTGACAACAGCCGCAGGGACAATTGCCCCAGCGAAAGTATTTATCATGGGCGCAGGTGTGGCCGGATTGCAAGCGATCGCTACCGCCAGACGCTTGGGTGCTGTGGTAGAAGCCTTTGACATCCGTCCTGCCGTCAAAGAAGAAGTGCAAAGTTTGGGAGCGAAATTCGTCGAAGTCAAACTCGAAGAAGAAACCACCGCCGCCGGGGGTTACGCCAAAGAAATTTCCGAAGCTAGCAAACAACGCACCCAAGAAGTTGTTGCGGAACACGTGAAAAATGCTGATGTAGTCATTACTACCGCCCAAGTTCCAGGGAGAAAAGCACCACGGCTCGTCACCGAGGAAATGGTGGCACAAATGAAACCAGGCTCAGTGATTGTGGATTTAGCTGCCGAACAGGGTGGTAACTGCGCCTGCACAGAACCCGGTAAAGATATAGTTTGGAATGGCGTGACAATTATTGGCCCCATTAATCTGCCATCATCCATGCCAGTCCACGCCAGCCAGTTGTATGCCAAAAATGTGACTTCGTTGATTCAACTATTAATTAAAGACAAAGCTTTACAGGTAGACTTTACCGACGACATCGTTGATGCGGCTTGCATTACTCATGCAGGTGAAATTCGTAATCAACGAGTGCAGGACGCACTACAAGCTTTGAGTAATCAACAATCGGCGGTTAATTAGGGACTAGAGAGCAGAGGGGCAGAGGAAAAATTTATGACCCATGCCCCATTTACACAAGGAGTTTTTATTTCATGACAGAGGCATTACTTGCTGCTTTGTTTGTTTTTGTTCTGGCATCTTTTATTGGCTTTGAAGTCATCAATAAAATACCACCAACCTTACACACACCACTCATGTCAGGCTCAAACGCGATTTCTGGCATTGCGGTACTGGGGGCAATAGTAGCTGCTGGTGCTAAAGAAACAAGTGTTTCAGTGACTCTCGGTTTGATTGCTGTAGTATTGGCGACAGTTAACGTCGTCGGTGGTTTTTTGGTCACAGATCGGATGTTGCAAATGTTCAAGAAAAAGGAGATTAAGGCGTGAGCGATTTTCTACCAACTGGGATTCAGCTGACGTACTTAGTCGCTGCATCCTTATTCATTCTGGGATTGAAAAAACTGGGTTCCCCAGCCACCGCGCGGAATGGTAATTTGATAGCCGCCGTGGGAATGCTGCTGGCAGTTGTGGCAACACTGCTGGATCAGCAAGTTTTGAACTATGAGATGATTTTGTTAGGCTTGGCGATTGGTTCAGCCATTGGTGCGATCGCAGCTTACAAAGTCCAAATGACGGAAATGCCCCAAATGGTGGGTTTACTCAATGGCTTGGGTGGTGCAGCTTCCGCCCTCATCGCTGTTGCCGAATTCTGGCGGTTATTGGCAACTTCTCAACCCATACCTCTGGATGTCAACATTTCCATTCTGCTGGATGTGTTAATTGGTGGTGTCACTTTAACAGGTAGTTTTATTGCCTTTGCCAAATTACAAGGTTTAATCAGTGGTTCCCCGATTAAATTTCCCTTGCAACAACCATTTAACCTGTTGCTTCTAAGTACTTACTTAGTAGGTAGTGCCTATTTAATCATCACACCCGATAGTCTACCCATCTTTTTGGGAGTCGTGGGAGTTTCTTTAGTGTTAGGTGTAATGTTCGTCATCCCCATTGGTGGGGGTGATATGCCTGTGGTAATTTCGCTGTTGAACTCCCTCTCAGGTGTAGCCGCCGCCGCCGCCGGGTTCGTGGTGATGAACAATATGTTGATTATTGCTGGCGCACTGGTGGGAGCATCGGGTTTAATCCTCACCGAAATTATGTGTAAGGCGATGAACCGTTCTCTGTTCAGCGTGCTGTTTGGTGCATTTGGTGGGGCAGTTGCTGGTAGTGGTGGCGGTGCTACAGGTGCTACAGGCGATCAAACCGTCCGTAGCATTGATCCTGAAGAAGGCGCGATGATGTTGGGTTATGCCCGTAACGTAGTAATTGTGCCTGGTTATGGGATGGCAGTTGCCCAAGCACAGCATAGTGTGAGGGAATTAGCAGATCAGCTAGAACGCATGGGCGTTGATGTGAAGTATGCTATTCACCCTGTAGCTGGAAGAATGCCAGGACACATGAATGTATTGCTGGCGGAGGCAAATGTACCTTATACCCAGTTGTATGACATGGATGATATCAATCCCCAATTGGAAGCAGCAGATGTGGCTTTAGTAATTGGAGCAAATGATGTGGTGAATCCAGCAGCGCGTAGCGATACCAATAGTCCGATTTATGGAATGCCGATTTTGGAAGTAGATCGAGCCAAACAGACAATTGTCATTAAGCGGGGAATGAGTACGGGTTTTGCCGGTGTAGATAATGAGTTGTTCTACAAGGAGAAAACGACGATGCTTTTTGGTAGCGCTAAGGATATGGTTTCCAAGTTGGTTTCGGAAGTGAAGCAACTTTAACCAACAGCAAAGGCGAAGCAACGCCGTCTTGTGCTGTTGCCAAGAACTTAATTTGCCTTGGAAGTGTAATGCTTCTGGGGCAAATTTTTTGTTGATGATTAATCTCTTGCTTGGCGATACCAGCCATACCACTGTTTAGCACTTCGCACTGCAAACCAAAGAAGGATTAAAGCAATTAATCCTCCTTGCCAAGGAGCATCAAAAGCAAACAGCACTAGAGCAATGCACAAGATGTCTTGAAGAAATACTGCCCACAATGGCAAGCCACGCAAACGATAGAACCAACCAACTTGAACTAGCTGGAGTACCAAAGCTAATAAACCCCCAATTAAGGCAATCAGCCAGTTTGGAGTTGCTGTTGCTGAAGCTACTGCTAACCCCATAATTCCCCCTACGAGGGGAGACAATAATAACTGAACAATTTGTAATAATCTTTGCCCCCATAGCTTTTTTGAGGCCAATAGTTCTACTAATGACCAAATAGTCAGGCAGCCTAATAAGACTGGTGGGGAAATACGAGATAAAAGCGGCACATGCGACCACAGGTTAATGCCTTGCAACAGGCCAATGATTAATAGAGGTATGCCTATTCTCATTCCTGCTGCCGCAGAAGCAGAAAGTGTAGCTAGAATTTCAATCATTCAGGCAATGAAAGCAATAATCAATAACTAAATATTTGTTATTTATACTACCCACTACCTGTAAAAATTCCAGCAATATGGCAAAGTGCTGAGTAAAAATCCCAGTCCTCAGTTCCTCTTTCATACTTGGCTATGAAATTCAATAAAGGCTAAATACCCAGGCGTTGGTAAACCTGATCTAAATGCCGGAGATGTTGCTGTGGATCAAAACATGTTTCAATGTCTGCTGGTGATAACTTTTGCGTAACACGCGGGTCTTGACTAATCAAGTTGTAAAAGTTTCCTTCTGGCTGATTCCAAGCAGCATGAGCGCTTTCTTGGACGATCGCATAAGCTTCTTCGCGGTTGAGTCCCTTGTCTACCAAAGCAAGTAGCACTTTTTGACTAAAGACTACACCACCATAGCAGTTGAGATTCCGTTCCATGTTCTCAGGGTAAACCAGGAGATTTTTCACCAGTTCGGTGATTTCTTTTAGCATGAAATGGGTCAAAATGCAAGCATCTGGCAAAATTACCCGTTCTACAGAACTGTGGGAAATATCCCGCTCATGCCACAAAGCCACGTTTTCTAAAGCTGCACCAGCATGGCTTCTCACGAGTCGCGCCATTCCCGTTAGTCGTTCGGAACGGATGGGATTGCGCTTGTGTGGCATTGCTGAAGAGCCTTTTTGACCTTTAGCAAAGAATTCTTCAACTTCGAGAACGTCTGTTTTTTGTAAGTTGCGGATTTCCACGGCAAAGCGTTCAATGGATGCTGCGACTAAGGCTAATTGTTGCACATAGTCGGCGTGGCGATCGCGGGAAATCACTTGCGTCGAGGCTGTATCCGGCTTGAGTCCGAGTTTTTGACAAGCGATCGCTTCTACTCGTGGTTCAATGTTGGCATAGGTTCCCACGGCACCAGAAATTTTACCTACGGCAATGGTTTCGTGGAGAATTTTTAGCCGTTCTTGATGGCGCAACACTTCAGCTAACCACCCAGCTAACTTGAAACCAAAGGTGATCGGTTCTGCATGAATCCCATGCGATCGGCCAATCATCACCGTGTAACGGTGTTCCCGTGCTTTTTGGCGAATTGCCTGAATCAAATCTTCCAGGCGTTGCGACAATACATCCAAACTGGCAACCAATTGCAGCCCTAAAGCCGTATCTAGTACATCTGAACTAGTCAAACCTAGGTGAATATAGCGTCCAGCATCACCTACATATTCATTAACATTAGTCAAAAAGGCGATGACATCATGACGGACTTCAGCCTCAATTTCCAGCACCCGCTTTGGGTCAAAATTAGCCTTAGCTTTAATTTCCTCAACTGCCTGAGATGGAATATAACCCAGTTCAGCTTGGGCTTCACAAACTGCAATCTCTACCTGGAGCCAGGTTTTTAATTTGTAAGATTCAGTCCACAGGTTGCCCATTTCGGGCAAAGTATAACGCTCAATCAACGTTCGCGGCAGAATACAACTGTCATATTCTACATTTAATTAGGGCATATAGCAGTCCGCTTTTTGCTGAGTTCTTAAACTAGTTTGTGATGCAGACGCGATGAACCTAATGCTACCGTCAGCCTCCATGTATACTTTCCTGACGTAACTTACTCATCAACTTTTCTTCAATTTTCTGTAATTAAAAGCGCCGATTTTTTCTTCTACGTTTTAAGCGTTTGGGATGCTGAAAATAGCGCATTATGCGATTAATTAAGCGAGAAGATGGCTTTTTGCGCTGAGCCTTTTGCCTTGATTGAGCAGTATTATGGCTTGTTATATCCTGTTCAACAGGAGCATGATTATTGATTGGTATGGCATTTTTAGTTGGTGTGATGTTAGTGCCATATCTTCTAGCGTAAACCTGGGTAAACTCAGCACCGAAAAAGAGAATCTGGGCAGCATAGTACACCCAAGCGATGATAATCACTAGTGAACCAGCCGCGCCATAGGCTGAACCAAAAGTACTGTTACCGAGATACTGTCCTAATAAAAACTTACCAATGGAGAACAAAAGCGAGGTAAGAATTGCTCCAATTAAAACATCGCTCCAAGTAATTTTGACATCTGGTAAAACTTTAAAAATTAGCCCAAACACTACAGTAATGATGGCAAAAGAAAGGAGAAAATTGAGTATTTGCCAAATGAAATCGATACCTGGTAAGGCGTTACTAAAATAAGTTATCAGTGCTGACAAAACTGCACTCATTACCAAAGACACTAAAAGTAGAAAACCAATTCCTAAAATCATCGCGAACGAGAGAAAGCGTTGGCGAATAATTTTAATCATGCCGCGTCCCGGTTTGGGTTTTACACCCCAAATTGTGTTGAGGGAATCTTGTAACTCGGCAAATACACCAGTAGCACCTATTAGTAGGACGATAATGCTAATAATTGAAGCGATAGTGCCTGCTTGTGGCCTGCTAGCATTCTTGATCGCTATTTCGATAAATTGTGCCCCATCTCTGCCAACTAAACCTTGAATTTGGCGGACAATTTCACCTCGTGCTGCTTCTTCTCCAAATGCTGCTCCCGCGATCGCAATTACAATAATTAGCAATGGTGCAATAGAAAAAATCGTGTAATAAGCTAATGCTGCTGCTAAACGTGAGGCTTTATCCTCGCTCCATTCTTTAAATGTCTCTTGGAATAGCGTCCAAATCGCCTGTAACTTCATCCAATCAGTCTCCTTATAGTAGGAAGTTGCTTCCCTCCTGCTATATTTGATACTGATTTGTTGATCGGCTACATCTTCCTCAGGATGTTTATGTAGTGTCCTTGAGGAAGAATTTATTGGTTTGGGCGATCGCTTCATAAAAAAAACGTGAGTGTGACGAACCTCTCCTGCAAGGAAACCGTAAAACTCCGAAAAAGAATGTAGAGACGTTGCATGCATCTCTACAAGGGTTCTGAAAAACGCACATTTCATTTCTGGAGATGTCTAATGACTAGTCAGTTTTGCCATTAATTTGAGAGTTCAGTAATTGACCATCATTCACCCAAATGCCTTGTTGCGGAACAGGAATAGAAAATCCGGCTTGATCGAAGGCAATTTTTAAGCGACGGCGAAATTCGCGTCCCACATCCCATTGTTTAAGTGGCTGTGTTTTAATCCAGACACGAATCATCAAACCGCGATCGCCAAAATTATCTATTCCTAGAACTTCAGGCGGTGCGACAATTAGCCGTTTCCACTGCTGGTCTTGATTCATCTGTGCAGCCACCTTTTTAATCAACTGCAAAGCTTCATCGATGTTATTTTCGTAGGCAACCGGGATGGTTAAATCGGCTCGTGCCCAACGGCTAGAAAGATTGGCCACAACTTTAATTTCACTGTTAGGAATCGTGATCAAGCGTCCTTCGGCATCCCGCAGCTGAGTCATCCGTAGATTGAGATTTTCTACTAAGCCTCCTACATCTCCCACAACAATGACATCACCTAAGGCGTACTGGTCTTCTATAATGACGAGGAAGCCATTAATTGCATCTTTAATTAAGCTTTGCGAAGCCAGGGACAACGCCACACCAATTAAACCAGCACCTGCTAGCAAGGGGACAATATCTATACCCAATGAGACTAAGGCTAGTAAGATACCAATTCCCAACCAGATCACAGTAATGATACTTTTAGTTACACCAGAAAATGTGGAGACTCGCAGTTGCATTCTCTCAGAAGTGTCTGAGTTTAACAAAGCACCACTGCTGATTAAAGTAGAGGTGAAGCGGTCAATTAAGGCATAGGTGAAACGGATTGCTACGTAAATTCCCAGTACCACGACACCCAATTTTAAAGGAATTTGGGCAGCTGTGAGAATCCCTACTTGAAAAGGGCGTGTATAAGGAAATAGACCCAAGATGATGAAAGTTCCGCTTCCCCAAATCCCTGCTTGAGTTAATTGAAACAGTCTTTTCTTGACTTCTTCAAGATGTCGATCTTGCTGTTGATTTAATTGAGTTGTCAGGTGTTGAGCGTCTTGTGAAATCGGCAGAATCGGGCGTGTTGAATGATGTTTTAAATGACGCTGCCAGTAATATACTCCCCAACTGGCGATCATCATTGCTAGCCCAATACCAACAGCAATTTGACCTTGGTTGATTAAAAATTGAGTTTGTCGCTCCTCTCTGGCTATTTGCAAGGAGTCTTCTAACTTTTCCTTGATTTGATTTGCCGATATAAATGGATCTTCATTCCGCAATCTGGCATCTTCAGATGTAATGGTCATCAGGTATTGGCCGTTCACATAAATGACTGGTAATCCATTTAATTTTTGGATTTCTACCTGAATTTCTTCTGTAGATGAACGACGCAAGTAATTTTGGCGGATTTGATTTAAATTTTGTTGGATATTTCGTGAACGTTCGGGAAAATTGCTTCTTGTTGCTGCGATCTGAAATAGTTGGTAACCGTCTAAATAAATCCATCCAGAAACAGTTCCGGTATCTGCATGGCTACTTTCATTATTGGGAGATTGTAGTAAAGGTAACGGAATCTGGGCTGTAGCTTTGGGTACCAAGATTACAGCTATGGCCATTGAACCCGCGATCGCTACTATCACATTTCTCCCCAAATTCCTTTTGGGTAATACCCGTCTCGTAGGTGAATCGGAGGCTGCATCGAATACCTTGAAGCTTGGGGCTGGCTTGGTGATACTCTTGATGTTACTGAGGTACTTTTCGTCCCAAAAAGCCTGTTTCTGCTCCAGAGAAGCAAAATTAGACCACAGGACTCGCTTGGCGATCGCCAAAAATTGAAAGCGCACTCAAATACCTCCTTGCACAAAATTTACCATCGGCTATTTCCAGAGCCATCCTCCATGATTGACTTGAGTAATTGTACCTTTCTAAAGTTAAGTTTTATTCCCTAGGGTAAAACTAAAAGTTTTAAATACTTTCTGTCTTTAGATGGATGACAAATCACTTAATCAACCCTGGGTAATAAAATAAATGCCTTCAATAATACTCTTACCAAAAATAAAGCTAAAAGAAAAAATTGAGGCATGAAGTTGACATTAAGGCTGTCCAACGTCAAGCTAGTCCAGAGTACAATTGACTAGCTGACTTGAAAAATGCTTCCTGAGTAAAAATACTAGTTTTTAGTCCCTTTTTCATTCAGATGTACGCAGTTCATGAAGGCTACTTGGTGATTACAACCAAAAGTCGTCAGTTGTAGAATACTCTAGTAAAGTACGTAACTCCTGCGTAACTTTTTTTACTTTTTTGAGGAAAATTTTGATGACCGCAACTTCTCCCCGATTAAAGCACGAGGTTAAAGACCTCGCCCTCGCTCCCTTGGGAAGACAGCGCATTGAATGGGCCGGACGCGAGATGCCAGTATTAAAGCAAATTCGCGATCGCTTTGCCCAAGAAAAACCCTTCGCTGGGATTCGCCTGGTAGCTTGTTGTCACGTAACCACAGAAACAGCACATCTAGCGATCGCCCTCAAAGCTGGTGGTGCAGATGCTGTTTTAATTGCTAGTAATCCCCTTTCCACTCAAGATGACGTAGCTGCTAGCCTCGTCGCTGATCATGAAATTCCCGTCTTTGCCCTCAAAGGTGAAGATAATGAAACTTATAATCGCCACGTCCAAATTGCTTTAGATCACCGCCCCAACATTATTATTGATGACGGCAGTGACGTGGTAGCTACCCTGATCCAAGAACGCCAAGACCAAATTAACGATTTAATTGGCACCACAGAAGAAACCACCACGGGAATTGTGCGGCTACGTGCCATGTTCAAAGATGGCGTTCTCACCTTCCCGGCCATGAATGTCAACGACGCTGACACCAAGCATTTCTTTGATAATCGCTACGGTACTGGGCAATCAACCCTAGATGGCATTATCCGCGCTACAAATATCCTCCTGGCTGGTAAAACCATTGTTGTTGCCGGTTATGGCTGGTGCGGTAAAGGTACTGCACTCCGGGCCCGGGGTCTTGGGGCTAACGTCATTGTTACCGAAATCGACCCCATCAAGGCAATTGAAGCTGTAATGGATGGTTTCCGTGTTTTGCCAATGGCAGAAGCTGCGGCTCACGGTGATTTATTTATCACAGTTACTGGTAACAAACACGTGATTCGTTCGGAACATTTCGATGTGATGAAAGACGGTGCGATCGTTTGTAACTCCGGTCACTTTGACATTGAAATTGACCTGAAATCCTTAAAAGCTAAAGCCAAAGAAGTCAAACAAGTCCGTCCCTTTACCGAACAGTATCAACTGGCAAGTGGTAAATCAGTTATAGTTCTGGGTGAAGGACGCTTGATTAACCTGGCTGCGGCAGAAGGACATCCCAGTGCAGTCATGGATATGAGTTTTGCTAATCAGGCATTAGCTTGTGAATACCTAGTGAAGAATAAAGGTAAGTTGGAACCTGGTTTGCATTCAATTCCCACCGAAGTAGATCAAGAAATTGCCCGCCTGAAGTTGCAAGCTTTGGGTATTGCAATTGATAGTTTGACTCCTGACCAAGTTGAGTATATCAATTCTTGGACTTCAGGAACTTGATAATTGATTAGTTAATTTTTGGGATAGGCGTTTTGCCTATCCTTTTTTATGGTTTAAGTGGCGGGATAAATGTGATTTTTCTAATGTCCCGCCAAGAAATTCATTAATTCATTTCTTGAATTTGCAACCGGATTGTGTGTTCCGTACCTCCACTAAGTTGCAGTTCCATGACTTCACCACCAAGGGGTTCGATGCAAGTAAGGAGCGATCGCAGGTGGGGTGTACTTGCACCAGTATCTACATATAGCCGATCTGCTAAGTTACCAATGCGTTTCCAAATCATGTACAACTTGGCGATCGTTTGTTCTATCTGCGATGCTTGATTTACTAAGTCGGCGGCTATACTCAAACAGCCGATTCTTTGCGCTTCTTCTAAGGCTGTTTCAATATCTATATCGTCCTGAGTCAGTGCTTGGACTTGGGCGGCAGATTTGAGATATTTTGCTAGGTGACGCGCTTCTGTGGTGACTTGTTTTAAGGTATCAACATCGGGATTAGCCGCAATTTCTTTTTGAATGAATTTCTGGTGGGATTCTGGCAGTTTTTCCATTTCCTTTACCAGAGGGGCAATGTAGCGCGGCGGAAGGGAGTTTTCGGCGGCTTTTATCTTCACTGGTTCTGGTAACAACTCCGAGGACATAGCTGTCCATTCATCGGTGAGTTGGCGGACTTCTCGCCTGGTGATGCGATCGCCTTTTTGGGCGGATTCACTCACCATCTGTTGCACTTCGGGAACGGCTTTGGAGGTTTCCACAAATGCTCGTTTACTAAAGTTGTTCACAGATCCTGGATCAAGTTTGCCTTCTTCTAGGAGGGTATCAGCACTATTAGCTAATTGAATCCAGGCGTAGGCTTGACTTTTGCTGATTTCTCGTTCCTTTAACCATCTGAGAAATCCAGTTCCCCGGCCATCGCCGCCTTTTTTCTCCCGATCGCGGATAGCCCTTAAAATTCGCCCCCGCCAAATTTCAGTTTGCAGGTCAAAGCGATCGCATACCTGCCAAGCTACATCCAGCTGTTGTTGAAAATCTGACTCTAGAATTTGTTCATCTTCTGGATCTGGTAGTTCAAAGCTCAGGTCTGCTGGCTGTTGCAAAGCAGCCGCAATGTCGTTGATAGAGTCGGTATCTTGCACGATTGATAACTGACTAGGGTGTGCGATCGGCTTATTATTGCATACTGTTGTCATCTCAGCAGCGATTTTATTCTATATGCCATATTAATAAACACCTGTACACAACAACGCACCCTACCGACTGGGTTGATAATTTGAACAAGAAAGGCAGAGGGCAGGAGGCAGGAGGCAGAAGGAATACTACCTCCTGCCCTTTGCAGCGACCGGAGGGAGCAAGGCTTTGAGTCCCCCACTGAAATCTCTGATTCAGTGGCACTTATTTGGTGGGGGTCTGAATCCCCGATCACATTCTTCCCGAATGCCCTCTGCCTTCCCTACGGAACGCTACACGAACGTACTTCTGCCTTCTTCAATATTCGAGTTTGATTCGATTTTATCCTTTCTGGCAATTTCTATGACAAGCGACCTGCTCATAACTTGACAAAAATTAGATATTCTGAAATATAGGCTATAAAATTACTAAAAAAATGAACCAGGTAGACTACCTCAGAATTAGCCTTGTTGATCGCTGCAATTTTCGTTGTCAGTATTGTATGCCTGAGGGAGCAGAACTAGATTATCTCCTCAAGCAACAATTATTAACTGACGAAGAATTACTCACCCTCATTCAAGAAGTATTTATTCCCGTAGGCTTTACTCGGTTCCGGTTAACTGGTGGGGAACCGTTGCTACGTCCCCGTGTGGTGGATTTGGTAAGAGCGATCGCTTCATTTCCCCAAACCCAAGACCTCTCAATGACAACCAACGGGTTTTTATTGGCTCCCATAGCGCAAAATCTCTATGATGCTGGTTTGCGGCGCATCAATATTAGCCTAGATTCCCTTGATCCCGATACATTTGACCAAATTATCGGTAATCGGGGTCGTACCCGTTGGCAACAAGTTTGGCAGGGAATTCAAGCTGCTTATCACGCAGAATTTGATCCCCTGAAGCTGAATGTTGTGGTGATCCCCGGTATCAACGACCACGAAATTCTCGATTTAGCTGCCTTAACAATTGACAAACAGTGGCACGTCCGATTTATTGAGTTTATGCCTATTGGCAATTGGCAATTATTTGGCGATCGCGGTTGGGTAAATTCTGCCGAATTACGGCGACAAATTAGCCAGAAATGGGGCTTGACAGAATCCCAAATTTGTGGATATGGGCCTGCTGACATATTTCAAATTCCCGGCGCGAAAGGAACACTGGGATTTATTAGTCAGATGTCAGAATGTTTTTGCGATCGCTGTAATCGGATGCGTTTTTCAGCCGATGGTTGGCTGCGTCCCTGTTTATTAAATGAAACTGGTCAAATTGACTTAAAAACGGCTTTGCGTGCTGGTGTAAGTACGCATCAATTACAAGAACAGGTCAAAGATTTATTAACAATCAAACCAGAAATTAATTTTAAAGGGCGCGACTCTGGCATTGCGGGTCTTTATAGCCGTACCATGTCACAAATTGGTGGTTAGATTAGTCCTGAGCCATGAGTCCTGAGTGTAGCATCTGAATTTTTCAGCACTCAGCACTCAGCACTCAGGAAGGAAGTACTCTTTTAGGCTTGTCGTGAGTAGTATTCCACTACTAGCAGTTCATTAACTTGTAGCGCTACCCATTCCCGCTCAATTACACTGTTGACTTTGCCAGTCAACTTGTTTTTGTCAAATTCCAGATGGCTGGGGAGGTTGGCTAAGCCGGGATATTGCAAATTGGATTCCACTAACTTCCGTGATGGTTCACGGTCTCTGATGGCGATTACTTCTCCAGGACGGCACTGGTAGCTAGCAATATTCACTACACGACCATTAACTGTAACATGACCGTGATTTACCAGCTGGCGAGCTGCTGGAATGGTGGGAGCCATACCCAACCGAAAAACGGTATTATCTAAGCGCATTTCTAGCAGTTGCAGCAACACTTGTCCGGTAGAACCAACTACACGTCTAGCTTTACGCACATAGCGCAGCAGTTGCTTTTCAGTCAGACCGTAGTTTAAACGGAGCTTTTGCTTTTCTTCTAGACGGACGGCATATTCAGAGCGCTTTTTGCGGTTCTGACCATGTTGACCTGGCGGATAGGCACGTCTAGCACTTTTACGAGTTAATCCTGGCAGTTCGCCTAAGCGACGGACAATTCTGAGGCGTGGCCCTCTATATCGGGACATGAGTTTCCTTAATCTAATCCTGTTTAACTTTTACCCAGACATTCCATTATAAATATGTAGAAATCATAATTGCAAAAATCGTAAATTTAATCATCAAAATTTTGTCTGCAAATGGCAGAATAGTTGCTACACATTTGAGTTAGCATAACCTTGGGTGTTTGGAGAACGGCAATGTGCAAAAAAGATGTTAGTAAAGTGCGGAACCAACAAAGCAGTTCTGTTGTCAAGATATTCAAGACTAAAACAGTCCGGCTAACAGCACCAGTTTTGGTTGTAGCTGGATGGTTAGCAATGACTGCTTCCAGTATGGCTGTCACTACCTCCTACGCCAACGATTACCGTGTCTGTACAGCTAGACTCTTAAATTTGCAACTAGCTCCACAAGCAGCATCACAAGGTTGTGCAAAAGCACTGAGACCGAGAGATTTGTCTGCCTGCGTAGTTAAAATTAATCAGCAAACGCAAATTAGCGCTGTAGATGCTCTTGCTTCCTGTAATCGGGCTAGGCGACCCCAGGAATTAGCTAACTGTGTAGCGGGTATCAGCAGAAATACGCCAGAGGCGATTAAGACACCAGTCTTAGATTACTGTGGTCGGAGTTTGTTGCCTGAGCGTTTTGCTCTGTGTGTGGTGGGCTTACGTAGTGAAATTGAGCTTACCCCTGTTCAGGCAATGGATACTTGTATTGATGCTAGCGATCGCGTTAGTGGCTTTTCGCCTGCATCTGCACCACCAACTAGAGTTCCCACTGGATCTAGTCCCTCTTTTGAGGTCAATCCAACTCCAGGGAATCCAGTAAGTGAATAAATTAGTGTAAGTTTGATGACTTTCACTTAGGCTGGGCAAACAGCCCGCCTAGTGTTTTTTGTAAAAAGTTCAAAATCCTCTTTACTCCTTGCCCATTCAATTTTGAATCTGAGATTTTGGATTGAAAAATAAAATCCAAAATCTCATGAAATTGCTGTTTTCCAAGACTGTCACCTGTCACCTGTTTTCATGGTCTAACACCCTGACATATCAATCTTCTTTTCTACCAAATACCATCTGCAAAATCATGGGAATACCACCACTTTGGTGATATCTATCTGCCCAAGCGCGAATGATTTCATCCAATTCTTCCATAGCTTGCTCCCATCGTTCTGCTGGGATATCAAGTTCTTCCAAGGCTCGCATGGTGTTTGGTCGCTTTTCTGCCCAATCCTTCATCATGCGGAAATATCGGGCGGTATCTTCCACCATGATGTAGGTACGCTCTTGATCGTCGGCTGGTGCATAAAAAGGACGGGTAAGAGCATAAAAAGGCATTCCCCAAGGAGAATCAACCCGCGTTACTGTGCCTGAGTAAAGCAATCGGCGCTTGATATGCTCTGCTAAAGCTTCACTTAAAGGCATTTGATGCTCTGGTGGCAATACCTCTTGCGATCGCTTGTGCAGAAATTCAATCAGATCCAGAAACTCAAAGGAAGTGGTTAATTGAGCATCAGGCAGATTACTGGGTAGTTTCTGCTCAATTTGTCTTTTTTCTTCACTGGTCAGACTTGTACCAGGTACACGGGATCTGCCTGGTTGCCAAGGAAACTTTTCCATCCACACATAAGGCAACTGAATCAAATAGCGTGGTTCTTGAGAACCAAGCATCTTCAACAATTTACCTTCTGTCAGCGCCTGTCTGACTTCTTCTACAATGATTTTTACTCGTTTTGGCTCTAAGTGGTGCAAGTGACCTGTCATCCGCAGATTTTGCCCTTGCTCTAAATAGGTCATGTAAATCGCACACTTAGCTGCCGTTGCGGCTGCATCTAAGAATGCTCCATGCCTGTGCCCACTTGTCCTCATGGCACTAAAAGCTAGATAAAGCATGATCTGATCCATCGCACTTGGACTAAGACGCTTGATCAGATCTATGTCGTTACTCATATTACAGACAGTTGAATAGCAAGTTTACAGATTTATTAGTCACAGGAAAGTAAGTAGTATACACCCAATTGCAGCTAATGTCTTTACTCCAGACCTGCATGATGATGTTTTAACTTTCAGGTTCTAGTTGTCAAAAGTGATCATCACTCCGTATCAGGAAGATAGTACTGCAACAACTGCTCTGTGGCGTTAATAAAAAGTATATCTTTCCACAAGGATTACTTTTTATTAGGCTTTGATGAACGGTTGGCCTTGTACAGATTTCCCGCAATGATCAGGAGTCATTTAAGAGGAATCAATTTACCAACCCAGGAAACACTGACAAGTTCAAACAGAATTTGTAACCCACTATAACTGCTTAAAACTTCCAGTAGTTTTTGAACAGTATAGGTGGTTGACTGGAGGAATAATCATTAACCTCAAACAAGGCAAATAATTCCTAGTTCAAAATACATTTGATTTTCTCATAACATAGTATTCTATATCTGACCATTTTTTTATTAATTTTGTATAAAGTAATCTATTCTAAACAACTAAATGTCTACCATTTAAATAGTTTATATGCAACCGTTTATGAAGATTCTCTGATATTTCACCAAAGACTATGAGTTCTAGTTTAATTCATCATTTGGTACTGACATGATAAAGAAGAAACCTAGTTATGCAGATAAGACTAGTTGGAACAAAAGAAATAGAAAAACTGGTACAAGGAATACAAATTTTCTCTGCTCCTTGTGCTTCTGCTTTTTCCTTGCCCATCGCCTTTTTTGCTCAGTGGTGAACCAACGCTCTAATGAGGCAGTCTGGTAAGTCCGGTACTTACAGAAATATGTCTTTACAAGTAAGAGGGTAAGCAGTTCATGATGGCTACTTAACCCTCAAATTTCATTGTTTATACTTATGCTGATAATGGTATAATTCCTGAGAAACTTATCATTAGCAAGACATAATGAAAAGTTAGAATTTAAAGAATTAAATTCCTCGTTTAACGTTTTATTTTTATCATTATTAAGCTGGCTATTATGGGTAATTCAATTTTCGGAACTAGAAGATTTAACTTGATTCCGCATTTTTTCAAAGCTGTAAGCTGCTACGCCAAAAGTGACGAACAGCACTCCCATAATTTGTACGATTTCCAAGGTCTCCTGAAGCATTAAACCAGCAAAAACCACAGTGAGAATTGGTACGCCTGCTCCGATAATTGCCGACCGTAATGCACCTAATTTGCGAATCCCCACATTGTTGAGCACATAGCCTACCAGAGTTAGAACACCTAAAATAAAAGCACTTAAAATAAGTTCTAGTAGCTTAGACGGATCAACTGCCAGATTCAAGCCACTTGGTAAAGGCAGCATCAAACAAATAAAGCTCAACACAAACATGGTGGTAAAGTTGATTAATGTGAAAGACACCGGATGCAGTTTAGCAGCACATATCCGTGTCAAAATCACATAGCAGGCAAAAGCCACTCCAGCAAAAATTGCTGTGCTGCTTCCTAGAGAGAAATTAGCCATACCAAAGCTTGCAGAACCGCCTAGTACGAGTAACTCACCGCAGAAAATAGAGCCGATCGCGGCGGAGCGGAAACCACTGGGGCGATCGCGGAACAGTAACCATGAGAGTAGTCCGCCAATCATGGGGTAGACAAAGAAAAGCGCGATCGCCATCCCAGTCGCCACTTGACCAATAGCCAGGTAGATGAGCACCTGAGATAAAAACAAAAAGCATCCACTGGCGATCGACAACTGTAAAAGTCTTTGTGTTTTGACACTACTATTTGGATTGGAATTACCCCGTACTGACTCCACCAAGTTTTGCATATCTTGCCATACTTGCGGATGCATTATGGGAGCCAACAGTAGCATGAGTGGTACAACCACCAGTAACCGCAGCATCAAAATTAACAGGATATTCCCCAATGTTGGCGAAATCAGTCCTTCTATCTCTAAAACTCCGAGATTATCGTAAGCCTTATAGAACATCCCCTTGATAGCTACGTTGTAAAGCGATGAAACCACCGTTGACAACACAACCAGCAAGAAACCTATCTGAATTGGCGATAAAGTTTGAGAGTTATTTGAGCGTGAAGATGCAGGTTTTGCTTCTTGCTTGGTTGCTGGAGAAGGCGGAGATTGAGTGTTGTTCTCTAGCGCTTCTCTACTGAGTACAGAATTCGGCTTACCAACCTTTTGCTGATCTGGCGGAGATTGAGTGTTGCGTTCGAGCGCTTCTCTCCTAAGTACAGAATTTTGCTGGCTAACCTTTTGTTGATCTGGCGGGAATTGGTTGTCGCGTTCAAACTCTTCTCTGCTAATTACAGAATTCGACTCTGTAGTGTTTTCCTGGTCTGGAGAGAATTGGTTGTCGCGTTCAAACTCTTCTCTGCTAATTACAGAATTCGACTCTGTAGTGTTTTCCTGGTCTGGAGGGAATTGGTTGTCGCGTTCAAACTCTTCTCTGCTAATTACAGAATTCGACTCTGTAGTGTTTTCCTGGTCTGGAGGGAATTGGTTGTCGCGTTCAAACTCTTCTCTGCTAATTACAGAATTCGACTCTGTAGTGTTTTCCTGGTCTGGAGGGAATTGGTTGTCGCGTTCAAACTCTTCTCTGCTAATTACAGAATTCGACTCCGACGATTTTGCCTTGCTTAATGGGACTATGTTGCTTGACGAAGATGCTAGCGTAGGAGGAGGTGTAGTGTTGCTCTTTGATAAATCTTCAGTGATAGTAGAAATTGGCTCGGCGACACTGCTATTGATTTCTCCCAACTGTAAGCGTGTCTGTGAGGAACTAGGTGGCTGTTGCTCAGTGGGTTGCACAACAGTAGGCGGTGAGGCTTTTACTGCTGCTAACGAAATTTCTTTTGTTGTTTTTACTAGTTCCCCACGCAGGTGATTAATTAATTGCTCGACAATTGCTTCTCCCTGCTGCTGTTGGCTGTACATCCGAGACAACTGTTGGGAGAGATTACTTTGATAGTTCTTCAGTTCCTGTTGTAGTGAGTTAAAGGTAATCGTCAGGGTATCATCCAAAGTGCCAAGCATTTTTTCGGCATTTTCATTGTTTTCTCCTGCTGACTTCAGTGCAGATCGTTCGTGAGAATTACCCACTACTGATTGGCTAACTAAATTTGCCAGCGATGATTGCAGTTGCGAAGATATGTGCTTTGCCAAGGCTTCTGACAACTGACGAATTAACACTTGCTGCTCAGTGATCTGCCGTACCTGTTGTAGGTGTTCCTTTTCCTCTAATAGATGTTGGATTTCATCAGATAAACGAGTTTTTTCTGCCTGAAGTCGTTTGATTTCTTCCTGCAACGATCTGAGCATATTCTGCTGGAGACTTTCCAAATCCTCCACAACAGCCCATAGAGCTGTTTCTGCTGCTCTGGATAGCTCGCCTCTGACTCGCGGGTTGTCTGGTCGCTTCTCGAATCGCCCCATTAGCTTCTAACCTCTAACACCTTGAAGATAAAGCTGCTTTCCGTAAACTTGTTTGGCGCTCATCCTGATTTCCTGTATTTTGTCAGATACATTTAAAAATTTCACAGGAATTACGCATATCAATGTAATTTTGTCATGCTGAGGACAAAGTTGGCAAAGTAATAATTTATTTGCTTTACAGCCTACTATACTGTGTTCCCTTCAATATCACAGAGCGGCATTCCATCAGTCTTATTTAAATCAACGGTTTGCTAGTGAGAGTTTTTTGAAAAAAACATCTCACCCAATATAAATACTTATTTTTTTGGTAACAACAGTAATTATCAAAGGCTTGTAAATACGTGGATTGCCACAACAGGATTCTCAAGATTGTGGACTTGTATGTAAATTTGTACAGAATGTATCTTGTGTGACAGTTTAAATTTTTAATAAATATTAAACTGCCTATCCGCAGAAATTCCAAGTATTACTATTCCCTGCTCACTAGTTTAGTGAATTAACTGCTGTTCTGCAAAAATACACTGTGGTTTTAAGGTTGTAGCAGTCAAGTTTTTCGGAAAAAATCAGAGAAATTTCAATTCATCAAAATACATAAAGAATAAATATTAAAGGAATAAAATCTGGGCGAGGCTAAAAATGGTAGCGCCAAGGATTGCACTGATGGGAATTGTAATTAGCCATGCAGCAGCAATACCCTTGAGAGTTTGGAATTTAATTGACTTCAGATTTTGCACCATGCCAATGCCAACTACGCCACCAACGAGAGCGTGGGAGGTGGAAACAGGTAAACCTAATCGGGAGGCGACGAGGATAGTAGTAGCAGTTGCGAGTTCAGCACAGAATCCACTACTAGGTTGCAAAGAAATGATGTTTTCGCCGATGGTGGCAATTACTTTTTTACCCCAGATAGCTAAACCAGTGACAATGCCGACACCACCAAGGATTAAAATCCAGATGGGGATAGTGATGCCATTAATAGGTACGCTACCAGTGTGATTAATATAAACGATCGCCGCTAAAGGAGCGATCGCATTGCCCACATCGTTAGAACCATGAGCAAACGCTACAAAGCAAGCACTGAGGACTTGAAAACGAGCGAATAGGCGTTCTACTTGAGTGCTGAGTGCTGAGTGCTGAGTGCTGAGTGCTGTTAGCGGTAGCGGGGCGTTTAGCCCGTGCTGAGTGAGAGTTAATTCTCCCTCATCCCCCTCATCCTCCAACTGTTTCCAACTAAACACTGTGAGTCCAATGGCTGCAACTGCACCTGTGAATAAGGGGATGTCGTAAGCAGGTATGTTTAAACCAAGTTGCTGGTTTAAGTAATTGGTTAACGGTTGCGTTAAGGATGGTAGAACAATTACGCCAAATACACTGAGGAGAATTACACTCAACCAAGGAATCCACTGTTGTAGCTGTGCTACTTGATTTGGTTGGTCTAAAATCCAGTGCTTGATTTGACTATAGAATAAAGCGGCGATCGCCCCACTGATAATTGGCGTTAAAATCCAGCCAATGGTGACTAAGCCAATTGATGACCAATTAATTGCACCTACGCCTAAAGCAACCCAACTAAATCCCGCGATCGCACCGACGACGGCATGGGAGGATGATACAGGTAAACCGCGTGAGGTGGCAATTTGCAGCCACAATCCAGAGGAAATTAACACTGTAATCATCCCCATGAATAAAATTTTGGGTGTAGCTATGAATAATTCAGGATTGGCAATTTTCGTGGCTAAGGTTGCCGATACCTCATGCCCAAATAATACAGCACCCATAAACTCTAAAATTCCCGCAATGATAATTGCCTGTTTTAGAGTAATAGCTTTGGAACCTACAGAAGTTCCCATCGCGTTAGCAACATCGTTGGCGCCGAGGTTGCAGGCGACGTAAAAAGCTAGCAGGGCGACTAAAATTAACGTAATGGACATTTACTGTTTAGGTAGATGGAAGGAAACAATATAGCGATTCTCCCAGTCATGAAAAGCGATAACTTATCGCAAAATCGGAAGAAGCGCTATAAATATTTTCTACTGTTATCTTGTTTGCCCGGACTACGGATAAATTAAGATTTTATATGTTTCGGGTAATGGTGCGATCGCTTGCTCTACAGCCTTTGATAAATCTTGCAAGGGATAGCGATCGCTAATCAAGGCTTTCACATCGATGCGACGATTAAATACAATATCTGCCGATAAACCCTGAAGTCGATAAGACGAACTGTAACTACCCATCAAGTCAATTTCCCGACGGTACAGAATATTCGGGTTCACGGGGATTTCCACCTCATCGGGGAATTCGGCGAAAAATAAAATTTTACCGCCTTTGCGGGTACATTCCAGAGCTTGAAAGAAAGCTTTATCACTGGGAACAGCTAACAAGGTAACATCAACACCCATCCCCCCAGTCAAGGCTTGAATTTTCGCAGGTAAATCAGGATCACGAGCATCAAATGCTGCTTCTGCACCGACATTCAAGGCTTTTTCGATTCTCGATGGTAGTAAATCAGTAGCGATCGCTTTTGCTCCGAAATACTTAATTAACATCACAAACATTAAGCCAATTGGCCCTGCACCTGTAACTAAAACAGTCTGTCCTGGGGCAATTTGGGCTTTTTTCACGGCTTTGAGACAGCAGTTAGTTGGTTCTACAAAACTCGCTTCTTCAAAGCTAATATCATCAGGAATGGGAATTAACCCGCCATTCTGCACAATATGTCCGGGAACCTTGACATATTCAGCAAACCCGCCACCACTGGCGTTAAATCCGGCTGTGGTGGAGATATTTTTATAGACATGGCACATGGAGAAATTATCATTTAGACAATAGGCGCAACGCATACAAGGAATGTGGTGCATCACCGCTACCCGTTGTCCCACTTGCCAACCTTGTACCTGAGAACCTACGGCTGCGATCGTTCCGGCTGTTTCATGGCCGAATATGCGTGGTGGTTCATACAAGGGATAACGAATTTTTTTTATATCTGACTGACATAATCCCACGACACCCACTTGTAGCAGCACTTCATCTGCTTCCAGCGTCGGCACTGGGATATCTTCGTAGGATAATTGATTAACGCCTCTAAATACCTGTGCTTTCACTTTGCTTTTCCCCACTCGTTGTTATTAAACGCAATAAACGAAATCATCATAATTCAGATAGCTTTCAATGAAGCAGGATATATTTGTGCGGGGTTCAGGCTGGTTTGGAACTTGGCATCTCATCGGTGCTTTGCTGCTTTTGGGAATTGTCGAGTTTGCGATCACTTGGTGGGGAATGCGGCGAATGCAACTATAATAATTGGAAAATTTATCAAATTAGAGGTGACTATTGGTAATAGGATGTTAGCAATCCGTGGTAGGTATTGAAAAGGATGGCGTAGAATTCATTAGCATTATTTTGGAAGCGAATTAGCAATTGCTTCTAGAGAAATATCCTTGATAAATTCTGATTGCTCAATAATTTTAATGTTACGATTATACTTATCTTGAAATAAAGATCTAACCTTTTTGAGAATTGTCTTAGAATGTCTATATCTCTCAGGATCACTATCTAGTTTTTTAGGTGCTTCAACAGCTAAGTCCCCAACATCTAGATTTCTATAAGTACCTAATTTCTTTTCAATATCAGATCTTCCATTAACATATTTTTTAATACATAAGTCTTTCAAGTCTTCAGTTGCTTGACTAATTATTTGATTGGCATCGATCTCACTAATATTGTTTAGCCTAGCAATATGTTTAGGGCATAGGAAGTGCGACTCAACATCAACTCCTTTTGTAACCCACCTTCCGCACCCCCAAGTGTCACAAACGGAAATTACTGAGAGAAAAAAAGCAAGCAGGAATAAAAACAGACATATTTAGAAAAAAAAGGGGTTTGAGCAGCCATGAATCACCACAAAAGG